>Ga0247727_10005942_pt1 | contig 24282 bp, 26 predicted proteins | sample WisWelCaveWW1625_FD_202498 | JGI IMG/M metagenome (GOLD analysis project Ga0247727, IMG submission 202498) | Biofilm microbial communities from Wishing Well Cave, Virginia, United States - WW16-25 | ecosystem: Environmental > Aquatic > Deep subsurface > Groundwater > Cave microbial mat | place... | reverse complement strand
CGTCAGTGAGACTGCTGGGATACAGGGATACATTTTGCATCCCAATCTTGAAACAGATTTGGAGACAGTCCGGAAGTAAAATCGTACCAACCACTTACGAAAGATTTAGACTTTTGAAACACGCTCTAAGCGGATAAAATCTGTGTTGTGTGAAATGAGGAAATGATGCAAACATTCTGAGAGCACAGATGGCATGAACGACAGCTTCGAGAAACACTTCGCGGAGTTCTTCGCCGGCATCGGCCTGCTGCGAATTGGATTATGATTTTGGAGCAGCAGCGCATCTCAAAACGAGAAAAGCTTATTCTCGCCGGTCTGTTCCTCTCGAAATACGATTCGGTCGGTTTGAGGAAGCTTGGTTTTGGAAGTTTCATCGAGGCTTTCAACGTCATCGGCTACGCGTTGGGCGCAAGGCCGGCCTCAATTAAGAATTATCGCGATGAATTTGACCCATTGTTTCCAAATCGACGAAAGGGTTGGCACAAGCGACATAGGCGCGACTATTGCCTCAAGGTGTTAGATGACTACAAGAAGCTAGACCTCGACACATTCGCGGGCTTGGTGAAATCCTTTGTTGGATACGACGAGAACGCGTGGAGCGAAGTTACGGCGAAAGAAGAGAAGCCAGATGGTGAGTCATTCTTCGCCAAGCGACTCATCACAGGGTTGGCTGCGGAGCACTACTTTGAGATCGTCCAGCCCAACATTCCTGAGTTCAAGAGTTACGCAGTGCAGAACACAACAAGGCTTGGCTGCGGTTATGACTTCCGGCTTCGGACAGGGTCTCAGAAACACTTCCTGGCCATTGAAGTTAAGGGCATGAAGGAGCGCAACGGAAGTGTGTCGCTAACACCAAAGGAATACGAAAATGCCGCATCGCTGGCCGACAGATTCTTTCTCTTTGTTGTAAAAAACTTTCGGGAAGCCCCATTCCACGAAATCTACCAAGCCCCGTTGGCCGGCTCACTGAAGTTCACGAAGAAGGAGAGAGTCACAGTTCAAACTTCATGGCTCACCACGGTCTAGACACAATAACAATAGGAGACAAACCCATGCTTGACTTAGCAATCGCAATCGGCGCCGACGGAGATGGAACGTCGCTCATTGAGACAAACAACGGTGAAAAGCTCAGAGCACCGCGCTGGCCACAAGACTGCGAGTTTCAGTTGGTGGCCTTTGGTCCCGAAGCCAAAACGTGCAGTGTCGTTTGGACAGAGGAACTGGTTGACGACATACGTCATGCTCTCAGCGCGCTCGACCAAACGAAGTCACTGAAAGGCAAAAAGCCCGACTGGTATAGTCGGTTGTCGCTTTACTCGAAGGCTGTGGCGTCGTCGCGAACGCAAGGTCTCCAGGGGATTGCGGCAAACTCTTTTGACTCAGGCGCGGCGTTTGGAACGGCTTGCCGGCGAACGTCTGAAAGACTTTCGCAAAGGCAGCACGGAAGAAGACGGGGAATGATTGCCGACGAGGGGCTGCACCTCTAAGTGGGCGACACAATGTTTACCGGGATTGTGGAAGAAGCGGGACGAGTCGTGCGGATTGCGCCGGGGCAGCGTTCTGCTGAATTCGTTGTGCAGACGAAAACGGTGGGGCACGGCGTGCGTGCCGGTAATAGCGTGGCGGTGAACGGGGCGTGCCTGACGGTGGTCGCGGCGCGAGCGGGTCGGTTGCACTTCGACGTGCTGAAGGAAACATTGCGGTGCACGAATCTCGGCACGCTGAAGACCGGTGACCTGGTTAATCTGGAGCGTCCGCTGCGCGCCGATGGCCGGGTGGACGGTCATTTTGTGTTGGGACACGTGGACGCGACGGGCACAGTGCGACGCTGGGAGAAGGCGGGAAAAGATTACGTGCTCGAAGTCATCGCGCCGCGCAAAATCATGGAGCTTGTGCTATACAAGGGGTCGGTGGCGGTGGACGGGATCAGTTTGACGGTGGCTGAGGCCGGTCGGGATTGGTTGCGGGTTTGGATCATTCCGCACACGTGCCGGGTCACCAACCTGCGGGCGAGACGGGTGGGTGACCTGGTGAACCTGGAGGCCGACATTCTGGGCAAGTACGTGAGGCAATTGATTGGTCGCCGGCGGAAAAATTGACACCCAAAGCGGAGGCCGTTAGACTCATGAAGACTTTACTGATGCTGCCGATAGTTGAAAAGCTGTTGGTGTTGCAGGATCGCGACGTGCGCATGGGCCAGTTGAAGGCCGAGGCGCGGCGGATTCCGGCGGAGCTGGAGGCGGTGGACGCCCGCGTCCAACAGGAATCGAGCCGGTTGGAGACGCTACGCCAGGTCCTCAAGCACATCGAGACCGAGCGCAAGAAGCTGGAGATCGACGCCGAGTCCAAGCGCGCCCAAATCACGAAGTACCAGCAACAGTTGGCGCAGATCAAGTCCAACACCGAGTACCAAGCGTTGCTCAAGGAGATCGCGGGTCTGGAGCGACAAATCACGGTGATCGAAGACAGCGAATTGGAGTTGATGGAGAAAGCCGAGCAGACCCAGCCCGAATTGCGTCAGGAGCAGGCGCTGCTGAAAGAACTGACCGCCAAGGTCGAGTCCGAGAAATCAACGCTGAAGTCCCGCGCAGCCATGATCGAGGAGGAACTCGCCAAACTCCAGGGCGACCGGCAGACACTCGCGGGCGAAGTGGAAGATGACGTCCTCGGCCGGTACGAGCGATTGATGCGCAGCAAAGGCGACGCCGCGGTGGTGGCGATTCACAACGGCAACTGCGGCGGCTGTCACCTGCACATCCCGACGCAGTTGGTGCACAATGCGCGTTACGGCGAGCAGTTGACCAGTTGCGACTACTGCGGACGCATCCTCTACTGTCCACAGGAGTGACGTTGTTTGATTATTTTTTGGAAGGGCGGATAGCCGCTCCCCGACGCTGCGTCGGGGGGAGGAAAGTCCAGACTCCACAGGGCAGGATGCCCCGCGAGAGCGGCTCGCGCCGCGCAAGCGGGGGACTCCGATTTCAAGGTCGGAGGACGGACAGTGCCACAGAAAACAAACCGCCCGCCGTCGCCCGCAAGGGCGCAGGCGGGTAAGGGTGAAAAGGTAGGGTAAGAGCCTACCGGCCGGAGAGCAATCGAAGGCGCACGGCAAACCCCATCCGGAGCAAGACCAAATAGGCGGCGATGACGCGGCCCGCGTCGCTGCCCCGAAAGCGTTCGGGGTGAAAGTCGCGGGTACAGGTCGCATCAGATAAATGGCTATCAAAACAGAATCTGGCTTACGGCCCTTCCAATTCGTGAAGATGGGCACGGGCAACGGCCCGTGCCCATCACCGTTTGGGAGTGCTCCGACTTGTCGGAGCTTTTCTGCGCCGCGGCTTGACGCGGCGGTGCGATGATCGGACGGAGCGGCGTCAAGCCGCAGCACTCCACAATATGCGCTATCCACTTTTCCTCGATCTGACCAGGGAGCCCGTCGTCGTTGTCGGCGCCGGTGTGGTGGCCACCCGCAAGATTCGCGCACTCCTCGCCGCGGGGGCGAAGGTGACGATCATTGGTCCGTCAGCAACCTCTGCGATTCAGCGCATGCAGAATATCCGCTGGCTGCGGCGGCCCTACCGGCAGGGGGACTTGCGTGGGGCGCGGCTGGTCATTGCCGCGACGAACGATCTGGTGGTCAACCAGCGCGTGTGCGGCGAGGCGAAGCGGCGACGGCTGCTGGTGAATTGCGTCGCGCCGCCGTCGGCCGGCAATTTCATTGTGCCGGCGTCGGTGCGGCGCGGGCGGCTGCAGATTGCGATTTCGACGGGCGGGACAAGCCCGACGTTGGCGAAGCAGGTCCGCCAGGAGCTTGAAGTGTACTTCCGTCGCCGGTATGCTCGTGCGCGTGGTGACTGACCGGACATTCCTCTGGCTGGCGCAACTGTTCTATGCGGCGAGTTGCCTGTTGACGGTGCGCCGGCTGCGCGCGGCGGGCGGCATCGACCGACTGCACCAGGCGAACTACGGGTTGATGGCGGCGGGGTTCGTCCTCAACACGGTCTTCCTGTACCTGCGGGGACAATCGTTGCAGCGCTGCCCGCTGACGAATCTGTTTGAGGCGTCGGCGTTCGTGGCTTGGGCGGCGGTGTTGTTCTTTCTGCTCATCGGCGGGGCCTACCGGGTGTCCTTTCTCGGGGCGTTCACCGCGCCGTTGGTGCTGGTGATTGGTCTGGCGGCGTTACTGCTGCCGGTCGATGTGCGGCGGGCCGAACCGCTCACCCGGAGCGCGTGGGTGGAATTTCATGCGGCGATCGCGGTCGTCTCGGTCGGAGCGTTCGCCCTGGCCTTCGTCGCCGGGGGCATGTACCTGTTTCAGGAGCGCCAACTCAAGACGCGCAAGTTGTCGTCATCATTCCTGTTGTTGCCACCGATTGAACAGCTCGATGTGATCCAGTTTCGGCTGCTGGTGATGGGGTTTACGATGCTGACCGCGGGGATGATCGGCGGCGTCATCTCGTATCAGATCGTGGGGCATTGGACGCTGCCGAAGATCGTGTGGGCGGTGACGGTGTGGGCGTTGTACGCCGCGTTGCTGGCGGCGCGGGTGGGCTGGTCGGTGCGCGGGCGGAAGGTGGCGACGGTGTCGATGGTGGCGTTTGCGGTCATGTTGGCGGGGTATTGGGGGGTGAGTCTGGTCCGACCATGAACTTGCTGGTCATCGGCCTGAATCATCGCAGCGCGCCCGTTGAAGTGCGGGAGCGGATGGCGTTCCCCCGCGCGAATCTGGGTGAGGCCACGAGCCAGTTGCTCGGGGCGACGGGGCTCCACGAGGCGGCGATTCTGTCCACATGCAACCGGGTGGAAATCTACGGCCTGGCTGCGCCGGCGCCGGAAACGTCGGAGCGCGTGCGGCGCTACCTGCACGCGCATCATCGGCTGACGGAGAGCGTGGACGCGCATCTTTACGAGCATCGCGACCGGGACTGCCTCCGGCACTTACTGGAGGTCGCGTGCGGCCTGGACTCGATGGTGGTCGGCGAGACCGAAATTCTCGGGCAGGTGAAAGACGCTTACGAGGCGGCGTTCCGCGCCGGAGCGACCGGTCTCGCCCTCAACCGAGTCTTCCAAAAATCCTTTGCCGCCGCCAAACACATCCGTTCAAGCACGGGTATCGGCCGCGGCTCGACGTCGGTGGGGTCGGTCGCCGTCGATCTGGCGGAGAAGATTTTTCGCAAGCTGGCCGATTGCACCGTGATGGTCATCGGCACCGGCGAGATGAGCGAGGCGACGGCGCGGGCGCTACGGAGTCGCGGCGCGGGCCGGTTGCTGGTGTGCAGCCGGACCCACGACCGCGCCAAGGCGCTGGCCGGCCAACTCGATGGACGCGCCATTTCCTACGACCAATGGCCGGTCGAGTTTCCGGCGGTGGACATCGTGATCAGCGCGACCGCGGCGCCCCATCCGATTATAACGCGGGAGAAGCTGGTGCCGCTGAAACGGACGCGTCGGAATCGGCCGCTGTTTCTGATCGACATCGCCGTGCCGCGCGACATCGAGCGGGCCTGCGGCGAACTGGACGACGTGTACCTTTACGACATCGACGACCTGCAACAGATCACCCGCGATAATCTGAAAGCGCGGGCGCGAGAGGTGGCCGCGTGCCGGGAGTTGATTGCCGGGCACGTGGAGCGGTTGGCGGAGTGGTTGGAGAGCAATCAACCGAAGTTGCAGGAGCGCTACGGACAATCCTCAGCCCAGCCGCCGCGGACGGCGGCCACGACACCGGCATGAAGCTCGTCGTCGGCTCGCGCGGTAGTCCGCTGGCGCTGGCGCAGGTGGCGATCATACGCGGATTGTTGGAGCGGGCGCACGCCGGGGTGCAGATCGAGACGAAGATCATCAAGACGAGCGGCGATCAATTCACCAATCTCTCGCTGGCCGCCGGGGGCGGGAAGGGGTTGTTCACGAAGGAAATCGAGGAGCAGTTGCGGCGCGGGGAAATCGACGTGGCTGTGCACAGCATGAAAGACCTGCCGACAGAATTGCCGGACGGGTTGACCGTCGGCGCGGTGCCGGCCCGGGAGGACGCACGCGACGTGTTGATTGCCAAGCAATCCGGGTCGCTCGCCGCGCTACCGGCCGGCGCGCGGGTGGCGACGAGCAGCATCCGGCGGCGGGCGCAACTGTTGGCGCAGCGACCGGACTTGCAGGTGGAGGAGATTCGGGGGAACATCGAAACCCGTTTGCGGAAGCTGGCAGAAAGCGCCACGTTGGATGCGTTAATACTGGCGGCGGCGGGGTTGCGTCGATTAGGTTTGTGGCGCGGGGATTTTCGGTTGCTGGAGATTGAGGAGATGATCCCAGCGGTCGGGCAGGGGGCGATTGCGTGCGAGGTCCGCGAGCAGGATTTCGCGACCCAGGAGTTGCTGGCGCCCGTGAACGACGCGGATACGATGACCTGTACCGCGGCGGAGCGCGCGTTTTTGCAGGCGATGGGCGGAGGTTGTCAGGTGCCGTACGCCGCGCACGCGCAGGTGGAGGGAACGGAACTGCGATTGGTGGCAGCGGTGTTCAGTCCCGATGGGGAGGATGTGAGGAAGGTGGCCGATCGCGCGCGGAAGTCGGAGCCGGAGGAATTGGGCCGGCGGGCGGCCAGCCAGATTTTGTAACGTCGCGTTGCGGAGTCAATTGGTGTATCAGTGTCGCAGCAATGAAAACCAAATGGCGCGAAGACGAGGTTCCGTACTTTTGCTGGGATCGGCCACGGACGGTCGCGCAGGTGCGGGAGGCGCTACAGACGGCGCGCGGCGCGGAGCGGCTCCGGTTGACGGCGTGGATCATGCGCGAGGCCGCCTTTGCCGATGTGTGGGAATTTCTCAGTCCGCACGAAGTCTGGGCGGAGTTTGGCGACCTCGAACGGCGGTTGGGTCGGCGTCGCGGTTTTTGGCGCTACATCCTCAAGACGTGGCATGAATTGGGAAGAATCTAGAGCACTGACGCCCCTGAAGCGGGATTTTCTGCGGCGATTCTTCGAGCGCAACCAGGCGTTTTTCCTGACGGGCGGTTCCGCGCTGGGAATTTTTTATCTGGAACATCGGCTGTCGTACGACCTGGATTTCTTTACGACCGAGCCGACGACGGTCAACTGGCATCTGCTGGACAATCTGATCCGGGGTATCGCCGAGGAAAGCCGGGCGCAATGCCGCACGATCAGCGCCAGTCCCGACTTTCACCGCTTTGATCTCACGCGCGGCGCGGACCGCGAGCTTCTCGATTTTGTCATCGAGCGGGTGCCGCAGGTGGACGTCCAGAAGGAACTGTTCGGCATCATGCGCGTGGACACCTTGCGGGAAATCATGCTCAACAAAGTCTGCACGTTGATCGGTCGGACCGAGATCAAGGATTTGGTCGATTTGTATTTCCTGCGTCAGCGCGGATGGTCCGTGGCCGAGCACCTCGGCGACGCCCGGAAAAAGGAGGGTGGCCTTGATCCCGCCATGATTTCCTTTCTGTTGGCTGACCTCCGCGTCGAGCGGACGCCTGACTACCTCCTCAAGCCACTGGAGGCCCATGAACTGAATCAGTTCATCCGCGACCTGCAACAGGCACTGGCCGCAATGGCGTTTCCGGAGTCGTGACGAATGAGTGCGACGGGCCGAGTCGATTTGGTCGGCGCGGGTCCGGGCGATGCCGGGTTGATCACGGTGCGCGGGCTGGAGTGTCTCCAGCGCGCCGAGGTGATCGTGTACGATCATCTGGTGAACCCGGCCTTGCTCAAGCACGCGCGGGCGGATGCGGAGTTGATCTTTGCCGGCAAGAGCGTCAAGAAGCACACGTTGACGCAGGAGGAAACCAACACGCTGCTGGTGGAGAAGGGGCGCGCGGGGAAACGGGTATGCCGGTTGAAGGGCGGCGACCCGTACGTGTTCGGTCGCGGCGGCGAGGAGGCGGAGGACTTGCGGAAGGCGGGCGTGGCGTTCGAGGTGGTGCCGGGGATCAGTTCGGCCATCGCGGCGGCGGCGTATGCAGGGATTCCCGTCACGCATCGGGCGGTGGCAACGGCGTTCATGGTGATCACGGGGCATGAGGATCCGACCAAGCCGGAATCGCAGGTGGATTGGGAGAGCGTGGCGAAGTTCTTCGGGACGCGCGTCATTTTGATGGGGGTGGAGCGGATCGGGGTGATCACGGGCGAGTTGCTGAAGCATGGCGCGGCACCCGACATGCCGGTGGCGATGGTGCGGTGGGGGACGACGGGCCAGCAGCAAACCATTACCGGCACGCTGGCCACCATCGCGGAGGCGGCCGAACGTGCCGGGTTCAAACCACCGGCGGTGACGATCATTGGCGAGGTGGTGCGGTTGCGGGAGACACTGAACTGGTTCGAGCAGCGGCCGCTGTTTGGGAAACGGATCGTGGTGACGCGCAGCCGGGAGCAGGCCAGTGAGCTGGTCCGGCAACTCACCGAGTTGGGCGCGGACGTGTTGGAGATTCCGACGATCCGCATTCAGCCGCCGAAGAAGCTGGCGCCGTTGCGGGAGGCGATCAAGACGATCGGGACGTACAACTGGCTGGTGTTCACCAGCCCGAACGGGGTGGACGCGTTTTTCCGCGAGTTTTTCCGGGTGCACGGTGACCTGCGCGATTTGGGCGGGTTGCGGATCGCGGCCATCGGGACGGCGACGACGGAGAAGGTGGGGGAACTGCATCTGGAGGTGGATTTGCAGCCGGACGAGTTCACGACGGAGGCGTTGCTGGAGACGTTCCGCAAAGAGGTGTCGTGTGAGAACCTGAATTTCCTGTTGCCCCGCGCGGACCTGGCGGACGAACGACTGGCCCGTGGACTGGAAGACCTCGGCGGGATCGTGGACGACCTGGACGCCTACGAAACGGTGCCGGAAACCGAGGATCGCACCGGCCACCGGGCGCGGTTGCTGGAAGAAGGGGCGGACCTGGTGACGTTCACCAGTTCGTCCACGGTGACCAATTTCTGCAAGGTGATGGATGTGGCGGCCTTGCGGGGACGGTTTCCCCAGATGCGGTTTGTGAGCATCGGACCGCAGACGACAAAGGCGGCGGAAACGCATGGGTTGCCCGTGGCGGCGGAGGCGACGGTGCATACGATTCCCGGGTTGGTGGAGGCGATTCTTAAATTACAATGACGAAGGAAGAATACTACGAGCAGGGGATGGGGGAGTTTGCCACGGCAGAGTTTGACAAAGCCATTTCCTCCTACGGTCAGGCGATCGCGCTGGACGCGGAGTATTTCGACGCGTGGCACGCGCTTGGCATGGCCTACCTGCGCGCCGGCAACGTTCCGGAGGCGATCGAGGCCGGCCAGCGCGCGGTTGCGCTCAATCCCAACGACATGCTCGCGCACACGAGCTTGTCGATGTACTACATGCGCGCCGGCGACAAAGCCGCGGCGGAGAAGGAAAAGGGACTGGCCACCGTCCTGTCGTGGGGCGGGAAGGTGGACAAGCTCGATCAACCACCCGGCGCGTCAGGGCAAAAGAAGCCTTGATTGCCGGCTGAGTCTGTGGTATCAGCGACGGCCATGCGTGGAATGACTCAGCGAGGTGTGGTTTCAAGGGCGGTCGCGGTCGCGATGGTTTGGGCTTCGGGAAATGTCGGCGCAGCCGTGATGACGGAAGACTTCACCGGCTACGGTGCCGGCGCACTCACCGGCAATTCCGGTGGCACCGGACCGTGGAGCGGGGCGTGGGGCACACCGGGCAACAGTGTTCAGGTCAACACCACCTCGGGCGGACTCGGCACGGTGAGCACGATCAGTTCGACCGACCCCGTCGGCCAAGCGGCCACCTCGTCCGGCTCGCCGCTCATCAGCACGCGGTCGTTTACGACGATCACCGGCCAAAGCGCCGTCTATTTCCACGTGCTGTTGAGCATCGATCAGGGCGGAAACTTCGCCCCGCTGGGCGAAGGTGGCGTGGATTTCTTTAACGGCAGCGGCGACGAGCAATTCATCTTCGGCAAGCTGTTTGGGAGCGCCAACTGGGGCATTACGGCCCGGCCGGGCAGCAGCTTTGACTCGCAGACCAGCGGGGTGGCGGTTCCCGACGACACCACGACGTTGGTGGTGGGCAAGATCGATCAGGTCAACAATGTTGCCACGCTCTGGATCAACCCGGACCTGACCCTGCTGGAAAGCGCCAATTCGCCGGCCCTGACGTTGAGTTACAATTCGGACAACGATGATTTCGATACGGTGCGGTTGCGCGCGGCCGGCACGACGGGCGACACCTGGAGGTACGACAATCTGTCGATATTCTCCAACGGCGATTCTCCGTTTGCGATGGAGATGCTGGCCGTGCCCGAGCCGGGCGTTGCGGCGTTGGTTTTATTGGGAGGCGTGGTCATCCACCGCCGGCGTCGCGCCGGCTGACCGCCCGCTACCGAAACAGATACGCCGGCAGGAAGTAGAGTTTGCCGGCATCGAGGTGGAGTTGGTTTGGGGAAAGCTGAAGTTCGATTTTGGTGGGGCGTGTCTCGCCGCCGAAACGGAAAATGTTCCGCCAACTGAATGGCAGCAGGTAGCGAATCAGCTTGGCGTCCTTGATCTCCGCCAGTTCCATCGCTTTGTCCACCGCATCGTCAAAATAGCCAAGCTGGTCAATGAACCCGGCCTCGCGGGCTTGCCGGCCCGACAGAATCCGGCCGTCGGCGAGGCCGTTCTTCAATTCCTCGACGTTCATCTCGCGCTCGTTGGCCACGATGCCAACGAACTTGTCGTACACTTCCATGACCAACCCTTGGACCAACGCCTTTTCTTCCTCGGTCGGTTCGCGGGTGGGGTTGAGCAGGTCCTTGTACTTGCCGGAGCGGAAGGTGTGGGCTTGGACGCCGATCTTGTCCATCAACCCACCGAACGTGAACGTCTGCATGATGACGCCGATGCTGCCCGTGATCGTCATGTCCGTCGCGACGATATGGTCGGCGCCGACGGCGACGTAATAGGCGCCGGACGCCGCCACGCTTTCCATCCAGGCGACGACGGGCTTGCCGGATTCACGGGCATCCACGACGGCGTTGTAAATGGCATCGGAAGCCACGACTTCCCCGCCGGGTGAATTGATCCGCAGGACGATGGCTTTCACGCGGGGATCATCGACCGCTTCCTGCAACTGCTGTTGGATGTGACCCACCAAGCCGTCTTCCGGGTCCAACCCGTCGTCGGCACTGGTGATGATACCGGCCACGTAGATGACGGCGATCTTGTTGTGGGTCGAGGAGTCGCCCTCGATCAACTCTTCCTGCAGTCGCGGCCGGTGCATCGCCAACCGCGAATCGCCGGCGCCCACCGCGAATCCGAGCAGAACGAGATTGGCCACCAGACTGACAAACACCAGAAACGTGATGATGACCGAATAGACGATCCACCCCGTCCGTTTGGGGGGAGGCGGCGCGGGCGGCGGATAGAGTGTCGGGGGCGACGAATCCATGGCGCTCACTCAACCGCCGCAGACTTTGCACGGCGACCCGTCAGCCGGCGCGCAGGGCGCATTGTTTTTCAAATGGTAATGGCGGCAACTGGAGTTGTGGCGAATCTCCGCCGGGCGGCTTAACCGATGGCCGGTGTCCCGCTGGAGATTGACGGGCGTCGCGCGTGACTTTCGGTACGCCCACCCGCCGCGTCCGGCGCGTCGCGCTTCCTGCTCGGCATCGCGAAGCGCAGCCACATAGCTCAGGGCGGAGGCATCCGGTCGCGAAGCGCGCGGACCGGCTTCGTGCGCCAAGCCGTGGGCGACGAGCGCCCGGCCGAGATCCTGTTTGCCCACCACCACGTAGGCGTACACCGCGCCGGACTGGCCGGCAGGATGATTACGGGTGACGACCGTGAACGACTTGTCGGCCAACTGTTGTCGGGTGAACGCCGCGGCATCATCCGCAGTCTTGCGGGTCAGGGCTTTGGTCAAACCAAAGTGCTCGACGGAACAGGTCACCGAGTAAAGCCGGACGACTTGGTCGTTGCCACCGGCGCGAATCCGGAACGAATCGCCCCGATTGGCCGGGTCGGCGACGTACTGGCAATCACTCCAAGTTTGCCAGTCGGCGGCCAGCAGCGGCAACGCGGTGAGGGCCGCGCAGAGATGAACGAAGCAGGTAAGAGCTTTCATGGCGGCAGAGAATAGTCACGACACTCGCTGCCGGCAAGCTTACAGTTGCGTCAACCAAGCGCTTCGATTACCCTCCCGCCGCATGCTGCTGGTCATCGACAACTACGACAGTTTCACCTACAACCTCGTCCAGTACCTCGGCGAGTTGGGGGTGGACATGCAGATTTTCCGCAACGACGAGATCACCCTCGACCAGATCCGGGATCGCAAGCCCGAGCGCATCCTGATCTCGCCCGGCCCGTGCTCGCCGCGCGAGTCGGGGTTGTCGAACGACATCATCAAGACCTTTGGACCGACGATTCCCACGTTGGGCGTGTGCCTGGGCCACCAGTGCATCGGCCACGTCTTCGGCGGCGAGGTGGTACGCGCCGACCGGCTGATGCACGGGAAGACATCACCGATCCATCACAACGCGCGCGAGTTGTTTGTTGGCCTGCCCAATCCCTTCACCGCCACCCGCTATCATTCCCTGATCATCAAGCGCGACACGCTGCCGGGCTGCCTGGAAATCACCGCCGAGACCAAACCCGAAGGCGAAATCATGGGCGTGCGGCACAAACAGCTTCCCATCTGGGGCGTCCAGTTCCATCCCGAGTCGATTCTAACGCAAGAGGGGAAGAGGATTCTGGAGAATTTTCTGAAATTGTAGCCGCGGGCGTTGACCGCGGCAGGAAGAAGTTTGGCGAACGATGGCTGGCGTTCTCTCTCATATCTTGCGGTTCGACCTCCAAGAGCTGGAACACCTCGCACCGATCCGTGAGATACCCATCGAGGCCAGACCAAGCGTGACAAGCCCAGCGGCGATGGTCCACATCGGCTTCCGGTGCGAGAAGGTAGCCTCTCTGGTGACTGCCGGTTGCTTGGCTTCTTGGTACGTCCGCGATTCGGGCCCGTAGAAACGTGCCGGGAGGCTGATCGTACCGAACAACACAATCCCCATCGCAACCAAACCAAGCCCGAATCGCATGCCTATGATCTGCCACATGATCGCGCTCGCGAAATGACCGTGTGTACGATTGAATTCTACCTTCGCCCGGAAGTTCGGTCAAACGCGATCACAATAATCTACAGGGGGAATCCACCTTCCGCTGACACGTAGGCTGCTGGTCTTGTGATTGGCTTATTCCACGTCCATCCAGCGCACGAGGTCGGCGAGATTGGGGCGGCCGTCGTGGTGCCAGGCGAGCGGGGGACGCTGCATCAGGCCGATCGGGCAGACGCGGTGGACGCCGAGCTTGGCGAGGTCGTTGGCGAATCCCACCGCCCGCTCGTGCATCGGGGCGACGCCGACCGTCGAGATGTTGGAGCAAAAGCGGTTGATGGAATTGAGGATGCGCTTGTAGCCGTCGGTGGGTTTCACGAACACGAGCCGATGCTGCGTCGAAGGGGCAAAGGTCGGATCGTCGTCGTAAATCACTGCCCATGCGGTGGGATAACCGCTCGTCCAGACGGCGACGCGCTTGTCCACCTGCGCGCGGAACTGGTAGCCGGTCAGCACGGTGGACATTTCGGCGGCTTCCTCGGCGGAGAGCGCGCCGCGCGGGACGCTCGCTTGATAGGCGGCCATCGCTTCGGCCAACGCCATGGCGAACTTGCGCGGGCCGAGTTCGCCGCCTTCCTCGACGTAAAAGACGTGCGGCGACAAACAACCTTGCTGATCGTACACCGACGCATCAAACGCTGCCGCTTCTGCCAACGCCGGCACGTTTTCCACGGTCATCGCTTCCTTGGCCACGACGGCGAAGCTGACCTTGTGACCGTAGCCGAGGAACCGCGCTTTGGCGGGGGTCAAACTGCACAGCGTGGCGATCGTGGGGTCGTCACCGTAGGCGATTACGGCCTCGGACTCGGAGAGCGCCGTCTGCGTCACCGCCAGGTCTTCGCGCGACCAGGCCACGATGGCGATGCAGGCGGCGAGTTCGGGATCAACTTCGCGGAGCGACTCGGCGAACAGGACGGGAAAGATCGGGTCGTGCGACGAGACTTTGACGAGGTTGGCGGAGCGGAGCAGGAGACCGCAGCAGATGCTGAGGATGCCGGGCTGGGGGATGTTGCCGCCCAACACATGCGTGATCAACCGCGGCCCGGTGGCCCGGGTCTTCACGCGGCCGACCAGACAAAACTCGTCGAGCGCGCGACGGTTGCCGAGTTCGCGATCGACCAGTTCGCCGAGCGCTTCGGCGGTCAACGTCCCGAACGTCAGGTCGAGCGCCTGGGCGATCATCGCTTCGGAAAACCCGGTGTAGCCGGGCGCGTGCTGGTAGGCGCTGAGCCGCCACGGGTAGTCGGAATTGAGCCAGTTGGTGGCGGTCTGCGCGAGGGCGGTGATGATCTTGTCGGTGGTTCGATAGGGGAGCAACCGTTCCCGCGCGTCGTACATCTGCGTGATGGCTTCCCGGATTTGTTGGACGGTGGCACTCATCGGGGGCGCAACTGTTCGGCGGTCAACGAACATCCGCGCGCTTCCGCGCCGGTGGCTCGACCGCGAATTTCAAAACCACTTTCGACAGCGACTCCAAGATCTTCAGTTTGCACGCACATGGTGGTCCAGAGATTTGCCAAATCCAACACCCGGATTAACCCCAGCTCATGGAGAGCACACTCTTTGCCACGGTGCGGGTCGATCACCGTCACCCGCGCCCACGGCGGCACGCGCTTCACGTCGGTGCAGTGACCCGTGCGCAGCGTCGTGTCGTAAAACTGCGTGCTCAATTCTGTCATCCCATATTCATTGACCACCCGTTCGGTCGGCACGCTCAGATACCGCTCGAACATCGCATACAAATCGCGTTTCGCCATTTCCCGGGAGCGTCCCTTGAATCCGCCCATCTCCATCGCCCGGCTGCCGGCCGGCAAGTGGAATTTCCGGCCGCGGGATTCACACTCCTCGAACAGGTGGACAAAAGCGAACGCCGTCCCCAACAGCAACACCGGTTCCCGCACGCGCTCCAGTTCCACCAACGCCGTCGCCGGCGTGCAGTAAACGCCGCGCGCGCCAAACTCCCGCGCCACGACTTCCAGCATGTGCACCAGTGACGAATGCGGTGCGTCCGTGGGCGGTGGGGTCAGTAAGATCATCTGCAGCGTACCGCAGCCGTCACGGCTGCGGGTTACAGCGGCGTCTCGCCGCGTTGCCTGGGTTTGTTCCCGCACCGGGACGGTGGTGGAACTCGCAGCCGGGACGGCTGCGGTACGTGCGCTGAAGTCGGCACCAATCTCGGGTAGCAGATGCGCAGCGAAGTTGGGCGTGATCGCCGCGTCGTACAGTTCCAGCGTCTTGAAGAAATGTCGGCCCGGTTTGCCGTGCGTTGTCCCACTCGTGTGAAATTCCGCGACGGCCTCCGCTACCAGAAAGCAGGCGAGATCGAACTCCTTGAACGCCGACGTGGGCACCGCCGGTATCTCCGTCCAATGCGCGACCGTGCCGGGTGCGAGTAGTTGGCTCTCGCAATAGGCGCGGTAAACGGCGTTCCGCTCGAATTGAAAGGCAAACACCTCGCGCGCCAGCCTGTCAAATTCCGCGTCGGTGGTGGGAATATCCACACCGCGCCGGATCAGCGCGAGCAGACGGGACTGCAAATCGTGAGCGGTTTTGGTCATGCTGGTTTACCGCGGACAGCAACTGTATAATGCGGGGCGTGAAGCCGGGTGTCAAATGCGCTTTGTGGTGGATTCAATGGTTCATCGGCGCTGCCGGTCTCCTGTTCTTCGTCGGGTTTCGGTGGGGGCTGCCACCGTACCCAAGCCCACCGCCCGGTGTGCGGCTTGAGCCTTTGCTTCAGCCGATCACCAAAGATGGGGTGTCCACTAACAACGCCGCATTCCACTACTTGCGAGCCTTCGAGTGGCTGGGCCAGTATCAACAGACAAAAGAGTCCGAATCACAGATGAACGCCGTAATGGACGGCGACCCATCGGGAGGCACCGAGGCTCTGGAACAGTCGATTGCAGAATGCCAACTCGCTCTGGAACTGATTCGCGAAGGTGTTGAACAATCCCACTGTCAGATGCCGCTTGAACCACTGCGGGAAGTGGATAATCCGTGGTGGAAGCACGCGCGAAAAGGAGCGCGCTTACTCTGCTGCGAGGCCCGCTTGGCCGCGAGAGCGGGAGATTGGGAGAAGGCAATCCGAGACTGCACTGTGGTTGTTAAATTGGGCCAGCACTGCACTCGCGGAAGTCCGGTAATTGGGCATTTGGTTGGGATCGCATTGCAGAGTATGGGAGCCACCACGCTTCGTGCTCTGGTGCTGGAGCACAACGTACCAGCCGATTTGCTTCGCCATGCTGCCAAACAGTGGGACGGCCTTCGCTCAGGCGCGCAACCCGTCGCGGAAACTTTGCGGTACGAACTGATTGGTTCAAAACAGTCGATCGTGCAATCGTTTCTGTCGGAATCCGGAGCGCGAGTCGTTGTTAGCAGCAACGCGAGTCACCGTCTGTTTGATGCGGCGTTTGGCCAGATGATAGCCGAGGTGGAAAAACCGTATAGGGAATGCGATGCCTCAACCATTATGAACAAATGGGATGTCTCCAGCAACACGGTATGGAGGTTGGCGTTCCGACAGCCTATCACCCGGATTCTCATTGGAATGCTCTTGCCGGCACTAGAATCTCTCAACGCAAAGGAAGCGATCTGCCAAGCGGAGTTGGATGCAACAATCACGATTTGTGCTATCCAAGCTTTGATTGAAGACCGAGGAATCGTGCCCGATAAACTGGATACGCTCGTCCGTGGATATCTTCAGACAATCCCGGCCGATCCATTTAATGGGGAACCTTTCCGTTACCGGCGAGATGGACAGGAATGGGTCATCTGGAGTGTCGGCTCGGATTTCAGGGACGACAATGCAGCCTGGCATGAGTTCAAGTATCGCGCGTCGTACGGTCGACCGCGGGATGGCGACATCTATTTCAGATCTACGGAGCCACAAGATGACCGCACGTACTCGCGAACAAGAAAACCATGTCCGTAACGCACAAGCCCGGTCGCGTCGAGGACGCCGTTCTTACCGAAGGAGATGCGCGAGCACTTTCACGGAGTGATCGAGCTGACGTTGCGTGATCGTCAACGGAGGTGTGAGGCCGAGGACTTCGCTATGGCTGCCTTCCGGGAGGGCGAGGATGCCGCGTTGAAGAAGCTGTTCACACAGCCGGGGCGCGTTGCCGACTTCGAGACCGAGCATCAGGCCGCGACCGCGAACCGGCAGGTGTGACTGGAGGTAGTTGCCCAGTTTGTCGGCGCGCTGCGCGAGTGTCAGTCGTTTCATCTCCGCGATGGCAGCGAGCGCGGCGGCGCAGCCGAGCGGGTTGCCGAGGAACGTGCTGGTGTGGATCGCCTCGCCTTTGGATGTCGGCCAGCTATCCATCACGGCGGCGCGGGCGACACAGGCGGAAATCGGGAAGCCGCCGGCCATCGCTTTGCCGACGCAGATGATGTCGGGCACGACGTTCCAGTGTTCGCACGCAAACCAGCGGCCGGCGCGACAGAAGCCGGTATAGACCTCATCGAAAATCAGCAGCAGTCCGTGACGGTCACAGAACGTGCGCAAGGCCGGCAAAAATTCATCGGGAGGGACGACGATCCCGCCGCGACCCTGAATCGGTTCGACCAGAACGGCGGCGTAGCGACCGGGATGGCGGATCGCGGGGGCTTGACCGAAGGGGAAGTGATCAACGAAGTGCCCAAGCTGCCTGGCGAACGGCCAGCGGAAATCGCGTCGCCACGTGGCATCGAGCGCGCCGTAGGTAAGGCCGTGATACGCGCCGGTGAACGCGATGATCCGCGAGCGCCGGGTGTGGATGGTGGCCGTCTTGATGGCGGCCTCGACGGCTTCGGCGCCGGTGTTGGTGAACAGAACGCGAGCGGGAGTTTTCGACCAACGACTGAATGTCAGCCCGACAAGTTGCCGCGCCAGCCGGACTTTGAGTTCGTTGGGGTGGACGTCGCCCATGGCGTGGAGGAGTTGCCGGGCCTGGCGTTGGATCGCCGCGACGACGCGCGGGTTGGTGTGGCCGACGTTGGCCACGCCAAAGCCGGCGCTCAAATCAATGTAGCGGTTGCCGTCAGCGTCCCAGACATTGGCGCCGGTGGCGCGTTTCCAGAAGATGGGCCAGCGGTCGGAAATGTAGGTGACGTTGCGGGATTCGTAGCGACGGAGTTGCCGGGCGAGCGCGCGGCTGCGGGGGCCGGGAACTTTCGTGCGCAGCAGTGGAAGCAGGTCAGCCACGTTCCACGAATTTGTGGAACGTCTGGCCCGGCGCTTCGTCCACGAGCAGGACGAGGTGATGGAACTTCATGGCCTCGATCAATTCATCCACGGTCAGCTTGTCGTACTCGTCATGGCCGGGGCCGAAAAGTATCCGCGGGGCCGAGTCCGTGCCGCGCTGGTGGGCCGGTGTGCCGTGGCGTTGGGTGATCCAGTCGTGAATCCGGTCGGGATGAATGATGATGCGCAGGGACATGATGGTCAGACTCCTCGGGCGCCGGCGCCCCAGATGTATTTGTGCCATTGGGTTTGCAAGCGGACGGGAAGTTTGTCGGCCAGCATCCAGTCGGCCAGCGTTTTCAACGGCAGTTTTTCCCAGACGGGTGAGAATAGGACGGTGCAGAGATTTGTGAGTCCGTGCTCGGCGAGGGCGCGCCTTGCCCAGTCGTAGTCCGCTCGGTCGGCGATGACGAACTTGATCTCGTCCTTCTTGTCGAGGTGCCGGACGTTCTCGTATCGATTCCGATGGGCCTCGCCGCTGCCGGGACATTTCAGGTCCATGATCTTGACCACGCGGGGATCGACCTGGGAAACGTCAACCGAACCGCTGGTTTCCAGCAGGACGGTCTTGCCGAGGTCGCAGAGGCGGGCCATCAGTGGGAACACGTTGGGTTGCAGGAGCGGTTCACCGCCGGTGATCTCGACGAGCGGGCAGTTGTATTCAAGAACTTTGACGATGACCTCACTGAGCTTCATCGGCGCGCCTTCGTGAAAGGAATAAGTGGTGTCGCACCACGAGCAGCGCAGGTTGCAGGCGGTCAGCCGGACGAAGACACAGGGCAACCCCGCCCAGGAAGATTCGCCCTGGATACTGTAGAAAATCTCGTTGATGACGAGGGTGTCGGCCACGTCGAAAGATTAGCAAAGCCGGCGAGACGCTACAAGGTCAGATACTTCAGGACTTCCATTTGGCCATCGGTGATCAACACGATTGTCCTGCCCTGAATCGCGACGTGCTCCGGCACGCCTTCGCGGTGATATTCCCACACGTCCTTGCCTTTGCGCGGGTCGATTCGAAAGATGCGAAAATTACCGAGCACCGCTTTGCCCTGGACCATGTTCGCAAAATCCCGCAGGCCGGAGCCGGAGATCTTCGTGAAATAAACGAACCCCTCCGACAGGTAAAACCGGTCGCCTTTCTTCTCCAGTTTCCACAGCGTCTGGCCGGTCGTGGGGTCCACTTTGAGAATAACCGTTTCTGCCCGGTCGTCGAGTTTGACCTGCTGGGTGTATTGAATGTCTTCGGGGCTGGCCGTGGTGGTTGTGACATAAAGTTTGCCCTGCGGGTCGAGTTCAATCTGTGAAATGCCCACGCTGGCCAGGCGCCAGCGCACCTGCCCGTCCTTCAGCGCAAACGCCGTCAGCACGCCTTGATCGAAGAAGTACAACGTGTCCCCCACCTCCAAGCATGGCGGACCGACGCTCTCGCTGCCATAGCCGAGGTCGTCTTCCGTGAACGTCCCCGCCACCGGGTAGGTCAGCTTGCTCTCCCACAACTTCTGGTTCTGCTTGTTGAACACAACCAGTTGCTTGCCGGCCACGAGCAGGTCAACCGTCTTCGACGCGAACAGCGACGGCGGACCCGTCACCTCGCCTTTCCATTCGACCACGCCGTCCACGAAAATCCGCCGCACCGTCACGGCGTATTGGCTTTCGTCTTCCCAGCGCACGCCGCCGGTTTTCTGCCGGGCCACGTCGGTCAGGATTTCCTCGGCAATGGCGATCGATTCGCTGACTTTCATCTCGCTGTCGGCGCGCTGCTGGCCGGTATCCTTGATGGCCTGATAGGACACGATGTTGGTTTTGACGACTTGCACGTTCACCTGCGCCACGTTCGGGCCGGCAGCGACGAAGTCGGTCTTCGCGACGATCGGCTCGGGCTTGTCCACCTCTTCCGAGCCAGGTTCCCAATCTCGCATTACGGGCCGCTCTTCCTCCTCCACGTAGAGCATATTGGCGACGTCCGTCTTGGCCTGGCCGCTGGCCAGATCGATGTGCGTCAACCGGGTCTGATGCAGTCCCGCCGGCGAATGCGCCACCAACGCCGACTCCGTCTGCGTCACCCGGTTGATGACACCTTCAACCGCGACCTTGCCTTTCTCCGTTCCGGTCTGACGGTCCAGCCGGACGAGCACCTGACCGCGCTGCAACCAGATGTCCTCGGGCGTCACAAACACTCCGCCGAGTCCACCCCAGTAGTCCTCCTCGCGCGTCTCGGCTGACGTGGTGGACCAACGGGCTTTGCCGGCCCCGGTGTCGTACAAGGTGATCTTGCGCGCGCCTGCCACGAGCAGTTGGTTCGGGCCGATGAACCGGCAATAGCTTGCGCCGTCCTGGCCGAGGTCCACCGTCCGCACCACGTGCGGTTTCGATCCCCAGAACTCGTACCAAATCCACCCGCCCAACAACGCCAGGATCGCCACGCCCACGCCGAGCGCGATGAATTTCTCGCGCGTGCGGGATTTGCGCGCGACGACGTCCCGTTGCTTGTTGTACTCGGGAATCTCCATTCCCTTTTCCTTGGCCTGCCGCCGGCAATACGGCGAGCAGACAAAGCCGTACATTTCCATGCACTCCGTGCACATCGGTTTCTTGCAGACGAAACAGAGCATCTCGACCGGCTTGTCGGTGTGACGGAAACAATGCGTCGGCACCTCGGCGACCGTTTCAACAGCCGCCGGCGCTGGAGCTGCCAACACCGGTGGAGCGACAGTGGTTCGCGGCATCGGGGGTAGGGGAGGTGGTCCGGTCTCGGGGACCGGCTCGGCTTTGCGCAAAGGTGGACGCGGGGGCGGTGCCGCGGGTGGTTGGAGGGCCGCGTTGATTGATTCCGTGGCGTCGGTACCGCAATTCGGACAGATGATCGGGTTGGGCGCGAGACCGTTGACCGGCTCGAACTCGGTGTCGTACTTCTCACCGCAATTGCACTCGATGGAAATTTTCATCCTCAGCGCCGCGGATTGAGCAGTGTCACTGTGGCCGGGAACGTCAGATCGCGTGCGGCCAGGGGTGGGCTTGGTTCAGTCGATCCGTCCCGGTGCAGCAGGTTGCCACCGAACTTGCGGTGATTATGGCCGGGCGGTTTGCCGTCCGGTGAGAAGGCCAGTTGCTGCGCGATTTTGGCTTGGGAATCCACCTGTTCGTCGGACATCAGCACGTCGGTCGGAGTTCCCTCGCGTTGATAACCCGTGTAATAGGCATAGCTGATGACCCGTCCGGCAATCGGCTTGGTCGCCGGCAATTTCGGGTCTTTCGAGCCGGGACAGATGAACAGGTCGGTCTGCACCGTGCAGCGGGGCACCAGCAAATTCAGCGGCACGTCCGACGTGGTTGCATCGCGCACCCACGGATACCAGCCGCGATTTTCCTCGGCGTAAATCACCAACGCCACGTGGAGAAGCTGGAGTTGTTTCTGGCAGGCGCGCTTCTGTTTCTCCTGATAATTTTCCGTCCACGGCCCGTACAGCATGACGTACATGATCAGAATCAGCGCCATCGTGACCAACAATTCGACGAGCGTGAAGCCGCCGCCGTGCGTGTGACCTCGCCGTGACACAAACCGCTTTTAGCACCGCGCGCGCGCGGGTGCAATTCTTCTTCTACTCCGGTGCCACCTTGGTGAGCTTGCCGGTGCGCGCCGATTCGTAGAGCGCTTCCATCAGCAAGGCCTGCCGCAACCCCCAGATCGGCGGGCACAGCGTCTGCCCGCGGCCGCCGATGCAATCGACGAAATTCTGTTGGAGCGAGGGCACGATGGGCACGTGTGGATAGCGGACCTCCTCGCCTTTCGCGTTCCAATGTTTCAGATAGCCCCCGTGAATGCCCACGCGCGCCGAGGCGGTCGTGCCGGAAATAAACACCTGCGAGTCCCAGCCACACGCGCCATCGCCTCCCACACACGCCGTCGCCAGCGCGCCATTGTCGAACCGGATCATGGCCACGGTGTTGACATCCACCGCTGTCCCGCGGTTGTCGCACCACGCGATGACCTCCACCGGCCGCAGATTCGTCAGGTACAAGATCGTGTTGAACAGGTGCGCGCCGGTGTCGTACGCTTGCCCGCCACCCGCCAGCACGGGGTCTTGGCGCCACGTATTCGCGGTCAGGCCGCGCCAGTTTTGGGCGACGAACGCATCCAGTTGCAGAATCTGGCCGAACTCGCCGCGTCCCAGCAATCCCCGCACATAGACAAACTCGCCGCTGAACGGTCCGGGGAACGCCAGACTCACGACCCGCTGCTTCTTCTGAACGTGGTCGATGAGCCGCCGCGCCTGCTCCACGCTCACGACCATCGGTTTTTCCACCAAGACATGGCAACCGGCATCCAGCGCCGCCACCGTTTGCTCGAAATGATGCGCGTGCGGCGTCACGATCACCACGCCATCCAGCTTCACCTTCTTCAACATCTCGCGGTAGTCGGCGAACGTCGCCGGCTTCTGCTGCACCGGGTCGAAAATTTCCCGTTGATAGCGCTGCAGGTTGTCCGGCGCCGTGTCGCACAACGCGACGATCTCCGCGTCCGGCACCTGCGTGGTGAAAATCCGGCCATGATACCGGCTCATCCCGCCGCACCCGATCATCCCGATCCGTAGCTTGTTCATGCGGCGGACACTAACAAAACCGCTTGCGCCGTGTCCACCCTTTCAACGACCATCCAACCGTGACCCGTTTGACACCCGAACAATTTGGCATCGTCGTCCGCGAACTCGCACTGATGCTCGACGCCGGGGAAGGGGACGAGTTCTGGCGCGTGATGACGATGTTCGCCCAGGGCCGCTTCAACCGTCAACTCACCGAGTTCCCGGCGCATCTGCAACGTGCGTTTGCAGCCGCCGGCAGGCGCCGGCGCAAAGACTACACCGTGTTGCTGGCCGAACTCCCACAGGATGCGGGCTTCAACCTGGTCACGATCGGCAACCTCGAGTGTGACGGTAAATCATTCCCGTTGGTCAAACTCGTCAGCCTCCCGCCCGCCTCGCCGTTCGCGACCCAAATCCCGATCTGTCTCACTGCCGGCATCCACGGCGACGAACCCGACGGCGTCCTCGCCGCCCATGAGTTCGCCCGTCGATTCGCGCGCAGCCCCGCGCTCACGCAATCCTATGCGCTCACCATCTACCCCTGCCTCAACCCGGTCGGCTACGAACGCCTGACCCGCGAGAATGGCAGCGGGAAAGATTTGAACAGAGAATTCGGTCGCGCCAGCGCCGAACCCGAAGTCCGGCTGATCGAAGCCGAATTGCGCACCCAAACCTGGACCGGCTTCATCAACGCGCACAGCGACTACGAATCGTTCGGCCTCTACGCCTACGCCGCCGGCCCGATCATCAGTGAGCGCCTCGCCAAACCCGCGCTGTTCCAGGCCAGCGGCATCATCCCCATCAACACCGACCCGGTGATTGACGGTCACCCGGCCGAGCTGGGCATCATCAACCAAAAGTTCGACGGCTCGCTCGGCCCACTGTCGAAATCCGACCCCGAACCATTCGACATCACGCTCGAGACGCCAAACCTCTTCGCCCTCCACAAACGCGTCGAAGCCCAAGCCACCGCCATCGAAACCATCCTCCACGAATACCGCGCCGTTGCCAGTGAGGGGATGTACCTGTAGTTGGGAGAGGTCGTATTCTTCGCCGGTGAATGAATTGACGGTCAATCTCCGTTCGCTCTACAGTTCGCTGACTGAGCGCAGGTATTCCTGTGGCGAGCAGAACAACTGCGAAGAGCGACGGATGAACAAAGCCGTGGATCCGGACAGCGGCTTGGCTCTTCACCGCCACCGACCCATCGGCGCGCAGCCGCGGACTGTAGTGGACGGGGTTTTCTGGGCGCCTTTTTGCCATCGGCTAAGATGGTAAAAGGCAGCTCCAGAAAGCGAGGTCCATGACATCGAGAATCCGCAAACAACATCCGGCCAGCTTCAAGGCGAAGGT
>Ga0247727_10005941_pt1 | contig 24284 bp, 24 predicted proteins | sample WisWelCaveWW1625_FD_202498 | JGI IMG/M metagenome (GOLD analysis project Ga0247727, IMG submission 202498) | Biofilm microbial communities from Wishing Well Cave, Virginia, United States - WW16-25 | ecosystem: Environmental > Aquatic > Deep subsurface > Groundwater > Cave microbial mat | place... | reverse complement strand
GGGAATGAGGTGCAGGTCGAAGTGCAGGACTCCGGCATTGGCATTCCGCCCGACAAGCTCAGCAAAGTATTTGAGCGGTTCTATCAAGTGGATGGCGGCGCAACTCGCCGTTACGGCGGGGTGGGGCTGGGGCTGGCAATTTGCAAAGAGATCGTCGAGGCGCATGGCGGCCGGATTTGGGCGGAGAGCGAGTTGGGGCATGGCAGCCGGTTCATGTTTGCCTTGCCGAAAGCGGCGGTGGAAGCCCCTGTGCCTGAACCGGCGGTGGAAGGAAGTTGAGGTTATAAAGGGGACTCATGGACGCATTACGTGATTTTCTGTTTCTATTGGCTCAGGCTCTGCTCATCATTGCCCTGCCGATTCTCATTGCGGCGGGGGCGTATTGGCTCAAGCAACGGGCTGACGAGATCAAAAGCAAACTGACACAGGAACAATTGTCCGCGCTGGAGCGCGTCGGATCGGTGGTGGTGCGCGCCGCCGAGCAGGCTGGGCTGAATAAACAGATCGCGGGCGGGGCGGCTAAAAAACGGTATGCCATTGATGCGGCGCAAAATTATTTGACTTCGCTGGGGATTAAGATTGACGTTGGCGCAATCACCAATGTGGTCGAGTCTGAAGTCCTGCGGCAGTTCAACAGCGCCGCACCGCCGGCCGACACCCCTCAGGCCCGCGCCGCGCTGATTGACAAAGCGGTGGAGAGCGCGGTGCTGGCCGCCGAGCAGAGCGGGCTGAAGACGGCCATCGTCCACGCCGGAATCTCCCTGGCCGAGCAAAAGAAGCAGTACGCGCTGGAACTGGCGAAAAGATATATGGAAGATCAGGGCCTGAATGTGGATTTGACGATGGTGGACGGGTTGATCGAGGCCCAGATCATGCGCTTCAAGATTCAGGCGGCGGAGTCGGTGAAAAAGTAGCTCAAGATTTTTTGCCACGAATTACACGAATGAACACGAATTGATACAAAAATAGTTTGTGATAATTCGTGAAATTGCCGGCAGATGCTCTATATCAGCTGATCAGCATAGGCGAAAAGCGCGGGCTGGCCGCCGGTGTGCCAGAATAGCACTCGTTCATCCCGCCCGATTTCACCCTTGCGGATCAAATCAATCATCCCCCCGAACGCTTTGCCCGTGTAAACCGGGTCTACCAAAACCCCCTCCAGCCCCGCCAATAATCGAATCGTCTCGTGTTCCCGTTCGCCCATGATGGCGTAGCCCGCACCGACATAGTTGGCATTTGCCGAAATATCATCCGGCGCGAATGTGTCAGGCAGGCCAAGCAGAGTCGCAGTCTCCGTTGCTAATCGCGCCACATTGGTCTTCAACACCTCCAGCGGTTCATCCACGCTAAAGCCCAAGACTTGCATTCCCAGTATGAGGGCCTTTGCGCCGACAGTCAGTCCGGCGTGGGTGCCGCCCGAGGAAGAGGCGAAGCAAATGCGGGAGAAAGAGTTGAAGTTGACACTGAGTTGATCAGCCAATTCTTGAATGGCGGCGACATAGGAGGCCGCGCCAATCCGGTTCGAGCCGCCAATGGGGATCAGGTAGGGATCGTTTCCGGCGGCTTTTTCTTTTTCATACACTGCCTGCATCACGGCCTCTCGACTCTCGCCGTGCGTCCACACGATCTCCGCGCCCAAAAGCTGGTCAAGTAAGATGTTGCCAGTGGTCTTCGCCGGTGGCTCGCCGCGCAGAACGACGATGCACCGAAAACCACAATGCGCCGAGGCCGCCGCCGTCTGCCGGCAATGATTGGATTGCGGCGCGCCGCCGGTGATGATGGTGCGGGCCTTTTGCGCCTGCGCCTCGGCCAGCAGATATTCGAGTTTGCGCGTTTTGTTGCCGCCGCCCGCCAGCCCGGTCTGATCGTCGCGCTTGATCCAAATCTCTGCGCCGCCGAGATGCTTCGTCAGTCGCGGCAACGGCTCAAGCGGGGTGGGCAGGTGGGCGAAGGAGAGGTGAGAGGGAAAGTTCATGTCCAAAAAATCCCAAATCTCAAAAGCCCAAATCCTAAAACGCTTTGGGATTTTGGAAATTGGGATTTGGGCTTTTGTTTCAAGGTACGATCACAAACGTAATCGCCTCTCCCCCCACATTCTGCCAACCCTGATTGGCGTTACACTCGATGGGCGAGAGCGTGCACATGACAAGGCGGGCAGTATAACTCCCCGGCGTCACATCTTCCATCCCGGCCCGAAACTCTGCCGTCTTTCCAGCGGTCAGCTTCCAGCCCACATCCTTGCCCGGTGGACGCACCAAGCCGTTGCCCACTTGCGTCCACGTCAGCGGCTGACCATCTTTGGTGATCACCACCGCCGCCTGCCCCCATTGAAAGACACCGCTGGTCTCCACCCCAAACCGCCAGGTGAAATACAAATCCACGCCGCTCTTCATCGTCGGCGTGCAATCGCCAATATTTCGGATTTTGCAATCGGCTGTGTTGACGGCATTCTGGATCAGGATCGGCTCGGCGATGATGACATCGGCGATGATGACTGATGAGGGCGCGGTGTTGAGCGGTGCGGTAGACGTCGCCGACCGATTGCTCCCTGTTACCGTCGTCGTCGGGGACGCCGCCACTGTGGCGGGAGTCTGGGTGCGTCGGGGGGCCGGGGTGACGAGGGTGTAGGCCAGCGTCACCAGATCGTTGATCAGGTCGCGAGTCGGGAGCGGCGTGTAGCCAACCGGCTCGGTAGTGGGGCGGCGAGTCGGGGCCGGGGTGGCCGATCCGGCCAGGGTGGGGGTGGCGGCTACGGAGGGGAGTGTCGGGGCCGGGCTACACGCGGCGGCGACCACGGCGATGATGACTAACAGAAGGAAGAGAGTTGTTTTGAGTCGGGTCATACCGATAACTGTATCGCAGACTTGTGAAAAAATCGTGGAGAAGATTCTGAGAGTGCGTCTGAAAATTCCAATCACCTCAGGATGCCCATTTTTCAGACGCACTCTACACTTCGTTGATCATCCGTTGCGTTTGTTCTTTCCCCCGGCGGCGCATGAGGTTGAGGAGGCGTGGCAGGATTCCGGTATACAGCCGATACAGGGCCGGGGTCGGGGCATAGTCCAATGCGCCGGGGGTGCGGACGACTTCGCCGTTGAAACCCTCTTTGAATTTCCAGACGCCGTACAGCGGGTCAGACTCGTCGAAGACATCCGGCGCGCCCCAGAAGTCGTAAATTGTACAGCCCTGCGCTTTGGCCCAACGGATGGCCGTCCATTGCAAAAGATGATTTGGCATCTTCTCGCGGTGCTGGCCGCTCGACATGCCGTACATGTAAAGCGCGCGTTTAGCGAAGCGAAAGACGATGATGGCGGCGACGGCGATGGCATCCCCATCGCTTTCGACTTCAGCGATAAAGGGTTGGGCCTGGCCGGCGTGGATGAAACTACCCCAGGCGTCGCGATAGTAGTCGGCGTGGCGAATCACAAAGCCGTCGCGCGCCGAGGTTTCAGCATAGAGGCGGTAGAGCAGATCGAGCGGCGCTTCGTCGGGCGGCGGCGCGCGAATGATCATGCCCTTACGTTCGGCGAGGCGGATGTTGTAGCGCGTCTTCTGTTTGAAGGAGGCGAGAAGGTCGTCCTCGGAGCGAACGAGATCGAGCCAGACGGTGTTTTTGAATTGCACCTGACTGGCCGACAGAAAAAAGCCGGAGGGGATGCGAAATGGATTGGCCGGATTGTGGGCGTTAAGAATTTGGAACCGGGCGCGCAGGTTGATTTCGGGATCAATTTTGATGAAAAGGGCGCGCTCACGGCGGGCAAGGGCTTCAAGGTCGGCGAGAACGGTGGTTGCCAGCTCGGCGTTCGACCAATCGAGGCAGGGGCCTTTGGGAACATAGAGGATGGCGAACGGGCCGACGGATCGCTTGAGCACTTGCGCGGCGGCGACCGTTTCAGACCTGACAGGTTTTTCGAAACCTGTCAGGTCTGAGACCGACCAAAGGAGTCGCCGTGCGCTCCAACCGTAACGCGACTTGAACTCCCCCCACTGCCACGATTGGAGGAGGTGGGCGGCGGGGAGAGTGGCGAGGGAGGAGTCCCAGGTTAGAAAGTCGGTAATAAGTTGATTAGTCATTCGCAGATGTGAGGCGACCGAGGTAGGCGAGGTAGAGTTTATAGAGTAGCGGCGAATACACTCGATCGTACGCCCCCGGCGCGCGAACGAGTTCTCCACCGAAGCCGCGTTTGAAGCGATAAACACTCCATAACCCATCGTGCCGGGTCTCAAAGTTGGCTTCGAGCGTGGCTTCATCTTCATCCGGCACACCCCACAGATCGTATTCCGTCGCGCCGTGGGCTTTGGCCCAGCGCATGGCCTCCCATTGCAAAAGGTAGGTCGGCATGCGATTGCGTTCAATGTCGGAAGAACCGCCATAAAAATACCACGCTCGCTGGCCGAGGGTGAAGAGCATCAATCCGGCCAGGGCTTCGCCATTGTAGCTGGCGAGAAATAATTGCCCGCGACGCGAAGAATGAAACAACTCGTAGGCGTTGCGATAGTAACTGTCAGAGTGCACACCAAATTTGTCGCGTTCACTGGTGAGGCGCATGAGCTGGTTGAAAGTTTCAACGTCGTCCGAGGTTGAAACGACTATATCTTTCTTCGCCGCCAACCGGATGTTGTAGCGCGTCTTCTGCTTCATTGCCGCGAGAAGGACATCTTCGTCGGGCCGCAGGTCAACCACCAGGGTGCGGCGGGGTTGGATGGAGTGGAGGCTGGGTTGGAGGTTGGAGGTTAGAGGTTGGAAGTTGGAGGTGGGAAGTTGGAAGTCGGAAGTTGGAGGTTCGATTTTGAGGAAGACGGCGTTTGAGGATCGGCAAAGGTTGTCGAGTGACTCGAATAGAAAATTGACAAGCGATTCGTTGCTCCAGTCCACGAGCGGGCCTTTGGGGATGTAGGCGATGTTGAGCAGGCCGAAGGCAAGCGAACGAAACAACACTTGCGCCCCGGCCACCAGCTGTCCCTTTTCGCGGATTCCGACTCGGGCCGCCGACCAGCCGAAGGCGCATTTGAGGTCGGCCCAGGCCGGCGTCTGCAAAATATGGCCGTCGGGGTGCGTTGCGACGAAGGCATCCCATTCGGAGGCGGTGATAGTGGTCACTGCTGGACTGTGATGGCGCCGTCGTCGGCGATGATGAGCTGATCGCCGGTTTGCAAACTATTGAAGTCATCGGCGCTGAGGGCAATGAGAGGAAAAGGTTTCGCGTATAACTCGTCGGCGACCACGGAGGCCAGGGCGAAGAAGAAGTCAGCTTCGGTGGTGAGGATGGCGGCAGGCGCGGTTCCAGCCCGGATCGCTTCGAGCAGGACGGCAGTGGTGGTGGAGGATCCGCGGGTGAAGGGCACGACGAGGATGCGGCTCGCGGCGACGGACCCCGACAGGGGATGCCGCCGATCAATAATTTCACCTGTCTTCCAATCGTAACCGCCCCAAAACGAGAGCGGCTCACGGCTGACCAATGCCGTGCCTTGCGCCTGGCCACGAATGACAACCTGGCCGTGAATGACTTTATCCATTCCACAAACTTTCATCCCGCACAATGCGCCCCGCCGCCGCCGAGCGCACACAGTCGGCCAGACTGCCGAAGGTGATTTGTTTATTGAGCAGGCCCGGCGAGTAGTAGGCGAACTTCGCCGAGTTCGTCATCAGATACTTGATCTCCGGCGGCAACATAGGCGTGGCCAGGATGCAGGTGTCCACCGTGAGTTGGCCGCCGAAATCCTGCAGGGGTTCGAGAACGCCTGCCTGTTTCGCCAGCATGGCCATGGCCCGACTCGAGGTGACCAGAAACTTCACGGTTGGATGTTTGCGCTTGCCGGCCACCAGCGGCGCAAGTTGTTTAAATTCGGCCAGCGAGAAGTGCGGACTGCCCAGCACAACCATATCGAGTCCCTCGCCTTCGGCGTGCGTCAATTCTGCCCGCGCTTTCCGCAAAACTTCCATCGTCACTTCGATGGTTTCGATCGGGGCGCGGCCTTGAAAAGCGGCGTCCAGTGTTGGCGCTTCGGGGGTAACGCCGACAATGTGGAAAAGGGCGACCGCGCCGGAACTGGCAGAGGCGGCCCCCAGGGCTTTGAGGCGGTCTTCATCCGGGGAGGCGGCCAGCCCGTGGACGACCGGGATTCTATCCCCGGCCACTTTCCCTATCACGTGGCCGAGTATCGGGTAAAACTCCTCGCTCTCCTGCACCGCCATTGGCACATCCACTAATTGCAGCAGCACCTGCCCGGCGCGGTTCTCGGTGAGGTGCAGGCCGATGGCCGGGGCGCGGCCGGTGATGGCGCAACACACGTCGAACAGGTCGGGGTAGCGTTCGGTGCGCGCGCCAATAACGGAGTTGGCAAACACAATGGCGTTCGACTCACCCCAGGCGATCTGTTGGCCGAACGTGGGTTTCATATCGGTTTGATACGGTGCGCAGGTCCAGGTGGGGACGGCGCCCATGCTTTGGTAGGCCACCATCTGCCGCTGGGCTTGGTGCGCCCAATCCGGCGGCACCGCCCACTCCTGCCAGTGATGCTCATCCAGCCCGCTGACGTTGAGGGTCGTTGGCACAGCCACCTTCGCGCCGAGGCTCGCCAACCTTTCGGCGAACTCCAAGCCCGCGTCGCCGATGTAGATGGTGCTGTCAATGTGCGCACCGGTGATGTCGAGCAACGTCGTTGCGTCCGCGACCTCGGCCATGCGGACGAGGATGGACATCGCCATCTTGGTTGCCAGGCCATGTTTGCCATTGAGCATGGCCTGATCGCGAGAAGAGAGGGTGAAAGGCATGGGTTAAACCTGGAATCAAGTGGGTCGGATTATACCTGAGGGGTGTTGATCAAATTCCTTCAGACCTTGCAGACCTGGCGGCAAAGTACGCCGCTTAAGACCTGTGAGGTCTGACTTTCATTGACAAGTTCTCTAGTCCTATGCTACCATTGCGACGTTTGGCACAAAGTTTTGAGAGCCTTCTCATCTATAAACTCCAATCTTAATATTGAGGACAAGTCATGAGCGAATGGGTGTTTATCGGTCTGTTTCTAGTGATGGGAATCGTCTTCCCCAGTGTGCCAGTAATTGCGGCCTACGTTCTCGGCCCCAAGAAACCCAACCCCAAGAAAACTGAAACTTACGAGTGCGGCATCGAAACCGTGGGCGAAACCTGGGTGCAGTTCAAGATGCAGTATTACATCTTTGCCTTGGTCTTCGTCATCTTCGACGTTGAGACCGTCTTCCTTTTTCCCTGGGCCGTCGCCTTCGATCAGATGGCGCTATTCATGGTCGTGGAGGGCGTGATCTTCATTGCCTTGCTGGCCGGTGGGCTGGTCTATGTCTGGCGCAAAGGCGTGTTGGAGTGGGTCTGACCCGATAAACAACTTACAATGCTCAATGCACAATGGTGGTCATTGAGCATTTTTTTGAATTGGCTTCGGAGACGTTATGCCAGAATTTACTCTTCAAAGTTTAGGTGACCTCATTGTCTATCTCGGCGACTTGCTGAGATTCTTGCTTGGCGTTCAACTGGGCCTGCCTGAGCTAGTCGTCGGCCTGATTATGAATTTGCTCACCGTCGTCATCGTGGCCACGGTGGCCCTCCTCATACCGGTCTTCACCATTTGGCTGGAGCGGAAGGTGGCGGGGCGGTTTCAGGATCGGCTTGGCCCAAACCGAGTCGGCCCCTATGGCCTGCTTCAGTCCATCGCCGACGTGGTCAAGTTGCTGGGCAAGGAAGACATCACCCCGGCCGGTGCGGATAAAGTCGTCTATAACCTCGCGCCGCTCCTCTCTGTGGTCTCTGTCATTGCCATTTGGGCCGTCATCCCCTTTGGACCGGGGATGATCGGCGCCGATATTGACGTTGGCATCCTATACGTCGTCGCCATCAGCGGCCTCGGCACCATTGCCATCAAGATGGGCGGCTGGTCGTCCAACAACAAATTTGCTTTGCTCGGCGCATTCCGCACGGTGGCCCAACTCGTCTCTTACGAAGTACCGATGATTGTCGCCCTCCTTATCCCCGTTATCATCGCCAGCGGTTTTGGCGCCCGTCACCCGATGAGCATGCAGGAGATCGTCATTGCTCAGGGCAATGTGTGGTTCATCATCGCCGCCCCGCTCGCCGCGCTGTTGTTCTTTGCGACTTCGATAGCCGAAATTGGCCGCGCGCCCTTTGACCTGCTGGAGGCCGAAAGCGAGATCGTCGCCGGGTTCCACATTGAATACACCGGCATGAAGTTTGGGATGTGGATGCTGGGCGAATTTCTCCACGCCTTCACCATTTGCGTGCTGACGGCGGTAATCTTCCTCGGTGGCTGGCAGGGGCCGGGGGTTAACCAATGGCCAATGCTGGGCATCTTCTACCTGTTCGCCAAATCCTTCTTCATGTACTTCGTCGTCATCTGGGTGCGCTCGACTCTGCCCCGCATTCGCATTGACCATCTGCTCTCCTTCAACTGGAAGTTCCTGGTGCCGGTGTCGCTGGTTGCCCTGGTGGTGACGGCGCTGGCGCAGAAGGCAATGGCTGAATGGTTGCCCGGGATAGGCGACGTGGGACAAGCGGTGGGGCTGTTCATCGTCAATGCGATCTTAATGTTTGCCATCGTCGAATTCATCCGTCGTGGGGCGCGCGAAGCGCGGGCGCAGGCCGAAGCCGAACACGGTTCGGGCGAACCGGGGTCGGGCGCACACGATGAAGTTTCCCACGGTGAAGCTTCGCCTGGTGAAGCCGCCGCCGCTGCCACCCACGCCCCGGCCCACTGAGACGGGCAAAGAGTCATGGATATTTCACAGATCATTTTTCTCATCGTAGCGACGGCGACGCTGATCTCGGCGCTGATGGTCGTCACCACGCGCAATCTGGTGCATGGCGCGTTGTGGCTCATCGTCGCGTTGTTTGGTGTCGCCGTCGTCTTTGTGTTGCTCGAGGCCGGGTTCATAGCTGTGGTGCAGGTGGTGCTCTTCATCGGCGCGATTGCGATCCTCATCATCTTTGCCATGATGCTCACCCGCCGGGCGTTGAGCGACGAGCCGCATCAAACCAACAGCCAGTGGCCGATCAGCGCGCTGGTGGCCGCCGCGTCCTTTGTGGCGCTGACGGGGTTGACCAGTTTCCTTCCCGACTGGCAGTGGCCGTCGTTAGCCGCCTCCGACTCGGCACAGTTGAGCGGCAATTTGCAACAGTTGGGTTACGCCCTCGTGCAACCGAATCAATTCGCCCTGCCGTTTCAGGTGGCGTCGGTGTTGTTGATTGTGGCCCTTATTGGAGCGGTCGCCGTGGCCGGAGAGAAGAAATAATATGATTCCTCTCAGCTGGTATCTCACTCTGGCCGCCGCCCTGTTTGCGATTGGGCTGTACGGCGTTCTGGCGCGGCGCAACGCGGTGGCGATTTTGATGGGGGTGGAGTTGATGATCAACGCCGTGATCATCAACCTCGTCGCCTTCTGGCGATACCTGCAACCGACGGGTATTAGCGGACAGGTGTTTGCCGTCATCGTCTTCGCCGTAGCCGCCGCCGAGGCCTCCGTCGGCCTGGCCCTCATCATCTCCATCTACCGCCGCCGCAACAGCGTTGTGGCCGAAGAGATGAACTTGTTGAAGTGGTGAAATTATGCAGATCGAATACGTCTGGCTGATTCCTGTTCCACCTCTCCTCTCCTTCTTCATCATCTGGCTATTGACCCATCGCAGTAAAACGTTAAGCCATACCGTGGCCGTCGGTTCGATTGCGCTCTCGTGGGTGCTGAGCTGGGTGACGGTTTTCAATGCCATTGGGGTTGAACATTTTGGCGAAGACGTCATCTTTGCCGGCAGTGTGCCCTGGTTGCCCACCGGCGACACCGTCCTGCGCATGGGCGTGCTGGTGGACCCATTGACGGCAGTAATGTTGTTCTTCGTGCCGCTGGCCTGTTTGATGATCTTCGTCTACAGCGTGGGCTATAGCAATTACGGCAAGCCCGAAGACTCACATGACCTGCCCGGCAACCCGCCGCACAACGGTGTCGAGCCGATGTACTCGCGCTTCTTCTGCTATCTCTCCCTCTTCGCCTTCGGCATGCTCACCCTGGTGGTGGCCGACAATCTTCTGCTGATGTTCATCGGCTGGGAGATCATGGGCTTCTGCTCGTACGCCCTCATCGGCTTCTGGTATGGTCGCAACTACGACGACCCCAAGAAGATCACCCCGCGCCAGGCCGCCGTCAAAGCCTTCATGACCACCCGCGTCGGCGACGTGGTGATGATGCTTGGCATCGTTTATCTTTACTTCGCCACCACCACCGAGCAGGCCAAAGAAATTCTTGGCGCCAATGCTGGCACCCTCAGCTTCCGGGCGATGTTCTATAACGAAGAATTTTTGCAGTACATCGCCGCCGAGCCATCATTCGTCGCCGGACTCTCCATTGCCGCGCTCACCGGCATCTTGTTACTCGTCGGCACGGTCGGCAAGAGCGCCCAGTTCCCGCTGCATGTGTGGTTGCCGGACGCCATGGAAGGCCCGACCCCGGTCAGCGCCATGATCCATGCCGCGGCCATGGTGTCTGCCGGGGTGTATGCCATGATCCGTCTCTTCCCGGTGCTGTCGGCGGGCTGGCACGAAGGCGACCCCCTGACGCCGCCGATGTTGGTGCTAGGCACGATCGGCGCCTTCACCGCCCTCTTTGCGGCGACCATTGCCTTTACCCAAAACGATGTGAAGAAGGTGCTGGCCTATTCGACGATCTCGCAGTTGGGATTCATGCTGGCCGCTCTGGGCATTGGCGGCTACGTGGCCGCCGCCTTCCATTTGATGACCCATGCCTTTTTCAAGGCCTTGTTGTTTCTCGGCTCCGGCTCCATCATTCACGGCATGGAACACGGAATGGCCCATGCGGAGCATGGGTCTCATTCACACGAACATATCGATCCACAGGATATGCGCTTCATGGGCGGCCTGCGGAGCAAGATGCCGTGGACGTTCTGGACGTTCCTCATCGGTGGCATGGCCCTGTCGGGCTTCCCCCTCATCACCGCCGGGTTCTGGTCGAAGGATGAAATTTTGCTGGATGGTTGGCTACATGCACAACCCGTATTCTGGACGCTCTTCATCGCGGCGACTTTAACCGCCTTCTACACTACCCGCCAACTCATCATGGTCTTCTTCGGCCAACCACGCACCCAGGCCGCTGAGCATGCCCACGAAAGTGTGTGGACGATGACGGCCCCGCTCGTCATCCTGTCGTTCTTTGCCATCACCACAGGTTGGCTGAACATCCCCACCGAGTTTCCGGGTCTGGGTTCGATTGCCCATAACCTCGGCATTGATCATTGGCTTGGGCATTTTGTGATGGGGACATTGTTGCCAGAGGAAGTGGTTGAGGGCGTTGAGCCTGCCGTAGAGGGTTTCATCTGGCAACCGTTGGCGGCATCCATCATCGCCGCCCTCGGCGGCATCGCCCTGGGCTACCTTGTCTATCGCAACGCCTATAAGACCGCCGACGATAAAGACCCGATGGAGTTCCTCGGCCCGATGCATACCTTCCTCCAAAACAAGTATTACCTGGACGAGTTGTATCACAACCTCTTCGTCCGCCCGGCGCAGTGGTTCTCCGAAACAGTGGCCTACAAGTTCCTCGATAAAAGCCTCATTGACGGCACCCTGCACACCGTTGGCCGCACAGCAGTGACAGTGGGCAACTTCTTCAAACGCGCGGAAAAGTACACGATCGATAACCCGCCGATCTATCTATCCGACGGCTTCAAGTGGGTGGGCAAGTCCTTTCGCGTCATCCAAACGGGCCGGGTCCAAAATTATTTGTTAATCGGCATGCTCATCGCGGTGCTGTTCGGCGCGGTGTACTTGTACCAGATTTGGGCAGGAGTGTGACATGGAGTTCATGACTGAGCATCTGGTCTCGTGGGTGATCTTCTCACCCCTCATTGGCATGGTTGCCGTGGGGCTGGTGCCGAACGATCAAAAACAAGCCATCCGCTGGGTGGCCTTTCTAGCCAGCCTGCTCCCGGCGGGGCTTTCGATTGCGCTGTGGTTCAATTACGCCGCCACCGGCCTGGAAGGCTTTCAGTTTCAAGAGCAGGCCACGTGGTATGCCCCCATCGGCGCGAGCTATCACGTCGGCGTGGACGGCATCGCCGTGCCGATGATTTTGCTCACCGGCATTTTGACGCCGCTGGCGATCCTGGCCTCGTTCAGCATCGAGGATCGCCTCAAGCCCTACATGATGCTGTTCCTCATGCTGGAAACCGGCATGTTGGGTGTCTTTGCCGCGCTCGACCTGATGCTGTTCTTCCTCTTCTGGGAGATCGGCCTGGTGCCGATGTATTTCCTCATCAACCAGTGGGGGGGCAAAGATCGGCGTTACGCCTCGTTCAAGTTTTTTGTGTATACCATGGCCGGGTCGCTAGGCCTTCTGCTTTCGATCCAACTCATCGGCCTTAGCGCCGGGACGTTTGACATCACCCGGCTGATCAACATCTGGCCGTCGTTCAATACTGAAGTGCTGTCCGGTGTATCAATCAATACGATCAAGACCGTCGCCTTCTTCGCCTTCAGCATTGCCTTTGCCATCAAGATTCCGCTGTGGCCGTTTCACACCTGGCTGCCGGATGCCCACACCGAAGCGCCCACCGCCGGGTCCATGATCCTCGCTGGCGTGCTGTTGAAGCTGGGGGCGTTCGGCTTCCTGCGGCTGGTTCTGCCTCTATTCCCGGAACAAGCTCAACTCTACTCGCCACTACTGGCTTTCCTGGCGGTGCTGGCGATTGTGCTTGGCGCGTTTGCCGCTTACGGCCAGAGCGATTTCAAAAAGCTGGTGGCCTACTCGTCGGTCAACCACATGGGTTTTGTGGTGCTCGGCATCGCGGCGGCGGCCTATGTCTACGGCGGCAACAATGAAGCCTGGCGGCAGAGCGCCATCATCGCCGGGTCAGGGGCAGTCCTGCAAATGTTCAACCATGGCCTGTCGGCGGCGGCGATGTTCTTCCTGGTCGGCGTGGTCTACGAGCGCGCCCATACCCGCGACCTCAACGAGATCGGTGGCGGCATCTGGCAGTATGCGCCGATCTACGGCGGCATTTTGATCTTCAGCGCCATGGCTTCCCTCGGTCTGCCCGGCCTCAACGGCTTTGTGTCTGAGTTTGCGGTGACGCGGGGCGCGTGGCCGATCTTCACTTTGAACACTGCCATCAGCATGTTGGGCCTGCTCTTCACTGGCTCCTACATTCTCAAGGCGATTGGCAAAGTCCTGCATGGCCCAAAGAACCCCAAGTGGGCGGGGCACGGCATGGAAATGAACACCCGCGAGATCGTCACCGTCTTCCCACTGATGACCCTGATGCTCCTCATCGGCATGTGGCCGTGGTGGCTGGCGAATGTGATTAATGAGGCGGTGAAACGGTTGGTTGGGTAAGGTTTTGGAGATTAAGGATCACTTATGAACTTTCCCTTTCTCAGCGTCATTAGTCTAACCCCGATCACCGTCGGGTGTTTGCTGTTGCTTTTTCCGGCGGAGCGCAAGAACGAAGCCCGCGTGGCGGCGCTGGCCGCGGCCTCGTTGTGTTTGGGCCTGTCGCTCTTTGTGTATTTTGGCTACGATGCGGGGGCCGGCGGCTATCAGTTTGTCGAGAAATTTGATTGGATTCCGCAGTTCGGCATTTCGTACCACATGGGCGTGGACGGGGTGAGCAATCCGATGGTGCTGTTGACCGGCATCGTCATCTTCACCGGGGTGCTGATCTCGTGGGGGATTGACGACCGCCCGCGCGAATTCTTCGCCTTTCTCTTTATCCTGGCCAGCGGTGTGTTCGGGGTGTTCGTCTCGCTGGACATGTTCCAGTTGTTTTTCTTTTACGAAATCGCCGTCTTCCCCATGTATTTGCTCATCGCCATCTGGGGCTGGAAGGTGACGCGCGAATACGCGGCCATGAAGCTGACGCTGTTCTTGTTCATCGGCTCCCTGGTGGCCCTGGTCGGCGCGTTCGCCATGTATTTTGCAATAGGCCGGGCGACAGGCGTATACACTTTCGATATGCTGAAGATTCAAGAGGCGCAGGCGGCGGGAGCTTTCAACTTTGCCCTCAACGTCCCCGGCCTGGGGGCAGTCAGCTTTGAACGTTTCTGGTTTCCCCCGGTGTTCTTCGGCTTTGCGGTGCTGGGCGGTATCTACCCCTTCCACAACTGGAGCCCCGATGGACACGTGGCCGCGCCTACGGCGGTGTCCATGTTCCATGCCGGGGTGCTGATGAAGCTGGGCGCCTTCGCCGCCCTGCGGATGGGCATCATGCTTCTGCCGGAGGGTGCGCGCTTCCATCTGCCGTGGATCGTCATCCTCACCCTCATCAACGTCGTTTATGGCTCGTTCATCGCCATGCGCCAGACCGATCTCAAATACATGATCGGCTACTCGTCGGTGTCGCACATGGGCCTGGTCTCGATGGCCTTCGCCACCATGAATCAGACTGGTTACCTCGGCGGCGGGATGCAGATGTTCGCCCACGGGGTGATGACGGCGATGTTGTTTGCCACCACCGGCATGATCTACGACCGCGCCCACACCCGCATGATGCCTGAACTGGGCGGCATGGCCAAGAAGATGCCGTTCGTCCTCATTGGCTTCACCATTGCCTGCTTGTCGTCAATGGGCATGCCGGGCTTTGCCGGGTTCGTGGCCGAGTTTCCCATCTTCATGGGTCTGTGGCGCGCCGGGACGCAGACCTCTGATTTCATCGGCACTTACTATGCGTGGATCGCCGTCATCTCCGCCCTCGCCATCATCATCACCGCGGCTTATTTGTTGATCTGCGTCCAGCGGGTGTTCTTCGGTGAAATTTCAGAAGAACACGACCACCACGTTGGCGATGTCACCGTGTTGGATAAAGTCGCCATTACCGTGTTGTCGTCGGCCATGATTGCCATCGGCGTCTTCCCCGTCCTCATGTATCCGATGGTGATCTCCGGTGTGGATGCCGCGCTCCGTGTATTTGGAGGCTCCTAGATGAATATCCAGGATTTTGAATGGGCGCACCTGCGCCTCCTTGCGCCTGAAATTTTTTTGGTCGTCGTGGCTGCCGTCATGATGAGCCTCGACTTGACTCTACCCGAAAGCCGCCGCCGCCAGTTGGGCCTCGTCACCGGCATCGGCATGTTCCTGGCTATGGGGCTGGCCGTCATCTTCGCCCTGCCCGGCATGGACGAGGGCTTGATCCTCGGCGGCATGATCCGCAACGACTTTGCCACCTTTGCCTTTCGAATGATCTTTCTCTTCTCCAGCGGGGTCACGGCGCTGGTCAGCGTGGACGTTGAGGGGCTGGGGCGCAAAGGCGAATACTACACCATGCTGATTGGCACGACCCTGGGCATGATCTTCATGGCCGCTGCCGCCGACCTGGTCATGCTCTATCTGGCGATTGAAACCACCTCGGTCGGGCTGTATGCCATGGCCGGCTTTCTGCGCGACAACGACAAGTCTGTTGAGTCTGGCCTCAAGTATTTCCTCTTCGGCGCGACGACGTCCACGGTGATGCTCTACGGCTTCAGCCTGCTCTTCGGCTTCACCGGCCAAACCAACCTCTACGGCATCGCCGAGGCGGTGAGCGCGGGCCAAGTCCCGGCGCTGGCGCTGATCGCTTCGGCGGTGATGATCATCGTCGGCGTCGGTTTCAAAGTGGCGATCGTGCCTTTCCACTTCTGGACGCCCGACGTGTACGAGGGCGCTCCCACTCCAGTGACGGCCTTCCTGTCCGTCGCCTCCAAGAGCGCCGGTTTCGCCGTCCTCATCCGCATCTTTCTCACCGCCCTGGGGTCCACCGCCGCCTCGTCCATTTCCGGCTGGCTGCCGATGATGCTGGCCATGGCCGCCGTGACGATGACGGTCGGCAACTTTTTGGCCCTGCCCCAACGCAACATCAAACGCCTGCTAGCCTATTCGTCCATCGCCCACGCCGGCTATGCCATGATGGGCATTGTGGCCCTGACAACCGAGGGCATTGCCGCCACCGTGTTTTATCTCACGGCTTATATGCTGACCAATCTTGCCGCCTTCACTGTGGTGATATTGTTCTCCCGCGTCGTCGGCTCGGACGAGATTGCCGACTATGCTGGGTTGAGCCGCCGCTCGCCCTATCTGGCCTTAGCCATGCTCATTGCCTTCCTGTCGCTGGGGGGCATGCCGCCGCTGGCCGGGTTCGTCAGCAAGTTCTTCGTCTTTGCCGCCGCTATGCGGTCTGATCTGGTTTGGCTCACGTGGGTGGCAGTGCTGAATTCGATTGTCGGCCTGTACTATTATCTGGTGGTGTTGAAGATGGTGTACGTCAAACCGGCCCCGGAGGGGGCAGGGGCCATTCCGGTGTCGCGGCCCTACGCATTTGCGCTGGGCGTATTGTGCGCTGGCGTCATCGTCGTCGGGGTGGCAGTGGCCCCGTGGATGGGTTGGGCGACCGAGGCGGCGCGGGCGTTGTTTTAGATGTGTGGTTTTGAATTTCGTTGACGACTCTTTTTTGCTTGTGATACAATTCTCATACGCCGAGAACCAATGAATTTTAGCTCCAATCGAAATCCGGAACGTCCGCAATACAACCTGAGCGTTGCTGTGGTGATCGTCGTTGCGCTGGGCGGGTTTCTGGTTTTGGCGATCGTCATGGGGATACTCCTCCTCGGCCTGACGCTGGATCGGGCGCTGAATACGCGCCCGTTGTTTACGATTGGATTGATGATCTTGAGCGCGCCGGTCAGCATCTTTGTGATGTACCATGTGGCGATGAGCGTGATTTCCAGAATCACTTTCAAAGCCAAGACTAAACACACACAGCAAGGAGAGAGACAGCCTTGACGACACACACGCACTCTGAAAAACCGCGCCGCCGCGGCTTCTGGCGTTGGGTTTGGGTCGGCCTGATGATCTTGGGCGGCCTGATGGCCTTCAATGTGGGCGGCTATTGGGGCGGCATCTGGAAGCCGGTCAGCCCGGCGGTGGTGCTTCCCGCAGAGCAAGCCTGGCCCGGTTGGTATCTCCTACCGCCGGGGATTCTCTTCGCTGAGGGCATTCCGTTCACAAATACCATGTTCTCGGTGTTCCTCGCCAGCCTGATCCTGTTCGGCATCACCTTCCTTGTCGTCCAGCCGTTCGTCCGCGGCGGCAAAGAAGTGCCGTCCGGCTTCTATCAGGTCGTCGAAGTAGCGGTGGAGTTCTTCTGGAACGTCGCGCAAGGCGCGGCGGGCAAGTGGGCCAAAGCCATCTTCCCTTTCACGATGACGATCTTCCTGTACGTGCTGACTGTCAATCTGTTCAAGCTGCTCCCGATTCACGAAACTATCGGCTACGCCAAGGAAGCGCACGGGACCGTGCAGGGCTACGCCACCGTGCCGATCCTGGGCGGCGCCGTCCATCTGCTGGATGGCTCGCACCCATACGACGCGGCGGCAGAGGGTGAGACTCACGAAGCCGAGGCCGCCGAACATGGCGGCGAAGGCTACTGGAACAGCCCGGAGCCTTGCCACAACTGTGAAATCGTGCCGACCTTCCGCGGCGCGGCCACCGACCTCAACTTCACCGCCTCGCTGGCCCTGATCACCATGATCATGGTGCAGGTCTTCGGCATGCGGGCGCTGGGGCCGGGATACTTCTCCAAGTTCATCAACCTCAAGACCATCATTAATAAGCCCTTCTTCGGACTGATGGACTTCATCGTCGGCATCCTGGAGTTGATCTCCGAGCTGGCCAAAGTTCTCTCGTTCAGCTTGCGTCTTTTCGGCGTGATCTTTGCCGGCACGCTCCTGCTGGCCATCTTAGGCTCGCTCACCGTCGTGTTCATCCCCGGCTTTTTGGTCGGGCTGGAGCTTTTCGTCGGCATCATTCAGGCATACGTCTTCTCGACGCTGGCGCTGACGTTCATGAGTCAGGCTACTGCTGCCCATCACGGCGATGAGCATTAAGAAGCACACTAATCAACCACTACTTAGCTTTGGAGGCAAATCAACATGAATGATCCTGAAATCTTTCTACAAGCCATGCGCTACATCGGCGCGGGTCTGGCGGTGATCGGCGTGGCGGGCGCAGGCGCTGGAATCGGCGTCGTCGTCGGCGGCGCTGTGCAGGCCATGTCCCGCAACCCCGACTACACGCCCACTATCCAGACCAACATGATCCTGGGCATCGCTTTCGCGGAAGCCGTCGCCATCTACGCGCTGGCTGTCGCGCTCATCATCCTGTTTGTGTAAGGAGCGGCCATGGCAGCACTAGGTATCAATCCCGGTTTCTTGCTTGTCTTCGCACTGTATTTCCTGCTGGTCATGTTTGTGATGACCCGTTGGGTGTACACCCCTATCATCAACGGACTCGAAGCTCGCAAGACCAAGATCGCGCAAGGGTTGGAAGACGCCCGCGTGGCGGGTGAAGCCCGCGCCAATGCGGAAAAGGAAGCGGCTAAAATCATCGCCGAGGCCCAGGCCGAAGCCAACCGCAAAGTGGCCGAGGCCTCCCAGCGCGCCGAGCAGGCCGCTGCTGCCGTGCGTACCGCTGCTGAGGCCGAAAAGGCGAAGATCATGGCCACTGCCGCCGCCGACGCTGAACTGGAGCGTAACAAAGTCCTCGGTGACCTGCGCCCGCAAGTCGCGGCGCTGGCCCTGGCCGCCTCGCAACAGGTCATCGGCGGCATCCTGAACAAAGAAGAGTCTTATGCCCGCTCGTTGATTGAGGAATTCTTCAGCGGCGTGAAGGGCAGCAAAGTGACGGTGCTGGACGGCGCAAACGCCGCCGGGGCCGCCGCCGAAGTGACCTCGGCCCTGCCCCTCACCGACGCCGAACAAGCCTCGGTGAAACGAGACCTGGCCGGGGCCGCCTCGGTCTCCTTCCGCGTAGACCCCGCCATCCTCGGCGGCCTCGTCGTGCGCGTGGGTGACCGCATCGTGGATGGTTCAGCCCGGGGCAAGCTGGAAGGGTTGAGGCAGTCGATGCACTAACGAATTGCAATCAAAAAAGAGCTGGCCTGCCCAGCTCTTTTTGATTCTCAGTGGCTCACCACGACAACACCATTTTGCGATCTACTGAATCATTTCACCTTGCCGCGCGCGGCCACCTTCCACGTCACTTCCACTTGGCCCTCGCGCACACCCACAACTTCGTCGAGCAGGTTAGTGACCGGGCAACAGTGATTCGGCAGCACGGTCACGCGCTCGCCGATCTCCGGTTTGTGTTCGCAGGCTGAAAAATCCACATGGGCGTGTTCTTCTGACAGGGCATAAATATTGGCCTGCGGGTATTCGCAGACGTAGCCGTGTCCTTCAAGCCCCAGCAAATCGGACGACAACGTTTTGCTGCCCGAGTCGAGGATGCCCCGGTCGGGCGTGGGGCGGCTGACAACGGTGGCGATGACGCTGAAGGCGATGGTCTCAAGCGGCATGGCGCCGGCCAGCATAAGATGGCGGTCGCCGTAGATGTACATGCCGGCGCGGTGCTCGGTGAGTTCGGAGTGGGTATGGGCTTGCCACCTGCACTTTGAGCCGCCGCCACTCACGGATTCAATCGGAATGCGCTCAGCCGCAAGCGAGGCCCGTGTTTCGCGCACAAAGCTATCGAGGTATTCGGTATTAGGGTAGGTCATCAACCCGCCGAAATGCAGGTTGGGCAACTGAGCGATCAGCCGGGCGAGGTCGGTGGCTTCCCGCGGCGATTGCACGCCGCACCGTTTGCCGCCCATGTCGCATTCGACCAACACCGTCAGTGTCAAATCGGCGCGCTGAGCGGCGCGGGAGAGTCCATGCGCTACCGGCGCAGAGTCGGCGGTGACGCTCAAGTTAATACGACGGACCAATTGCATCAAGCGATTGAGTTTAGACTCGCCCAGGATGTTGTAAGGCAGAAGGATGTCGCCGAGGCCCGCGTCGGCCATCACTTCGGCCTCGCCAATCTTCTGGCAGGTGATCCCGGCGGCTCCGGCCTCGATCTGCATCCTGGCAATGGCTGGTATCTTGTGCGTTTTGATGTGAGGGCGATTGGCAATGTTGTGTTCACCCAAATACGCTTGCAGGTGTTGGATGTTGCTTGCCAGGCGGTCGAGGTCTACGACCGCCACTGGTGTTTCCAAGTCTTCGACGCGCATGGGTCACTTCTCACCCGTGTAAGCGATCACGTCAATCTCGACCATAAATCCTTTGAGCTGGCTGCCGACGGTGGTGCGCGTCGGCTTGGGGTCGGGAAAGTAAGTGGCGTATACCCGGTTGTAGCGGTCGAAGAGCGCGAGGTCGCTGAGGTGCGCGATGACTTTCACCGCATCGGCCATCGTCGCGCCCCCGGCCTCGAGAATGGCTTTGACGTTTTCGAGCACGCGCGCCGTTTGCTCTTCGATGGTGTCGCCGACGAGCTGGCCCGTGGCCGGGTCTATGGCTGTCTGGCCGGAGACGAAAACAAAATCGCCGACGCGCAGGCCAGACGAGTACGCGCCCCCGGGTTGGGGCCATTGGCAGGGTTGATTTGTTGCTTCATGGTTGCTCCTGATTGAACAGTCTAATTTTCCCACGCCCGTTGCAGGAGCCGCAGCCAGTTGCCGTGCATGACAGCGGCAACGTCTGCCTCCACGTAGCCGCGGGCGGCCAGCTGACCTGCCAGTTTCTGCAAATCGGCTATCGTATCCAAATCGCGGGGCGATTGCTCACGGCCAAAGCCGCCATCTAAATCACTGCCAATGGCGGCATGGCGGCTGTTGCCCGCCAGTTGGCAGATGTGGTCAATGTGATCAACAGCGTGCGCCAGTGTCACCGGCTCATTGTTGTGGCCGCCGCGCACCCAGCCGGGGCCGAGCATCCAGTTATCCAGCGCCGCGCCACTCACGCCATCGCGTTCAATAATGGCGCGCAGTTGCCCATCGTCAAACTGCCTTTGATGTGGCACGAGCGCGCGGCAGTTGTTGTGGCTGGCGAGGACAGGCCCGGTGTAAGTTTCCAACGCTTGCCAAAAGGCCTGATCGGAAAGATGAGTCAAGTCGAGGATAACTCCCGACCGTTCCATTTCTTTCAGCAGTGCCACCCCCTCTGTAGTCAGGCCGAGTTCGGTGGCGGTGCCGCCTGCGTAACGGCCCGGTCCGTAGTGGGCGGGGCCGATGGCACGCACACCGGCCTGATGCCACGCGCCGAGTTGTTCGGGATTGAGAATCGGGTCGGCGCTTTCCATGCTGATGACGATGCCCAGTGGCGGTTGGGTTGTTTGTGGATCGGCCTCAAACTGTGTCCACTCCGCAGTGTGATGATCCAGTTCGGCGCGGTTGGTGATGATGCGAATATGGCCTTGTTGCTCCAGTGCGCGATAATAAGCAAGTTGGCCCTGCGCGACCCCGTACGCCTGTGCCACTGAAAGGTAATCAATATCGGCCTGCGCTGCGCCGGTGGAACGGGCCAACACCGTTGCAAAGCAGAGCGCCACACGGCCCTGCCGTAGTTCGGGCAAAGCCACTGTGCCTTGCCCGCGTCCCGTGCCGGAGAGATTGCCTTCCTGTGCACGCACGGTATAGACTGATTGCAAGAGATTCCGATTCCACTGCAATGCGTTCCAGGCGAGGTCGAGATGTCCGTCCACGATCAGCATCAGGGCAGGCTCTTATCGTGGTGGGTCAACACCACCGCGCCATCTGACGTGACCAGCACGGCATCTTCCAATCGCACTGCCGCCTCTTGGGGAAAATAAATTCCCGGTTCCAGCATAATGACCATGCCCGGCTCCAACGGAATAGAATTGTACGGCACGATGCGCGGCTCCTCATGCGTGCTGACACCGATTCCGTGCCCGGTGTGATGGGGATAGACCGGATAACCTGCCTCGGCGATAAATCCTCGCACCTTGCGGTCAATCTCGCTTGCCCTCACGCCCGGCTTGATGAGTGAGATGGCAAACTCCAGCGCCTGCATAGCTACGCGATGCATCGCCTTCTGCTTTTCACTTGGCTCCGCTGCGTAGTATGTGGCGCAACTGTCGCTCCAATAACCATCTGCGCGAACGCTCAGATCAACCATGAGCGAGTCGCCGGGGTGCAAAGCCAGATCGCCTGGCAAGCCGCCGATGTTATTCTGGCGGTAACTGACCACGCAATCATTTCCAAAGGGGAGATGGCCCCCAGCGGCCTGTTGCGCCGCACTGTGAGCGGCAGTCCACACCTCTATTTCGCGCGCTCCGACGCCAGTCGCCCGGCGAGCGGCGGCGTGGGCGAGGTCGGTGAGGGCGAAGGCGCGACGCAGTGCTTCGAGTTCCTCGGCGGTCTTCACCATTCGGAGCGGATCGAGCCAGCCATCAATCGCAACACTATTTGCTTCCGGTGGCAGGAGAAAGGCAGGCAGGTGTCGCATCTCCGCGCCAAGTTTCGCGGCGCTGGGTCCCCGGCTCACGAAGTCGCGCACGATCTTCGCCAGATTGTCGGCGCTGGGGATGGGCCTATCAACCGTGTTGCCCGGATAGTGGACGACGGGGATGGTGAGGCCGGCAGTATCGTAAAAGTCTATCACGATCAGCATGAACTCCCCGGCCTCATACCAGACTACGGGCGGGCCGCCCACAAATGGGCCAGCGCCGTGTTGCAGAGGCGGTGTGAAGCCGGTGAGCCAGGTTACAGTATAAGGGTTGGCGAAAAGGGCATGGTCAATGCCGCGGGAGCGCAGAAGGGTATGAGCGCGTTGTTGCTGTTCGGTGTGCATGATCGGTTCGAGGCGGCGCTAGTTTAGCGGCGCTAGTTTACCATGCAGGTTGAGGAAGGGACAACTCAGACCTGCCGGGTCTGATTGAAAGCTTGGCGAAACTTCAAGCTGGCAAGACCCGGCAGGTCTTAGACATATACTCCCTAAACTTTGACGCCCCAACTATCCTCCACTACAATCGGCGCAGGACGTCATGGACTACCGCGACTTCGACCTCAAGACCATCCGCCTGGTCCCGGGTCACTACCGGGCCGAAGTCCGCGCCCCGGACGGTTCGACCGGCGCTGTTGAATTCGCCTATCCCTTTGAGAAGTTTGAACTGGAACTCTTCATTTCGAAGATCGGGCGCACCCGCACCGGCGCGCGCCGCATCAATTCGCCGGAGATGGAGGCCGCCGAGGCCTTTGGCCGCAAGTTGTTCGACGCCGTCTTTCAAGGCGAGGCCCGCGACTGTTTCACCGCCAGCCTGAATCAACTCGAACGCGATGAGACCCATGGCCTGCGCCTGCGGCTGCGATTGGCCGAGGCGCCCGAACTGGCAAGCTGGCCGTGGGAATACCTCTATCATCGCAAACAATTCATCGTGCTCTCCCCCGAAACGCCCATCGTCCGCTCCCTGGACTTGCCGCGCCCGGTCAAGCCATTGACCGTCGCGCCGCCCCTGCGCTTTGTGGGCATGGTGTCCAACCCCAAAGACTCGCGCTATGCCCGGCTCGATGTGGAACGGGAGAAAGCCAATATCGAAAGCGCCCTGGGTAGTTTAGTCGAGCGCGGCCTGTTCACCGTTGAATGGTTGAACACGGCCTCGCTAGCCGAACTACAACGCCGTTTGCCGGGGAGAGACCCCGTCCATATCTTTCACTTCATCGGCCACGGCGGCTGGGACCCGGAAAAGGACGATGGCCTGCTGGTGTTTCAGGATGGCTATGGCGACAGCCATAAGGTGAGCGCCAGCCATCTGGCGACGATCTTGAAAGACCACAAGCCTTTGCGGTTGGTAGCCTTGAACGCCTGCGAAGGGGCGCGGCTCTCGCCGACCGATCCCTTTGCCGGCGTAGCCGGAACGCTGGTGGGCTTGCCCGCTGTGCTGGCTATGCAATTTGAGATCACCGACTCTGCCGCGATTCTGCTGGCAAAGGAGTTTTACGAATCGCTGGCTGTTGGTCTATCCCTCGAAGAGGCGCTGGCCGAAGCCCGCAAGGCGATCTTTGCCTCCGGCGACGACGTGGAGTGGGGGACGCCGGTGCTGTATTTGCGCGCGGCGGATGGCGTGCTGTTTGATTTTGAACAGGCCGCCCGCGTTGAAGTGGAGCGACTGGCGCGGGAAAAAGCCGAACACGAAAAGGCAGAACAGGAGCGCTAAGCCACAGCGAAAGCCGAAGCTGAACAGCGGGCCAAGGAAAAAGCAGAAGCGGAACGGCAGGCGAAGGCTGAAGCCGACCGCTTGGCCCGCGAGAAAGCCGAAAAAGAACGCAAATTGAGAGGCATAGGCATTACTGTCGGCCTTGTATTTGTGGCATTGGCGCTCTGTGGCATTTCGCTGTGGGCTCTTAGCTAGACTTTATCCAATTGAAAAGGCAAGGTAAGCTAAGGCATTTCTCCGCCAAGAGGAACGCCGATGCCGACCTTGCCCA
>Ga0247727_10005940_pt1 | contig 24288 bp, 27 predicted proteins | sample WisWelCaveWW1625_FD_202498 | JGI IMG/M metagenome (GOLD analysis project Ga0247727, IMG submission 202498) | Biofilm microbial communities from Wishing Well Cave, Virginia, United States - WW16-25 | ecosystem: Environmental > Aquatic > Deep subsurface > Groundwater > Cave microbial mat | place... | reverse complement strand
TGGAAATCGCCAAGTTGACGCGACAGGAACGGGTCGATTTGATCGTGTTGGGAAGCTACGGGGGACGGTCCGAGAGTATGGACAAGATTTTCTTCGGAGCAACGGCAGAAAAGGTGGTGCGGACCGCAGGCTGTCCGGTGTTGACTGTTCCACTGCCACCCAAGCCGAAACGATGATAGGGAAATGAATCCAGAGGGAGGTGTGCATGAAAAGTCATAGGGCGCAGCAGTGGGGATGGGTTTTTGTACTTGCCGTCACATGCGGGTTCTGGTGGGAGGCGGCGGGGCCAGTATTCTCGCAGTCGGAGCAAGTCGTCGAGGTTACGATCAAGGATTTCAAATTCGTGACCAAGCAGGGGGTGCTCCGCCTCGGATTTCCTTCAGTGATTAAGGTCAGGAACGAGGATGCCGAACGGCACGATTTTGGCTCGACCATGTTTGAGGGCATTCCAACTCAGATCGAGAAGGACGGGGTGATCGTCTATGGCCGAGGCATGGGCGGAGTATTTCTCGATCCCAAACGGGATGCGACCATTCGGTTCAACATGTCACGCCCTGGCCGACATGAGTTCCGGTGCTCAATCCATCCGAACATGACCGGTGAGCTGCTCTTGCTTAGCGCGGAGGCGGTGTAAAAAATAGGCAGGCTGCTGAAAAAGTCCGCCAGCGTCGTTCTCACCTCGAAAGCATCCTCAACGTAGCCCAGAGGCTACGCCTCCGGTGCTTTCATCGGCTGCGGCCTTGCTGGACAGCCTTTTTGAGCAGCCTGCGGGAAGGCGCTTCTGTTATGCCACATAGACTGACCACCGACGTTCTTGGGTGCCAGCATAGTTTTTCAGCCGCCTGCCAGAGGTTATGGGTCGGAATATAAGGAGATGACACTTTGATCACGCGGATTTTATTTGCTACGGACTTTTCACGGTGGGCCCAGAGGGCGGAAGACTATGCCTGCGCCCTTGCCTGCTCGTGGAGGGCCTCCTTGACGGTGCTCAGCGTCGCGGAATTTCCACCGGGCCTCAATCCCGATTACCCAATCAATCAGCAATACTTAGCCGATCTGCTCAAGCATGCATCGTCACAGTTAGTCGACCTCAAAGGCCGTGCGGAACAGCGAGGCATTGCGGTTACGACCAGAGTGGCCACGGGGATTCCGAGTGAAGAGGTGATCACCGCGGCGCGGGCGGAGGATTCAGACCTCATCGTCGTAGGGACCAGGGGGAAAACTGGCCTTGCGCACGTCTTGCTAGGCAGTACTGCCGAGCGGGTCATTCGCGGAGCCCCCTGCCCTGTGCTGACGGTGCGAATGGAGCAGGCAGACAACGAAGATAAGGGCGTCCTGTCGAGGCCTATCACGCTGGAGCGCATCCTCGTGCCGGTCGATTTTTCCGATTGTTCCCTCGATGCTTTGGAGTATGCAGTCGTAGTGGCGCAGCAGGCAAAGGCCTCCCTCATGCTGCTGCATGTGTTGGAGCCGGTATCGTACGGTTTGAACTTTACCCTCGGCCATATCAGGACACGCGAACAAGTGCGCGAGAATTGGACGAAGCGATTGGAGGAGTTGGCGTCCTCCCACCAGCATTCCCATGTGCCGGTGGAGTCCCAGCTGCGGGGCGGCCTTCCGGCCGATTCAATCTTAGATTCTGCCCAGACCATGCCCTGCGACCTCATCGTCATGGGTACGCACGGGCGCCGCGGGATCTCGCACGCCCTTTCCGGCAGCGTGGCGGAGGCCGTCTTGCGAAAAGCGCTCTGCCCTGTCCTCACGGTGCGTAGCCCAAAGTTTGGACCTGGCCATCGTCGGGTGATTCCGACAGAAATGTCTCCCATAATGCACGCTTAACCAAGGAGTAAGTGATGATGAGTGCAACCAAACTCACAGTGAAAAAGAAATCCCTGATGCGTTCGCCCCTGGCGGTATCGCCACAACCCATCGAGCTGCCGGATAGCATGTGGGAACGGATTTCGAAGAAGGCCTTCGAACTGTGGCAAGATCGAGGGTATCGAGACGGACACGATCTCGAGGACTGGCTCGATGCCGAGGCCATCGTGATGGAAGAAATTCATGAAGCTCGCGAGTGAAGCGACAGCCGGCCTCTGGGTACCTCTTGTCCCCTCACTCGATGCGTTACTCGCTCGATTGGAATCCCTGTCGTTGGAGCCGGGGGTGGCTGCCCAGCGGCAGATCGCATTGCGTCTTGCCCTCCAGCCCTATCTTGAGGGCGGTGCGGGAGCGTTGTTGTCCCCGCTGCCACAGGAATCGGAATTTGCCAGCCTCTTACTCTACGCCGACTTCTACCCGCAGGACGGGCAATTGACGTTGATCGAGCAGTTGCGCGACGTCATCACGGAGCATATCCCACAAGAAGAGCGAGAATGGTTGGACCCGCTAAAACATTCCTATCTCGATCTGGCCAAATTCTTGTCGGTCGATGAACAGGACCGGCGCCTGGTCTTCCGCTCGGTGGGAGATGGGCGGGTCTATCGCGTACCGGACGGAGCGTTCCGCAAGGAACTGCAACCGGGACAGGTGCTTCTCACGCGGCTGATTCGCGAGCCGGGCGATGTGGAGTGGGAGCGGGCGGTGATCGCGGGCGCCGCAATCGTATTATCCAACGAGGACGGAAAGGGCCTACTGAACGCCACGCTCGACTATCGGCGACAGGTGGAGATTTCCGCGGGATCCTTCGAACTCGGAGATTGGCCGGAATTCGCCAAGCGCTATGGGCATGTGTTGTTGTGGACCTTCGCGCGCATGCGGTTTGCCGCGCTCGTTGACGCGGTGGTGAGTATTCGCTATGTGGTAGAAGGGGGGAAGCCCTATCTGTATGCCTTGGCCCTGTACGATCATAGCGAGTACGGATACATGGCTGAAATGCTCTCAGGCCTTGAAGGATTCGAGCGTGAAGCGGGGGCTGCTTCCAGCGGGGGAGCCTCTGCCTCGAAGGACGCGCAGCAGGTCGTTCAGCGAGGGACATGCGGCGCTCTTGAATCCTCGGTGGTCGCAAGACTGACCCTCACGGCGACCCAGTTGTGGGTGGAGTGTGATTCGCGAGAGCGGCTTGATGCCATCAAACACAAGCTGGCGGCGGCGGTCGGATTCTCTCTTCATTTCCGCGGCGAGACCTGTACGCCACCGCCCCGGCGGCTCAAGGAGTCGGAGTTGGCGGTAGAAGAGCCTCTGACGTTGGTGATCTCGGCGGAGGAAGATCGGGCCCTCTTGAATGGATTCTTAGAGACCCTGTACTTAGAGTGGGCGGAACGGGCCTGCCCGTCGCTGGGGAATCATATGCCGCGTCACGTCGCAACGTCTGCAGCCGGTCGCGAGCAGGTCGCTGCCTTGATTGCCGACATGGAGCGCCACGACCCTGGAATCAGGCGCGTGGGCCAGGCAGCATTCGACTATAACAAGCTGAGGGCCCATGTGGGGCTCGACTAGCAAGATGCTGAAAAAGCCCGCCAGCGGCGTTCTCGCTTCGCGCAGAGGCTCGACGTACCACACAGAGTACGCCTCGCCTCTACGCTCGCTGCGGCCTTGCTGGACGGACTTTTTGAGCATCTTGAATAGTTTTGCAGTCTGCGAGGCGATTCGATGACGACTCAGCACGGACAGAGGCTCGCCGAGGCGCTCGAAACCTGCCGGCCTGTGCCGCCGGCCAAGCCGAACATCCTCAAGGCACTTCTGGCAGTCCAGTCTGCCTTGGGCCATGTGCCGACGAGTGGCATTCCTCAGATTGCGCAGGCGTTAGGCGTGACGGATGCCCAGGTCGCCGGGGTCTTATCCTATTATTCTGACCTCCGGACTCAGTCGCCTGGCCGGCACCTCATTCGAGTGTGCATGGGAGAATCCTGCACGGCCAACCACGGCGGGCGCGTTTTTCGTGCGATCCAGGAGCATGTGCGCGTTGCTGTCGGCGATACCACGCCGGAAGGGCGGTTCACTGTGGAACAGATGTCCTGCGCGGGGAACTGCGCGGTGTCGCCAACTGTGATGATTGATGAGGATCTCTGTGGGCGAGTGACGCCTTCCGACGTTCCGTCACTTCTGAAACCTTATAGATAAATGAAGACGATGCGCTGCTATCTCGCCAACGATACCTCCTCCCGTGCGGCCGGCGCCGGACGACTTGCCGATGCCTGGAGCGAGCGTCCTGAGATTCAACTGATTCGCACGTCCTCGCGCGGAGCCTTCTTTCTGGAGCCGATGGTGGAGCGAGATACGCCAGACGGGCGTGAGGTCTGGTTCAACGTGGCGCCGGATGACTTGCCGCGCATCGTGGGCGGCGTGGGTGGAACGCCGGTTGCAGGGATACCGTTTCTGCAACAACAGACCCGCTTCACCTTTGCCAACTTCGGCATCACCGAGCCGCTCGCGCTCGATGAATATCAAACGCGGGGCGGACTCAAGGGATTAACAGCGGCGCAAGGCCTATCGCCGGAGGCGATGATCGAAGAGTTGCGTATCTCGCGATTACGAGGTCGCGGGGGTGCGGCGTTTCCTGTGTGGGAAAAGTGGCAGGTCGCGCACCAGACCGGGTCGGAGCAGAAGTATGTGGTGGCGAATGCCGATGAAGGGGACGCCGGTACCTATTGCGATCGGATGATCATGGAGGGCGATCCGTTCCGATTGATCGAAGGGATGATGATCTGTGCGCGGGCGATCGGGGCGACGCGCGGATATATCTATTGCCGGTACGAATATCCAGCGGCGGCGCGGGCCATGCGGTTCGCTATTCAGAAGGCGCGCGAGGCAGACCTGTTGGACTGCGACGACTATCCGTTCGATCTTGAGGTGGTGGTCGGCGCCGGCTCGTACGTCTGCGGCGAAGAAACCGCCTTGCTGGAATCGCTGGAGGGCCGCCGTGGCGTCGTGCTGGCGAAGCCGGCCTGCCCGGCAGAATCAGGACTGTATGGCAAACCGACGATCGTCAGCAACGTCCTGACGTTCGCGACGATTCCCAACATTCTGGCGAACGGCGGCGCCTGGCATGCCTCACTCGGCACTGAAGGGTCGCGCGGCACGATGGCGCTGCAGCTCGGTGGTCGGGTGAAGCAGCCTGGTCTGGTGGAAATCCCTTTTGGTTTGACGTTGCGCCGGGTGCTGGATCAATTCGGGGGTGGCATGGCACCGGGTTCGCGGTTCAAAGCCGTGCAGGTCGGGGGGCCGTTGGGGAGCCTGTTTCCCGAATCGCAACTCGATATCCCCATCTGCTATGACGCGTTCGCCGAGGCAGGAGCGATTCTCGGGCATGGGGGCATCGTCGTCTACGATGATGAGACGGACATGGTCGAACTGGCGCGGCACTTCATGGCCTTCACCGCGGACGAATCCTGTGGCAAGTGTACGCCCTGCCGGGTTGGATCGGTGCGTGGTCGTGAGATTCTTGAGCGTATCCAAGCGGGGGGAGGGACCGCTGAATCATTGGATCTCTTGAAAGATCTTGGAGAGACGATGAAAGCGACCAGTCTCTGTGCGCTAGGGGGGCGTACCCCGTATCCGGTGTTGACCGCCATCAAGCATTTTCCGAATGAATTCAAAAGCAAGCTGTCAGCATTCAGCCGTCAGCAATAAGCTGATTGCTGACCGCTAAAAGCCAGAAACGATGAATCTGACCATCAACGGCCGGCCTGTCACTGCCGAACCGGGCGATACCATCTATATGGCCGCACGGAAGGCCAGGATTTCGATACCCAGCCTCTGCGTCTCGGACCATCTTGCTCCCTTTGGCTCGTGCCGTCTGTGTGTCTGTGAAATTGAAGGGCAGTCCGGGACTCCCGCCTCCTGCACGACTCCAGTCAGACCCGATATGGTCGTTCGAACCGAGAGCGATCGGCTCAGGCGGCATCGACACAATATCGTCGAGCTGTACTTATCTGAACAGCCTGAGAACTGCGAGGTGGCGGGGCCATTGCGCGAACTGGCGCTTGCATGCGGCGTCAATAGAGTTCGGTATCCCGATGGTGTGCACAGCAAACGCGCTGCCGTGCGCGACGACTCGAATCCATTCTTCACATTCGACAACGCAGCCTGCATCTCCTGCGCCCGCTGTGTGCGGGCCTGCGATGAAATTCAGGGCACGCATGCCTTGACTATGATCGGGCGAGGATTTTCGGCGAGACCGGCAGCAGGAGCCGGGACCTTAATGGGCGAGGCTGCAGCGTTTGCCACATCCAACTGTGTTTCGTGTGGGGCTTGTGTGAAGGAATGTCCGACCGGTGCGCTTACGGAGAAGACGGTGCTGGAGCAGGGCGCACCGACCGGAACCGTGCGCACGACGTGCGCCTACTGCGGCGTCGGCTGTGCGTTCGACGCCGCGGTGCGGGATGGTCGAGTGGTGGCGATGACGCCCGCAGATGATGGGCCTTCGAATCAGGGACATGCCTGTATGAAGGGACGGTTCGGCTGGACCTATAACGATGCGCCAGATCGGCTGCGAGTCCCGCTGCTGCGACGCGGCAATGACTGGGAAGAGATTTCCTGGGACGCGGCATTGGATCGGGTCGCGCAGGAATTCACTCGCATCAAGGACGCGCATGGTCCGGATGCCCTCGCGACCATTTCTTCCAGCCGAGGCACGAACGAAGAAAATTATCTTTTCGGCAAATTCATGCGTTGTGTGATCGGTACGAACCACATCGATAACTGTGCCCGCGTCTGCCACAGCGCGACCGTCACCGGGATGATGGAAACGCTCGGTGCCTCGGCGGCGACCAATTCCATTCAGGATCTCGATCTGGCCCACCTGATTATGGTGGTGGGGGCGAACCCGACGGAGTCCCATCCTGTGGTCGGGGCCAGGATCAAGCAGGCGCATCGGCGAGGGGTGCCCTTGATCGTCATCGATCCCAGGCGCACGGAGCTGGCGCGGCTGGCCGATCTGCATCTGCAACTCCGACCCGGCACCAACGTCGCCTTGCTCAATGCGATGGGCCATGTCCTGGTCAAGGAAGGGCTCCTCGATAAGGCCTTCATCGCGACAAGGACCGAGGGCGTCGAAGACTGGCTCAAGACGGTCTCGGACTGTACGCCGGAAGCGGCTGAAGCCATCACCGGTGTGCCGGCCCATCTCATCTACCAAGCGGCTCGGCGTTATGGGAGCAGCAGCGCGTCGCTCTGCGTCCATGGTCTCGGTGTGACGGAACATCGCTGGGGCAGTCATGGGGTCATCGCGCTCTGTAACCTTGCCCTGGCCACCGGCAACATCGGAAAGCCGGGCACCGGCATCAATCCCTTGCGTGGACAAAACAATGTGCAGGGGGCCTCGGATATGGGCTGCCTTCCGACCTACTTCACCGGCTACCAGAGTTTGGACGACCCGGAGCTGGCATCGCTGCATCAGACCATCACGGGCCGTCCGTTGCCCACGAAACGCGGCATGAAAACGCCCGACATGTGGGACGCGGCGATTGCGGGTCGGCTCAAGGGGCTCTGGATCATCGGCTATGACGTCGCGCAGACCGACCCGAATTTGAAGAAAGTGCACGATGCGTTGACGCACGTGGAGTTTCTTGTAGTGCAAGATCTGTTTCTTAGCGAGACCGCGAAGTTTGCGCATCTTGTGCTGCCCGGCGCATCATTTCTAGAAAAGGACGGCACCTTTACCAATCTTGAACGTCGTATTCAGCGGATCAGGAAAGCGGTGGAGCCGCCTCACGGGATCCTCCCGGATTGGCGCGTGGTCTGCGAAGTCTCAAACCGGATGGGCTATCCCATGCCGTATCAGCATCCCTCGGAGATCATGGACGAGATTGCGAGGCTCACGCCGATGTGTGCCGGTGTGTCCTACGATCGGCTCGACCAGCATGCCGGATTACAGTGGCCGGTGCCGACTGCCACGCACGAAGGCACATCGCTGATGCACCAGGAGACATTTCCAAAGGGGAAGGCGCACTTTGTCGGCGTCGAGTACCTGCCGCCGGGTGAGGCGCCTACAGCCGAGTATCCGTTCGTGCTGACAACGGGCCGCATTCTCCAACATTACAACTGCGGGGCCCAAACACGGCGGACGGACATTCTCGAGTTGGTCGATACCGATATCCTGGAAATGCATCCGGCCGATATGGCGGCGCTGCATCTGCGTGACGATGAGATCGTTCGTTTGGTGAGTGCCCGTGGTGACGCCATACTCCCTGCCGTGGGAAGCGAACGCGTCCTTCGGGGGCATCTCTTCACCAGCTTTCACTTCCCTGCTTCAACGGTAAACGCATTGCTCTCGTCGAGTGCGGATGAAAGTTCAAAGTGCCCGGAGTACAAGGTGTCTGCCGTGCGCTTGGAACCGATTGAACGGGACGAGCTCGATCCGGAAGATGAAGCGGAACTGCGGCACATGCGCCGCCAACTGATTCTTTAGCGAGATATGGAACAGAGCGCGACCAATAGTCTGCTCGATGCCTACGCTCCTGCGCAGATCGCCATGCGGGTGCGTGAAGTCGGCGTCACAAAAGCCACGATGCCGGTCCTGACAATGTTCGCCCTGGCCGTCTTGGCGGGGGCCTTTATTGCGCTGGGCGCTCTGTTTTACACCGTCACCGTGACGACCGGGAACGAGGTTACGGTCCCCTTCGGCCTCCTCCGCCTCGCGGGGGGTGTAACGTTTAGTTTGGGTCTTGTGCTGGTGGTGGTTGGCGGGGCGGAACTCTTTACCGGCAATAACCTGATCGCCATGGCCTGGGCTTCCGGTCGGGTGACGACACAACAAGTCATGAGGAACTGGGGATGGGTTTATCTCGGCAATCTGGTTGGAGCGGTTGGAACAGCGGGCTTAGTATGGCTGGCCGGCGTGCACACCATGAGCAACGGTGCGGTCGGGGAGACGATGGTCCAGATCGCGCGCAGTAAGATCGCGCTCGATCCGGTCTCGGCCCTTGCGCGCGGGGTCCTCTGCAACGTGCTGGTCTGTCTTGCCGTCTGGTTGTGCATGGGCGCGCGGAGTGTGACCGATAAGATTCTCGCCACGGTCTTCCCGATCACCGCGTTCGTCGCCTCCGGGTTTGAACATTCCGTCGCCAACATGTACTTTCTCCCGATCGGCGTGGCGCTCGCTGCGGGGACTTCGGCACCACTTTCAGTCACTGATGCGGTCAGCAATCTTGCGCTGGTCACACTCGGCAACGTCCTCGGCGGGACCGTCCTCGTCGCGTTGGTCTATTGGTCGGTGTATTTGAGAAATTCGGATTAGCATCACAGGAGTCCTCACATCATGAATTCTCCTCGCACGATCGTCGGTATCTTAGTCGGGGGCGGACCGGCCCCCGGCATCAACAGCGTGATTAGTGCGGTCACGATCCGCAGCGTCCTCAGCGGTTGCGACGTGGTCGGCATCCTCGACGGATTCAAATGGCTCATGGAAGGCAGCCTGAGCCAGGTCAGGCCTCTTGCGATCGAAGAGGTGAGTCGCATGCACTTCCGAGGCGGGTCGTCTCTGGGCACCTCGCGGGCGAATCCGACGAAGAAGGCCGAGTCTCTCGCTCACGTCCTGTCCTCCTTGATGAGGCTGGGTATCACGCGCCTGGTGACCATCGGCGGAGACGATACGGCCTTCTCGGCGCTCAAACTGGAAGAGCAGGCGGCCGGGCGCGTTCACATCGTGCATGTGCCGAAGACCATCGACAACGACCTCGATCTTCCCTCTGGCATTCCGACGTTCGGCTTTCAAACGGCCCGGCATGTCGCCGTCGAGATCGTCAAGAATCTCATGGTGGACGCCCACACCATGTCGCGCTGGTACTTTGTCGTGACGATGGGCCGCAAAGCCGGCCATTTGGCGCTCGGAATCGGCAAGGCCGCCGGCGCCACGCTCACCGTCATTCCCGAGGAATTTGGAGAGCGGCCCGTGAGACTCCAGCGTCTGGTGGATCTCGTGATCGGGACGATGATCAAGCGGCTCAGTGGAGGGCGCTCCGACGGGGTGGTCGTGTTGGCGGAAGGACTGATCGAGATTCTTGACCCGCAAGAGCTGGGTGGGTTGGACCATGTCGAGCGGGATGAACATGGCCATCTGCGATTAGCAGACGTGGATATCGGCGATGTGCTTCGGCGTGAAGTGACGAAAGGCATGAAAGCCTTGGGACTTGCCACGTCGATCGTCGCCAAGAATGTAGGGTATGAATTACGCTCTGCGGACCCGATTCCGTTCGATATGGAATACACCCGGGATCTCGGCTATTGTGCGGCGCAGTTTCTTCTCGATGGAGGCACGGCGGCCATGGTGTCGATCCAAAATGGACGGTGTACGCCGATTCCTTTCAAGCAGATGGTGGATCCCGTCAGCGGCCGGGCGAAGGTGCGGATGGTGGATATCACGGCGCAGTCGTATCAGATTGCGCGCCAGTACATGATTCGGCTGTCCGAGGAGGACTTCAACGATCCAGTGGCACTGGGCCGCTGCGCGGCCCTCGCGGGGCTGTCGCCGGAGGCATTTCACAGCCGGTTTCAGCCTGTCGATTCGAACATGGTGGGAACTCAAACAAAAGGAGGCGCACCATGAATGTGCTCGTGGCGACGGATGGATCGAAGTATGGGCAATGGGGGCTGAACTGGGTGGCCAAGCTGCCGCTTGTCGAGCCGCCAAATGTGACGGCGCTGCATGTGCTCGATAGCGCTGCGTTTTGTTTGCCGTTTCGGACGAAGTTGGAGATTCAGCGCATGGAAGCGCATTCGGCAAGAACACTCAGGAATGCCGCACAGCAGTTGGCGGCGCTGAAACTCAAGGGCATGGCCCGCAAGGAGCAAGGGGCGGTCGCAGCGACGATCTTGAACCGCGCGCCCAAACGGGACGGGCTCTTGGTGGTGGGCAGTCAGGGCCTCGACGCCCTCGACCGCTTCATGCTCGGCAGCGTGTCGATGAAGCTCATCCATCATGCGGCCTGTCCTGTGCTCGTCGTCAAGGGCGAGGCGGCGCCGTTGCGGCGGATTACCTTGGCGACCGATGGATCAGACGCATCGGCCAAAGCACTGGCGTTTGTGCTGACCAAGTTTCAGCCGGATCGTTCGACCGGCAAGGGCAGGCGCGTGCCGATTCATGTGAGCGTGATCCATGTCATAGCACGCCGCCCTTTGGCCCCCATCACGATCACATCGATGATACCGTGGAACAAGTACCCGAAGCTGAAGGAGGCAACCCATAAATTAATCGAACCGAGCGTGCAGAAGCTGGTCAAGGCGGGATTTACGGCCGAGCCTGTGTGTCAGCTTGGGAATCCCGCTGAAAAGATCATGAAGGTGGCTTCCAAACAGCATGCCGATCTGATCGTGATGGGGGCCAAAGGGCTGGCCGCCATTGACCGGCTTCTCCTCGGGAGCGTTTCGACGCGGGTGGTGCAGCACAGTTCCTGCTCGGTCCTCGTGGTGAGGTAGCATCGCGGGGATATTTGTCTATTCCGTCAGGCGGGGGAGTGACCGGCATGAGCCCTCATCAGGCCATTCCTCCGTCTCCACAGTCTGCTCTCAATCACTCGCCCTGGCACGTACTCTCGTCCGGTGAAGTCGCCACACATTTTGCGGTTGATCCAGACACCGGTCTCACCACTGAGGAGGCCGCGCGTCGGATCGCTCAATATGGCCTGAACGAAATCCGTGAGCGCCCCCCCCGTCCACTCTGGCGCATGTTCCTCGATCAATTCACCGACTTCATGATCCTCGTCCTGATCGGGGCTGCGATCGTTTCCGGGATTATCGGCGAGCCGCCCGATGCGATCGCCATCGTCGTGATCGTCCTGCTCAATGGGGCGATCGGTTTTGTTCAAGAGTACCGGGCTGAGCGAGCGGTCGTTGCGCTGAAGTTGCTCGCGGCCTCCACGGCGTTGGTCCGGCGGGGCGGCCACGTGACAGAGATCTCTGCCCTGCAGCTTGTGCCGGGCGATGTCGTGTTGCTGGAGGCCGGCAACATGATGCCGGCGGACCTGCGTCTGATCGAAACCGTCCAATTGAAAGTGGATGAATCGCCGCTGACCGGTGAGTCGGTCCCGGTTGAAAAGCGCACGGCTCCGTTGCATGAGACTGAGGTGCCGCTCGGCGACCGGCTGAACCTCGCGTACAAGGGGACCAGCGTGACCTATGGCCGTGGCAGCGGCCTTGTGGTCGCGACCGGCATGCATACCGAATTGGGCAGAATCGCCTCGATGCTGGGGAAAGAAGAGGCCGTGAAAACCCCGCTCCAGAAACGGCTCGCGCGGTTCGGGCAGCGGCTGGCACTGGCGGCCTTGGCGATCTGTGTCATCGTATTTGTCGTCGGTGTGGTGCGTGGCGAATCGGTTGTGTTGATGTTTCTGACGGCAGTGAGTCTGGCTGTCGCAGCGATCCCGGAAGCGCTTCCTGCAGTGATGACCGTGTCTCTGGCCTTAGGCGCTCGCCGGATGGTGAAGAAACACGCGCTGATTCGCCGACTGCCGGCGGTGGAGACGCTGGGGTCCGTCACCTACATCTGTTCAGACAAGACCGGCACGCTCACACAGAACAAGATGCGAGTGGAGCAACTTGTTGTGAGCGGCCAGCCGGAGAGTAGACCCACTGGCAGGGAGGAATCCTGGCGTCAGTTGATGAAGGCCCTGGCGCTCAGCAACGACGCGACACGTAATAAGGAAGGCCGGATCATTGGCGATCCGACGGAAGCTGCGCTCTTTCAAGCCGCAGAAGACAAAGGCTACGGGAAAGCGGAACTGCTGGTGCAGGCGCCGCGGGTGGCTGAATTGCCGTTCGACTCAGACCGCAAATGCATGACGACTCTGCACCGGGAGGGGTCGGAGATCGTGGCCTTTACCAAGGGGGCGCCCGAAAAGATTGTGCCGTTGTGCGTCAGGCAGTTAACCGGCGATGCTCGGATTGCACTCGATCCGGTCGAAATTTTAGATCGAGCCGACCGGATGGCAGCGGATGGTTTGCGCGTATTGGCCGTGGCCTATCGGACGTGGCCGGATTTGCCGGCAGAACTCACGCCTGACACAGTCGAGCGCGGGCTGACATTTCTCGGCCTGGCTGGCTTGATGGACCCGCCACGGGAAGAGGCGAGGGAAGCGGTGGCCCTGTGCAAATCGGCCGGCATCACCCCCGTGATGATCACCGGCGATCACCCCGCGACGGCCCGCGCAATCGCCTTGCGCCTCGGTATCATCGAGAACGACCATGCTGTTTTGACGGGGCAGGAGTTGGCGAAGTTGCCGCTGGATGAGTACGAAGCGCGAGTGGAGGGGATCCGGGTCTATGCGCGCGTGTCGCCGGAGCAGAAGATCACGATCGTGAAGGGGCTGCAAGATCAGGGCGAATTCGTCGCGATGACCGGCGATGGCGTAAACGATGCCCCGGCGCTGAACCGGGCCGACATCGGCGTGGCCATGGGGCTGACCGGCACCGATGTGGCGCGCGAGTCGGCCCATATGATTTTGCTTGATGACAATTTTGCCACGATCGTGACGGCGGTAGGGGAAGGGCGGCGGATCTTCGACAACATCCGCAAGTTCATCAAGTATGCGCTATCGTGTAATACGGCGGAAGCCTGGACCATCTTTCTGGCGCCATTTTTGGGAATGCCGATTCCTCTGCTGCCGATTCACATTTTGTGGATCAACCTCATCACCGACGGGTTGCCGGGGCTGGCGCTGGCGGTTGAACCGGAAGAAAAAGGTCTCATGGAGCGGCCGCCCAGGCCGCCGCGCGAAAGCGTCTTTGCGCAAGGAATGTGGCAGGACATTCTCTGGATAGGCCTGCTCATGGGCGGCGTGGCACTCGTTACCCAGGCCTGGGCTTATCGCACGGGACATGCGCATTGGCAGACGATGGTCTTCACCGTCCTGACGCTGTCGCAGATGGGCAATGTGCTTGCGCTTCGATCCGAGCGTGCCTCGTTCTTCCAACTCGTCCCCTGGTCCAATCGCCCTCTTCTGGCTGCGGTGGTATTGACCGTGGCGCTGCAGATGGCGACGATCTATATCCCGGCGTTCAATCCGATCTTCAAGACCGAGCCGCTCGATCTCGACGAACTGCTACTGTGTCTGGCGCTCTCGTCTATCGTGTTTGTGGCGGTGGAGATTGAGAAGTGGTTCATCCGGCAAGGCTGGTTGCGTTGGGATTCCAAGAATACGGAGCGGTCTTCTCCGTGATCGGAATCGTTTTGTGCCTCTGTATGGTAACGATTGTTGTGCCCCACTTAAATTGTGGACAGGTGGCTTAGTCAGCTGGATGCTGGACCCCCCCCTGAATTTATTCAAGACCCATCCCCGCAGAAGACAGCCGAAGGTCTCTCACCAGATTCACGAGCGAGTGTGCCTGGATATCCCTTAAAAAGTGGGGGCCCGAAGCGGGCTGAATTCTTTGCAGAAAGGATAGTTAGCAATGTTCAACAAACTGTTCAGAAGTTAAGTGAGGCAGTACAGCGAAACAGCGTGACAATATCCGAGAAACAGAGAATGTTTATCTCTTGTCCAGACTCGTTGGCGGAGGGGGCGAGATTTGAACTCGCGGACCCCTTGCGAGGTCTCCAGTTTTCAAGACTGGCACGTTCGGCCACTCCGTCACCCCTCCACTCAATCTTATCAAGTCTTTAGGCGGTGTTCCCGATTCGCTCTCTCTCTGGTGTTGTGAAAGATGTTGTGAAATTCCTCACGAGTCCTTCGACGGCATCCGCTTTCCGGCTTGGTGACACGTGGGCATAGCGCTGAACCAGCGAGAGGGTCGCCCATCCACCCAACTCCTGGACGGTCCGCAGATCGACCCCGTTTTCCACCAGGCGTGTCGCGAACGTATGTCGCGTACTATGCGGCGTCACGCCGGTGAGACCCGCCCGCTGACAGGCCTCACGAAAGCCTCGAATGGCATGATACGGCTTTCCGGTGCCCTTGGCAAAGACAAATTCGCTCGTCTTTGGAAGCCGGGTCAACGCGGCCAGCATCAGTGAGTTGAGCGTTACCGTGCGACTGGTTCCGCTTTTGGCATAGGCGGCGGCGACGGTCAGCATCCTGCGCCCCACATCCACATCAGCCCACCGGAGGGTCAACGCCTCGCTCTTGAGCCGGAGGCCGCAGTTGGTGCCGATCAAGACAAGTGTGCGTAATGGCTCGGCGCACTCGGCGAGGAGTCGGGCCTCTTCTTCCCGTTCTAAGAATCGCAGGCGCTGGCGAGGCTCCTTGAGCATCTTCACGCTGGCGACGGGGTTGTCGCCCTCGAAGAGCTTCCACTCCCTGCAGCGATTGAAGACCGCCTTGAGGGCCGCGAGCTCGCGGTTCGCGCGCACACGGGCTCCGACTTGAACGCGCCGTTGCTTGTGCTTCTCGATGAGGAACGGGGAGACCTCGCTGAGGCGCTTGCCGCTGAAGGACTCCGACAGCCGGCGGAGACATTCCTTGTAGGCCTGTGCGGTGCCAGGTTTCTTGCTAGCCACGGCCCAGGCTTCGAACCGCTTGCGCGCTTCGTCGAATGAGAGATCACGTTTCTTTTTTCCGATCCCGTTTTCACCCTTCAGGATGGCCACGCGTTTCACGCTGGCGATCTCAGCGGCGACCGTGCGCCTGATCCCTTTGCCCAGCTTGACGACGTGCCGTTCGCCGTCAATCCGGCAATCGAGAATCCAGGTCTGGCCTCGCAGATAGAGCCCATCACCTTTTCGCATGGCGTTTTCCTCCCTTTGTTGTAGTGGCCTGCTTCGTCTTTTTCTTTCTTCGTTGTTCTTGTGCCCGCTTCTCGGTCTTCTCCACTCGCCACTTTTTCATGGCTTCGCGGGATCGACAGGTATTGGAACAGAACAGTTGATCGCTCTTCGTTCGAAGAAACAGCCGCGATGGCCGCATGCAGGTAGCTGACTCGCACCGGCCAAGGCGCTCACCCTCAAGCATCAGCATGCAGGCCAGCCGATAGATGAACGCGCCCTCCATCTTGTCGTCTTCACTTGTTGGAGGGAATATCCAAAAGAGCGGGTCTGTTGGGCGAGAGTCATTCTTCCCCCACTGGTGAAAATTCAAGTCCATTTCCAACTTGACCCCAGGGAGTCGGAGCGGCAGTCGATCAGCACAACGTGCGACCGCTTCCGTTGCGATCGTATGTAGACTGAGGACTTCCCGCCAGCGCTTACTAAACAGCGGAGGGAAGAACTCCGCGTAGAATGGAAAGTCGGGCAACCAACCTTTCTTCCAGACGGCGGGTTTTTCGCTGCCGGCAAGTCTACAGATAGTGAACACCTCTTCGATTATTGCCGTCCGGCCGGGAGCATCAAGGCCCCTTAAGGTCTCTATCGGCATACCAACAAAACGGAGCAACCACTCCAGGTTTCTTGCTGGGGTTTCTCCGATCTTCGCGAACACGTCCCGATAGGTCGGTATCCGCCGACCGTTGCGCGGTTCCCTCACAAGGCCGCCCGTTCCAATAACTGCGCGTGTCTCACGTTGCGGCATTCTGTTGTCCATCAAAGTTATCGCGTAACAGCAATCGGTTACGGCATTGACGTTAAAATACCATAACACGTAGAGTACGCCCATGTTCATACGTTGTCAAGACACCGCACGCACGAGGAGGAATCATGAAGGCACGGCGCAGTGAACGATTCATTATTCGGATGACTCGGGAGGAGCGAAAGGCCCTCAGCCGATTGGCGACGGAACGTGACACCACGGCAAGCCATATCATCCGCGGGGCGCTGAAGCGGTTGGAGCAGAACGTGGCAGCGACCAAATAACAATGATTGCCGTATCCAACCAGACACCTCCCAAAAAGAAACGAGGCCATCGCACAATCAATGGCGCGGCACTCGATGTGCGATCAGCGGCGGCATTGCTGGGCATGACGGAAAAAACACTCCGGGGGATGATCGCGCGGCAGCTCGTCCCGTTCCGGCGGCTCAATTCGAGAATCATTGTGCTACGGAGCGAGTTGGAGATATGGCTGCAAACCCTTGACGGCTGCACGCTCGACGACGCCAGAATAAATATGGAGCAACGCCGATGACTCTCGACGATCTCTTCTCCCGGCTCGACGGCGTCCGCCAGCGCGGCAGTCGGTGGAGTGCCCGGTGTCCAGCGCACGTGGATCGCTCGCCATCGCTTTCGATCAAAGAGGGCGAACGCGGGTTGCTCGTGAAGTGTTGGGCGGGATGTTCGGTTGCAGACATCTGCACGGCACTGGGATTGCGCCTGGCGGATCTGTTCCACGATGCCCCACTCCCTCGCGGACACCGGCCGGCACCGAAGCCCTTCCGTGTGGATCGAATCGCTCGGGCCTTTCAATTTGAATTAGCAGCGCTCGACCTTCGGTTGCGAGCGGAGCGGATCATCGAGGCGGGGAAGAATCTAAACGTCACCATCCTGGATAACGAGGAACTGGACCATGCGCTGAGCCATGCCGCCCAAGTCTATGCTGACATCGAGCGAGCTGAATTGTTCGAAGGGGTGGCTGATGACCTTCGCACGAAGGAATTTCGGGAGAGAGACCATGAACCAACACGACGCATTGCTTGAGTTGGAACGGGCGGCGAAGAGTCCGTTAGGGCCTCAGCGGCACAACGGTGAACCGCAATCGGAGACGCCACGCTTGGCGGATCTGCTGGACGAAATCGATCTACTCATCCGTCGATTCGTGAAACTACCCAAGCCTGAATTGGCGATGCTTATTGCCGTGTGGCTTGCCGAAACGTACACCTTCGAACGGTTCCGGTATTGCGGATACCTCGCCCTGCGATCCGCCACGCCGCGCTGTGGCAAGACCCTCCTCATGCGGATCTTGAGCCAATCGGCGAACGGCGCGCCGTCGATCGTTTCTATCCCGACTCCCGCGACGTTGTACCGCTCCACTCGTCCAGTCTTGCTGCTCGACGAGGTGGATAAACTCCGTAATGCGGACAAGGAAAAATATGGGGAAGTGCTCGCTGTCCTCAATTGCGGCTTTGAAGCGGGGGGCGTCATCGAGCGATGCAATAAGAACACCTTCAAAATTGAGCAGTATCAGGTCTACGGACCCAAGGCACTCGCGGGCATCGAAGGGATTGCCGACACCCTGGCGGATCGGAGTTTTCAGATTCAGATGGAGCGCAGTGCCCACCGGATGCCACGCCTCAATCTTCGCAAGATAGATGACCTCTTCGTTCAGCTTCGTGCGGGCCTGCAAGGATGGGCGGAGCAACATGGTGAACAGATCATCGATATCTATGATGAACTCCCCGATCAACTCGGCTGCCTCGACGGATTCGACGATCGATTCCAAGATATTGCTGAGCCGTTGGTCGTCCTTGCCACATTGGCAGATGCGGAACGACATGAAGGCCCGGCGATTCTCGCCCGACTCCTGGCTGGACTCAATGCCGCAGCAGGACGCCGAGAACCTTCGGGACGGGAACAGCAACTGCTCGCCTTCCTGGACATTGCCGCGACGAGGGTGGGAGCAGCGGACGAGGTGTTCGTGCGATCGGCGGACCTACTGGCCGACTGTGCCGTCATTGAAGATCTCGCCCTCATCGAGACAGGCCGACGACTCGCCGGGCTGCTGAAACACTTCGATCTCCGCCCCACCTTCAACCACGCCAAGACTGAGCGGGGATACTGGATCACGAAATCATGGGTTGAGACCTGGCGCGGGCGCTATGCGAAGGCGGGGGAGCTATGACCGTCCGACCCTCCCCCCCCTTTGAACCGTCCGAAGCGTCCGAAACCTAAGCCAGGAGCGGAGAATTATGGGTTTTCAATGCGTCCGCGCGGACGCTTTACGGACACATGGAAAACACGAGAAAGCCCGCGCTAGATAAGGCGTTCGGACACTTCGGACGCTTTGAAGGGGGGTTAGGCCAATATGAGCCACGATGACCTCGTGCAACGGGCCCTTTTCATCCTTGCGCAACCGATCGAGACGGTCAAGCCAAAGGAGGCACTGAGGCTGCAACCGGCGCATAACCCGATCCACACTATCGCGGTCGGCTCGCTGATCTCCTGGACTCGGGCGGATGGAAGCGCTCAGACCGGCGTGGTCGATTGCCTTCACGTCGATGTAGACGGCCAGCAATGGGCCTTTGTGTCCCTCGGGAAAACCTGGGCGGCGGTCAATATGAAGTTTGCGATGGTGATGAAAGCATGAAAATGACGACCGGCCTTTCTCTCACCGCGGCGATGTTTCGATGCCCGGCCTGTGGGCGAACGATGCCGGTAGGCCAGGCCGTTGACCATGCCTTGCGTCACTGCCCACGAAGGCCACGCCAATGACCGGCCTCCCCCTCGCACAGGCGGCGAAACACCTCCGGCTCCATCGCTCCACGCTTTCGAAGTGGCTCAAAGCGGGCGCGCCGTGTCTGGAGGAAGGGCAATCCGGGCGGGGCCATACCGCCATGGTCGATCTCGATGCGCTCATGCGCTGGAAGGCTGGGAAGCTCGCCCCAGGTCTTGCACAGCGGAACGACGAGGACCTGCTCGCGCTCATGGCGACGGTGTTGATGGATGCGTTGAAGCGGGATGCCCTGGCGACACGGACCAAGACTACTGAGGCTCAAGCGGCGCTGGCCGTGCTGATTATCTTTGAGCGGCTCTATCGCAATGTGAAGCAGCAACCGCTGACGCCGCAGCACATACCGGAACAAATGCGGCACTTGTGCACAGATTATTTAAACTCTGTTGAACGTGGAACCTGTCAACGGAGGTAGCTATGAATTTTATTGAACAGCAAACCTGTGAACGGATGAAAAATCTCGCAGAGTCACTGATCCAGCCTACGGAGCGCAATGATGAGGCGAGCCAGTGCGAGACCTTCCTTGACTTGTCGCCAAAGGACTTAAAACGGTACTCGCTCTTTCGCGGCATCGTAGCGAGACACGACAGCATCACGCGCGGCGCCTCCAATCTCGGAGCGCTCCGCGCTAATCGCTCTACAGGCAATGCGCTTGGCGCGCATCAGGCACTGGACGAACGGTTCCAGGAGGTGCCCGGATTCGGGGGCCTCGAAGGCGAGTGTCACCGGGCGCTCGAAAAGAAGCTCGGCCCCTTGAGCCATGGCGGACAATTTTATACTCCTGCGGATTATATCTATCGTGCCGTCCGAGACTTGAACGTGGCGCAGGCCGCTGGCGGAGGTTTTCTCGTCGGCACGAAAAATGTGTCCTTCATTGATTCGCTCAGAAATGCCTCCAAGGTCTATCAACTCGGTGCGACACGACTCCCCGGGCAACGCGAGAACGTGACCCTTCCGAAACAGGTGGGCAATTCGACCGTCGTATGGTTGAGCACGGAAACCTCGACGGCGACGGAATCGAACAGCACGTTTTCCCAGGTCAGCGGCACGCCGAAAACGGCCTCTGCCTATATGGAAATTTCAGATAAATTGCTGCGGCAATCCAATCCCAGTGCTGAGGGTATTGCGGTGGGCGGACTCGGCGCTGATGTCGGGGTGGGCGTCGATGCGGCGGCGCTGAATGGGTCGGGTGTCTCAGGTCAGCCCCTCGGGATTCTCGGAACCGCGGGAATCGGGGCGGCTTCAGGCACGACGCTAGGCTATACGGCGCTGGTCGAAGTCCAAACGGATCTCGCGGACAATAATACAGTGCTTGATCAAAATTCCCTTGGATATCTCACGACTCCCTCTGTTGCATCGCTCCTGAAAAGTCGCCAACGATTCACGTCAACCGATTCGCCCGTGTGGCAAGGCGCGGTCCATGCGGGCATGATCGAAGGCGTACAAGCCTTGAGTAGCAAGAATGTACCGACGGCAACCCTCGTCTATGGATGCTGGAGCAGCCTGGTCATTGCAGAATGGGGAACCCTCATTGTGGAACTGAATCCATTCGCCAATTTCCAAGCCGGCATTGTCGGGGTGAGATGTTTGTGGTCGGTCGATGTGTTGGTGCGCCAGCCACTGGCCTTCTCAGCGATAAACAGCATTACCTAGAGATGATGTGCTCATGAGCTGGGCGACACGACAGAGACGCACGATGGAAGACGAACGGATTATGCCCACGGACATGCAGCAAGAGGTTCGCGTGCGCGTGGTGCGAGCATTTGTCTTCGATGATCTTGAAGGCCGGGCGGGTGACAGACTGACTCTGCCCCGTTGGCGTGGGGAGTACCTTCGATTCAGGCAGCTGGTGGAATATGAACACACAGACTGAATGATAGGGGCGGTGCGCGGGTGGTCGGTCCGCCCCAATGAAGCCTGGGGTCGCTCGTCTCCCCTAGGCCATAGCATCAGCCGACCATCCTATAAAATATATAATGTCAATAATATCAAGTACATGGGTCCTTCAAGTAGGGGTGTTTCGTGAGGGTCGCGGCAGCGCAGTGCATGCGCAGCGCCCGCCCCCTGCTAGCCATTTCGCTTCCGAGGTGAGCGCTGAATGACACCCTTCTGTGTACCGACAACCCAGCTCGCCCGCCTACTCCGTTTGACCTCCCGGCGCGTGCAGCAAATGGTTGCCATCGGGATCTTGCCGAAGCCGTCGAAGGCTGGGCATGACGTGTGTGTCGCGGTTCCCAAGTATCTCGAATATGTGGAGCGACCGGGAGAGAGTCGTAATCTGTCGGAGGCTCGGAAGAAGAAAGTGGAAGTCGAAACGAAGATCAAGACGCTGGAACTCCGGCGGCGAGAGGGTGAATTGATCGAGTGTGCCGATGTCGAAAAGGCTCAATTTGCGGCCTACCGGCGTGTCCGTGACGGATTACAGAATGTCGCTGCGCGCATTGCCGGGTTGGTGGCGGTGGAACACGATCAAGCGCGGTGCTTTGCGATTATTCAGCAGGAGATCGCGCAGGTGCTCGATGAATTGGCGGGGGTCAATGGCGAACCTCAACCCGAAGCCTGAGCGGATGAACTGCCCATGCTGTGGCGGGTTACTCGAACCGGCTGAACGCTGTGAGGATTAGGCGAGGACTTTTTCTAGCGCGTCACGAACGACGGCGTTTCTCTGATGGAACGTAGGCTGGGGCTTATCTGAAATAGCGGTCTTAACTTTATCGAGTAACATCCGGATCTTTAATTTTACCGATTTGACCTTATTTTTCTGAAAGTTAAGGATACGGAATCCTGTGGGTAGATTTGTAAAGACTCCCACTTCGAGCAAAAGAACGTCATCCAGTTCAATGCAATATGACGGCTCTCCGGTTTTGAAGGTGACGTAATAGGTGTCATCTTCTTGGTCGTAAAGCTCAGAGCATTCGAATTTCATCATGTCCTTCGCCCCTAGTTTCATTTTAAGCCTCTTCTGGTTTGTATTCCTTTGATCCAGGCTTAGGCTTGTCTGTCGGATATACGGTACAGACCCGCTCTGTTGCTGTGTCTATAACCACTGCAAAATACTTACAAGGGAGCGGCCCGTCCACACCATCTGTTATCCTGAATGATTCAAATTTCTTATAGTAAATGAGCTGGCTTGAGATCGTCTTGTGATGCCTAATGTGATCGGGAGCAATTAAGGTTGTCGGAACCTTCTCCCCATTGTGTCTGTAATAATATCGTTCTACCTGATTACAGATCGTGTTCCATTTTGCTTGTGAAAGCGTTACATCTCCATGGTACTTCGTTGGGAATGTAACGGTCCCTGTGGGACCAAATGAAATATCAGGCACCGCATCCTCGGAGGCAAGGATGCATATTGTAGCAAAGGCATCATCGCACTCTCAATAGGCATAGCTTACCAAATGCGGTGAGGTTCGCAAGTCAATTAACGGACGGATTCCATCGAACTTGCGCTGCTTTTCTCGCTATTTCTGGCCGTTTTTTCACAGAAAGCTTCTTGTGGCCCTGGCGTTGCCCCCCCCCCTTGAGTCCACCTCATCGGCCTAGGGCCACAGCAGCAGGGTTCTTGCAGGGCGTTTCCCATTACGGGACAAGACGGGACAAGTTGATCGAGGGTTGGTTCTGATGGGCCCCCATGCCGGTGGCTGTCCGCTCGATGGAAGGGTTAGCCCGTATCCGTGAGATCATCAAAATCGAGGTGTACATTGAACTTATTGGCTTCCTCATGAAGCGCGCCTCTTAGCCTTTGTGCATCCCTCTGGATAGCCTCCGCGCCAATTTGAAACTCAAATGCGGTTGGGTAAAACAAGCCGCCCTCGTAATCAAGGCAGTGCGTAATGCCTTCGTGGCTGAGAAAATTTCGCTTTTTCGTGAAGTCTCTAAGTTCGGTCACAAGGGTTTTGTTGTCACTCAGCTTCTCGAATGTGTCAATAAGCTTTCCCAGCGGAAAGTTGGCATAGTCTTCGCCGATTATCTTGAAGGGCATCTTGTTCCCAATGCACTTTTTGGCGAGCTCCAGAGCTTGAGTAATGTAGAGCTTCAACTCTTGTTCAACGAGCTGACAACCCGACAAGGCATGAGCAACCTTCAAATAGAAGTCGTCTTCGGGCGTTGCCATATGCGGGCTACCATAGCGTAGGTGCCGAGGTGGCGCAAGGGCGGAGGCGTTGACGGAGAAGGCGAACAGAGGTGTAGAATCAATAGCATGATGGATGACATACAGTGCTTCGCCGGTAGCCGTTTGTCTGAGAAAGACCGTGCGGCGTGCATTTCCTTGATTGTGGAAGGTGGTGCGGTAAAGCTAACAAAAGCCGAAGTGGGTTTGCCTCAGGCAAAGGTAGTAGCGATCAATCGCGTGGGGCAAGAAATTGTGGGAGTCGGGGCTATTAAACGGTGGAGCCCCCAACGTGCTTCCATCCTTGCTGGGGAAAGCGAATTCCCGCTCGATCCGCACAGTCACGAACTTGGGTACATTGTTGTTAAGGAGGGCTACAAGGAGCAAAAGCGATCCCATCGGATCACGGCAGCGTTGCTCTCCGAGTTCCAAGAGCGTCCGTTATTTGCAACCACCTCGGCTAAATATATGAAACAAACTCTGAGCAAGGCAGGCTTTGTCCAGCGAGGAAAGGAGTGGCGAGGGACGAGGGGCGACCAACTTTCACTCTGGATTAAGGACGGGGGCAACGGCCGAAACCGACCCAGAAAAAGTGTTGTGAAATCTGTTGTGAAATTCGTGGGGAAATGGTGGGAAACCTGAGGAAACTGGGGGAAAGGTCGAAACACATTTCCCCCAGTATTTATGCGGCATTGCTCATGTTTTCAGCACTTTGCGCAAGATGTGTGATAGAGTTTTCAAGACTGGCACGTTCGGCCACTCCGTCACCCCTCCATACCCTGCTTGACCCGACCCGGAGCCCTTACGATTGCTCTTGGCGACGGGATAATAACATTAAGTATCTCATTCTTTCTTGATCCGTTCCAGCCCACCCATATAGTGACGCAATACCTCCGGTATCGTGACGCTTCCATCCGGTTGCTGATAGTGTTCGAGGATGGCCACGAGCGTGCGGCCGACGGCCAGCCCGGACCCATTGATGGTATGGACAAACT
>Ga0247727_10005939_pt1 | contig 24290 bp, 25 predicted proteins | sample WisWelCaveWW1625_FD_202498 | JGI IMG/M metagenome (GOLD analysis project Ga0247727, IMG submission 202498) | Biofilm microbial communities from Wishing Well Cave, Virginia, United States - WW16-25 | ecosystem: Environmental > Aquatic > Deep subsurface > Groundwater > Cave microbial mat | place... | reverse complement strand
CGAAGAACAGACTCCTGCACATCGCGAGAACTCGCCGATGAAGGCAAAAATCTCGAACAAATCGATGACGCTTCTTCTGACGCGTAATCGCTCGCTTAAAAACCGGGTTTTTCTACAGTCTCGTTAGGGCTTTGCATCGCAGAGATATCACAAAGAGACGCATATGAAGTTCATGGTGATGGTGAAGGCGACCAAGGATTCCGAAGCCGGCGTCATGCCGGACACCAAGCTCCTCGCCGCGATGGGCAAGTACAACGAGGACCTGGTGAAAGCCGGCATCCTCCTCGCCGGCGAGGGGCTCCATCCCAGCTCCAAGGGCGTGCGCGTCCGTTTCTCCGGCAGCAAGCGCACAGTGATCGATGGGCCCTTCAGCGAGACCAAGGAGCTGGTGGCCGGCTTCTGGCTCCGGCAGGTGAAGTCCAGGGAAGCCATCGAATGGCTCAAGCACTGCCCCAATCCCATGCCCGGGGATTCCGAGATTGAACTTCGCCAGGTATTTGAAGCCGAGGACTTTGGCGCGGCACTCACGCCGGAGCTTCGCGCGCAGGAAGAGCGCCTTCGCAAGACGTCCGCGGGGAAGAAATGAGCCGGCTCGCGGCAATCGGGTGCGCGGCAGCGGCCGCGCTGGTCCTGTCGGCGTGCGGCAAGCCGGTGCCGGCGGAGAAGGCGGCCTACGTCGGCGAGTGGCGCTCGCAGAACATGACGCTGGCGATCTCGCAGGAAGGCAGGGTCGCCTACAAGCGGGTGAGCGGAAGCTCGACGACCTCGGTCGACGGCCCGCTGCAGCGCTTCGAGGGCGACAACTTCGTGGTCGGCTTCGCGTTCCTCTCGACCACGTTCGCGGTGTCGAAGGCGCCGTACCAGGACGGGCGACACTGGAAGATGGTGGTCGACGGCGTCGAGCTCACCAAGGCAGAGTAGCTACGCCTTCTTCAGGGCAGCGGCAGAGGATTCTGCTTGCCCTGCCGGATCCAGGCGTTGACCAGGGTCCAGACGACCGCGAGCACCAGCGGCCCGATGAACAGGCCGATCACGCCGAAGGCGAGCAGGCCGCCGATCACGCCCACGAGGATCAGCAGGAGCGAAAGATGCGCCGCGCCGCGCTTGATGAGGAGCGGCCGCAGCACGTTGTCGATGCTCATCACGAGCACCGACCACACCAGCAGCGCCGTGCCCCACGCCGGCTCGCCCATCCAGAACACCCAGATGACCGCGCCGATCAGCACCGGGCCCGCGCCGATCTGCGCGACGCCGAGCACGAACATCGCTGCGGTCAGCACGCCGGCGAAGGGGACCCCCGCGATCATCAGGCCGATGCCGCCGAGGACCGACTGGGCAAGCGCGGTGACCACGATGCCCAGGGCGACCGCGCGAACCGATTGCGCGGCGAGCACCACGGCGCCCTCGCCGGCGTCGCCGGCCAGGCGCCGCGCGAAGCGGCGCATCCAGGCGGCCGCCGACTCGCCGGACTGGTACAGCACGGCGGCGACGACCACGGTGAGCAGGAACTCGATCAGCAGCAGCCCGAGGTTGCCGAGCTGGCCGAAAACCCAGCGCAGCCCGGTCCCGACGTAGGGCGCCACCTTGGCGCCGAGCGCGGCCGGCCCCATCACCGCGACTTCGTTCCACTCGGCGAACAGGCGCGTGCCGACCATGGGCAGGCTCGCGACCCAGGCGGGTGGCGCTGGCACCTCGAGGTGTGCGAGGCCCTTCGACCAGCCGACGATTTCCTCGGCATGCGCGATGATGGTGGCGATCGCGGCGGTGAGCGGGAGCACCAGCACCAGCAGCAGCATCAGGGTCATCACCGCCGTCGCCAGGATGCGCCGGTTCCAGAGCCGCGCCTGCAGCGCTAGCATCACCGGCCAGGTGGAGACCACGATGGTGGCCGCCCACACGATCGCCGGGATGAACGGCCGCAGGATCCAGAAGGTGGCGGCGATCAGCACGCCGATGCAGATGACGGCGAGCGTGACGCGCGCGATGTCGGGGCTATCGTTAGGCAGAAGCGAAACCTTAGCACGCGCTCGCCGGGCGAAGAAACTGACGTACGATACGGGGGACGGCCATGGAAGCCACTCAGGGCGCAACCGAGCTTTACGAGGTCGAGCGCCGCGCCGAGCACGCGGCGCGCCCCGGCTTCCGCATCACCGAGCTGCAGATCTCGAAGACGCAGAAGGTTCCCTGGCACTACCACAGCAACGTGCAGGACACCTTCTACGTGCTCGAAGGCGAGCTCAGGATCTTCCTCCAGGACCCGAAGGAGGAAGTGCGGCTGAAACCCGGCGAGACCTACACCGCCCGCGCGCGCCGGCCGCACCTTGTCACCAACGGCGGCGAGCGCTCCGCGACCTTCCTCGTCCTGCAAGGCATCGGCCAGTACGATTTCGTTCCCCTGGTGAAACCCAAGTGAACACGCCCGATGCGAAGAAGGAACTTGCGCCCAGCGGCACTCTGCGCGTCGGCCTCAACTACGGCAATTTCCTGCTGGTGCTCAAGGACGCCCCCGGCGGCTCGCCGCGCGGCATCGCGCCCGACCTCGGCCGCGAGCTCGGCCGGCGCCTTGGCGTGCCGATCGAGTTCGTGAAATTCAAGCAGGCCGGCCAGCTCGCCGACGGCGTGCGCGACGACAAGTGCGACGTCGGCTTCCTCGGCGCGGAGCCGCAGCGCGCCGACGAAATCGCCTTCACCCCCGCGTACCTCGAGATCCCGGTCACGTTCCTGGTGCCGGCAGGCTCGCCCCTGCGCGCGCTCGCCGACGTCGATCGCGAAGGCGTGCGCATCGCGGTATCGGCGCGCAGCGCCTACGACCTGTACCTCAGCCGCACGCTCAAGCACGCAAGACTGGAGCGCGTCGAGGGCATCGACGCCTCGTATGAATTGTTTGTGAAAAACAGCCTTCATGCGCTGGCCGGCCTCAAGCCTCGCCTCGTTTCCGACGCCGAGAAGCTGCCGGGCTCGCGTGTGCTGGACGGACAGGTGACCGGGGTACAGCAGGCTGCAGGGACGAAGAAAACGCGCGCTGCGGGCGCAAGATATCTCAGCGATTTCATCGACGACATCAAGCGCTCCGGGCTGGTGGCGAAAACGATAGCCAGGCACGGCGTGCGCGGAGTAAAAGTAGCGCCATGAACCCCGACCGGAGCACGCAACTGAGGGTCTACTGGCGGCCCGGCTGCTCGAGCTGCGTCAAGGTGAAGGAGTTCCTCGCGCAGCAGGGCGTCGCCTACGAGTCGATCGACGTGGCGGCCCGGCCCGAAGCGATGAATGAGCTTCTTCAAATGGGGGTAAGAACGGTACCCGTCGTCGCGCGCGGGCGCGAGTACGTGTTCGCGCAGGCGCTCGAGGACGTGTCGCGCTTCATCGGCAGGCAGGTGCAGTTTCACCGCCTGGCTCCCGAAGATCTGATGCGCAAGTGGCTGCACGTGCTGCGCGCCGCGCAGCGGCACGCGCTGCAGATCCCGCCGGCGCGCCTGCACGAGCGCGCGGTCGAGAGCCGCGACCGCAGCATCCGCACCCTCGCCTATCACGTCTACCAGGTGCCCGACGCCTTCCTGCAGGCCGTCCAGAACGGCGTCGAGAACCTGACCGCGGTCTACGACGTGCCGCCTCCGGCGGATGTTGTAGCGACAAGAGATATTCAGAAATACGGCGAAGGGGTCAGTGCGAAGCTCGAGGCATGGTGGCGCGGGCTGGCCGACAAGTCCTGCCGCCAGACCGTGAAGACCTACTACGGCGAGCGGCCGCTGCACGAGCTGCTCGAGCGCTGCGCCTGGCACTCGGCGCAGCACGCGCGCCAGATCATCTCGGTGCTGGAGGGCTTCGGCGTCGAGCCCGAAGGACGTCTTACCGCGGCCGACTACGCCGGCTTGCCCATGCCCAAAGGTCTCTGGGAATAGACAAGGAAAAGGCAAGGCAGGCGCTGGACCAGGTGTTCCGCGACATGGCCGGCGCCATGGCCGCCGGCATGGTCTACGTCGGAGTCAAGACCGGGCTATGGCGCGCCATGGCGGGCAAGGGTCCCCTCTCCAGCCAAGCCGTTGCTGATTCTTCGGGACTACAAGCCCGGTATGTCGAGGAATGGCTGAAAGGCATGGTCGCCGCCGGCTATCTCGCCTACGACCCTGCCGCGCAAACCTTCACCCTGCCGGAAGAGCACGCCTACTTCCTCGCCTCGGACGACTCGGACCACTTCGTCGGCGGCCTGTTCGCCATGGTGCCGCCGCTGATGCGCGTCGCGCCCGACGTGGCGCGCGCCTTCGCCGAAGGCGGCGGGGTGCGCTTCGAGGACTTCGGCCCCGACTGCGTGAGCGCGCTCGGCCTGATCAACCGCGGCCAGTACGAGAGCCGCCTGGCCGACTACTGGATGAAATCCCTGCCGCAGGCCGCCGGGCGCCTGCGCGCCGGCGGGCGCGCGCTCGACGTCGGCTGCGGCTCGGGCAGCGTCTGCGCCGCGCTGGCGAAGGCGTTTCCGGACGCGGAGATCGTCGGCATCGACCCCGATGCGGAGTCGATCCGTCAGGCCAAGACCACAAGCGGGGTTTCTTTTTTCGTAAAGACAACTGCAGAGATGGAGCGCGGCGCCGGTTTCGACCTCGTCACCCTGTGCGACGTGCTGCACGACCTCGCCGAGCCGCTCAAGACGCTCGAGCAGGTGCGCGCGCTGCTCAAGCCCGACGGGACGCTGTTCATCGTCGAGCCGAAGGCCGCCGACCGCCTCGAGGACAACCGCAACCCGGTGGCGGCGACGTTCTACGGCTTCAGCGTATTCCACTGCATGACGCAGTCGCTCGCGCGCGGCGGGCCGGGCCTCGGCACCTGCCTGGGGCCGGCGGCGACCGAGGCGCTGGTGCGCCGGGCGGGCTACACGCGCTTCCAGCGCCTCGATATCAAGAGCCTGACCAACCTGTTCTACTCTGCGCAGCCCTGATTCTCGAACTGCCAGGCTCTAGCGCGCCGCGGTGCGCTCCGGGAAGGATTCCGCGAGCAGTGTTTCGAAGGCGGGCGCGTCGAGCGGCGGGCTGAAGTAGTGGCCCTGCCACTCCTCGCAGCCTAGTCCGAGCAGCTTCTCCAGCTGCGAGGCGCTCTCCACGCCCTCGGCGGCCACCGAGATGCCGAGCGTGGCGGCGAGCGCGGTGATCGCGCGCACGATGGCGGCGTCGGCGCCCTGCGTGTCGATCGCGCGCAGGAACGAGCGGTCGATCTTCAGCTTGTCGATCGGCAGCTGCCGCAGGTAGGCGAGGCTCGAGTAGCCGGTGCCGAAGTCGTCGATCGCGAAGCGCACGCCGAGCTCGCCGATCGCCTTCAGCGTCGCCACGTTCTCGGCCAGGCCCGACATCAGCACGCGCTCGGTGACCTCGAGCTCGACCTGGCGGCCGTCGAGCCCGTTTTCGCGCAAGGTGGACTTGAGTTTTTCGATGTAGTCGTTTCCCTGCGACAGCTCCGGCGCCGAGACGTTGACGGCGAACCACAGCTTGCGCTTGAACCTGCGCTGCCAGGCGCCGGCCTGCGCGAGAGCGCGTTCGAGCGTCCAGCCGCCTACCGCTCGGATCAGCCCGCACTCCTCGGCGAGCGGCACGAACTGCTCGGGCGCGAGCAGCCCGCGCTCGGGGTGCTGCCAGCGCACCAGCGCCTCGGCGCCGACCATGCGGCCGCGCCAGTGCAGCGGGTTGGCGCGCGCCGCGGGCGGCCAGCCGCGCACCACCGGCTGCCAGTGCACCACCAGCTCGCTGCGCGCGAGCGCCGCGCGCAGCTCGTTTTCGAGGCGCAGGCGCTCGACCGCGCGCGCGTTCAGCCCCGGCGCGAACAGGCGCCAGGTGCCCTTGCCGCTTTCCTTGGCGTGGTAGAGCGCGGCGTCGGCGTTCTTCAGCAGCTCGACGAAGTCGCGCCCGTCGTTGGGGTAGATGCTGATGCCGATCGAAGCGGCGACGCTGAGCTCCTTGGCCTCGACCGTGAAGGGGCGCGCCAGCACCCCGAGGATGCGCTGCGCCAGGGTCGCGGCGGCCGCCGCCGCGTCCTCCCCCGGCTTGATCGACTGCACCAGGACGAAATCGTCGCCGCCCAGGCGCGCCAGCGTGTCGCCGGCGAGCAGGTTGCCGAGGCGCTCCGCCACCGCGCGCAGCAGCGCGTCGCCGGCGCGGTGGCCGAGCGAGTCGTTCACCAGCTTGAAGCGGTCGAGGTCGATGCACAGCAGCGCGAACTGCGAGCGGTTGCGCGCCGCGGCCAGGATCGCCTGGCTGGCGCGGTCGGCGAGCAGCGTGGCATTCGGCAGGCCGGTCAGCGCGTCGCGCGTCGTGAGCTGCTCGATGCGCGTCTCGGCGTGCTTGCGCGCGCTGACGTCGGCGCCGGTGCCGCGCCAGCCGGCGAGGCGCCCTTGCGCGTCATGCACCGGCACGCCGCTCACCGACTGCCAGATCACGCCGCCCGACTTGGTGATCATGCGGTGCAGGAGGTCGCGGAAGGGCTTGCCTTCGGCGGCGCGGCCGGCGAACCAGTCCTCGACCGCGCGCGGCTCGCCTAGCGGCATGAAGTCGCGCGGCTTGCGGCCGAGGAGCTCGGCGCGCGGATAGCCGAGCACCCCCTCGGCGCGCTCCGACAAATAAGTGTAGCGCCAGTCGGCGTCGGTCTCCCACACGTATTCGCCCGAGGCATCGACCACGTCGCGGAACCTGCGCTCGCCGTCGACCAGCGCGGTCTCGACGCGCTTGCGCTCGTCGATATCGGCCACGGTACCCGACATGCGCTTTGCGCGGCCGTCGGCGCCGCGCTCGGTGACCTGGCCGGTCGAGCGCAGCCAGCGCCAGCCGCCGTCGTCCCTGCGCACGCGGTAGTCGGCGACGTACGAGGGAGCCTCGCCTTTGAGCGCGGCGGAGAACGCGCGCATTGTGTGCGCCTGGTCCTCCGGATGGACCAGCTCGACCAGCTCCGCGCCGCGGTGCACGCCGGGACTGCGCTCGCGGCCGAGGAACCCGGCCCAGCCGCGGCCGAGGTAGATCGCGTCGCTTTCCAGGTCGTAGTCCCACTCGGCGAGGTTGCCGCCGTCGAGCGCGAGCTCGAGCCGCTCCTTGGCGCGGAACAGCGCGCGTTCCGCGCCGCGCTGCTCGGTGATGTCGCGCCCCACGCCTCTGTATCCGAGGAAGCCGCCGTCGGCGCCGTGGCGCGACTGGCCCGAGACGATGTGCACCTGGCGCGCGCCGCGCTCGTCGCTGCGCGCGATCTCGAGGTCGAAGAACGGCAGCTTCGCCTCCAGGCGCTCGAGGTGCGCGGCGAGCGCGCGCGGCTCGACCTCGACCCCGGGAATTTCCCAGAAGCGCCTGCCGTAGGTCGGCGTGTGGCCGAAGAAGGTCGCCACCGGCGCGCCGCCCGACAGCCAGCGGATGCGGTGCGCGGCGTCGGTCTCCCAGAACCAGTCGGCCGACAGCTCGGTCAGGCCGCGGAAGCGCGCGGAGTCCGCTTTTGCATTGAAGAAATCGCGTTCCCGCTTGCGCGAAAGCAGCAGCATCGCGAAGTAGACCACCCCGCCCGAGAACGCCACCAGCAGCAGGACGTCGAGCACGCGGCTAGCGGGCGGCCGTGTCGCGCACCGGCGGCGCGACCTTGAGGACTTCGTCGATGGTGGTGAGACCGGCGCCGACCTTCATCGCGCCGGAGATGCGCAGCGGCTTCATGCCTTCCTTGAACGCCTGCTCGCGCAGGACCGCGAGATCGGCGTTCGCATTGATCAAGGATTTGATTTGAGAACTCACGACCAGGGTCTCATAGATGCCCACGCGCCCCATGAAGCCGGTCATGCGGCACTCGAGGCAGCCCACCGGCTTGTGCAGTTTCGCCGGGTGCTTCGACTTCCACGGCGCGACCAGCGCGTCCCAGCTCTCCTGGTCCTCGGCGCGGTTGAGCTCCACGGTCTGCTTGCAGTGCGGGCACAGGGTGCGCACCAGGCGCTGCGCCATCACGCCGTTCAGCGTGGCGTTGAGCAGGTAGGGCGCGACGCCGAGCTCGCGCAGCCGCGCGATCGCGCTCGGCGCGTCGTTGGTGTGCAGCGTGGAGAGCACGAGGTGGCCGGTGAGCGCGGACTGCACCGCCATCTCCGCGGTCTCGAGGTCGCGGATCTCGCCCACCATGATGATGTCCGGGTCCTGGCGCATCAGCGCCCGCACGCCTTCGGCGAACCCCAGCTCGATCGCATTCTGCACCTGCATCTGGTTGAACGCCGGCTCGATCATCTCGATCGGGTCCTCGATGGTGCACACGTTCACTTCCGAGGTGGCGAGGCTCTTCAGCGTGGAATAGAGCGTGGTGGTCTTGCCCGAGCCGGTCGGCCCGGTCACCAGCACGATGCCGTTCGGCCGCTCGGTCATCTCCTTCCAGTGCTTCTGGTCGTCCTCCGAGAAGCCCAGCTCGGTGAAGTCGCGCACCAGCACCTCGGGGTCGAAGATGCGCATCACCAGCTTCTCGCCGAACGCGGTCGGCATGGTGGCGATGCGCAGCTCGATCTCGTCGGACCCGGTCTTCGTCTTTACGCGTCCGTCCTGCGGGCGGCGCTTCTCCACTACGTCCATGCGCGCGAGGATCTTGATGCGGCTGGTCATCGCCGCGAGCACCGGCCCCGGGATCTGGTAGACCTGGTGCAGCACGCCGTCGATCCGGAACCTGACTATGCCCTGCTCGCGCCGCGGCTCGATGTGGATGTCGCTCGCGCGCTGTTCGAAGGCGTACTGCCACAGCCAGTCCACCACGCGCACCACGTGCGCGTCGTTGGCGTCGAGCGCCTTGTCGGACTTGCCGAGCTCGACCAGCTGCTCGAAGTTCGACAGGCCGCTCACCGAGGCGCTCTTGCTCGCGCCCTTGATCGACTTGGCGAGGTTGTAGAACTCGACCTGGTAGCGCTCGATGTCGAGCGGGTTGGAAATCACGCGCCTGATCTCGCGCTTGATGATGCGCGCGAGCTCGGGCTCCCACTCGCGCTCGCCGGGCTCGGCGGTGGCGATCACCGCCTCCTTCGGCGTCACCGCCACCGGCAGGATGCGGAAGCGCGTCGCGTAGGCCGACGACATGATCTCGGTCACCGCGCTGAAATCGATCTTCAGCGGGTCGATGTGCAGGTATTCCATGCCGACGCGCTTCGCCAGCCACTCGGCGAGCAGGTCGAGCGTGAGCGGCGCGGTGCCTTTCTTCCACTTCTGGTCGGCGACGATGGCGAGCGGGTGCATCGTGCCGCGGTAGTAGCGGCGCTCCTTCTTCAGCTTGGCCACCGCCTCGGCGTCGGCCATCTTGTCCTCGACCAGCCAGTCGAGGATCCCGGCGAGCGTGAGACGGCTCCCGTGCTCCGTCTTAACTGCTTGTTGCATAGACGAAAGACTATACCGCAAACTGCGATCCCCCATCCCTGGGGACGAGGAGGTTTCCATGGCGTATTACATGTTCCAGGCGTCTTTCACGCCCGAAGCCTGGGCGAAGATGGTGCGCGAGCCGCAGAACCGCGAGCAGGCGATCAAGCCCGTGATCGAGAAACTCGGCGGCAAGCTGATCGGTTACTGGTTCGCGTTCGGCGAATCCGACGCGGTGGTCATCGTGCAAATGCCCGACAACGTCTCTGCCGCCGCGGCTTCGCTCGCCGCTACCGCGGGCGGCGCCATCCGATCACTCAAGACGACGGCATTGATGTCGGTCGACGAGAGCATGCAGGCGATGCGCAAAGCGGGCGCCGCGGGCTACCGCGCGCCGAGCTGAGCGAAGCAGTCGACATGCCCCGCGCCCTCGCCCCGGAAGTCAGGCTGCGCGAGGTCTGGGCGTGGAGCATGTACGACTTCGCCAACTCGGCCTACACGACCGTGGTCATTACGGCGGTATTCAGCGCGTATTTCGTTTCTGTAATTGCAGAAAATGCTTCCTGGGCGACGTTCGCCTGGACCGCCGCCCTGTCGGTGTCCTCCGCCGCGATCCTCTTCACCGGCCCGCTGATCGGCGCCTGGGCCGACGCGCATGCCGCGAAGCAGCGGCTGCTGCTCGCGACCACGCTCGGCTGCGTGGCGTTCACGGCCCTGCTGTATTTCACGCAGCCGGGAGCCGTGGCGCTCGCCCTGCTGCTGATCGTCCTGTCCAACTATTTCTTCGGCGCCGGCGAGAACCTGATCGCGGCGTTCCTGCCCGAGCTCGCCGATTCGCGCGCCCTGGGGCGCGTGTCGGGCTGGGGCTGGAGCTTCGGCTACCTCGGCGGCCTGGCCGCCCTCGGCATTTGCCTTTTTTACCTGACGAGCAACCCGGGACGGCCGGCGAGCGATACCGTCCCCGTAACCATGCTGATCACGGCGGCGTTCTTCGCGCTCGCCGCGGTGCCGACGTTCCTCTTCCTGCGCGAGCGGGCGGCTCCGCAGGCGCGCATGGAGAATCCGTGGGCCAGGGTCAGGGAAACGCTGAGACGCTCTCATCAGTATCGCGATCTCAGGCGGTTCCTCGTCTGCCTCCTGGCCTACCAGGCAGGGATCACCGCGGTGGTCGCGCTGGCGGCGATCTACGCAGGCGTGGTGATGAAGCTCACCATGGAGGAGACGATTACCTTGATCTTCCTGGTGAACATCACGGCTGCAGCGGGTGCTTTCGGCTTCGGCTATCTGCAGGACGCGATCGGGCATGTCCGTGCCGTGGCGCTGACGCTGGTCGCCTGGATCGTGATGGTCCTGCTCGCCGGGTTCGCGGAAAGCCGGGCTTCGTTCTGGGTCGCGGCGAATCTCGCCGGCCTGTGCATGGGTTCGTCGCAGGCGGCGGGGCGCGCGATCGTCGGCTACCTGGCCCCGCCGGCGCGGCTCGCCGAGTTTTTCGGACTGTGGGGACTCGCGGTAAAGGCGGGGTCGATCTTCGGCCCGCTTACCTACGGCACAGTGCAGTGGCTCGGCGGCAGCCACCGTCTCGCGCTCTTCGTCACGGGCCTGTACTTCGTGATCGGCCTCGCGCTGCTGCGCCGGATCGACGTCGATCGGGGCCGCGCCGCCGCTCTCGCGCCATGATGAAAATTGTTCTGACGGTACTGCTTGCACTCGCCGCCCCGCACGGCCTGGCGCAGCGCGGGGACACCAACGAATGGAGCCTGAGCCTGCTCGTCGTCGGCTCGAAGAACTACGAGTTCGAAGGCGGCGCGAGCGCACGCAACGATGGCGGCGCGGGCATCGGCGCGACGCTCACGCGCAACCTGAACGATTACTTCGCGGTGGGCGCGGACCTGACGCTGGGCGAATTCAACTATCGCGCGCGGGTCGTGCCCGGCGCGGGCAACGCGGGCGCCGCCTTCGAGACCAGCGGCAGCATGGAGATGGGGGCGCTGCGCCTGCACGCGACCTGGAACCTGCTGGCGCGGCCGGTCACGCCTTTCCTCACCGCCGGGGCGGGCGTCATCTTCCTCGACACCAACCTCGAGGCCGACCCGCCGGCCAACGGCTGCTGGATCTATCCCTGGCACGGCCAGGTGTGCGGCGCGACGGCGCCGACGACCACGCTGGCACGCCTGAGCTACGGCGCGGCCGCCGGGCTGCGCTTCGACCTGCCGCAGAACCAGGGCTTCGTGCGCGTCATGGTCGGCGGCGAGTGGATCGATATCCCGGAGGCGACCAGCACCGTCGGCTGGTGGCAGCTGCGGGCCGACTTCGGCATTCGCTTCTGACGCCCTCCGGCTAGAGAAACTCCTCCGCGCACTTGATGATTTCGGTGTTGGACGGGCGCTCGAGGCAGTGCCGGGCGTCCTCGTTCCAGCGCCGTGGCTTTGGGATCTTGGGTCCCGCCGCCTGCTTCGCCGGCTCGGCCATGGGCTTCGCCATTTCTTTCGCCGGCTCTTTGGCCGGCTCCTTGGGCGCCTGTGCCCACGCCGCGAAAGCCAACGTCGTGATCGTCAGAAAAACGATGTGTTTCATGGACCTACCCTGTTTTCATGAAACGATGCCTTAAGAATACCCCTTTTTCACACCCCTAGCCAGTCGCGCAAGGAACTCCTGGATGCGGTGCGCGTTCGCGCCGACGTCGCTGCGCCCGACGCGCGACTTCGAGCGCACGTCGATCCGGCTGCCTGCGCCCGCCGGGACGATGCGGATCACCACGTCGTCCTTGAAGCCAAACCACGGCGTCGTCGCAACCGCTTCGATTCTCCCGGCCTTTTCATTTGCAAAAACCACTTCGAGTCCCATCCCGCGCGCGGTGTCGAGGGCGCCAGCAAAAACCTGCGCCGGCGGCAGCGCGATTTCGAGCGGCCGCAGCTCCGGATAGCCGATGCGCTGCAGCTCGGCGAAATGGCCCTCATAGGTCCTGGGCTGCAGGAACTGCGGCGGCGTCTCGGTATCGGTGGTGATGTCGTTGATGTACGGCAGGGTCTTCACGCGGCGCACGTAATCGAGCGGCAGCGCGGCGCTCCCCGCGCCGAGCAGCAGCGTTGCGACCAAGGCCGGAACCGAGCCCGCGCGCAGCCGCGGCACGACCAGGGCTACGATCGCCGCCCCGGCCGCCGCGAGCCCGCCGAGGAGAGCGCCGGCGAACATGCCGAAGCCGAAGCGGAACGGCCACAACTCGGCGCGCACGCCCGGCCCCGAAACCGCGAGCAGCAGGAAAGCGAGGATGGCGAGCGCGAGCGCGATGCGCCGGTGCCACATCGCTTCAGGCTACAGGAAAAGCGAGAAGAGCAAGCGCAGCGCCAGAACCGTCAGGACGATCCCGGCAAGCGCCACCGCGACGAGGGCAAGGAAAAGTCCGAGCACCAGAAACCCGCTCGCCCGCTCCACAGGCGCGGGCCGATCGAGCCACTCGCCCAGCAGCCGCACGTTGCGCTGGTTCGCTTTCCACGCCGCGTCGAACACGTCGCCGGCGACGGGGACCAGCCCGGCGATGCCTTCGACCGCGATATTCAGCGCCATGCGCGCCAGGACGCGCTTGCCGGCGCCGCGGCGCAGCGCCTCGACGAGGATGATGCCCGACAGGACCATCCCCACGAGATCGCCGACGAACGGCACGAGGCCGATGAGCGCCTCGAGACCGATCGACAGGCGCGTGCCCGGGATGGGAATGGAGCTGTCGAGCAGCCAGGCCAGGCGCCTGAGCCTAGCGATGCGTTCGTCGCCCTGCCGCATGACCCTCTCCCAGCCGCTAAAGTATCATCTGCCCTCCTCTTCTTGGCACCCACAGGAGACCTGCAATGGCGATCAAAGTCGGCGACCGGCTGCCCGACGGCAAGCTGATGGAAAGCACCGAGTTCGATTCGAGCACCCAGTGCGCGATGGCGCCCAAGGAAGTCAACGTGGCCGACGCGGCGAAGGGCAAGAAGATCGCGGTGTTCGGCCTGCCCGGCGCGTACACCCCGACCTGCTCGGCGAAGCACGTGCCGAGCTACGTGCAGAACATCGACGCGCTGAAGAAGAAAGGCGTGAGCGAGGTCTGGTGCCTGGCCACCAACGACGCGTTCGTCATGGCGCACTGGGGCCGCGACCAGAAGGCGCTCGGCAAGCTGCGCTTCCTCGCCGACGGCAGCGGCGCCTGGACCAAGGCGCTCGGACTGGAGCTCGACCTCAACGCCCGCGGCATGGGCACGCGCATGCAGCGCTTCTCGATGCTGGTGGACAACGGCGTGGTGAAGAGCCTCAACGTCGAGGCGCCGGGCAAGTTCGAGGTGTCCGACGGCGGCACCATGCTCAAGCAACTCGCCTGACACAAACAGTTACAAAGCGGATGTCAGCCGCGGCCGCTCAGGGGCGTTCTTGGGATGGGATCCCCCCAAGGAGAATGCTCATGAGACTGCCGCTGTTGATGGGTGCCGCGCTCCTCGCCGCGAGCACTACCCTGTACCCCCAGGCCCCCGCCCAGACCGACGACAAGGCCGCGCGCCGCCAGGCGCTGAAGGACGCGCACGCGAAGGCGCTCAAGGCCTGCGAGGGCACCAGGGACGAGGCGCGCCGCGCCTGCCTGCAGCGCGAGAGGTGCGCGCAGGCCAAGGACCCGGCCAGGTGCGAAGCGCACGCCAGGGAAGCCACGGCGCTGCGCGACAAGGCGCGCGAGGCCTGCAAGGACAAGCCGGACGGCGAGCGCCGCGCCTGCATGCGCGAGCAGCTCGGCAGGAAGCCACGCGCCTAGGCAGGCTTGACCCCTATGCCGCGGGAGCGCGGGCCGTCCTGCCCGTGCTCCTCGGCATCGTCCCCTTCGGAATAATCACCGGCGTCGTGATGGTGGCGAGCGGCATCCCGCCGCTCGTCGCGATGCTGATGTCGATCCTGGTGGGGCGCGCGCTTCGCTACGTCCCCGCCGCGGTGCTCACCGCCATCTGGGCGCCCGAAGTGCTGGTGCAAAATGAACAATTGCCCGCCGGCGTTGTCGCATTTGCCGTGGCTTGGCGCTGGGGCGGAACCTTCGCTACGATAGCCGCCGGACTGCTGGCATTGCATTTCTTCGCATGGCTTACATGAAACGCCTTCTTCTCCTCCTCGCCTTCTGCTTCTGCGGCGCCGCGCTCGCGGCCGGGCCGCCGCAGAAAACGCTGTCCATCGAGGGCGTCACCGAGTGGCGGCTGGCGAACGGGCTGAAGCTGCTGACGATTCCCGACCCGGGCGCCGACACCGTCACCGTGAACATCGTGTACCTGGTCGGCTCGCGCCACGAGGGCTACGGCGAGAAAGGCATGGCGCACCTGCTCGAGCATATGCTGTTCAAGGGCTCGAAGCGCCACCCGAACCTGAAGGAGGAGTTCACGCGGCGCGGCGCGCGCTGGAACGGCACCACGTCGAACGACCGCACCACCTACTTCGAGACCCTGACCGCGAGCGACGCCAACCTCGAATGGGCGATCGCCATGGAAGCCGACCGCATGGTGCACTCGTTGGTCTCGAAGGCCGACCTGGACAGCGAGATGACCGTGGTGCGCAACGAGTTCGAGCTCGGCGAGAACAGCCCGGGATCGGTGCTGTTCCAGCGCATGCAGCAGCTCGCCTTCCCCTGGCACAACTACGGCAACCCGATCATCGGGCAGCGCTCCGACATCGAGCGCATGCCGATCGACAAGCTGCAGGCGTTCTACCGCACCTGGTACCAGCCCGACAACGCGATGCTGATCGTCGCCGGCCGCTTCGACGAGAGCCGCGCGGCGGCGCTGGTCGGCAGGCATTTCGGCGCGATCCCGCGGCCCGCCCGCGCGCTGCCCGCCTACTACACCGAGGAGCCGACCCAGGACGGCGAGCGAGCCGTGACGCTGCGGCGCGCCGGCGACAGCCAGATCGTCTCCGCCCTGTACCGCGTGCCCGCGGGCAGCCATCCCGATTTCCCCGCGATCGACATGCTGGCGCACGTCATCGGCGACTCGCCGAGCGGCCGCCTGCACCGCGCGCTGGTGCAGAAGGACCTGGCGAGCGCGGTGTGGGGCAGCGCGCGCGAGATGCACGACCCGGGCTACGCCTATTTCGGCGCGTCGCTCGCGAAGGAGGCCAGCATCGAGCGCGCCCGCGAGGCGCTGCTCGGCGTCCTCGAGCGGCTCGACGCCGAGCCGCTCGAGGACGAAGAGCTCGAGCGCGCGCGCACCAGCCTGCTCAACGCCTTCGAGAAGGCGCAGCTCAACACCTCGACCCTGGTGTGGATGCTCCCCGAGTACCAGGCGATGGGCGACTGGCGCCTGTTCTTCCTCACCCGCGAGCGGCTGCGCAGGGTGACGCTCGCCGACGTGCAGCGCGTCGCGCGGCAGTATTTCAAGCCCGCCAACCGGGTGCTCGGCGTATTCCTGCCCACCGACAAGCCCGACCGCGCCGAGATCCCGCCCACGCCCGACCTGCAGGCTGCCCTCGAAGGCATCAGGGGCGGCGCGGCGGTGAGCCTCGGCGAGGCGTTCGATCCGTCGCCGCAGAACATCGAATCGAGGCTCCAGCGCAAGACGCTTGCCAACGGCATCCGCGTCGCCCTCCTCCCCAAGCAGACGCGCGGCGGCCGCGTGGTGGCGAACCTCACGCTGCACTGGGGCGACGAGAACAGCCTGATGAACCGCGAGGTGGCGTGCAGCTTCGCCGGCGGCATGCTCGCGCGCGGCACGCAGAAGCGCAGCCGCACCGGGCTGAAGGACGCCTTCGACCGGCTGAACGCGACCTTCTCGGTCGGCGGCCACGGCGCGAGCGTGGAAACGCGGCGCGAAAACCTGGCCGCGGCGCTGCGGCTGGCGGCCGAGGCGCTGCGCGAGCCCGCCTTCCCGGCGGCGGAATTCGAGGAGCTGAAGCGCGCCACGCTCACCGGCGCCGAGTCGCAGCGCGGCGACCCTTCGGCGCTCGCCGGCGTGCAGCTGGCGCGGCACCTGCACCTCTACCCCGAGGGCCATCCGCGCTACACGCCGACCATCGACGAGCGTATCGGCTGGGTGCGCAAGGCCACGCTGCGCGACGCGGTGGACTGCTACCGCGAGCTGTTCGGCGCGACCGGCGCCGATTTCGTCGCGGTCGGCGAGTTCGACGCCGACGAGCTCACGCGCCTGGTCGAGGAGCTGTTCGGTGGCTGGCAGACGCCGCGCCAGTTCGAGCGCGTGCCGGCGCGCCACTTCGAGCGGCCGGCGATCGACAACGAGCTGCAGACCCCCGACAAGGCGAACGCCGTGCTGCGCGCCGGCCTCACCCTGCGCATGCGCGACGACCATCCCGACTACCCGGCGCTGACGCTCGCCAACTACCTGCTCGGCGGCTCGTCCACGGCGCGCGTGCAGGCGCGCGTGCGCGAGAAAGAGGGCCTTTCCTACAGCACCTACACCAGCTTCTTCTCCAGCCCGCTCGACGAGTCGGCGGAGTTCCGCGTCTCGGCGATCTTCGCGCCGCAGAACCGCGCGCGCGTCGAGCAGGCGGTCCGCGAGGAGATCGGCCGCGCGGTGCGCGAAGGCTTCGGCGCCGCCGAGATCGAGGCCGGCAGGAAGTCCTACCTCGAGGCGCGCCGCCTCGCACGCACCCAGGACCGCGCGCTCGCCAGCCGCCTGGGCGACTACCTCTACTGGAAGCGCACCTTCGCCTGGGACGTCGAGTTCGAAAGCCGCATCGCCGCGCTCACTCCCGCCGCGGTCAACGCCGCCGCGCGCCGCCACATCGACCCGGCGCGGCTTTCAGTGGTGGTTGCGGGCGATCTGAAAAAATAGGGTCTGTCCCTATTTTTTCTTCTATTTTTTCTTCAGCAGGTCGCGGATTTCCTCGAGCAGCGTCTCCTGGCGCGGCGGCGCCGCCGGGGCCGCCGGTTTTTCCTCCTCACGCCGCTTGAGACGGTTGATGACCTGCACGGCGACGAAGATCGCCCAGGCGATGATCAGGAAGTCGATGCAGGTCTGGATGAACTTGCCGTATTGGATCTTTGCCTGGCCGATCTGGACGGCGAGCGCGCTGAAATCCACGCCGCCGATCAGGGTGCCGATCAGCGGCATGATCACGTCGCCCACCAGCGAAGCAACGATCTTGCCGAACGCCGCGCCGATGATGACGCCGACCGCGAGGTCGACCACGTTGCCCTTCATTGCAAATTCCCGGAACTCCCTTGCGACGCTCATGGATACCTCACGTTTAGGATTTCGATTTGTTCTTCGCCTGCCGGACTGCGCAGCGTCACGCGCTCGCCCGCGCGCGCCTTGAGCAGCGCCTTGGCGATCGGCGATACCCACGACACGCGGCCGTGCGCCGGATCCGCCTCGTCGACGCCCACAATCGTGATCTCTTTGATTTCCTTCCCGGTCTTGATTCTCACTGCGGCTCCAAAAAACGCCTGGTCCGTGTCCCGGCCGGCGGAATGCACCACCTGCGCGCGCTCCAGCCGCTGGATGAGGAAGCGCACGCGCCGGTCGATCTCGCGCAGGCGGCGTTTGCCGTAGATGTAGTCGGCGTTCTCCGAGCGGTCGCCGAGCGACGCCGCCCACGCCACCGTCTTCACCACCTCGGGACGCTCGACCCCGACCAGGGCGCGCAGCTCGGCCTCGAGCCGCGCGTAGCCGGCGGGGGTGATGTAATTTTTTCCGGCCGGCACCCGCTGCGGCGCCGGCGCGTCGGCGTGCGGTGCTGCGGTTTCTTCCTTGACAAAAGCTTTCGACATCGCCCGATTTTATCGCTTGCCAGCGCGCCGCCAAGCTTACAGAATTGCGCTCGCAAGGGGGAAAGGGAGATGGCGGAAAAGAAGGAAAAGCTGGATTTCCTGACCAAGCTGCGCGTCCGCGAGCTGATCCTGATGGGCCTGATCGCGGTCACCGCGCTGCTCGCCAACCTGCCCGAGGAATACGTCGAGGAGACGCTCGGCGTCAGCCGCGCCACGCTGGTCGCGGTGCTCGGCGTCGCGGTGATCATCGGCCTGTTCCTGTATCTCAAGACCGGACTGTTCATCGCGGTGGTGCTGCTGATCGCGGGCGCCAACATGCCCGACCAGATCGCCGAGGGCCTGAACGTCTCGAAGATCCCGATCGTGCTCGCGCTGGTGGCGCTGGTCGGCGTCGGCCTGATCAACTACGTGGTGAAGCTGGTGCCCACGGGCCTGGAACCCAAGCCCAAGGAGAAGAGCACCGAGGGCGTGCGCGCCCTGTTCTACGCCATCGAGAAGAACAACCTGGTGTACGCGCAGAAGGTGCTGTCGATGAACTTCGACCCGAACCTGCACCACGACAACGGCTACACGCCGCTCGCCTACGCCGCGATGCGCGGCAGCCTGCCGATGATCGAGCTGCTGCTGCGCAACAGCGCCGACCCGACGCAGGCGACCAAGGAAGGCGACACGCCGGTCGAGCTCGCGCTGCGTTTCGGCCACGCCGAGGTCGCCGACGCGCTCAAGCAGGCGCGCCGCGCCGCCGCCACCACCCCCGCCGGCGCCCCCGCTCCCGCCACCGCTGGCAGCTGATCCGGAAGCGTTTTCCAGCGGCTTGCGCGCCGGGCCGCCCGGCGCCACAATACTGTATGGAAATCCAGTTGCCCGCCCCCTTCATTGCTCCTGTCTCCGAGCAGGAAATCAGCCGGGACACCCTGCTCGAGAAGTACGCCAAGGGCGGCGAGCAGTCGGTCGCCGAGGTGCGCAAGCGCGTCGCCCTCGCGCTCGCCCAGGCCGAGCGCGAGGGCGCGCGCGCGCAGTGGGAACGGCGCTTCCTCCAGGCCCAGGAAGAGGGCTTCATCCCCGCCGGGCGCATCAACTCGGCCGCCGGCGTCGCGCTCCAGGCGACGCTCATCAACTGCTTCGTGCAGCCGGTCGGCGACTCGATCTCCGAAGTGGTCGACGGCAAGCCGGGCATCTACACCGCGCTCCAGGAGGCCGCCGAGACCATGCGCCGCGGCGGCGGCGTCGGCTACGACTTCTCGGCGATCCGCCCGAGGGGCGCCGAAGTCAAAGGCACGCAGTCGCGCGCGAGCGGCCCGCTATCCTACATGCGCGTGTTCGACCGCTCGTGCGAGACCGTCGAGTCGGCCGGCTCGCGCCGCGGCGCGCAGATGGGCGTGCTGCGCTGCGACCACCCGGACATCGAGGAATTCATCCACGCCAAGGACCAGGGCGACCTCGCCAACTTCAACATCTCGGTCGGCGTGACCGACGAGTTCATGCAGGCGGTCGAGCGCGACCGCACGGTCGAGCTGGTGCACAAGTCGAAGCCCTCCGCGGCCGCCCGCCAGCGCGAAGACGGGCTCTGGGTCTACAAGGAGGTGCGCGCGCGCGAGCTGTGGGGCGAGATCATGCGCTCGACCTACGACCACGCCGAGCCCGGCGTCTTGTTTCTCGATCGGATGAACCAGGACAACAATCTTTATTATTGCGAGTCGATCGAGGCTAGTAATCCCTGTTCCGAACAGCCGCTGCCGCCCTATGGCTGCTGCTGCCTCGGATCAATCGATCTGACGAAATTCATCCGCCACCCATTCGGCGAGAATTCCTCGTTCGACTTCGAGCGCTTCGGAAAAGTCGTCGCCACCTCGATCCGCATGCTCGACAACGTGCTCGAGGTCACCGCCTGGCCGCTTGAGCAACAGCACCAAGAGGCGATGGCGAAGCGCCGCATCGGCCTGGGCTTCACCGGACTGGGCGACGCGCTGATCATGCTGCGCCTGCGCTACGACAGCGACGAGGCGCGCGCCATGGCGGCGCGCATCTCGGAGGCGATGCGCGACCATGCCTATCGTGCCTCGGCCGAGCTGGCGCGCGAGCGCGGCGTGTTCCCTCTGTTCAACGCCGACCTTTATCTTTCGGGGACCAGTTTTGCCTCGCGCCTTCCGGCCGCCATCAAGCAATTGATCCAGGAGCACGGCATCCGCAACTCGCACCTGCTTTCGATCGCGCCCACCGGCACCATCAGCCTCGCGTTCGCCGACAACGCCTCCAACGGCATCGAGCCGCCGTTCTCGTGGACCTACACGCGCAGGAAGCGCGTAGACAACGGCTGGCAGGAATACCCGGTCGAGGACCACGCTTTCCGCCGCTACCGGGCGATGGGTGGCGACACCGACGCGCTGCCGCCTTATTTCGTTACCGCGCTGGAGATCAGCGCCAAATCGCACGCGCAGATGGTCGCCGCTGTGGCACCGAACATCGACAGCAGCATCTCCAAGACGGTGAACGTGCCCGAGGACTATCCCTACGCAGAGTTCCAGGACCTCTACTTCCACGCCTGGAAGTCGGGCCTCAAGGGCCTCGCCACCTACCGGCCGAACGAGGTTCTGGGTTCGGTATTGAGCGTCAGCACGCCGCAGGACTTTGCCCAGGACGACGTCAACCGCCGCATCTCGGTGAAATCGGTCCCGGCGCCGGTGCTCTCTTCCCTGCGCTGGCCGGGCCGACCCGACCTCTCGACCGGCAACCCGGCGTGGACCTACATGATCGAGCACCCGCAGTACCGCTTCGCGGTGTTCGTCGGCCACGTCGAGAACGGTCGCCGACACGCTTTCGAAGTCTGGGTCAACGGCAGCGAGCAGCCGCGCGGCCTCGGCGCGCTCGCCAAGACCCTATCGATGGACATGCGCGCGAACGACAGCGCCTGGCTCAAGCTCAAGCTCGACACCCTCGCCAAGGCGGCCGGCGACGCGCCCTTCGAAATGCCCTTCCCGCCGCGCGGCGACAAGAAACTCATGCCCTCGGTCGTCTCCGCCTTCGCCCAGGTCGTTCGCTGGCGGGTCGATTATTTGAATTCCGGTTTGACGGACGAGAATTTTCAGCTCGCGACCGAGGAGGCTTCTTCGCCCGTCCTCGACGCGATGTTCGCGCTCAAGGAGCCCAAGACCGGCACCGACGGCACCATGTCCTGGACCGTGGACGTCCTTAACCCGCGCACCGGCGACGATTTCGTGCTCGGCCTGAAGGAGATCACCCTGCCAATGGGAATTGATGCAACGGCAGGCATCACCCGCCCCTACTCGATGTGGCTCTCGGGCGAGTACCCGCGCGCGCTCGACGGCCTGTGCAAGATCCTCTCGCTCGACATGCGCGTGCTCGACCCGGCGTGGGTCGGCATGAAGCTGAAAAAGCTGCTCGAGTTCCCCGAGCCGCTCGGCGACTTCATGGCCTTCGTCCCCGGCAGCCGCAAGCAGGAGACCTTCCCCTCCACCATCTCCTACCTCGCGCGCCTCATCCTGCACCGCTACGCCATGCTCGGCATCCTCGACGGCGAGGGCCAGCCGAAGCAGCAGATGGGAATTCTCGAAGCCCCCGTCGGTGCACGGCAAACGCAGCTGCTCGCCGGTGCCAAATGCCCGGAGTGCGCCAACAAGACGCTGATCCGCAAGGACGGCTGCGATTACTGCACCGCCTGCGGCTACGTCGGCCTCTGCGGCTAACATCGCCTCATTCGGCCGGCGCCGCGACATCAGCAATCAGTGGCACAAACAGCCGTGACTCTCATGGTCCTCTCTCCGGTAGCCGCTGCGATCGGTTTGTTGGCTTACTTTTTTATCGAGCGATCACGAACTGCCGGACCCAAACCCACTTTGTGGGGCTTCATCAGCACTGTGGCTTTCTGGGCTGTCGGTGCGCTTGTGTTTGCCGGGATTGTCGTCTCAGTGGGGGTCAGCGCCTTCTACGATATCGGCAATGGGCCGTTCGCTATCTTTGTATACGGTCCGCCTGCGCTTGCCATTGGCGGCATTGTTGGTGCGTTAATGTGGCGGAAGGAGATGGTGAAACCTAACCGCACAGTCGAGAGGGACGGCAAGCTTCCCCCTTTCTTTTGACGCGTTCGTCCGAGGCCTGAATCGGCGCCGCCGTCGGTCCTGAGCGCATCACCCGCGTGCAGGGCGTGGCCGTTGACCGTGAGCTTGCCGCGGGCCCGCCCCCAACGAATATTGACGCCGGTGAACGAATAACTCACATTCGCTCAATCGCGCATCACTGAGAATCGGCACGCCATGGCCTTGGTGTTTTACCTCACCGCCGCGGGAAAGAACGCCATCGCGAAGGGCGGCGATGCGAATTTCCCCCTCGAGTACCGGCGCCTCCTCGGCCTGATCGAGGTCGAGGGCCATGTCGACGTGATCCGCGGGCGGCTGCGCCGCTTCCCCGACCGGCTGATCGAGGAGTGGCTGAAGGAGCTCGAGGATCTGAAAATGATCGAGTCCGGGCCGGAAGGCGAGTTCGAGGACATCACCTTCACCGGCCGGCGCGTGCCATTGCTGCCGCCGCTCGCCGACGAGGACAGCAAGCGCCTTGCCAAGACCACGGTCATCGCGGGCGCGACGCTGCTGCGCTCGGGCTCGTTTCTCGCGGACGAGCGCATCGCCAACCTGCCGCCGCTCGCCAAGGCGCCGGCCGAGACCGTGATCCTGCTGGTGGAGGACGACCCGGACCAGCTGGCGCTCGCGGAGCTTCGGCTGACGATGGCGGGCTACCAGGTGCGCAGCGTCGATCGCGCGAAGGCGCTCTCGCGCGCGTTGCGCGAGCAGGCGCGCCCCGACCTCCTGCTTCTCGACGTCCTGCTCCCCGACGGCAACGGCTTGGATATCCTCGGCAAGCTGCGCGGCCGTCCGGAATTCGCAACGCTGCCGATCGTGCTGCTGACGGTGAAGGCCGAGCTCGCCGACATCCGCAAGGGGCTCGCGCTCGGCGCCGACGGCTACATCACCAAGCCCTACAGCAAGAACCAGCTCGCCGAGGTCATCGGCCGGGTGCTCAGGCATCGCGCTTGAGGCTCGCTAAGAGGCTCTAGGCGGCGGACAGCGGATCGTCGAGAATCGCGACCCATGCCCCTGGTTTATTCCCTCACCGCCGCAGGACAGGACGCCCTGGCGTCGGAGGTCGGCGAGGGGGATTTTCCCCTCGAGGTCAATTTTCCCCAGGACTACCGGCGGCTCCTCGCCATGATCGAGGTCGGCGGCCACATCGAGGTGATCCGCGGGCGGCTGCGCCGCTTCCCCGACCAGCTGATCGACGAGTGGATGAAGGAGCTCGAGGACCTGAAAATGGTCGAGTCGCGCGAGGCGGGCGAGCTCGACGCGATCACCTTCACCGGCGCGCGCCTGCCGCTACTGCCGCCACTGACCGACGAGGACAGGAAGCGCCTCGCCAAGACGACGGTCCTCGGGGGCGCGACGCTGCTGCGCTCGGGTTCCTTTCTCGCGGCGGAGCGCATCGCCAACCTGCCGCCGCTCGCCAAGTCCCCGGCCGACACCGTGATCCTGCTGGTGGAGGACGACCCGGACCAGATGGCGCTCGCGGAGCTGCGGCTGACCATGGCGGGTTACCAGGTGCACAGCGTCGATCGCGCGAAAGCGCTCTCGCGCTATTTGCGCCAGCAGGCGCGGCCGGATCTGCTGCTTCTCGACGTCATGCTTCCGGACGGCAACGGCTTCGACATCCTCGCCCAGCTGCGCGGCCGCCCGGAATTCTCCACGTTGCCGATCGTGCTCCTCACGGTGAAAGCCGAGCTGGTCGACATCCGCAACGGGCTCGCGCTCGGCGCCGACGGCTACATCACCAAGCCCTACAGCAAGAACCAGCTCGCCGAGGTCATCGGCCGGGTGCTCAAGCAGGCCTGAAATAGCACTGCAACGGTTGCACTGCCGGCCGCGTTCACCGCGGTATCGCCATTTCATCCGGCCTCATGTTGCATTCGTCCGCCGCGACGGCCTTCGCGTTCGTCGATGCATGGAGGACGATCGCCCGGCGGTCTATCGCCCGCGCAGGCCGCGCGTGAGTCCCCTTTGGCAGTGCGTCAATCGCCACCTGCCGGAGCTGCGCGCCGCGCGCCGTGTGCGCCGCGCCGTGGAGGAGAACGTGCTCGAGTGTCACGGTCAATCCGAAACTCCCCACTTAGGACAATTGAAATCTCCCCACCCCTTAACGACGGAGGTGGAACGTGGAAGAGAGAATCGAAGCTG
>Ga0247727_10005938_pt1 | contig 24294 bp, 27 predicted proteins | sample WisWelCaveWW1625_FD_202498 | JGI IMG/M metagenome (GOLD analysis project Ga0247727, IMG submission 202498) | Biofilm microbial communities from Wishing Well Cave, Virginia, United States - WW16-25 | ecosystem: Environmental > Aquatic > Deep subsurface > Groundwater > Cave microbial mat | place... | reverse complement strand
AATGGCGTCGCGTAATTGCTGCATGACGGATGATTGTCCCACCATTTCGCCTTCGCCGCCGATGCGCTGGCGCAATTGATTGCGTTCCTGCTCGAGCTGCTTGCGCTCGGCAAAATTTTTGACTTCGAGAATGACGCGCTCCGGCTGCAGCGGTTTTTCGAGAAAATTATACGCGCCGAGCCGAACGGCTTTAACGGCGGTATCGATTTCAGCGTGGCCGGAAATCATAATCGTTGGAATCGTCAAGCCGCTTTCCTGCAAACGCTGCAGCGTCGCGAGGCCGTCCATTCCCGGCAGGCGAACGTCTAAAAACATTAAATCAAAAAATTCGCGTTGCAAAAGCTCTAATGCCTGCTCGCCGGACGTGCAGGCGGAGGGGTGATGGCCGAGATCGCGCAACAAACCGCTCAATGTTGCGCCGAGGCTGGCGTCGTCATCGACGATGAGGATATGAAGGGACATTATAGAGTACGTTTTAGCATGCCATTTCGGAAGAATCTTTTTTCTAATTAGCACGATCGGCTTGAGTTGAAAAAAGATTCCTGCAAAATGACCGACTATTTGCATGCTCGAAGGATTGCATCAATTCCGACTTTCCGCCAACAAGCGCCGAATTTTCTCGGCCGCTGAATGGCTTGCGCGCAGACGTAAATGAACTGTACTGTCTTCGTAATTTTTCTCCATCACTTGCGCCAGCGAATGCAAACGCGCTACCAGAGCCGAATTAGAGATAGGCAAATCAACGGCAAATTCTTCTTCATCGGCGCGGGCAAATTCCAAAATGCGGCTGCGCAATTCGTCGAGAAACATGCCGCGGCTGGCCGAAACAAAAACCGCCGGCGCATGCGTTTCTTCTATTCGTTTAATCAAGCCGCGTTCCTGCAGCGCATCAACTTTGTTGAAGACGTGCAGAATCGGCAAACCGTTGAGTTTTAATTCTTCCAAAACCTGGCGAACGACGGCCATTTGTTCTTCAAAAAGCGGATGGGTGATATCGACGACATGCAGCAACAAATCGGCTTCCGCAGCCTCTTCCAGGGTGCTTTTGAACGAAGCGACGAGATGATGCGGCAGCTTGCGAATAAACCCAACCGTGTCAATGAGCAGAACCGTCGTGCCGTTCTTCGCCGTGGCATCGGATGGAAAATTCACATGTCGCACCGTTGCATCGAGCGTGGCAAACAAACGGTTCTCGACAAAAACTTCTGCGTCGGTGAGCGCATTCAACAAAGTTGATTTGCCGACGTTGGTGTATCCGACCAACGCCGCTTTGAAAACGCCGTCGCGGCGCTGCCGGCGCACGACGCGCTGCTGCTCGATTTTTTCCAAATCTTTTTGCAAATGACTGAGGCGCTGGCGCACGAGGCGACGGTCGGATTCAAGCTGCGTTTCACCGGGGCCGCGCGTACCGATGCCGCCGTCCTGCCGCGAAAAGTGCGTCCACTGGCGCGTGAGCCGCGGCAGCAAATATTGCAACTGCGCCAGCTCGACCTGCGTGCGGGCTTCGCGGGTTTTGGCGCGGCGCGCAAAAATATCTAAAATCAATCCGCTGCGGTCGATGATTTTAGTGTCGCAAAGCTTTTCCAAATTTTTGGCCTGCGCCGGCGAGAGATCATCATCAAAAATCAGCACGTCGAGATTTTGTTCCTCCGCCAAATTGGCGACGAATTGGGCTTTGCCTTTTCCGATAAAAAAAGCCGGATCGACGCGCGGCCGGTTGTGCATGATGGTGTCGACGATTTCGGCGCCGGCGGTGTCGGCAAGCTGCGCCAGCTCGCGCAGCGAATCTTCACATTGATAACGCGTAACACCGTGGCCGGAGGTGCCAATTAACAACGCGCGTTCACGGATCGGCGGGCGAGGAATTTCGATCATAAAGTTTCATTTACCTGTTTGTCTTTTCGGAGAAATCTTTTTTGATTCAAGCAATGACATTGTTAGAAAACATGCTTTATCCAACCATCGACGCCGAAGCCGCCTCTGGAGATTTTGCCGCAGCAACATTTGCACTCGTTTGTCCGGAACTCCGCGACAGCCACATTTCAACGATCATCGCAATTATCGCGGCAACGAGAAAATACGGCCATAACTCCGAGCCAAATCGCGTTTGCCGCACGGCATCGACGATATTTACTTCCGGCGAAATGAAAGCGACCGAGCCGCCGATCGCAGCTTGCAATGATCGATCGGAAAGCGGCGGCAGTTTCAATTCCGTTGGATTGAAATTGACGGCCCAGGTTTGCAAAAGGTTTTCGCCGCGCGATGATGAATCGCCGGTCGTCTGCCACAGCCGATATTGGCCGGGCTGATCGGCCTCGGCAAAACGAACTTGATAATTTTGTCCGGCCACTTTGACCGGAATTTTTCGGCGCTCGCCGTCGGGCAGCTCCATTTCAACATTGGCAGCAGCGACGCGCAAATTTGCCACCAATTCTTCGCCGATGAATTGTACGTCTTGTTGATTATCGCGGCCCTGCGTCATATATGAAATACAGCGATGCGTCAACGGCGCGAACAAACCTTTGAACGCAAAGTCCGACCATTGCTCGGTCGCGGCAGAAGTGAAAATCAACAGCGTGCCGCTGCCGGCGCGGCGCTCGACGAGAAAGGGATAACCGTTGGCATATTCCATGATCGGCAGCGAGCCTGTGTTCAATCGCATTTGCACGGCAAAATGAAAAATGGGTGAATCGAGGCGCGGGGTTTTATCGCTCTTTTCAAAAATGCCGGTGAAAACCGGATGCGAAAAATCAACGCGGCCCAGTTTGATAAAATTATCATCGGCGGCTGGCATGCCGTTGGCCATTTGCCCCATCGAGGCGCCGAAGGCGCCGGCGTTGAGGCGAGCCAGCAACAGCTCGTTGTAATTGCGCAAATCCACTTCGCTGCCGAGAAAGATCATCACGCCGCCGCCGTTATTAAGATAATCAATCAAACGCTGGGTCACGGCTTCCGAAAGACGCGGCACGTTTGCCAACACGACGCCGTCGTAATCTTCAAAACGTTCAGCGGCGAAATTGTCGGCAACAATTTCATGCCAGGTATTTGCAGTTTGATTGGCGGCGGGATCAAAGGCGAGTCGAATATAAGTCAAATCATTGGGATGATGAGCAACGGCAAGCACGCGGCGCTGCGGCGGAATATAAAAAACGAAGCCGCGCGTGTTGTCCAGCCTCAAATCATCATCTTCCAATTCCATCCGGCCGAACATGAAGCCGGTGGTGTCGGGCACGGCGCGAAAGGTCACGCGGCGCTCGGTTCCCGCCGGCACTTCGAGAGTTTGCTGCGCGACACGTTTGCCATTGAGAAAAAGATGGGCGAGGCGATTGTCGATATCATTCTCGCCGTTGTTCGCTACGGTGGCGGTGACTTCAACCGTTTTGCCGCGCTCGAAAATTTGGTTGCCGAGCGTCGCTGCTTGCAGCAATAAATTGTCGGCGAGAGTTTTATCGAAACGAATGACATAACCGCGCAAGCCGCGAATCGATTCGACATTGGCATTATTGGATGAGGCGGAAAGCTCCGCGCGAGTATCGGAGAGCACGTAAATCTCGCGGTTGACGTGCCGGGAATTCGCCAGCTTTTCTCGCGCTAAAGCCAGCGCGCCGGCGAGATCGGTTTCGCTCGAAGTTTGCGGAATTGCAGTGACGGCCGACACAAAACTTTCCGGCGTCAAAAAGGCGGTTGCTGAAACGAAGCGAGCGGGTTTTGCAGCCGTGATCAAAAAAATTTCGTCACCCACCGAAAAAAGCTCGGCGAGGCGCTGCGCCTGATTGCGCGCCTGCGCCAGCAGCGACGCGCCTTCCGAAGCGGCGGCCATGCTCAATGAATTATCGAGAATCACCACCGCCGAAGCCGCCGCGCGCTGCGCCAAAGCCGAATGCCCGCGGCGCAATGTCGGTCTGGTGAAGGCCAACACCAACAGCGCGACAATCAACATTCTTAAAATGAGCAGAAGCAATTGCCGCAATTTGAGCTGGCGGATTTTTTCTTTCTCAAGTCGTTTTAAAAACGCGATGGTGCTGACGGTGACGACGCGCAATTTGCGGCGCGTCAACAAATGAATGAGAAGCGGAAGGGTGATGGCAGCGAGTGCCCAAAGTAAAGTGGTGTTGATGAAGCCGAACATTAGTCAATGGTTCTTCGTTCAAGAGTTTTATATAATTATCGCAGACGTTTGGCAATAAACTCCATTACGCTCGAAAGATTTCTTTCATCTGAGTCAACCGGCCGTTTTCGACCGGCAAGATGTTTATGATGAGGAAAAGTTTTTAAATGCGGATGATGAGGCGCGTTATCCCAACCGATGATCAAGTCGCCAGCGGCGACAAGCCAATAATAGCTATAATAGATCAAGAAGTCGTTACGGTATTTTTCTAAAATTCGCAAGTTTGTACCATCTCGCAAAATAACTTTGCACTTGTATAATTCGAGGCCCTTGCTGAATTCATGTCGCAAAAACTCGACCGCTGTCACTAAATTACGAAATTTTGCCAATGTGCCGCGCTTCATTGTCTTGCCGCTATGAGCCGTTCGTAATTGACAATATCGTCACCGATGAGCCTGGCTTTCTCTTCAAGATAAGACCATTCTCCAAAATCTTCATGTGTTTCATAATTGCCTTCGGAAGACATCTTTTTTGCGAAAGCTTCAAAGCGACATTTATATTTGCGCTCGAATCGGCGTATTTTTGTTTTGGTCAATTTTAATTCCATGCGCTCTTCGTTGATGAGCCGCCGCACGGATTCATTGAGTGCCTGCAAAAAAACTTTTTCGCCAATTTTGGGATAAAAACGGGCCACCGATTCAGGCAGTTCGAGTTGGATAGTCTTCATAAAATTGCCATGCAATTTAACAATTCTTTGTACTGAACAAATCAATTTCACGTTCCAATAGACGAAGTCGAGGCTTCCCGCTCAATTCGCGCCATCCGCGCCGCCGCAAATCCCAATCCAACAATTAGCCACAGCGCCATCGTGATTTCTTCATCGCCAAAACTCCAATCAAAAAAACTGGCAAGTAGATACGCGATGAATGCGCAAAAGGCGCCGAGAACGGCGTCGCGCAAATATGAATCCGGCATTTGCCGCAGAGCCCAAAAAAGTTTTTTCCCGATTGCAAACCACAGCCAAACGAATGCCGTCAAACCGGCTATTCCGCCAATAATCGCCATCTGGAGAAAATTATTGTGAACATGTCCGATATAAAACGGATGCCGGGTGAGATCGGCTTCCGGCGGCGCGAAATCGGGATAGAGAACCACGAGATCACGCCAGCCCCAGCCAAGCCACGGCTGCGCGAGAAAAATTCGCCAGCCGGCTTGCCACAATTTTTCGAGAAAAAATTCCGGCAAGCCGCCGGCGCGCAAGGCCGATTGAAAAGAGGAGCGAATCGCCAGCAGCATCAATAGCGACATCATGATGACGACGCCGTAAGTCACCGTGATGCCATGCGTCGCCCAACGCAAGCGGGAATCCATCCAGTAAGCCGCTTCGACGCCGCTGCTCGCCAAGCGCGGCCGTTGCTGCAGCCAATAACTGAGAAAGAACAAAACACAGAAACCGAGAGCGATCTGGGTTTCGGCAATCGAAATTTGGCTGAACGCCAGCATGAACAAAAAGAAAACGTAAGCGAGGCGTTCGGTTATGGGCGAAGCCGGACTTTTGCCCAAAGACTCTTGCAAATCTGAAGAAATCATGTCGCGAAAGCCCGGCTTCACATTTCTTACGACGCCAGCTTTCGCAAAAATTGCAGCGGATTCAGCGAGCGGCGTTTTTTCACGGCTTCGACCGGCACCGGCTCGGGAATTTTTACTTCCTGTCCGGCCAACGCGAGGCGCGGGTTTTCATAAAAAATCCGATTCGCCACGCGGTCGCCCCAAAGATCGCGCACGACTTTGAAATCTTCGCCCATGCACACTTTGCGCGAGCGCGTGTTGTGCCCGTCGCTGCCAAAGAAATGAATGAGCCGGCTGTTCATCAGAGCCGTTGCCAGCGCCATAACGCCGTCGCCGTATTTGCCGCTCAAGCTGCCGGCGTTCATTTGCAACAACACGCCGCGCTGCACGAATTCATAGACGCGATTGGGATTTTTCAGAAAGCCGGCATTGCGTTCCGGATGCGCCAATACCGGTGTTTTGCCGTCAAGAATGAGCTGAAAAAAAGTCTCGTCAACGCCGCGCGGAATGCCCTGCATCGGAAACTCGACTAAAAAATACCGGCCGTTGTTGTTGAACGTGGAAATTTTATGATTCAATTCCATGTCCGGCTGATAAAAAATTTCGCAGGCGAGATGCAATTGCAAATTAATTTTTGCCTGCTGCAAGCGCTGCTGCATCTCTTCATACCTGGCGAGAATATCGGCTTCGAGCTTGCCGTATTGCGAGTTGTCGAGAATATGGTGGGTAATTTGAATTTCCGTGGTGCCGTCGCCAACCGCCTGTTGCGCCATGGCTAATGATTCATCCCAATTCTGCGAGCCATCATCGATGCCGGGCAAGAGGTGAGAATGCAAATCGATCATTGAATTTCCTAAAATCAAACGCTTCGGAACGCAGATGATGCGGATATAACGGATTTTCGCGGATTTTTTATTTTTGCTTTATCCGAGCAAATCCGTCTCATCCGCGTCATCCGTGTTCAAAAAATGATTTAAAAATTTTTTATGTTGCGCCATGAATCGCCTGCGCAAATTCACGAATCAACTGGCGGTTGCTATTTTTTTCCAAAACGTTGCCGGTGACGACAAACGCCGCGCCGGCTTTGACACGTTTCTCCGCCTCTTCCGGTGTGCGAATGCCGCCGCCAACAATCACCGGAATGTTGACAAAACCTGACACCGCAGCCACCATTTCCAGAGTCACCGGCAAATCGGCGCCGCTGCCGGCCTCTAGATAAACGAGTCGCATGCCTAAATATTCTGCCGCGAGCGCGGTGGCTTGCGCGATGTCATTTTTCTCGCGCGGGATCGGACGCGAGTTGCTCATAAATTCAGCGGAAGTGACGCGGCCGGATTCGATGAGCATGTAGCCGGTGGGAATGGTTTCAATGCCGAGCAAACGAATCACCGGCGCGGCGAGCACTTGCACGCCGATCAGATAATCGGCGTTGCGGCCGCTAATCAGCGACAGAAAAAGCATCGCATCGGCGTGGCGCGAAATCTGAATGGTGCTGCCGGGAAAAATAAGGCACGGCACGTTCGCCGCTTTTTTGATGGCCCTGACGATATCATCAAAACTCGAGCGCATCAACAAGCTGCCGCCGATGAGAATGGCGTCGGCGCCGTTTTCGCTTGCCGAGGCCGCGATCTCCGGCAGTTGTTTGAGTTTCCATTTATCGGGATCGATCAACACCAGATAACCGGCGCCGTGCCGGGCCCGAGCTTGCAGCAAATAATCCAAAACTTTGCCGTCGCTAGTCGCGCTCGATGCCGCAGATTGTGAAATCTTATTTGCGATCCTTCATCTCCCGAACAATAGCGGTGACTGCTCGCAGCGCTTCATCGAGACGCTGCACCTCTTTGCTGCCGGCGAGCGCCTGATGCGGCCGGCCGCCGCCGGAGCCGCCAACCACTTCGGCAACCTTCTTAACGATGTCGCCGGCTTTCATATTTTTTTGTTTGATCAAATCGTCGGTCACAACGCAAACGAAGTTGATTTTATCATCCATCACCGCGGCCAGCACGCCGACGCCGGTGCCGAGTTTGTCGCGCAGCGTGTCGCTCATCGCGCGCAAATCGTCGACATTCGCGGCTTCAACTTTCGCCGACACGAGACGCAAGCCATTCAGCGCCGTCGCGCGATTGGCCAATTCAAGAATTTCTTGTTTCGATAATTTCAAACGCATCTCGCGCATTTCGCGCTTGAGATGCTTGCGACTGTCCAACAACTCACGCACTTTGCCCGGCAATTCATCACGGTTGCAATTCAACAAAGCCCGCAAATCATCGGCAACGCGGCGCTCGCTGCGCAGCAAATCTTCCGACATTTTTCCGGCCAGCGCTTCGAGGCGACGAACGCCAGCGGCCGCTGAAGATTCACCGACGAGCGTGAAAATACCGGCTTCACCGGTGTGATGGAGATGCGTGCCGCCGCATAATTCGAGCGAGTAATCGCCGATTTTCACCACGCGCACGATGTCGCCGTATTTTTCTTCAAAGATCGCCATCGCGCCGAGCTTGCGCGCTTCGGTGTATGGCATTTGAAACGTTTCGATTTCCCAATCTTTGCGAATATGCTCATTCACCGCGCCTTCAATATCTTCAAGCTGCGCCGGCTCGATTTTTTGAAAATGCGTCACATCGAAACGCAAATGATCCGGCGCCACCAGCGAGCCGGCTTGTGAGACGTGCGTGCCAACGGCATCGCGCAGCGCTTTGTGGAGCAAATGTGTAGCGGTGTGATGTCTGGCCGTTGCCAATCTTCGTTCACGATCGATCTTCGCCACAATTTTCGGATTTTCGATTTTGCCGTTGACAAGTCTGCCGACGTGCACGATGTGTGAACCAACTTTTTTCGTATCGACAACTTCGACGGCAAATCCGTCGCCTTCAATGCGACCGGCGTCACCGACTTGCCCGCCGGACTCACCGTAAAATGGCGTATCGGCCAACGTCATCACGACGTGATCGCCATCAAAATGCAGACGGCGAATCTCGCTGCCGATTTCATAGTCGGTGTAGCCGACAAAACGCGACTCGTTGCCTTTGGAGATTTGCCGCCATTCTTCCGGCTTGAAATCGACTTTGTATTCCCATTTGCCGGCTTCGCGAGATTGGTCACGTTGTCTCTCCATCGCTTGATTGAAATTGGCTTCATCGACGGAGAGGCCGCGCTCGCGTGCCATCAATTGCGTGAGATCGATAGGAAAACCGTAGGTGTCATAAAGTTTGAACGCGTCTTCGCCGGGAATGACGGTCGCTTTTTTCGTTTGAATATTCGTGACGATCTTCTCAAAAATTTCGAGGCCGCGATCAATGGTGTTATTGAAACTTTCTTCTTCGGCTTTGATGACGAGCGAAACGTAATTGTGCTTTTCTTTTAATTCAGGAAAAGCTTCGCCCATAATTTCAACGAGCACTGGCGCCAGTTTGTAAAAGAACGGTTCGTGCAAACCGAGCTTGCGTCCGAAGCGCGCGGCGCGGCGGAGAATTCGGCGCAACACATAACCGCGGCCTTCATTCGAAGGCAACGCGCCGTCGGCAATGGCAAACGAGAGGCAGCGCAAATGATCGGAAATGGCGCGATGCCCGACGCCGTTTTCAAAATCGTAACCCTTGCCGCTCAACTCGCTGATCTTCGCAATAATCGGCGTGAATAAATCAGTGTCGTAATTAGAGCGTTTGTTATTCAGTACTGCCAGCACGCGCTCGAAGCCCATGCCGGTGTCGACGTGTTTCGCCGGCAGTTCTTTGAGCGAACGATCCGGCTCGCGATTGTATTGAATGAAAACGAGGTTCCAAATTTCCATCACGCGCGGATCGCCGGCATTGACCAATGTGGCGCCGGATTTATCCGGCGTCAGATCGATATGAATTTCCGAGCATGGCCCGCACGGCCCAGTTTCGCCCATTTCCCAAAAATTATCTTTCTCGTCGAAACGCTGCACGCGCTCGCTCGGCAGGCCGGCGATTTTCTTCCAAAGTTTTTCCGCTTCCTCATCGGTGCGATAAACGGTGGCGTAAATGCGATCTTTCGGCAGGCCCCAAACTTTGGTGAGCAGCTCCCACGCCCATTCGATGGCCTCGGCTTTGTAATAATCGCCGAACGACCAGTTGCCGAGCATCTCGAAAAACGTGTGATGATAAGTGTCGAAGCCGACGTCTTCGAGATCGTTGTGCTTGCCGCTGGCGCGAATGCATTTTTGCGTGTCGACGGCACGCACGTAATTGCGTTTTTCCAGGCCGAGAAAAATATTTTTAAATTGATTCATGCCGGCGTTGGTAAAGAGCAGCGTCGGATCATCCAACGGCACCACCGGCGCCGAAGGCACGATCGTGTGTCCTTTGCTTTTAAAAAAATCGAGAAACGATTGGCGTACTTCAGTTGACTTCATGTTGACTTCCTATGGTAGTAATTTATTGCGCCGTTCTTTGCGTTCTTGTTGTTCAATCCACCAGATCATATAAAGGCCGGCCAGGACAGGCGCAGATATAACAATCCCCAGACAAATGTTGTAAATTGTCTCGTTAGTCATGACTTTAGTCCTCTGTTTTTGATTTCTGATGGCAAATACCACGACTTATACAGGGCACGACAACAAAAAATTTCAATCTTTTGTGTTTATGCGATTGAATCGAGTTTATCGGCCTTATTGCTTGCGTTCTTCTTCGCGCTCTTGCTTATTTGTCCACCAGACCATATAAAGTACGGCGAGCACGGCAATAAAAGCCATTATCGTAAAAGCGATTTCATTAGTCATAGTTTCTCCTCGCACTGATTTTACTTTTTAGCTTGATCTTGCTTTTTATCATCTTTTGGCAAAAACCACAACCTCCGGCTAATATACGTCATAGTTGCAAACAAAACAAAAATAAATGCCACCCAAATAATCAACAACTCCGAAGAATATTTAAGTTGACCGACGATGTGTGGAATAACGACCGCCGCAAAAAGAAGAATGACAAACTTCTCACAAAAGCCAAGCCAGAATTTGTAAACGTCCTTTCGGTTTTCAGGATAACTGGTTCGTGATTTTGCCATATTCCCTCACAGCAAGCTCTTTATCTGTTTATGCGCTTCAACTCCTAAATTGAATTGCTTTTTCACCATTTATTAATGCTGCTTCTTGGGTTTTACCATGCACCATACAGCCTGATAACTCCGGTGCTCTGGCGACGAAAACTTGATCTTCGTCACTCCAGTAAAGGATGCTTTCGTATTTGGTCATTTTTTAGCCAGTCAAAATAACTCTTTAACAGAATCTGGTAAAACCATAATATGAAAAAGCGCACCAAGACCAACGCCCAAAGTTAGAGAGAGCACAGTATTTCTTATATCCGCAAGAAAAATATAGCTGTAAAGAGAACATGTGCTGGCGGCTGCTAAAACCAACACTATAAAACCTACCTCGCGTCTGGGCAATAGAAATTTCACACCTAATAGTAACAAGAAGCCGAAGATAAAACCAACAACAACTGCCCAAAATTTTACATCAGCTATTCCAACAATAGTAAAATTAGGCTCCCGCAGAGAATCCATTTGACTAATTACATAAACAATGAATAGAATAAGCCCAGCCCATAAGCCGGCTTTGGCTGATATTCTGGATTCGGGCTTTGGTGAACGCGTTACAATAGTAGAAGCAAAGATAAATAATGCAAGCATTATTATTGGAACAATGATCCAATAAACAATTACAGAAATTACATCCCTTAAACTATGCATATCCTTCCCTCCGATAATGAAGGAACGCTTCAATTGTTATTTAACTCATTCCACAACTTCGTCCCCTGAATCATCTCCCAATCGAACCCGCGGCGGCGGAGAAAATCGGCGAGACGTTGGCGAGCTTTCGTCGGTGGCAACTCGCTAGATTTCTAAGCCAGCATCAACCGACGCCCTTTAGGTTTGGGGATCGGATCGCCAAATTCTCTAGCTGTATCAATCCAAAGTCGAATTGCCTTTTTTGCATTCAAAAGCGCTTTTTCCTGCGTCTTCCCATGCGCCATGCAACCGGGCAATTCCGGCACTTCCGCCACAAAGACCCGATCTTCATTGCTCCAGTAAAGGATGATCTCATATCTTGGCATTATACTTCGCCTCCGAAAGTATATTTCAAAATAATGCTACGAACTTGACGCACTTGATAAACTTTCGCTTTACTTCCGTCACTTTGTAAATTGATCCTTTCATCTATACCGTCTTTTCTAAAAATGTGATGGCTACTACGAATGCGCTCTTCAAATCCTAAACGGCGGAGCAATTGGCACAAATCATCAAACGGAATATTTGCGTCTGATCTGCCATGAAGTATCTGATTCAACAACTTGTCGTACTTGCTCACAAATATTCCACACTCATAAACTACTCATGCAAATCCGCCCACAACTTCGTTCCCTGAATCGTCTCCCAATCAAACCCGCGGCGGCGGAGAAAATCAGACAACCGTTGGCGCGCTTTCAGCGGCGGCAAATTTGCCAAACGTTTGCGCTGTTTCTCCGCGAGCTGATCGGCCAGCGCCACTTGATCCTCCGAAGTCAGCGCTTCGTCAAGCGCCGAATCAATCGTCGAAGCGTCAATGCCTTTTTGTTTTAATTCGACCGTCAACCGCATGCGGCCCATCGGGCGGTTGCGCAGGCGGCTTTGAATGAATTGCTTGGCGAAATTAGCGTCATCAATGAAACGCTGTTGTTTGCAATCGGCAATTGTTGCCGCAATAATCTCTTCAGCAAATTCGGCACGCTTCAAAGCGTCGCGCAATTCTTTTTCACTGCGACCGCGGACCGCGAGCAGGCGATACGCTTTCGCTAATGCCGCGCGCAATTGCTCTTGCGACGTGGCTTCATCCAAAAAAGATTGTTGCGCTTCGTTCAGCATGGAGCAATGATTGTAAATGTCATTCTGGCAGGAATCATTTTCAGAACGAACGTCGTGCTCAACAACAAAAAGGATTCTTCCGAATGACATGAATAGGAGACTCGAAATCTGCGCGACGATCAAGCTTTCGCTGCTGGACGCGCAGCTTTCGCTTCTTTGGCCGGTTCTTTCGCGGCGTTATTCGGCGCCGGTGTTTCGTCTTTAATCAGTCCAACTTTCTTCCGCACTTTTTGATCGAGATCTTTCAGCACTTCCTGATTCTCGACGAGGAAACGCTTGAGATTCTCACGGCCCTGCATGCGCTCCTGGCCGAGCGTGAACCACGTGCCGCTTTTTTCGATCAAGCCGAGCTCGATGGCCATGTCGGCGAGATCGCCTTCAGTGGAAATGCCGCTGCCGTACATGAGGTCGAATTCGGCTTCTTTGAACGGCGGCGCCACTTTATTTTTTACGACTTTGACTTTGACGCGGCTGCCGGTGACTTCATCGCCGTCTTTCACCGAAGCGGTGCGGCGAATGTCGAGCCGAACTGAGGAATAAAATTTCAAGGCGCGGCCGCCGGTAGTGGTTTCGGGATTGCCGAACATGACGCCGATCTTTTCGCGAATCTGATTTATAAATATCACACAGACGTTCGATTTGCTGATGACGCCGGTTAATTTTCGCATGGCCTGGCTCATGAGTCTGGCCTGCACGCCCATTTGCGCGTCGCCCATTTCGCCTTCGATTTCGGATTTGGGAACGAGGGCCGCAACGGAGTCGATGACGATGATGTCGAGCGCACCGCTGCGCACGAGGGTTTCGGTGATTTCCAACGCTTGCTCGCCGGTGTCGGGCTGCGAGATGATGAGATTATCCGTATCGACGCCGAGCTTTTTGGCGTACACGGGATCCAGCGCATGCTCGGCGTCAATAAACGCCGCAAGCCCGCCGAGTTTTTGCGCCTGCGCGGTGATCGTTAATGCGAGCGTTGTTTTGCCGCTGGATTCCGGCCCGAAAATTTCGATGATGCGGCCGCGCGGAACGCCGCCGACTCCGAGCGCGGCATCCAATGAAATCGAGCCGGTGGGGATGGCTTCGATAGCGAGCCGGGCGTGATCATCACCCAATCGCATGATCGAGCCTTTGCCGTATTGTCGATCAATTTGCGTGATGGCTAATTCCAGCGCTTTAAGTTTTTCCTCTCTCTCGTTGTTGTTCATTGCTTCTCCCAAAGGTTATGTTATGAAAATCACCGGTTCGTTGTCTTCAGAAAGAATCTTTTTTAGAATTTAAGAAAATTCTTCAAAGCAAAAAGATTCCTCCGGAATGACATTTTTTTATATTTTTCAAGCTTCAATAATTTTTGCCCAAAGCCAATTTTCGCAGCGGCGTATAAATCGAGCCGGCGGGATGCAGCTCGCTTTTCATAAAAATAATTTCATTGAATGGCGCCGGCATGGCGGCGAAAGGTTTCTCTTGCAGCGCGCGAATAATTTCCGGAAGGCGCGAATCTTTGACGCGGCCAATGGTCAGATGCGGCGTGAAGTCGCGCTTTTCTTTCGCGAAGCCGAAGCGATGCAGGCGCTCGTCAATCGCTTTCGTTAATTTGAGTAAAGTTCCGCTGTCGTTATTAATACCGACCCACAACACGCGCGGGGCTTTGTCATTCGGAAATGCGCCGCTTCCCGAAATGTCTGCTGCAAACGGCGTTGAGGTTGCTGTTATTTCTTGCAGCGCTGCGGCAATTTCATCAACGCGATTCGCCGGCGTATCGCCGAGAAATTTGAGCGTGAGATGCAAGCTTTCCGGTTTCACCCAACTGATGCGACCTCGCAGTAATTTGAGCGGCTGCACGTATTTCTCCAACGCCGCTTTGATTTCCGGCGGCATATCGAGCGCGATGAATGTGCGGAGCTTTTCCATTTGCTATTCGCCATTAAACAACTTTTGCTGTATTCTGATTAGGTGATCTCACAAAACATTTTCTTCTGGTGCTTCGTAATTAAACTCAATCTTACTCTGCTTGATTATTTCATCTATAATTTGCCGCAAATAACCTTCCTTTGCAGCCTCATTAAATCTAACTTTTAAATAGGAAGATTGATTATCTCTTCAATGCAACTCATATATTTTCGGACAATCGATTTTATTGAATATTGCTTCTCAGCGCCTTCTTTCAATTTTTGTTTGATGGTTTCTATAGTTTCTTCGGATTTAATCACAAAAGATATCGGATAGCGCTCTATTTTATCAATATCTAGAAAATACTTTTTAACATCGAGTGTCTCCGTAACTTGAAAAAACCTGCCAACTGGCCGCATAACAAAATCGATACCACCGTCAATGCGCTTTGTTTGGTTTTTACGTACTTGTTGACAATATCAAAAATGGCTCTTGCAACATTATAAGTTTTGCCGGCTCCTTTGATTTTTAAAAGGTTCTCATTAAACCAGTACCGATTTTTTTGAACATCACGAAGAATTGGAATAAATGTTACTTGCGGGAAAAACTTGCGAAATTCTTCATTCATTCGATGATTAAGCGCATGGTTCTGGAGCTTGCTGCCAAATGGCAATTCACGTTGACGTTTAAAAAGATTAGTAAATTTGACGCCTTCATAATTCGAGTAATCTCCCTTTTTGTCGAAGCCATGCTTGAGATAATCCTCGACGAGAACAAAGATTGCGTAAATATTTGCAAAACTACTTCTGGCTTTTGATCCACGGCTTGCAGATCTGGTTTTAATATTCAAATATTGAAGCAATGCGCTTTTTTCGTAGATTTCTTCGGTTGCCTTTCCAAAATATTCTTTGAGAATGGCTTTGATTTCTTGTGTGAATGAATGTTCCATTATCTGCGGCTAAAAAGCCCAAGATGTTGCTGTTCGGCAGAATGTTTTATTTCGTAAGAACGAGGTTCGCGCCGCAATTCTTCATCTTTATAGTGCGTCTGAATCCGGAGTCTTCGCAATCCGATCTTGACATACTCTTCATCTATCTCGATTCCAATCGATTTTCTGCCTGATTTTTTCGCCACAAATGACGTCGTAAAAGTTCCAGAGAATGGATCGAAAACGACGTCGCCAGGATTTGAGCTGGCAAGAATAATTCTTTCCAGAAGCGCAACCGGTTTCTGGGTTGGATGATTTTCATATTCGTCCATTCGGTAACGAACTCTCGGAAATTCCCACACATTTCCTGGAATCTTTTTCGTGTTATAAATTGAAGGAACCGGTTTTCGATAATCAATCACCAGCACAAATAAGCTTCATCCGATTCCCAGCGATCTTTTCTTCCGTTGAAGCTTTTGCCGATGTTATATGGTGGATCTGTAAAAATCAGATCAATCGAGCGATTAGGAATTTCATTTGCTAAAACCTCCATCGCATCTCCCCGAAAAATTTTGTGATCTTCTTTTTTAAAAACTTCCATATCAAGCTCGGTTTGTAATTAATGCTTTCGGCTTAGAATGAGAGGCTGGCGAAGTGTATGCGTTTTATTTTGAATATAATTTAATGAAAACTTGAACGATAGCAAAAAGAAAGTTTGGTTCAAGTTTTCAACTCCCTCAGCAACAAATTCAGCGCCATTTGGCTGAAGCGTTCTTTATTGACCTGGCGATCTTTCACGAATAAAAATTTTTGCGCCGAGACGCGTTCCGGTGTGGCGACGCCGATCCAAACGAGACCGACCGGTTTTTCTTCGGTGCCCCCGGTGGGGCCGGCAATGCCGGTGGTGGCGATTCCGTACGTCGTGCCGCTGATTCGGCGCACGCCTTCGGCCATGGCTTTCGCGCATTCTTCGCTCACCGCGCCGCGTTGTTGGATAATTTCTTCGGGCACGCCGAGAATTTGCATTTTCGCGGCATTGCTGTAGGTAATGATGCCGCGATCGAAATATTGCGAGCTGCCGGAAACATTGGTGATCCGATGCGCGACGAGTCCGCCGGTGCAGGATTCGGCAACGGCGAGCGTCGCTTTTTTCTCCATTAGCCGGCGGCCAATCACGGCTTCGATCGTGTCTTCGTCAAAGCCATAAACATGTTGGCCGGCGCGCGCGAGAATGTATTCTTCGGCGGCGCGAATTTTTTGTTCAGCTTCGGCTGTGTCGGTTTCATAAACAGAAATGCGAACGTCGACCGCAGAATAATTCGGCAGAAAAGCGATTTTACCAAATTTTTCAAGGTCGTGGATTGGCGAAAGTTTTTCAAAGAGCACCGATTCGCCAAGCCCGAAAGTTCGAATCGTCCGATGGCGAATAACCTGATTTTGACTTTGCGATTTTAAAAACGGCAGCACGCGTTCGGCCATGATATGCTGCATTTCCGCGGGCACACCGGGCATGATGGCGCAATAGCGGCCATTTCTCCCAAACAGCAAGCCGGGCGCGGTGCCGAAATCGTTCCACAACACCGTCGCCTTTTTCGGCACCAGGGCTTGTTCTTCATTCACCGGCGTCATGCGAATGTTGCGGCGTTGAAATAGCGCTTTGACATGCGCGAGCACTTTTTCATCCGTCAACATTTCGGCGGAATCAAAATATTCGGCGACGACTTTTTTGGTGATGTCATCGTGTGTCGGCCCCAGGCCGCCGGTGAGCAAAACCACTTCGGCGCGGGAGAGCGCGAGATCAAGCGCTTGCCGGATATTATCGGCATCGTCGCCAACGACGCTCATGTGCTGCACGCGAATGTTGGCCAAATTGAGCTGGCGGCTCATCCACGCAGCATTCGTGTTAACGATCTGGCCGATGAGTATTTCATCACCGATGGAAAGGATTTCTGCGTTCATGCCTGAGTGAAATTAATTTAATGCGCTGCCCAAAAAAAATTCATGATTATCCTCAAACTCACATTCGCATAAATCCCCGCGACGACGTCATCCATCACAATCCCCCAGCCGCCGGGCAATTTTTCCGAGCGCCGCGCCGGGAACGGTTTAGTCACATCGAAAAATCGAAAGAGCAAAAAACCGAAGCCGACGGATTTTAGATTCAACGGCATAAAGGCCAATGCCACAGCCATGCCCATTACTTCGTCAATCACCACTTCCTGTGGATCAATTTTGCCGGGTTCAGTTCGTAGCGCCGCCGCCATTTGCTCTGCCGACCAAACGGCAATCGCAAACAACATCGGCAATCCGATCATAAAAGTCCACGATGAAAGATACACAGGAAAGAGAAGAAAAACAAGCGCGGCGATTAAACTCCCCATGGTGCCAGGCGCTACAGGAGAATAACCGATGAATCCAACCGTCGCAATCAAGCGTGGGAAAAAATGCGCTTGGGAAGACGCCGTCATTTCGCCAGATTTCCCGGATCGAACCCGCGGAAGAAAGCGAGAATTAAATTGCGCACGAGCCGCCAATTTTCCAATAAGTACTGAACACCGGTGGCAAATGTGATGAACGTGACCACGAGCATCATTTTGTCCAGCGCCTTGCCCTGTTGCAGCCAAATGAACCAGGCCGGGCTGGTGCCGGCTGACACGGTGTGAGCGTGCATAACCAGATAGAGAAGTATGATGTAAATCGCCGTCATCTGGCCGGCAGTTTTCCATTTGGCCGACATGCTGGTCACCACCGGCTGTCGTTTCCATTCCCCATAAAGACGCAGCACCGTCATCAAAATATCGCGAACGGCGATGATGACGACCATCCAGGCTTTAACGAGGCCGAGCGAAGCAAAAACGCAAAACGTCGTGATGACCAAAATTTTGTCGGCGAGCGGATCGAGGAACTTTCCCCATGGCGTGATGCGCCCCAATTTACGCGCCGCGTAACCGTCGTACCAATCCGTCAGCGAGGCGAGCAAAAACACGATCAGGGCAAGATAGCGGAAGGCCAGACTTTCACGCGACAGAAAAAAAACCACCACCGGGGTCAGCGCCATCCGCAGGACTGTGAGTTGATTGGGAAGGCCCATGATGTATCTCAGAGCGCAAGGACAAATAACATTGGTTTTATTCTAAAACGCTCGCCAAACGCGAGTTTTATTTTATGCTTTGGACAAGACGAGCCCTCGGCGTTACCATTGCACTCGCCCCTCGAGCGCGCGCGTCAAGGTGATCTCATCGGCATATTCCAAATCACCGCCGACCGGAATGCCGCGCGCGATGCGGCTCAGGCGCGGGCCAAGCGGGCGAAGCAAATTTGCCAAATAGATGGCGGTGGCTTCGCCTTCGACGGTTGGATTGGTTGCGAGAATCACCTCGTCGACCTCGCTTTTTAATCTCGCCAGCAATGGGCGCACTTTCAATTCTTCCGGACCGACGCCATCCAGCGGCGAGAGCGCGCCGCCGAGCACGTGATACAGGCCGCGATACTCGCCGGTTTTTTCGAGCGCCAGGACGTCGTTGGCTTCTTCGACGACGCAAATGACGCGGTTATCGCGCTGCGGATTGGCGCAGATCGGGCACGGATCGGCTTCGGTGATATTATAACAGCGCGAGCAGCTACGCACTTTTTCTTTCAACGCCACCAGCGCCGCCGCCAGCGCTTCGACTTCCGAACGAGGAATTTTGAGCAGAAAGAACACGAGACGCTGCGCCGACTTGCGGCCGAGGCCCGGCAATTTCATCAGCGCCGCGATGGCGGTTTCAACCACATTGGAGGAGTAAAGCATCGCAACTTATCAAATTTAAAATTCGCCACCCAGAAGGGAACTGCAACGAAAATAAAGATTCCGCCCGGGGCGCTTTTGTTGCAGCGCTTCGTTGCAAGTTATTTACTCCGCGCCGGGAATTTTTATATTGCCGGGCAAATTTGACAACACGCTGCCGGCAGCTTTGTTCATTTCAACGCTCGCCAGTTCCTGCGCTTTCGACAGCGCTTGATTCACGGCCGCCACAATCAAATCTTCCAACAACTCGAAATCATTGGGATCTACGGTTTGCTGATCAATATGGATTTGCAAAATTTCTTGTTTGCCGTTCGCCACCGCCGTCACCATGCCGCCGCCGGCCGAGCCCTCGGCGCGAATTTTCACCAGATCTTCCTGCGCCTGCTGAAATTGCTCCTGGAGCTTTTGCGCTTGTTTCAACATGTCTGAAAAGCCGATACGGGCCATTGTTCGTTCTCCGAAATCACCGCAAAATTCATTGAAAATTTTCAATTTTAAATTTTCAATTTTAAATTAAAATAAGGCTAGATCAATTCACCATCCAACGCTTCGACCAACTTCTTAACGGCCGGGTAAACCCGGTAAAGGTCATTTAATGTTGCCGGCGCCGGAATAACCGGTTGGTTCGGCGTTTCACCAGGCGGGTGTTTGGCCGTGCCATTCGCCGGCGCTTTAACGTCATTCGCGCCGTTTGCAACCACAGGCGATTCAATTAAGCCTGCGCTGGCCATGGTTGGCGGCGCGTTGCTCGCCGAGACGATCTGTTGTATCCTCTCACGCGCTTCGTGCAAAGCATTGCTTTCATCTTTCCGGCAAACCAGACGAACGCGATAACCGGTCTCGGCCTTGATCACTTCTTGAATGAACGTCTTCTGATTGTTGACCGAATTGATTTGAAAGCCGCTGCCCTGGTCGAAACAAATTTCCAGCGTGCCCTCGCTCAAAGTTGCCGGCAAACCCAATTCCAAAAAGGCGCCGAGCGAGATTCGCTGCGCCGTAACTTGTTCGATGATGCGCCGCCACTTTTGTTGTATTCGCTCCAGCGCTTCTCTAGCGTCGTCGACGTTGGTGTTGCGCGGCAACGGCGCTTCCCGGGCTTGCAGAATCGGCACTTTTTGCGCCGACGAAATCATGTCGAACAAGCTGGCGCGGGGAGCGTCGAGCGCGGGGTGAGAAGCGCTCGCTTCGCTTTTCGTTTTTCGCTCTTCGTTATTCAACCCGGGCGCAATTTGCGGAATGACGATCAGGCCCGGCTCCGAATTCAATTCGGAATTACCCGGGAGCGGCTTTTTTTTTAAGGCTTCATCAGCACGCGGGCTCAATTCGGTTTGTGCTGAAGCGACGGGCATAGCGGCCAAATCCGAACTGGCGCCGGCGGCGGCTTGAATCATTTTCAACAGCAGCATTTCCAGCATGACGCGCGGATTGTTGACGCGGCTGAGCTTGAACTGCATATCGGTAATCATCTGAATGCAGCGCAGGACGTCGGTTTCCGAGAATTGCGCGGCCGCTTGTTTATAGCGTTCGACATAACCATCGAGGCCGAAAAGATGCGCGGTGCTATTGGTGACGCGCGTCGTTAAAATATTGCTGAAATGCTCGGAAAGCCGGTCGAGAAATTCGCCGAGATGATAACCGGCGTTATAAATTTTCTCGCTCAACGCCAGCCCTTTGCTCGCCTCGCGCTGCGCCATCGCCTCGGTGCAGGCAAAAAAGATTTCCTGATCGATGAGGCCAAAGAGCCCGGCGACTTCTTCTCCTTTTATATGCTGGCCGCAATAGGCGATGACTTGATCCAACAAGCTCTGGCTGTCGCGCATGCTGCCTTCGGCTTTTTTGGCGACGAGCAACAGTGAAGTGTCGTCAATCTGTACGCCTTCTTTCGCGCCAATGTTGCGGAGCTGCTCGACGATTTCTTTCAACGGCACGCGGCGAAAATCAAACCGCTGGCAGCGCGAAAGAATCGTTGCCGGCACTTTATGCACTTCGGTCGTCGCAAAAATAAACAGCACATGCGGCGGCGGCTCTTCGAGTGTTTTGAGCAGCGCGTTGAACGCCGGCTCGGTCAGCATGTGCACTTCGTCGATGATGTAGATTTTGCGCTTGCCGCGGGCCGGGGTGTAACGAGCATTCTCGCGCAGGTTGCGCACTTCATCGATGCCGCGATTGGAGGCGCCGTCGATTTCCAGCACGTCGAGGCTGCGGCCGTCGGCGATTTCCCGGCACGTCGAGCAGGCGTCGCACGGCGTGATTGTCGGGCCGGTTTCGCAATTCACCGCTTTCGCCAACAGGCGCGCCATCGTGGTTTTGCCGACGCCGCGCGGGCCGGTGAAAAGATAAGCGGAGGCGAGCCGATTTTGCGTGATCGCATTTTCCAGCGTGCGGGTGACGTGTTCCTGCGCCACCACTTCCGAAAATTGTCGCGGCCGCCATTTGCGGGCCAGGACGAGGTAGCTCATGCCGCTCAATGTTTAATTGTCAATGGCGAATTGACAATTGATAATTCACAATGAATAAATCTCTTCGCGATATAAAATTGGCCAAGGTTTCCCGCGGCACATCATTGCAACGCTTGCCGTTGCTGCCTTCCGGCCCTGGCGGGGTTGGGCATGCGCCGATTGCGCGGGCCTTGGCCAATGCTTTTTATATTTTGTCAACTCGGCTGTTATTGCAACAATCACAACGATTGAAATTACACAATGACGGAGAGAAAGGCAAGAGGTTTTTTTGGCTTGATTTTTTATGCAGCTCTCGAGCCTTTGATCAAGCTTTATACATCGCGCCGACAACGGCGCCAAAGACCATCCAGCCAATAACCATAATCGCGCCGGTGCACCAAGTGAGATAATAAGGATAGCCGGCAATCGTGAGCGGCTCATAAAAATTCGCTACGAATCCAATTAAACTAATCCAGAATCCGAATGTGACGCCGCCCTTCACGCCGGCGCCCCACGACGGCCGCGTTTTGGCGAAAATGACTCCGCCCACCGCGCCAAGCAAAATGGAGACAACAAGAAACCAAATTGGGCTGGCAGCGTTGGCAAAAATAGTATACTTTTCAAAAGTGCTCCCCATAATTAAACCATACATAATGAAGTTGTAAATCCAGGTGACAACCCCGCCGACAACACCGGCAATAATTGCTTTTGACGACGGCATAATTTCCTCCTCTCATAATTAAGCGTTTCACTGCTGATTGTTTTGTTCTGCCTAAAGCGGTGTCGTTGATGACAAGCTTCGTGGCAAATTCTACTCGAGAGCTGCGGGAAATAATATACATCATTTCTTGTATTTGTCAAGTGTTGCGAATTAGCGAGAAGGAGTTAGCGCTTTTCTTCAAACCTCATATTTGGACGGTAATTTTTAATCTTTATAAAGTAATCTTTATAAAGTAAAATCCGTTCTTTTTCGGCAAACATTTTAAACCGCGAATCAACGCCAATGAACGTTAATATTTTTCATTCGCGAAAATTCGCGTTCATTCGCGGTTGAAACCGAACCCTGTTTGGTTCCGGCTTGCCCGGGTTGTGACAAACTTTGGCAAGAATATTTTTACTTACATTTTCAGGATGATATGAACACCGCTCATTATGACTACGATTTAATCGTCATCGGCTCCGGCCCGGCCGGCGAAAAAGGCGCGGCGCAGGCGGCTTACTTCGGCAAAAAGGTGGCATTGATCGAGCGCAGCGCGCATCTCGGCGGCGCCGGCATCAATACCGGCACCGTGCCTTCCAAAACCTTGCGCGAAACCGCGCTGTATTTTTCCGGTCTGCGCCAACGCGGGCTTTACGGCATCGACTACTCGTTGAAAGAAAATCTCACCGTCGCCAATTTCATGTATCGCCAGAGCAGCGTTGTCGAAAATCAATGGCATCTCATTCAGCGCAACCTCGAGAGGCACAACATCGAGCTGGTGCGCGGCGTGGCGACGCTCAAAGACGCGCATACCATGAGCGTGCGCCAACCCAACGGCGCGGCGATCGACCTCACCACCGACGTCATTTTGATCGCCACTGGCTCCTCGCCGCATCATCCGCCGGACGTTCCTTTCGATCATCGCGTGATTTACGATTCGGATTCCATCCTGCACATGAGCCACATTCCTAAAAATATGGTGGTGGTCGGCGGCGGCGTGATCGGCTCGGAATACGCCTCGATCTTCACGGCACTGGGCGTGCACGTCACCTTAGTGGACTCGCGCGAGCGTTTGCTGCCTTTTGTCGATCTTGAAATCGCCCAACGTTTGCAGCAGCAATTGGAGCGGCTCGGGTTGGAATTTCTATTCAACGATCGCGTCGTCGATATCAAAATCAGCGCGGGATCCGCTGCGATCAAGCTGAACGGCGGCAAGTCTTTGAATTGCGAGATTGCACTCTTCGCCGCCGGGCGGCAGAGCAACGTGCAAGAGCTGAATTTGGAAAACCTCGGCGTCAAACTCGGCCAACGCGGCCTGGTGCTGGTCAATGAAAAATATCAAACCAGCGTGTCGAACATTTATGCCGCCGGCGATGTCATCGGCTTTCCGGCGCTGGCCTCTACTTCGATGGAGCAGGCGCGGGTGGCGATGGTGCATGCTTTCAACTTGCGTTACAAAGAGCAGATTGCTTCGATCTTGCCGTTGGCGGTTTACACTATTCCAGAGATTTCGATGGTGGGCCTCTCCGAAGAGGATTGCCGGAAGAAAAATCTTCCCTATCTCGCCGGCTGCGCTTATTACGAAAACAACGCGCGCGGCCAGATCATCGGCGATTTGAGCGGAATGCTGAAGTTGATCTTTTCGCCCGATGACAAAAAACTTTTGGGCGTGCATCTCATCGGCGAGATGGCGTCGGAACTGGTGCATCTCGGCGCGCAGGTGCTGGCCGCCGGCGGCACGATCGATTCCTTCATTCATTCCGTTTATAACTATCCCAGCCTTGCGGATATCTACAAATACGCGGCCTATGATGGTTTGGGGAAACTGAACCGTTACAAAACTTTTCAATCGTGATGCTCAAGTTTTATATTCTGCCTGATTTGCTTCAAAGACACCCATCAGACCAAAGTTGCGCTTGACTTTCTGCATCCGCGCGCTTATATTGTTGTTGATTCATGGGCACAACTTATTCAATCATACAGGCACTATATGATGAATATAACAACAGAAACAGAAGTAAA
>Ga0247727_10005937_pt1 | contig 24295 bp, 22 predicted proteins | sample WisWelCaveWW1625_FD_202498 | JGI IMG/M metagenome (GOLD analysis project Ga0247727, IMG submission 202498) | Biofilm microbial communities from Wishing Well Cave, Virginia, United States - WW16-25 | ecosystem: Environmental > Aquatic > Deep subsurface > Groundwater > Cave microbial mat | place... | reverse complement strand
GCGCAATCGCTTCCCCGCCAAGGGGAGCATACTGCCCATAGATCCTGCTCAGGTCAAGCTGGGCAATGATCTCCACCACAAAGCGCGCCAGGTGATCCGGCGGCAAGGCGTCTCCCAGACGAATGGTGTGTTCCAGCGTTTCTTCGTAATTGGCGGGTCTAAATTTTCTGCTCATGGGCAAAGTTTACCAGTCCATTGCCTTAGCTTGGCCGCCTCTCCGACAGGCTGCCAGGCCCGCTTCCTAATCTTAACTTGCGTCAGATTGATTGGGTTATTGTAGGGGGTGAATCTGGGCCAGGGGCAAGACCCATTGATCAAAGTTGGGTTATGGAAATTAAGGAACAGTGCAGTCGAGTCGGTGTACCGTTCTTTTTCAAGCAATGGGGTGGGGTCTGGAAGAAAAAAAACGGGAGGGATTTGGAAGGCAGAACTTGGGACGAGATGCCTGCTCTTGCCCGTCCATAAACTTACCCCCCTACACATTCTCCTGCCGCTTCAGCACAAACACCATCACCCCCATCAGTGCCACCAGTTGCAGGGCCAGGAAACCCATCGGGACGAGCGCGCCGCGCAGGTCGTCCGTGAGCGCCAGCAGCATGGCATGTCCCATTTGCACGGTGGGCAGACTCCTGACGATGGCGTTCAGCCACCACGGGCCGTCAATCGCCAGCCAGCCCAGGTAGGTCGAAAACGTCCAGGGTAGCGCAAAGATGCTGACGAAACTGCGCGCCATTTGCTCATTTATAAACACCACGCCGATCAGGAGTCCAAAGAGATTCAAGACCGCCGTCGCCAGCAGGACGGTCATCGTGAGCAGGAGCGGGTTGGGGGCAATGAGCAGGATCGGGATTAAGAAAAAGCAACTGGTCGCCAGCCCATAGCCCCACACGCCAAAAAATTTCCCGGTCAGCAACTCGAGGTGCGAGAGCGGCGTCACCAGCAGGGCACGCAGCGTCCCGTGTTTGCGCTCCTCCTCGATGGCGGCGGGCACCACAAAGAGGGCATTGCTCCCCTGATCAACCAGGATCAACAACGTCATCAGCATCCCAAAGAAATTGGTGCTAAAGGAGACGAGCGGCGTCACCGAGAGCCGCCGCCTTGTACCCGTCTCCACCGTCACCGTGGACTCGGCCACCTCCAGCACCGGCTCGGGCGGCGGGGCCAGCGCTTCTACGCGGGCTTCCACCGCCGAGCGGATGATCGGGGCAAACCAGTTCCCATCGGGCAGGACAAATTCAATCGGGGCCAACTCCCCCTGTGAAATGAGTTGGTCAAAATTCGCCGGGGCGATCACGCCCAGGTCGGCCTCTTCGGCCTGCATCCTTTCGGGGACGGAATCCCCCTCCGGGATCGGCATCACCCGGAAAAAGGCGGGCAAATCCGTTTCGAGCGCCGCCACCTCCGCGGTCAGCCGGGAATCCAGCGGGGCCTGGAGGATCACGATAAACGGGAATATCCCGCTCCACTGGACGATCAGGACAATCGCCCCCCACATCAAGAGATAGAGAAAATAGAACAGCACGCGCCAGTTGCGCACCTGTTCACCAAACTCTTTGCGGGCAATGCGAGTGACACGTTTGAGGTTCATGGAGAAAGGGAGCAGGAAGCAGGAAGTAGGAAGCAGGGATCGGTTTTAGGACGCCGACTGTTTACTGAACACTGACCACTGACTACTGTTCACTGAGTCCCCGCCATCTCCTCCTTGAACGCTTCCAGCGCCGCCACCGGCGTCGGGTCCACGCCGCAGGCCAGCGCCAGGTAATAGGAAACGTAGTCGGCAAACTGGAGCGCCGTCCATTGCTGGGCCAGCCGCCCCGCGCCGTGGGCTTCGTAAAAATCCGTGGACACCCCCTCCAGCATGTACGCCCGGCGGGTCAGTTCCATCCGCAACCGGTTGCGCGGGTGCTGGAGCGGCGAGGTGAGAAACATGGCAAATGAACTCATCGTCAGGCTTTCCGGGTGGACGGTCCCGGCCAATGCGTTATGGTCGGCCTCGGGTAGGATTTCAAATTGCGCCCAGGACTTCGCCAACTCGTTGACCTGCCCCTTCCAGCGGCGCGCCACCGGCCCGAGGAACTCCGCCCCGAATACGGTGAATGACCGCCCCATCAACTGTCCCGCGTACCGCTTGGCCGGGTTCGCCACGGCGGGGACCTCCGGGGCCAATGAAGCCCCCTGACCCCTGAGCGCCTCCAGCGCCCCTTCAATTTCCGCCCCCTGATTGGGCAGCAGCCCCAGCCGCTCAAACGCCCCCAGGAGCAAGCCAAACGAAAACCCCACAGCGGCGCGCGGCTGTCCGGCATGTACAAACCGCCAGACCGGAATGCCCGCCTGTTCTGCGGCCGCGGCCAGCCTCCCACCCGTACATACCGCCAGGACGCGGCAGCCCGCGGCCAACGCCGCCTCAAACGCTGAAAGAGTCTCTTCCGTGTTCCCGGAGTGGGACGAGGCGATCACGAGGGTCTCCGGCCCGGCGGCCCAGCCCGGCAGGCCATAATCGCGGTGGACGAAAACGGGCACGCGGCAATCCGGGAGGGCGTGTGCCGCCAGCAAATCCGCGCCAATGGCCGAGCCGCCCATGCCGGCGATCACGACGCGCGTGAGGCCCGTCCAGGCGGGGAGGGGCAGGGCGCGGGAAAGTGCCTGGGCCTCGGCAAGCTGGTCGGGCAGGCGCGCAATCTCGCCGCGCATATCCTGCGGGTCAAGCTGGCTGTACATGGCGGGGTCATCGAAGAGCATGGGGTTCCTTGGGGATGAGGGAGATGCGGGCGAATTTTACACGATGGAAAGCCACCCGGCTTTTGGCGGATAAACTACAATTTGCGCTGATGGAACTTCTCCGACAACGCCTGCCCTCCCGGCAGGAAGCCGCCGCCCTGATCATGGTGATCGCCCTGCCCATCCACATCCGCGCCTGGCTGATCTTCCTCCACGAAGCGCCCGGTTATATCCTGCGGATGACGCTCTGGGACGTGGCGGGCATCTGTGCCTACGTTCAGTTCACCACCTTCCTGGAGACTGCCATCTTCCTCGTGGGTTTCCTGTTCCTCTCCATCACCCTCCCCGAAAAATTCTTTCGCACATATTTTGTCCCGCAGGGGAGTCTGCTCTTCATCCTGTTTTTCTTCTGGCTGCTACCGTTTCACAACCAATACCAGGTTCTCGCCCGCATTGGCTGGGATCTCACCATTTACGCCAAATTGGTGGCCGCATGGTTCGGTTTGTTCGCGCTGCTGGCCGCCGTTTTCCTGATCGGCTTGCGCCGCCTGCCCCGGCTGGTGGGATTCATCCAGTCCAGCATCCGCCGCATCACGCCGCTTTCCATCACCTACCTCGCCGCCGACCTGATCTTTATCCTGATCCTGGCAGTGCGTTATCTGGGATGATCACGCCATGAAACTCTCCCGCCGCGATTTCCTCAAACTCTCCTCCCTCCTCCCGCTGGCCCTGCTCCCGGGGGCGGATGTGGGTTCACGGGGATACCGCGCCCCCCTTGGAACCCCCAACATCCTGATTTTGGTGTTCGATGCCCTTTCGGCAAAGAATATGTCCCTTTACGGTTATCCGCGCCCCAACACGCCCAACCTCTCCCGCGCCGCCGAAAAGGGTACCGTTTTCCACCAGCATTTTGCCGGGGGTAATTTCACCATTCCGGGGACGGCCTCGCTCCTGACGGGGGCTTACCCCTGGAGCCATCGCGCTTTCCATATGTATGGTGAGACTACGACCGCCTTCCAAACCCGGAATATCTTCGAGTTGTTTCGGGAAACCCATCGCACCTTTGCCTATTCCCATAATCCATTCGTCAATGTGCTCCTGCAACAGTTCCAGCATGGCATCCGCGATTACCTGGGGCCAGCTGGCCTTGAGCTGTTTACCGCTAGCCTTGCTGACCGGTCGGGCCGGGACTTCACTGCCCTCAGCCAGGCGGAGTACCTGGTCCTTTGGAAGGAGGATGGACCGGCCTCCTTCCTGCTCTCGCGCCTCTTCCGCACCTGGCGCCTGAGGGAGGAGGCCCGGTTGGGGAGGGAGTATGCGGAAGAATTCCCCGTTGGCGTACCCAACTCCATCATCTCGTACTACACCCTTGAAGACGCCATGGACTGGATCAAGACACAGGTGACGGGTCAGGGCGAGCCGTTTATGGGCTACGTCCACCTCCTGCCGCCGCATTTCCCATATACGCCCCGCCAGGATTTTCTCGGCAAATTTACGGATGGCTGGAACCCGTCCCCCAAGCCGGAAAGCGCCTTCTCCGAGCGCCGGGATGAGGTTTTCCTCGGACAGCAACGGCGGCAATATGATGAATTTATCGCCTATTGCGATGCCGAGTTTGGGCGGCTGTATGATGATCTGGAAAAGGCGGGCGCTCTCGACAATACCATCCTCGTGCTGACCTCTGATCATGGCGAGATGTTTGAGCGCGGCCTCTGGGCGCATAGCAACCCGACGCTCTACGAGCCATTGCTGCGTGTCCCGCTGGTGATCTGGACGCCGGGCGGGCAGGCGGGGCACATCACCCAGCCCACCAGTTGCACCGACCTGCTGCCGTCGCTGTTGGCCGCGGCGGGGATGCCCGCGCCTCCCTGGGTGGAAGGCCAAAACTTTTTCGATGCTGTCCCCCTGCGGGCCAGCCGCGCCATTTATTCAATGGAGCTTTCGCGTAATGCCAAGACCGCGCCGCTCGCCAAAGGCTCATTTGCCATCATCCGGGATGGGTTCAAACTCACGCGCTATACCGGTTATGAAGGCATCGAGACCTTTAGTGAACTCTATGACCTCAATGATGACCCCGAGGAGCGCGCCAACCTGTTCCCCGCATCCCCCGCCATCCTGCACTCGCTGGGCGAAGAATTGGATGACAATATTGCCGCTGCAGACCACCGCATGGCCCAATAAATTTCAATTTCCTCAACTTCAGGAGAATCCATGCCCGCTGACATTGCCGCAATCCGCCGCCAGTTCCCCGCCCTGGCACGCGACGCCATCTTTCTCGACAACCCGGCGGGGACACAGGTGCCGCGCGTCGTGCTGGATCGCATGATGCGCTATATGGTTGACCACAATGCCAATAAGGGCGGCGCATTCCCCACCGCGCAGGCGTCCGATGCCGTGCTCGACGAGGCCCGCGCAGCCGTCGCTTCCCTGCTCAACGCCGCCCGGCCCGAGGAGATTGCCTTTGGCCCCAACATGACCACGCTCACCCTCGGCCTGTCCCGCGCCTTTGCCACCACCCTGACCGCGGGCGATACCATCGTCGTCACCCGGCTGGATCACGATGCCAACATTGCCCCCTGGATGCGCATTGCCGCCGACACCGGGGCGCGCCTCGAATGGGTGGACTTTGACGTGGAGACGGGCACCCTGCGCCTCGAAACGCTTGAAGCCGCCCTCACCAAAAAACCGCGGCTGGTCGCCGTGGGCTACGCTTCCAATGCACTCGGCACCATCAACCCCGTCCGGCAGATTACGCAAATGGCGCACGACGCCGGCGCGCTCGTCTTTGTGGATGCCGTCCAGTACGTCCCGCATGGCCTCACCGATGTGCAGGAGATCGGCTGCGATTTCCTGGCATGCTCGGCATACAAATTCTATGGGCCGCACGTAGGGATTCTCTATGGCAAATACGATTTGATGGATCAACTGCCCGCCTACAAAGTCCGCCCCGCCAGCGACCTGCCGCCCGGCAAGTGGGAAACGGGGACGCAGAACCATGAGGGGATCGCCGGGACCCTGGGGGCCATCGAGTACTACGAGTGGCTGGGTTTGACCTTCGGGGGCGCTGACCCCGATGGGGGTACTGACCCCATTCGGGATCGCCGCTCCCGGTTGGCCGCGGGGATGAATTGGGTTCAGGAATATGAAATGGAATTGTCCCGGAAATTGATCGCCACCCTGGAATCTGTCCCCGGCCTCCAGGTGTACGGGTTAATGGACCCGGCCCGCGCGGGGGAGCGCGTCCCGACATTTTCCTGCACCCTCAGGGGGTGGACGCCCCTTGAGCTGGCCACATTCCTGGCGGGGCGCGGCATTTACGTCTGGGATGGCAACTATTACGCCCTGGCCGTCACCGAGCGCCTCGGGCTGGAAGCCAGCGGCGGGATGGTGCGCATTGGCGCGGTGCATTACAACACGCTGGATGAAATTGATAAGCTGGGGGACGCGCTAAACGATGCGGCAAAACTGAAATAGCCCCTTAAATGCGAACGCCAGGGTGAGGGGGGCACCCTGGCGCTCGCACGCATAGTATATGCCAAATTGGGGGCGAATTCAAATGAGAAAATGTAAAGCCGGGATTGTGGAAACATCCCGGCTTTACCATGCCCCCGCCAGGACTCGAACCTGAATCTCGAACTTAGGAGGTTCTTGCACTATCCATTATGCTACGAGGGCGGCGGGCCGGAATTATAGCATCCGCATATGTGGGGCGCAACGTACTTCAAGCATCCGAAGGTTGCCAACCAAGTGCGTTGCGCCTTGCGCATTGACAGCGCCCCGGCCCTTTGTTAGCATACGGCGGAATTGAGGCTGTACCTGCTTTTTTACAACTGAATATTGGAGAATAGCGACTGAGTCCCGGCTTGCCGGGATGACGAGGTGGAGGTTCCTCCCCGCGAGGGGAGAGCTAATGGAGAATGGCTGGTGCCATTCTTTCAGAACATCGGATGGATCAGCGGATGCCTCTGGAGCCTGATCACGGGCTTCTTTCTCCCTTCCAATAGAAAGTGCTGGCCGAAAACCATCCGGCAACGGGTGGGCCAAAGGGCTGGCGCAGTGATGCAAATGCACTATTGCGCGTCAGGCGTTTGCCCAAATGCGGAAGGGTCGTATCCTCAACGGTTTAAGGTACGTCTTTTTGGCGTACCTTTTTTTATGCCAGTTGTACGCCTCGTATTGGGCGGTACGCTTGTAAATCAATTTCCTGATTGCTGGAGGCGATCATCATGGACAAGAAAGAAGTTTTGGAACGTGTTGTAGCAGATGGCGTCAAATTTATCTCCCTGCAATTCACCGATGTCTTTGGCGCGGTCAAGAGCGTGGACGTGCCGGTGGGCCGGCTGGAGGAAGTCATTGACAATGGCAGTTGGTTCGATGGCTCTTCAGTGGAGGGCTTTGCCCGCATCCAGGAAAGCGATATGCGGCTCATGCTCGACCTGGATACCTATGCCGTCCTCCCCTGGTCCCCGCCGGATTTGCGGCGGGCACGCTTCTTCTGCGATATTTACCGGCCCGATGGCATTCCGTTTGAAGGCGACCCGCGCGGCGTCCTCAAACGCATGGTTGCCAAACTGGACGAGCGCGGCTGGATTTATTACATTGGGCCGGAACCGGAGTTCTTCCTCTTCAAACAAAATGGCAGCGAGGGAGGCATTCACCCCGTGCCCCACGACATCGGCGCATACTTTGACTTCTCCGCCAACGATGAGGCCGTGCGGGTACGCACCGAATTGATGGGTGCATTGCTCAGCCTCGGGCTGGAGGTTGAGATGGGGCATCACGAAGTGGCTCTCGGTCAGCACGAGATCGATTTCCGGTTTGCAGATGCGATCACGACCGCGGATAATGTCCTGACCCTGAAGTACACGGTCAAGGCGATTGCCGCCCAGCACGGGCTGGTGGCCTCCTTTATGCCCAAGCCGATTTTTGGGATCAACGGCTCCGGGATGCATTGTCACCAATCCCTGTTCGACAAGGCAGGCAACAACCTGTTCTTTGACTCCGGTGATGCGTTCAACCTCTCCGAGGTGGCGCACCAGTTTATTGCGGGCCAGCTGGCCCACGCCCGCGCCCTGGCCGCCGTCGTGGCCCCCACGATCAATTCCTACAAGCGCCTCGTTCCCGGCTACGAGGCCCCCGTGTATGTGGCCTGGGCGCAGCTCAACCGCTCGGCGCTCATCCGCATCCCGCGCTACACGCCAGGCAAGGAGAAATCCACCCGCGTGGAACTGCGTTTCCCCGACCCGTCCGCCAACCCGTACCTCGCCTTTGCGGCCATGCTCGGCGCGGCCCTCGATGGGATCGACAGCAAAATGGCCGCGCCCGCGCCCATGAACAACGTCAACATTTACCACCTCACGGAAGCGGAGCGCCAGGAAAAGGGCATTGCCGATCTGCCCGGCTCGCTGGCCGAGGCCCTGCGCGAACTCGATGGCGACCGCGTCCTTCAGGATGCGCTCGGCCCGGTAATTTGCGAGGCGTTCACCCGCGCCAAGTGGGGTGAGATCGAAGAGTACCGCACCCGCGTCACCGACTGGGAAGTGGAGCGCTACCTCGAGACTGCCTGACAATTCGTACTGTTGGGGCGGGGTTCCCCCCCCGCCCCAAGTCCCCGTGCATGATGGCTGATCCCTCTGCGAGATCACCAGGAAAGGAGACGCGCTCTTTGGACGAAAAGGCGGAATTATTTTTCGCAACCATCCCCGAAACTCCGCTCGGCCCCATTGGGGTGGCCGCCTCCCTAAAGGGGCTGGTGGCCCTCGAAATCGGCGTGACGGACGCGGGCCAATGGGCTTGCCCTGAGCGCGGTCGAAGGGGGGCGCGGTATTCCCTCTCGGGATCATTGCCCCCGGTGGGCCTCGTCCCCTTCCCGGTGCGGGAACAGTTGGAGCAATATTTCGCGGGGAAATTGCGGGCGTTCGATCTCCCCATCGATCAGGATCATTTCACCCCTTTCCAGAAAATCGTACTCCCCCGGGTGATGGCCGTACCCTATGGGGAAACGCGCACCTATGGGGAGATCGCCGCTGAAGTCGGCAGGCCCGCCGCGGCGCGGGCAGTCGGGCGGGCCAATGCGACGAACCCGCTGGCGATCATCATCCCCTGTCACCGGCTGGTGGGTGCGGATGGCAGCCTGCGCGGTTATGCGGGCGGGCTGGCGCTCAAGGCCTGGCTGCTCGCGCTGGAGCATAACGCGCACGGATAACGCCCTTCCGCGGCCAGGATCGCTTCCTCGCTCCCCCAGAAAAATTTGTCCGCCCCGATTTGATCATACAACCCGCCGCGCTCCAGCATCCGCTGGACGTCCGGTTGGAGGCCGGAGAAGAGCAGCGTGCCGCCCGCATGGTGCATCTTCCCGTGGAGGGAGGCCAGCGCCTCCAGCCCGGTCAGGTCAATCAGGGGGACGGCGCGCATCGAGAGGATCAGGACGTTGAGCGACTCCGTATGCGCAAAGGTTTCGTTGAAAGTGTTGGTGGCCGCAAAAAAGAGCGGCCCGCTAAGGTAGGCGACCTGGACATGGGGACATGGGGACACGCGCCGCGCACGTTCAGCCCGCGGGCGCGCAGCTTTTCCGGGGCAACCGGCTCCAGCGTGATGCGCAGTTGCGCCACGCGGTTGATAAAGATGGCCGCCGAGATCGCCACGCCGATCAGGATCGCCTGCGTCAGGTCGAGCGCCACGGTCGCCAGCAGGGTCAGCAGGAAGGTGATGATCCCGGTCTTGAAGCGTTGGCCGAACATAAAGCGGATGGCCCCCCATTCGTTCATCCGCCAGGCCGTCACCATCAGCACCCCGGCCAGCGCCGCCAGCGGGACGCGGGCGATCACGGGGGCCAGCACAAACGCCGAGGCCAGGAGCACGAGCGCATGGATGATGGATACCATGCGCGTCTGCCCGCCGGACTTGATCCCCACCGAGGTGCGGGCAATCGCCGCCGTCGCCGGGACGCCGCCGAAAAAGGGGATCAGCACGTTGCCCACGCCCTGCGCAATCAACTCCTGGTTCGCCTGCATCCGCACGCCCGTCATCTTGCTCCCCACCGCCCCGCACAAAAGCGACTCCACTGCCCCCAGCGCGGCAATCGAAATGCCCGGCGCAATCACGCCGCCCAGGTTTTCCCACGGGATGGCGTCCAGCCGCAAGCGGTGATCGAGCAGGATCGTGCGCGGGATTGCGCCAATCTGTGGCACTTCCCAACCGGCCAGTAGGGCGATCAGCGTGGCGAGGACGATCCCGACCAATGAGCCGGGCACCAGGCGATTTAACCTGGCGGGCCAGAAAATCATCATCAGGGCGACCACCCCCCCGAGCAGGACGACCTCCCATTGGGGGGTGAACCCGCCCCGAAAATATCCCGCCAATTTCAGGAGCGTGGACTCAGCCCCCGGGGTGCTGACCCCCAGGAAATTGTCAATCTGCCCGACAAAGATAATCACGGCGATCCCGGCGGTAAAGCCCGTGATCACCGGCGCGGGGATGTAGGCGATAAAGCGACCCAGCCGCAGCAGCCCGATGGCGAGGATGATCAGCCCGGCAAGCACCCCCGCCAGCCACGCCCCCTCCAGCCCATATTTTTGCGTGACGAGGATGAGCACGGCGCTCATCGCCCCCGTCGGCCCGGCGATCTGGTACGGCGCGCCCGCCAGCGCCCCGATGATCAGCCCGGCGAGAATGGCTGTTACCAGCCCGGCGGCGGCATCCGCCCCCGAAGCCACGCCAAACGCCAGCGGGAGCGCCACCGCGCCCACCGTAATCCCGGCCAGCACATCCTGCCGGAATTTCCCCCCGGTATACCCGGCAAACTCGCGCCGCAGGAGTTGAAAGAATGAAAGGGTTTGCATCGCCGTCCTCGCTTGCTCTGGAAATTAGCCGCGGATTATACTCCCCGGCTCCAAGTGCAAAATACGCGCTTCCACTGCGTGTGCTACGCAAAACTGTTGGGGAACATCTCTTGGGCCTGTCGCTGCGAGGCGCTCCTGGGTTTTGCCGAAGCAGTCTTGTTGCCGCAAAGCGGAGTTTGCTTCGTCGGAAAGAGCAACTGCCCTCCTCGCAACGACAGGCCGACGCTTTTGTGCGGTACCCTTCGACGACGTGAGACGGGCAACTTCGTTGCTTGTTTCCCTCCGCTCAACGTGATACATGTTCATCCTGAGCGGAGGCCGACCGATAGGTCGGACGCAGTCAAAGGATGGGTTCGCCCCACTTCACCTCCCCCAAATTCTGTCCTTTGGGAATTTGGGGGAGGGCAGGGTGGGGGCCGATTGACAACCCCCCTCCCCACCCGTACAATCCCGCGCATGGATCTGCTCGCCGGGCTGAACGATGCCCAAAAACTCGCCGTCACCACCCCGTTTGGGCCGGTGCTCGTCCTCGCCGGCCCCGGCTCTGGGAAGACGCGCGTCCTCACCCACAGCATCGCCTACCGCATCAGCCAGCTTGGCGTGCGCCCGTACAGCCTGCTCGCCGTCACCTTTACCAACAAGGCGGCGCGGGAAATGGAGCACCGCGTCGAGGAGATGCTCGGCGAGGAAATGCGCGGACTCACCCTCGGCACCTTCCACGGCGTGTGCGTGCGCATCCTGCGCCGCGAAGCGGAGAAGCTCCCCTTTGACTCCAACTTCGTCATCTTTGATGCCGATGATCAGGAGAGCCTGGTCAAGACCGCCCTACGCGACCTCGACATTGACGAGAAACGCTACCGCCCCGGCGCGGTCCACGGCTCGATCTCGCGCGCCAAAAACGAGCTCATCCTCCCCGAGGATTACCCGATCAACACCTACCGCGACGAAGTCGTGCGCCGCGTCTACGAGAAATACCAGCAACTCCTGATCGCCTCCAACGGCGTGGATTTTGACGACCTCCTGCTCTGGACCTCCACCCTGCTCGAACAGGACCCCGCCGTGCGCGAGAAATACGCCCGCCGCTACGAGAACATCCTCGTGGACGAATTCCAGGATACCAACACGGCGCAATACCAGCTCTTGCGCCACCTCGCCTCCCAGCATGGCAACCTCTTCGTCGTGGGCGACGCCGACCAGTCCATCTACCGCTGGCGCGGCGCGGATTATCGCAACGTGCGCCGTTTCGAGGAGGATTTCCCCGATTCCCGCACCATCCTGCTCGAAGAGAATTATCGCTCCACCCAGAAAATCCTCGACGCGGCGATGGCGATCATCAAACCCAACCGCAACCGCACGCACAAGAACCTCCAGGCCATCCGCGGTACCGGACAAAAAGTGACCCTCCATGAAGCCTACGACGACCGCGCCGAAGCCCTCTACGTGGTGGACACCATCGCCACGCTCACCGCCACCAAACAGGCCAGCGCGGGCGATTTTGCGATCATGTACCGCACCAACGCCCAGTCCCGCCTGCTGGAGGAAGCCTTCCTGCACGCCGGCCTGCCCTACAAACTCGTCGGCGCGCAGCGCTTTTATGGGCGGCGCGAGATCAAGGACATCATCGCCTACCTGCGGCTGGCCTACAACCCGGCGGATGAAGTCAGCCTGACGCGCGTGATCAACACCCCGCCGCGGCGCATTGGGGCCAAGACGATTGCCGCCCTGCGCCAGCTTGGAGGGCGGGCGCGCCTCTCCGCCGGGGTGCTCATCCAAGACCTCAGCCGGGGCGAGAGTTCACCGTGGTTTGCCGAATTCCCCGGACGCACCGCCGTCCCCCTCGCCGATTTTGGCTTGGCGCTCGCCCGCTGGCGCGCCGCGCTCCCGGAACTCTCCCCGCTCCAGTTGATGGACTTGATCATCGGCGACATCGGCTATGAGGCCTGGCTGGACACGAGCAACGACGAGGGCCTCAGCCGCTGGGAAAACGTGCTGGAACTGCGCCGCCTGGCCTCCGAATACGAGACCCGCGGCCTGCAAAGTTTCCTTGAAGATGTGGCGCTCATCTCCGATCAGGACACCCTCGGCGACGACGCCCACGTCCCCACCCTGCTGACCCTGCACGCCGCCAAGGGGCTGGAATTCCCCATCGTGTTCCTCGTCGGGCTGGAGGATGGCACGCTCCCGCACGCCCGTTCCTTTGAAGACCCGGAGGCGATGGAGGAGGAGCGCCGCCTGCTCTACGTGGGCATCACGCGCGCCAAAGACCACCTGTTCCTCGTCCATGCGCGCAACCGCGCCGCCTACGGATATGCCGAACCGACCGAGCCTTCCCGTTTCCTTGGGGACATCCCGGATGAACTGCTCTCGGGGTTGAACGGGGGCCGCCAGGGGCGCGGTACCCCTAAAGGGAATCTGCAACCCCGGGGAGCCGCGTCACCCCTCCCCCGCTGGGAGGCCGCGCCTGTTGATGGCGGGTTTCGACAGGCTCAACCCGCGGAGGTCAAACGGAAATTCGCCGCGGGGATGAAAGTCCGCCATGAAACCTGGGGCGAGGGGATGGTGCTCAACAGCCGCTTGCAGGACGGCGATGAGACGGTGGATATTTTCTTTGCCGGCGCGGGGCTAAAGCGGGTGGCGGCTTCGCTGGCGAGGCTGGATGTCATTGGCAAGTAAAGGAAAAACCAGTTGGAACCAGGTGCTTGTTGTCATGCTGAGTGAAACGAAGCATCCCTGTATAGATGCTTTATAACGGATCATCACAGGGATTCTTCACTTCGTTCAGACTTGTCCTGAGCGAAGTCGAAGGAATGACAGATCGTAAGGAGCTACCATGACCACAAAAAACGCAGGTAAAAAACACATCCTCCTGCTTTATCACCGGACGATGGATCGGCTGTGGGGGATTACGCTAGTCTTGGGGCTGGTGCTCGTGGCGCTGTGGTGGTTTGGCGGGGCGTTTACGGATTTGCTGCACCCCGGTAATGCGGCGCTCGTGCTGGCCGCGGCGGGGATTGCGCTGGCCGTGGGCGTCTTTGCCTTCCTGGCGCGCCGAATGGGGTACGTGCAGGCGCACGCCGATTACTTCGTGCTGGCGACGCCCTTCTTCCGGTTGAAGACTTCATACCGCCGCGTGCGCAGTATCCGCACGACCGAGTTTTTCCGGCTGTTTGACGTGGACAACCTGAAATGGTCGGAGGAGAGTTACCTGAAACCGTTTGTGGGCGAATCGACCGTGGTCGTGGGCCTGACGGATTATCCGGTATCGCCGCGCGTGATCAAGTTATTCTTCCCGAACTATATCCTGTCCCCCAAGGGGACGGAGTACGTCCTGCTCGTCCCGGAATGGATGGGGCTGAGCGTGGAACTGGACAGCCGCTACAACGAGTACCGCCAGCGCAACCGCCGCAGGCAGGAAAAGCAGGGGTTCCAGAGAGGGAGTTATCGGTGAGGAAGTTATTGAGAGGTACGCGTTTTGCGTATCCTCAATAACTTTCACAGCGAGGGTGAGGGCCCGTCCCACGCGAATTCGCCGGGGCGATGGGGAAAATGATCAGCCAGCGCGGGAGTGTGCGGCGATGGAAGCGCATGCGGGGATTATAAAGCAGGGACGAAAGGGAAAATAAAGGGCGCACGGTGTATGTGCGCCCTTTGAGGGGAACCCAGTATTTAATCAGTATGGGCAGAATCGGGCTTTTCAGCCACAGGATCATCAGCATTTAGCTGGTAGGGGCAGAGCCGTGTGTACGTCGGCTTTTAATGATTCCATTCACTCCTCGGATGAGGTTGGACAGCCAGTTGTACAAATACAATAAGGGCCTAAATGAGATGTCTCGGAAGAACTTGACCAGTTTCCGAAAACATCTTTCACCCGCATGTGAAAATACCAATTGCCTTTTGCGAGGGAAGAACTCGTGTTTGTCGTGACACTTTCCTCGCCATCCTTGGTCATGTCAGGCAGGGTCGTGCTTGAGGTAGTCCATTGCCAGGAATAACCATCAATATCAGTACCCCCAGTTACCCAACTCGTTGGCGGCCAACGCACATCCACTGTTCTGTCATAACTGCAACTGATAATGGAGTGGCTGGTGCTTTGAACAACATATCCGCTATTATGATTCAACTCCGGCCACCATGGATACCAGCCCGTCCCGGGGAAATTGCTGATCACAATGGGCGTTCCCGTGTAAATTGGATTACTCGAATTTACCCCGGTTCTGGCTGTGAAGTGCAAGTGAGCCCCCATCTGGCAAGAACCCAGTATTCCTCCCCAATCGCCAATGACTTGACCTCGTGAAACAGAGTTGCCGACAGTTACTGCCCGCGATAGCAAGTGAAAATAAAGGCTTGATTTTCCATCAGTTTGTTTAATCCATACAACGTGACCGGCGCAAGAATCGAATTGAGAGAACAGAACCGTTCCTGCGTGTGCAGCGCGAACATCTCTGCTATTAAACCAAGGATCCGCAAACGAGAGATAATCAATTGCTTGACCATCTACATTCTGATGATCTCCCTCGCCTGGGCCATCTGAAATAACTGCTCTCCCATCGTTATACATTGGCAATAGCCATCCGCTTGGATAAGCATAAACAGCAGTTGTAAAAACCAAGACTTCCACTGCCAGGAGCGCTAAAAGCGCTGTGATTTTTATGATGCGGTGTTTCATAGCATAATTCTCCAAATATAAAAGTTATTTACTTTGTGAATTTAAACGTTTGTGCAAATTCCCAAAACAACTCGGATGTGAGATTGGCGTTTACCGGGGAAAGGATAATAAACACGAACTCGCCATAGGTTTTGTTGCTATAAGGAACAAAGAGAATTAGACTCTCAATACCGGAAGGATGCTCCTCAAGTTGGAATAAAGCATTCGTGCCAGCGATTGAGATAATTTCTTCTTCTTTTATGGCATTGCTGTCAAAACCAATTCGAGAGTTTCTCCAATCTGTAAGAGACTCCCCCATTACAAGGGGCTCCCCAGTAAGAGCGACGATTGAGATCCTGAAGTAATTTTCCGGGAGTCCTGCTTTGGGGATAAGGCTTAACGCCGAGTAGTTGCTAATTGTCACGCTGCCACTGCCATCTATACTTAAGGGCGACACCTCTACATACCAATCATCTGGATGCTTCACTTGGAAATCAAACCTTTCATCTGTATACGTGAGCCACTCTTCGGTAGGTGGGGGCGGATATGTCCCTGAAGAAATTTCATCAGCTTCGCCAGAGGAAGTGTTCGATAGAAGCAGAATCGCAACAATAATCGCTGGCAAGATGCCAGCTAATGCAATTTTTTTTAGGGTTTTCATCCTTAGACTCCTTGTTCAATATCATCTGTTGTCTGGTGGTCAACCTCTCTACTTTACCCCCTCCCGCCCTTCCCCGCCATCGGTATTTCTACAGTACCCCCTACGGTATTTTTACCGTAGCCAGCCCTTGTCTTTGGCACGTACACACGCCTCGGTACGGTTTTGTGCATGGAGTTTCTTCAAAATCCTCCCCATTTGGGAATCCACCGTCCGCCCACTGATCCCCAACAGGATGCCTACCTGTTGGTTGGTTTTGCCCTGCGCCACCCACCGGAGAATCTCCTTCTGCCGGGCCGTAAGCTCTTCTTCTTCTTCTTCTTCTTCTTCTTCTTCTTCTTCTTCTTCTTCTTCTCCTCCTCCCGCATTTTTTAGTACCATTCGCATGATCCGGGCGCTAAACCAATCTCTCCCACCTGCCACCGCCCGCACAGCGTCAGCCATCTGTTCCGCGCCATCGCCGCCCCCTTTCACCATATAACCAGCCGCGCCCGCCTGTACCATCCGCCGCACCGTTTCTGCATCTTCCAGCGCGCTAAAGACGAGAACAGCAGGGCGGATGGCCTGTTCCATCATTTTTCTCAACACCGCCTCGCCGTCCATATCCGGCAGCCGCACGTCCAGGATGACCACATCCGGCAATTCCGCCATAAGGGCAAGCGCCGCCTGCCCGTTGAGGGCAATCCCCGTGACTTCAAAATCTGAAATCCCAGCCAGGTAGTCCCCCAAGCCGGAAGCTGTGTGCGGGTCATCTTCCACCACCAAAATGCGAATGATCATTTGCTTTCCATACAAAGCGATTATATCAGCCACCCCCCTGCACCCCGCCAATCAACCAGTCAACCACTCAACCGGGTAACGAAGTACAATCCCGCCCCGTGTCCAAACAACGCAAATTCCCGTGGAAATTCTGGCTGGGTGTGCTCGTCAGCGGCGTGTTCCTCTGGCTCGCCCTGCGCGGCTTGCGGCTGGACGAAGTGGGCGGGGCGGTGGCGGATGCCAACCTGTGGTGGCTGATTCCCGGTATCGCCGTTTACTTCCTGGCAGTGTGGGCGCGCGCCTGGCGCTGGCATTTCCTCCTGCGCCCGGTCAAAGCCATCCCCACACGGGCCATGTTCCCCATCGTCGCCATCGGCTATATGGGCAACAACATCTACCCAGCGCGCGCCGGTGAAGTCCTGCGGGCTGTCGTGCTCAAACGGCGCGAGGGCGTCCCCATCTCCGCCTCGCTGGCCACGATCATCGTTGAGCGCATCTTTGACGGCGTCGTCATGCTGGCCTTCGTCTTCCTCAACCTGCCGCGCCTCGCCAGCCTCACCGCCGACTCCGGCTTCGTCGGGAATATCCAGGACGTAGCGGTCTGGGGCGCGGGCATCTTTGCCGCCGCACTGGCCGTTTTCCTGCTGGCCGCCATGTTCCCCCAGCCCGCCGCCCGCGCCGGGATGTGGGCCATCACCCGCCTCACACCGCAACGCTTCCACGAACGCCTGCTCGGCATCGCCGCCAAATTCCTTGACGGACTGGCCTCCCTGCGCTCCCCCGCCAACGCCCTCATGGTCTTCCTCACCTCCGCCGTCATCTGGCTGCTTGAGACCGGCAAGTACTGGCTCGTCATGCACGCCTTCCCCTTCCGCCTGGACTTCTTCACCCTCATGCTCATGAACGGCATCGTCAACCTCGCCACCACCCTGCCCGCCGCGCCCGGCTACGTGGGCACTTTTGACGCGCCTGGCATCGCCATCCTCAAGGCCGCCGGGGTGGACGGGGCCGTCGCCGCCGGGTACACGCTCGTCCTGCACGCCGCGCTCTGGCTCCCGATCACGGCACTGGGCGCGTACTACGCCCTGCGGGAAGGCCTCAAATGGGGGGAGGTGCCAGCCGCCGAAACAGATCGTGCACCAGCCTGATCTCCGGTAAAATCCCAGTACCCCATTTCCACAGGAGCACTCCATGATCTACTCCCCCTTCTGGCTCACCGTCCTCATCCTCGTCCTGATCGGCCTCATCTGGCTGGCCCTGCGCGCCCAGGCGGAACGCGCCGATCTCCATGAGACCCATGCGCATGATGATCATGGGGATCATGATCACCACGGGGATCACGCCCATTAAGCCGGGACCCCTCAGGGGCCGTGACCCCTCAAATTATTCGCGTCCCCTCGAGAGCGCCCGCGCGGCGCTCTTTTGATTCCCTGTGGATAACTCCAGGAAACCGGTGGAAAAGTGTGCCATTCCTGAGGAAATCCGGGGAGAAAGCACGTCCAAACGCCGGAGATTTGTGGGAGAACGTGGGGAGGTTTCCCGTCATCCCCGGCAGGTATAATCAGCCCAACATGACCGACCAAATCATCCCCGCCCGCCGCAAACTCAAGGTCCTGATCGCCGACGACGCCCAGTCCACCCGGCGCGGCACCCGGCTCATGCTCTCGCTCAACCCCATCGTGGAAGTGGTGGCCATCGTCCAGAATGGCGTGGAGGCGGTCGAAGCCATCCGCCAGCGCAAGATTGACCTGGCGCTCATGGACATCAACATGCCCGAACTGGACGGCATTTCCGCCATCCAGCAAATGCTGGCCATCCAGCCCGGCCTCGTCTGCATCGTCGTCTCCGCCGAGCGGGGCAGCAGCACCCTGCGCGCCGCCATGGCCGCCGGGGCGCGCGACTACCTCATCAAACCCTACACCACCGAGGAACTCGACGCCGCCATCGCCCGCGCCGACAAGATCATCCTGGAAACCCGGCAGAAGACCGCCGAAGACTCACAGGTGCGCCGCCAGCGCGACACCTACGCCCTCAAACTCGCCGCCGAATACACCCAATCCCGCCGCACCGACGACAGCGCCGTCCAGGTTTTCGAATACCTCGCCAGCAACCCAAAATGCGAGCTAAAGTGGCTCAAACACCTCGCCATGATCTACGTCGTGCGGGGTGACTGGGGGAAACTGAAAGCGCTGGCCGGACGGCTGGAAACCGCCCCGTCCGCATAGCCCCGCCGGTTTTATCGGTGGTACACTCCCAACCCTTATTGCGTATTACGTATTCCGTAAATTCATTACGCAATACGCAATACGCAATATGACCAATCCTCCAATTTTAATTCCCCAATCTCAAAAATCCACGGCCATCATCGGTGCCGGACTGGGCGGCATGGCCGCCGCCTGGGACCTCGCCCGCCGCGGGCAGCGCGTCGCCATCTACGAAGCCGCCGATTACGTCGGCGGGCTGGCCGCCGGGTTCCGCCAGCCGCATTGGGACTGGTCGGTCGAAAAGTTCTACCATCACTGGTTCCAGAGCGACGCCCATCTCCTCGGCCTGGCTGACGAACTCGGCCTGCGCCAAAACATCATCTTCCCCCGCCCCTACACCGTCCTCCTCCACAAAGGCCAGTGGCACCCCTTTGACTCCATCCCCCACGCCCTCGCCTTCCCCGGCCTCGGCTTTGGCCTCAACAAAGCCCGCTTCGGCCTCCTCGGTCTCTACCTGCGGCTGACCGGAAACTGGCGCGCCCTCGAAAAATACACCGCCCACGAATGGATGCGCAAATGGGCGGGCCGCCACGTCTACGAGACCATGTGGGAACCCATGCTCATCGGCAAATTTGGCCCATACTATAAAGATGTCAACATGGCCTGGTTCTGGGCGCGGCTGAAATCGCGCACCACCCGCCTCGGCACCTATACGGGCGGATTCCAGCAATTTTCTGATGACTTCGCCGAAAAACTACGCTCCATGGGGGTCGCGATCCATCTCAATTCCCCCGTCTCCCGGATTGACCCTGATCCCCAGGGGGGCCTGACCCTCCAATTGGGTACGCGTCCCCCTGAGAACTACGCGCAAGCCCTGATCACCACCTCCCCCGGTTTACTCGCCAAAATCGCCCCCTCCCTCCCGGAAGATTATCTCGCCGGGCTGGCTTCCCTCAAAAGCATGGGCGCGGTCGTCATGATTTTCTCGCTCAAACACCAGTTATCGGAACAGGGCTGGTACTGGTTCAACATCCCCAAGAATGCGGGGTATCCCTTCCTCGCCCTCGTCGAGCATACCAACTTCGTCCCCCCGGAACATTTCGGCGGCGAGCACCTCATCTATTGCGGCGACTACCTGACCACCGACCACGAGAATTTCTCGCTGACCAAAGAGGAACTCGCGGCGAAGTTCATCCCCCATTTTGCCAAGTTCAACCCCAACTTCACGCCGGACTGGATTAACGAGAGCTGGCTCTTCCGCACCCCCTACGCCCAACCGATCCCGTTGGTCAACCACTCCCGCAACATCCCCGCCATCCAAACCCCGCTCGCCGGGCTGTACTTCGCCAGCATGAGCCAGGTCTACCCATGGGACCGCGGCACCAACTTTGCCGTGGAGATCGGGCGGAAGGCGGCAGGGATGATGGCAAGGGATTGATCTGGGTATAACCAATAGCTATACTTTGACTATGAAAACCGCGATTTCACTCCCGGATGTCCTGTTTGACCAGGCAGAAAAGTTGGCTGTTCGGCTCGGACTCAGCCGCAGCCAGCTTTATGCGCGGGCGCTCGAATCCTTTGTCGAACGACATGATGGAAAATCAATTACCGAAAAACTCAATGAGATTTATGCCAGCGAAAACGCGGAACTTGACCCCGTTTTGTATGAACTCCAGTTCAAATCTCTGCCGGAGGAAGACTGGTGATATTTCAGGGGGAGATTTACTGGGCGTCGCTGCCTCAACCGCGCGGCTCTGAACCGGGAAAACGCCGGCCCGTGGTGGTCATCAGGGGAACACTTTCAACCAGAGCCGCATCAGCACCATCCTTTGCGTTCCGCTTACCTCAAATTTGGGTTTGGCAGAAGCCCCCGGCAACGGGGTTTTATCCGCACTGGAAACAGGTCTGTCAAAAGACTCCGTCGCAAATGTATCCCAGATTATCTCGCTCGACAGGCAGTTTCTGATCGAACGGGTTGGCGAATTGGAACAGGCACTCCTGGAAGAAATCCTGGATGGCATCCAGTTGGTGTTGGGGCGCTAAAAACACGGCCACCCGGACGCACATTACGTCCTCACAAACTCATCGCACAACCATCCGCCCGTGGGTCACTGCCCCCCCACAGGACGCCGCTCCCTTGATCTCGCACGATCACCTGCCCGCGCCCGAAGATGGAGCGCGCGTACCCGCTGCGCGGCGTAACGCTGTGCCCCATCCCCGCCAGTTGCGACATCACACTGACCGGGATGCCTTCTTCCAGTGAGACGCCCGCGCCCGCCTGCCCGTTTTCGATGCAGAAGCGCGGGCAGTCCAGCGCGGCCTGCGGGTCAAGCGCATCGTCAATCAGCCCGACGGCCACCTGCACATGCCCCTGCGGCTGCATAAACCCGCCCATGACGCCGTAGCTGGCGAAGAGCGACGGGAGACCGGTGACCGCAGACCGGCTTCGGTCTTCCGTCCGCGGTCGCCCGTCGCGCGTAATCATAGCCGGGATAATCGTGTGATATGGACGCTTGCCGGGGGCCAGGGCGTTTGAGTGGGCCGGGTCGAGGCTGAAGTTGTGGCCGCGGTTTTGCAGGGTGAAGCCCCACCCCTGCGGTACAATCCCCGTCCCAAAGCCCATGTAGTTGCTATTGATAAAGGAACAGGCGTTGCCCTCCCCGTCCACCACGGAAAGGTAAACGGTATCCGTACCCGCCACGGGGACGCCGCGCATTTGGTTGATCACGGCCCTCCGTGGATCCAGCAATGCCCGCCGTTGGGCTGCATATTCCTTTGAGAGCAGCTCGGCCAGCGGGGCCGGGTTAAATTCCGGGTCGGCGACAAACCAGGCGGTATCGGCAAAAGCCAGACGCATGGCCTCAATCAGCAGGTGCAGGCGTTCCGCCGAGAGCGGTGCGGTGGCGGCCACGTCAAAGCCTTCAAGGATGTTCAGCCCCAGCAACGCCGCCAGCCCCTGCCCGTTGGGCGGGCACTCCCAGACGCGGTGGCCGCGGTAGGTGGTGGAAATGGGCGTATCCCAGGTGGAGCGGTGGGCGGCCAAATCGTTGAGCGACATGACCCCGCCCGCGGACCTCAAAACTTGCACGATGGCCTCGGCGATTTCGCCCTGATAAAAGGCCGCGCGGCCTCCGAGGGCGACCGCTTCAAAAGTTTTCGCCAGTCCTGGATTGCGGAATATCTCGCCCGCACGGGGGCCGCGGCCCTCGATGGTCAGCTCGTGCCCGTTGGGGACGCGCGCCAAACGCTCCGCCCCGCGCCCCCAAAAATAGGCCGTACCCGGCGCAACCGGAAAGCCTCCCTCGGCGAGGCGGATGGCCGGGGATAACACGTCCCCCAGCGAAAGGCGTCCGTGTCGTTCGATAAGATCACACCAGGCCGCGCACGCGCCGGGGACGGTGACGGTGTGGGCGTGGTAGGAATCGGGAATCAGGAATTGGGAATCAGGGAGCGCGAATTGGGAACGGATCAGCTCGATGGTGAGCGCGGCGGGGGCGCGGCCAGAGCCATTGAGGGCGGTCACCTGCCCGGTGGCGGCTTCATAGTAGAGTGCAAACGCGTCACCGCCGATCCCGGTGGAAGTCGGCTCGGTGACGTTGAGGGCGGCGGCGGTGGCGATGGCCGCATCGGCGGCAGTCCCGCCTTGTGCGAGGATTTCCAGCCCGGCGGCAACGGCCAGCGGCTGGGAGGTGGCGACCATGCCGCGGGTGCCGAGGATGGGGGAGCGATGGGAGGTGAGGTTCATGAGGTCTCCTGGGAGCGCTGAAAACGCTGAGAAAGATGATGGCGCTGAGCAGGCTTATAAGCGGTTTCACACCCTCAGCGCCTTCAGCGCTTCTGCCGCCGCACCCGGTACTGGTCGCGCGCCCGCGCCGTAATGGACAGGCCTGCCATGTGCTGGCCGTCCGCCCGCGCCGCCTCAACCGCCAGCGCCAACTCCGCCACCGTCGGCCTCTCAAAAAGCACCCGCAGCCGCAGCGTCACTTCAAACACCTGCTGGATGCGCACCATCACCTGCGTCGCATTCAGCGAATGCCCGCCGAGGTCGAAGAAATTATGATGGATGCCGACCTGTTCCAATTCCAATACCTCCCCAAAAATACCGGCCAGCCGGGCTTCGGACTCATTTCGCGGGGGGACGTAACCCCTTTGGGTGTCCACCCCCTCCGGGGCGGGCAACTGGTTCCGCGCAATCTTCCCTGACGGCGTCAGCGGCATTTCATCCAGCAGGGTGAACGTGGCTGGCAGCATGTGGGCGGGTAGTCGGGTAGCCAGGTCGTCGCGTAGTCCCGTCGCAGTCTCGCCAGCGCGCGGGACGATGTACGCCGCCAGGGCATCACCCCGCAGGGCCACGGCCGCGGCTTGCACGGCGGGGTGCTGGAGCAGGGCATTTTCGACTTCACCCAACTCGACGCGCTGGCCGCGGATTTTGACTTGGTAATCCGCCCGTCCGATGAATTCCAGGTTGCCATCCGGGAGCCAGCGGGCCAGGTCGCCGGTGTTGTAGAGCCGGGGGGAAGAGGGGAAGAGGGGAAGAGGGGAAGAGGAGCGGAGGGGCGGAGGAGAAGAGGTGAAGAGGGGAGGAGGGGAAGAGGTGAGGAGGGGAAGAGGGGCAGAGGCGCTGAGGGGTTGCTCCTCTGCGCCTTTTCTCCTTTTCTCCTTTTCAGGTTCATAAAACGGGTTCGGCACAAAGCGCTCCGCCGTCAGGCCCGGCTTCCCGAGGTAGCCATGGGCCAGGTTGTCGCCGCCGATGTAGAGGATGCCGGGGACGCCGACGGGGCAGGGGCGCAGGTTGCGGTCGAGGATGTAGGCGGTGACGTTGGGGAGCGGTTTGCCAATGGGGATGTTTGTAGAAAGGAGTTCATCTTGAGCGGAATGCACTTCACCCTGAGCGGAGGGCGACCCGAAGGGTCGCACGTAGTCGAAGGGCGCCCACCACGTCGCGTCCCAGACTTCGCTCGTCCCATACAAGTTGTAGAGCGTTGCGTGCGGCATGGCTTGCTTGAAGCGGGTGTAGAGTTCGGCGGGGATGGTTTCGCCGGTGGTGACCCAGAAGGTGAGGCGGGGCAATTTCTCTGCGAGGAGCGGCTCGCTGTCCAGGATAACGCGCAGGAGGGACGGGACCAGCCACAGGCGGGTAATCCCCTGCTGGGCGAGTTGGGCGATGAAGGCGGGGGGGTCTTTGACGGTGTCGTCGTCAAAGATGGCGGTGGGGGTGCCGCAGAGTAATCCGCCGAAGAGTTCCCAGATGGAGTCGACGAAGGAGAGGGCGGTGCGCTGGCAGGCAACTTCGCCGGGCTGGAAGGGGTAGGCTTGCCACATCCAGTGCAGGCGGTTGGCGATTTGGCGGTGGGGGACGGCGACGCCTTTGGGTTGGCCGGTGGAGCCGGAGGTGTAGATGAGGTAGGCGGGGGTGTCAGGTGCGAGGGGCGGGGTGCGAGGTGCGGGGTGCGGGGGGCGGGGCCCTTCG
>Ga0247727_10005936_pt1 | contig 24299 bp, 25 predicted proteins | sample WisWelCaveWW1625_FD_202498 | JGI IMG/M metagenome (GOLD analysis project Ga0247727, IMG submission 202498) | Biofilm microbial communities from Wishing Well Cave, Virginia, United States - WW16-25 | ecosystem: Environmental > Aquatic > Deep subsurface > Groundwater > Cave microbial mat | place... | reverse complement strand
GTTTGCGAGTAGTGGCTGCGTGAAAAGGATCACGTTATCGTCCCAGCGATTCCAGAAGGCGCGCAGGAAAAAGTTTGGACGTTCGTAGACTGCATTGGCATAGCCGAGGGCGGGTGTCGACGCGGTGAACGTATTGTTTGTCATAGGGCCATCATTGCGGTTTGAATCGACAAGGCCGCCTGAGACGGAGAGTTTGGAGTTGCTCGAAAGTGCGTATTCAGTCTGGAGATTGAATTTGTTGGAACGAAATGCCAGCGCGTCGCGGTTCCTCCATTGGGCGTTTTGATCGTGGCCGACTGACAGACGGTAGCCGAACTTTCCGATCGTGTTGGCGTGGATGGCTGCGCTGCTGATGGTGCCGAACTCTCCACCGCCGAATTGCAGGGTCGTGCCTTTCATTTCTTGCGGCGATTTCGTGATGATGTTGATCACACCGTCAAAGGCGTTGAACCCATACACTGCCGAGGCCGGTCCCTTCAGCACTTCGATGCGCTTAATTTCAGGTAAGGTCACCGGAATGGCCTTCCAGTAAACTATGGGCTTGGGCATCCACGAAGATTGATCGACCGTCCACCAGGACCAGCATCTTATTGGCCAGCAACTGATTATCACCGCGTGCACTTACGTTGAACTCAGCCCCGGTGGTCTGCATCACCTCCATGCCAGGAATACGACGCAGAATTGTCGGGATATCCATGGCGCCGGAATGTCGAATATCCTCGTCCGTAATCACATACACGTTCGACGGCGCCTGCGAGATGGGCTGTTCGTAGCGCGAGGCGATGCTGACCGTTTCTTCTTCCTTGATCAGCTCGAGTTCCGGAATGACAACCTGATCGGACTGGGTGCTCTGTTCTTCCGTGTAACCTGGGAGAGGCGCCTGAGCGACAAGCAGGATTGTCAGCATACCGAGCAACAGGGATTTTTGCTGGCCTGTGAGTTGTGTCATCTCTCGCTCTGCTCCTCTGCTCTTGCACGTGAAGCGCGCCCCCTCCCTCACCCTCCCCCATAATATGGGGGAGGGACAGGGAGGGGGGCCGAACCGTCATGAATAATGCGGGCCAGAGGCTACGAGGAACAGTGGGACAGGCACCGCCGCAGACGTCGGAGCCAGTCCCCCTGGCCTCCATTTTTAACTCAAAACTCAGAACGTCTCTCGCCTCGTCTTCCAACTCAGAACTCAGCACTCAACACTCAGAACAATTAAGTCAGTGCCTCATCGGTTGATCTGGTTCATTTGGTTTGTTTTGTTCATCTAGTTGGTCTTGTTAACCAAACAAACGAGACAAACCAAACAAACCAAATAACGGTCTTCTGCCAATCAACGAGTAAAGCTAGCAAGAGCTGTGCTTGGGGGAGAGAGCGAAGAAGTTCTGAGTGCTGAGTTCGAAGCGGATAAGACAGGCGGGACGGGCAGGGAAGTTCTGAGTTTTGAGTTCTGGGTTCTGAGTTAGAGGCGAACTGGGAAGAGCGGGACAGGTTGATCTGGTTTGTTTGGTTTATCTGGTTGATTTAGTTCATCTGGTTAGTTTCGTTCAACAAAACAAACGAGACAAACCAAACAAACCAAATAACCAAGGCAGCCTTCAGCCTGCACCCCTTCAGCCTTGAGACCGCCGAGACCGCCTCACCCATCATGCGGTTCCGGCGAGGTGCTTCCTTGCCGGTTGTCGTGGGAGCGATGCTTGTCATCACGGATGACGAGAACCATCACCCAGATGAGCCCGACCAGCCCCATAAGCAGCACCCCCTCAATTGCCAGTGTCATGGCAGCGGCTCCCTTCTGAAAAAGACCGCCAGCGGTATTGGAAGGTTAAGGCTCAGGCTAAGGTTGAGATAAAGAGAGTTTCATCTTCGCTCAACCTCGACCTCAGCCTCAACCTCGACTTCCGCCTGCTAACCGCATATCCAGCAAGCCGCATGCCTAATCTGGGGAGCAGCAAGCGGGACAGGCACCGCCGCAGACGGCGGAGCCAGTCCCCTGCAGAACTCAAAACTTTCCCGTGCTCACCGGCAATCAACGAGTAAAGCTAGCAAAAGCTGTGCTTAAGGGAGAGGCGGGACGAGCGGGGAGGGGTGGAGAAGTTATGAGTTTTGAGTTCTGAGTGCTGAGTTAGAAGAGGAGCTGAGGGTGAGATTCTGAGGAATGCGGAATGAGAAATGTGAAATGAGTTGGCCAGACGAGAGGAGAGAGAAGTGCTGAGTTAGAGGCGAACTGGGAAGAGCGGGACGGGCAAGCTCCGAAGGCTGAGGCTGAGGTTAAGGTTGAGTGAGGATCTGACTGTCCTTATCGAGCCTCAGCCTTAGCCTCGACCTCAACCTATCTCATCGTTCCCCGCTGCCATGCGGTTCCGGCGAGGGGCTTCCTTGTCGCTTGTCGTGTGGGTGACGGCCGCCACCAAAGATGTCGAGCACGATCACCCAGATAAGCCCAACCAGCCCGATAAGCAATGTCCACTCAATTGCCTGTGTCATGGCTGCAGCTCCCCTCAGAAAAGTCCGCCAGTGCGGAGAAGGTTGAGGGTCAGGCTAAGGTTGAGGCTAAGAGTAGAGAGTCTGATCTTCACTCAACCTCAACCTTGACCTCAACCTGCTAACCGCATATCAGCAAGCTGCATGCCTAATCTAAAATGCACTTGTCCTCAGCGCAATCTGCAGTTTTTCCCAGAATTGCGCCTGTCCGGAAGCTGCTACACGAGGATGGAAAGCAGTCTATGTGAATCGAAAAGGATTCAGTGGTGAATCAAAATGGATAACTTTGATAGGCGGGAAGGGGGGAGAAGTTCTGAGTTGGAAGTGGGGGAGAGGGAAGTTCTGAGTTCTGGGTTCTGAGTTTTGAGTTGGCCGGAAAAACTGATCGGGAAGTTCTGAGTTTGAGGGGAATTAAGGGAACATTCTGGTTTTCTTCTGCCAGACGATAGGCCGGCGATATACAGAATTCAGAATGTCTCCATTTGTTATACCCGCATGAGACTTGCTACCGCGGAAGCCCTAACTCTTTCCTGATGGCTTCGCAGAGCGTATTGGCAATTTCAGTGTGGCGAGGGACAGGTGCAGACCGCTTCGTCCCTGCGTTGTGATAGATGTCGTGCTTACCGCTTGAGCGAGTACACTCGCACCCGTCTGCCTTCAGTTTTCGGATGAACTCTTTTCGCTTCACGCGTGGACGAGGATGGGGATGGATTTCGAGCGACGACGAGGATGAGTAGACGCGTGTTTTCGTTCAGCGAGGACCAGTTGATACGCGTCTTCAATGTTCTCCTGAAGGGCTTCAAGCGTGTCGCCTTGGCTCATGACGCCCGGGACTTCGACCAGCTGGCCGACGTACCAGTCTCCGTCTTTCCAATATTCGAGAGTCAGGTGTATCTGCTTCATGTGAGCCACCCCTTCTCTACAGGAGAGAGAGCATCGATCCTGTGCATGCGTTGCTATACGGTACCATACGGTATTACAGAATGCTATGCGAGATTATACTGTCATGGCGCCTTATTGGCGATAGAAGAGAGCTTTTCCTGTAGAGACCTGTGTGCACGGTGCGATAGGCCGTTGGATTTGCGGCCTATTCTGGAGTGCGATAGCGGCAGCATGGTGGATAAACATTGGGTTGTTTAGTAGACTTGCCTTCGATAGATTGCGGCGTTGGTTTGTTACACTGGACAGCTTTTCCACGCCAGACTTATACGTGAGCCAGCGGGTGCCGGTCGTTGTATTGGTTCTCGTGTTGGGGGATAGTGAACAGTAGGAGGAGATGCCATGAAATTTACGATCACCATCACGCGCGATGAAGATGGAGTCTACATCGCCGAATGCCCGGCAATTCCTGGATGCGTCAGTCAAGGCAAGACGGAAACGGAAGCACAAGCTAATGTGCAGGACGCGATCAAGCAGTGTCTTGAAGTGCGTGCTGAGATGGGGATGCCTCTGACCGTTCTCACTCGTCAAGTGGAAGTCATCGCGTAATGCCGCCGGTTCCAGTTCTTGCTCCATCCGACGTTATCAAGATCTTTCAGCGCCTTGGTTGGCAGATGGTCCGTCAGAGGGGCAGTCATATCATCATGACTAGACCGGGCCACATTGCCACTCTTTCGATACCCAATCATGCGGAAGTTGCACGGGGACGCTGCGCAGTCTGATCGCAAAAGCGGGACTGACAATTGAGCAATTCCTCGCGGTCTCAAGCAAATAGCGGGGGGAATTAAGGGGACATTCGGAAGGGCGAAAAAGTTCTGAGTGCTGAGTTCTGGGTTCTGAGTTGGCCGGAAAAGCTGATCGTACAGTTGTGAGTTCTGAGTTATGAGTTCTGAGTTGGGGGCAAAAGCTGGGAGAGGGAAGTTTTGAGTTAGGTCCGTCAACGCCAGTTTGCACTCAGAACTAAGAACTCAGAACTCGGCGAAGCCGTTGACCTAAAACTCAGCACTCAGCACTTCTTCGCCAGTCTCACCCATCGCGCTTTTCTCGCAAGTCTCGCGAGTCTCGCGCGAATTTGGCGCGCGATTACTTCTCCGGCGGAGCCGACTTGAGATCCCACTCTGCCACACCGTTGAGGCCGACTTGTTTGAGCAAGGCAGCACGCATGCGTCGCAAAGAGGCATCTTGCGGAGCGGCCTTGATGAGATCGCAAAGACACGACATGGCGTCGTACCAAAACCCGCGCCCGGCATTCCGCAGCACGCTTTGACGGTCGCAGGTCAAATCGACTTCCATTTCCACGACGCACGTACTGAACTCACAGCGCTCGATAATGCCGCCGGCCACAATATCCTGCGACGGCGAGTCCGGATTGCGAATCGCGGAAATGTACCAGCGATATTGCACGTCCGGTTCGAGTGTCAGACCCAAAATTTTGAGATTAAGGGTTTGGACGCCTGCCTGACTCGGTGTGGGAATGGGGCCTTCGTACAGCGGCTTGATCGATCCGGTGTTGACAAGCGTAAATCGTATGGGCAAGGAGGTTGGCTTGGAGAGGAACCAGTTCAAGGAAGGCGCCTGCTTCACCGTCAAGCCGACATGGTCGGGAACAAGGGCCACGATCTCTGGCTCCTTCCCCTCCGTACCTCGCATGCCTCCACCGACTCGCGCGCGGGGCGTGATCTGCTTCCGAGGGGTATAGACCGGCAACGGCGACTCTTCCGATTGGCCGGTTGGGGCCTGGATCCCTTGGTCGGCAACAGGCGTTGCAGCCAGGCCCGAAGTGAAGCCTGATAGGCTGAAGGTGATGATCAGAGCACCGCGGATGATGATCGATGTTTTCATAAAGTAACGACTCAGGTAGATAGGTGAGTCCAGTGATGAGTGATCAGTGACGAGTGATGAGTGGGACTGCCGAACCCCGGTTCACATCCTGCCTATGCCCTCATCACCCATCACAGCTCACTGCTTTGCGAGATAATGTATAGCCTTCAGCCTACACACCTGCCCGACTCTAGCACTTCCATGACGCAAATCACAGCCAGTTGTTCAGCAGGAGAAACGCCGACCAGTATGCCGGGTGTTCATAGACTCGATCCGCCAAGAGCTTCTGCTGTGCTGCTTGCAAAGCCTGTGCCTTTGACAGCTTGGGATTTCGCAGTTGTCGGTAGAATTCAGAGACCAAGGTAGCTGAAGCTTCATCGTTGATGAACCAGAGTGTCGCGATGGCACTCCGGGCCCCAGCTTTGATGGCGACACCGGCGAGACCCAAGGCCGCACGATCATCTCCCACTCCCGTTTGACAGGCGCTCAAGGTCAGGAGTTCGAGCGGGTCCTCGCGGAACCGGAACAGACCGATCAATTGATCCAAGGTGCTCATGGTCAGCTTCTCATCGAACGTCAGGAGAAACGAATCGTTCACGCTGGTGGAGAACTTCCCATGCGTGGCGATGTGCAAGATCCCATACCGTCCGTCGCGCAATTCCTGTTCCAGCCGTCGCGCAAGAAAGTCCTGGTTCATCAGTTGATCCGCCTGATACAGCGAGCGAATGGCCTCGACTTCCTCCGCCACATAGGGGAGGGAAGGAAATCCCTGCACGGCTTTCGTGAGCCCGGTGGCCAGAAAGCGCACTTTCTCGCGGTTCAACGGGCGCGGGTCCGTCAGGGTGATGCCGGGGGTCAGCGCGACGGCAAACTTGTTGATGAGAAACGTCGAGCCGTCGTGAAGCGCAGCCATCGGGATGGTCCGGAGCGCGCTGTCGGGCACAAACACCAAGGTCGCAATCTGCTGCTTTGCAAACTCCGGTTCCAGCGGACGGACGAGCCAGTCATACAGCTGTTGCGCATGGGGGAGGTACTCCCGCGTGGTGCGTTTCTCGACGGTACGTCTAAACAGCCGGATTTCCTTCGTCAGCGCCTCTGCACCGACCGGCACCGCAACCCTGATAAGGCCTGAGGGCAGGCTCACCAACAATTCCAGCCGCGTTGGAAAGAGAATGGGATAGATGACGGCCGTGTTCGCTGTCAGGCTGTCGAACTTCATAAGGCGGGCCTGCAGCGCATCGACACACTCATCTTTGAAGTAGTCGCGCAACTCGGCGGCCTTATAGGCTTCGATCGCGTCGCGGGCGGCCAAGAGGTATTGCGTGGCGGCCGGCTGTGCTTCGGTCAGCGAGGCCCGTTGGAGGAGCAAATCTGCCAGCTCAAAAAACAACGGTCGTATCGGGTCCTCGTCAGACCAGGAGGAGTCCGCAGCAGCGACGGCGACTGCCGGGCGAATCGGTTGCAACGTGCCGGTGGCCTGACGATAGGACGCGAGGGCTTCGTCGAGTTTCCCCGTGGCAGCCAGCTGCCGTCCGAGTTGCCATTGCCAGCGGTATAACGACTCCAGGGCATCGACCGATTGGGCAGCAAAGATTGCGCGCCTCGTGAATGACAGCGCTTCATCCAACCGCTGCTCCAACTCATACAAATGGCCGAGATGACCGAGGGCGAACGACAGGGTGCGCGCATCACCGATCTGTTCAGCCAGGCTTGCCGCTTCCTGCAGGGCCCCAGCCGCCCGGAGGATAAGCGGAGTACGGAGGTCTGGGAGGGAGGGGAGCAGGCGACGATACAACAGACCGATATTCATGAGTCCGATGGATTTCTCGCGAGAGGCTGGCAACGCAGTGACCTGCTCAAGGGCTTGGTCGATCCATAGGCGGCTGTTCTCCGGCTGATTGAGCTGTAAGTTTGTTCGTGCCGCATTCAACCGCGCATGCAGTTCGACAAGGGGGAGTCCAGCCTGCTGCGCCAGCTGAACGGTCTCTGTAAAGGCGGTGAGGGCTTCCTCAGGACGATTCTGGAGGGCATGGAGAATGCCGAGATCGTTGAGGAGAGGCGCGGTGAGTGCCGGCGATGAGACCTGCCTGGAGAGCTCATGGGCCTGCGTCAAATGCGTCGAGGCCGCATCCAGTTGTCGTGCAGTCAGGTAGCTATGGCCCAGTTGCGCCCAGACCGTCGCTCGCCACAGAGCATCCGGTTCGTTCTGCGCAAGTGCCGAGGCGAGTTCGAGCAATTGGAGCGCCTGTCTGGTTTGGCCGAGCGATTCAGCCGCTCGGGCCGCGGCGACGAGGGCCTGGCTCTGTTGATGGGCCTGGCCTTGTGCTTGGTACTGCCGCGCGGCTTCTTTCCACGTTCCCAGCGCATCTTCATATGAGCCACGCTGAAACGCCTGCGAGCCTTGCGCCATCGCCTCATCGGCAGCGGAGCTTGGAGCGGAGGCCGATATCGTCATGGACGGGCTCAGGAGCATCGCGCTGAGAAGCAGGCATGCAAGGGCAAGGGGTTCAGGCTGAAGGCTGAAGGCTGAAGGCTTCAGCCTAAAACCCTTCAGCCTATCTACCTGAGAGAGTGTGTGATCACGCACGTTTAACCCCTAAAAACCTTCAGCCTATCCACCTGTGTTATCTTGCCCCCCTGAACGCCTTCAGCCTATCCACCTTCCTCATTACAACACCTGAACGACCAGTTGGAGCTGAATGCCGTGGTCTTGCAAATTGCCTGGTGGATGGGGAACGTGATTCAGCGGCAGTCCCCAGTAGAGTTCAAAGTGCGCGCGATCGCGCGGCAGAATATTCCAGCGCAGGCCAAGCCCGATACTCGGCAGGGTTTGTGGATCGGGCGTGGTTCCCTTCGCATCCCAAGCCCTGCCCAGGTCTACAAATTGAGCGAATTGCAGCAGGTCCTCCCCGGTCGCGTATTTGATGACAGGATAGCGGGTTTCAACCGAAGCGAGGAATGCGTTGTCGCGGATGAGCGTACCCTGACGATACCCTCGGACGCTGAACCGTCCACCGACAGGCACCTGCTCCAGTGGGAAGAGACGGTCATTGGCCAACTGCAGGTCCATGCGACCGAGAATCTGGAGCCCACCCCAGTCGTCCATCCGCTTCACGGCCTGAACCTGACCCAACCAGGAGAAGAATTGTCCGTCGGGTGTGGGGCCTCGATTGATCGTGGCGCCGAGGACGTCGATGCCGATACTGAAGCGCGATCGGGCGGCAATCACAGACGAAGACGTGCGGTGCGTATATTCTTGAGCGAAGCGGAGCGCACTCACCTGGTTTACCCCCGTACTCGACGAGCCGGGAATGAATTCAAATGGTTGTCCCGGGATATCGTCAAACACCGACGTGATCTTGTTGTACAGATGTTCGCCGGTGAGCGCGACGGCAAACTCATCGGAGACGGTCCGATAGATCGGCTGGCGAAGCGTGAAGCCGATGATTTCCGCCTCCGCATTCAAGTCGAGGGAGCGAAACGCTGGGTCCACCACGAGGAAGTCGTTTCGGCGGTAGGAAGCGATGAAGATCGTGTCGTATCGATTCAAGGGGAGTGAATAAGAGGTATCGATGATCGGATTTACACCCCGGGAGCGGCCATAGGTGAAACTAAACACATCGCCGTTACCTGTGATGTTCTGGTGGGCGATCGTCGCGAGTCCTCGCTCAGCTCCGACCACGGGTGTCTGATAATTGTTGAAGTCCAGCCACGCTTTCCAGGGACTGGCCTCTTTCACGTTCACTTGCAAGATGCTGTCGCCGCGCTTGTCGCCGGGACGGAGTTCGGCGTTGATCCGTTCGATGCGTGGATCCTGCTGGAGCAACTGCAACCGTTCTTGCAACGGCTCCAGCCGCAGCGGCGTCTGTGCGCCTCGTTCGACCCGGTCGCGCAAGTATCCGGCGCGGAACCAGTTCTGTCCCTCCACATCGATGTTGGCCAAGGTGCCTTCGACGATCTGAACGGTGATGACGCCGGACACCACGTCCTGATCGGGAATGGTCGCGCCGGAGGTGATATAGCCCCTATTCACATACAGGAGGGTCAGCGCAAGACGAAGGCGTTCGAGATCCTCGTTGGTCAGTATCCGATTGGTGTAAGGCGCGGTGACTTCGGCCAGTTCCGCATCGGTGAAGACCGTACTGCCGGTCACAAGAATGTTGCTGGCGAAGACCTGGATCTGGCCCAGCGGTTTCTTCACCTCTCCCTCCGGCGGTATCGGGACCACGGGGAGGGTGGGGAGGGGCACCGGGGTCGGGGGCTTGAATTCTTTCTTCAGCGGCGCAGGCGGTTCTCCCGATCGTCCGGTCGGGTCGAAGATCGGGGGGAGAGTCTGTTGTGCGTAAGCGGAGGTTCCTGCCAGCATGGTCAGCATGGCACCCCCAAAGAGCATGACCCATCGTGCCGTCCGACGGGTCGCTCGCAGAGCGGCACATCGAGAGACGCGCGGGTCTAGGAGTGGCACCCGGTCGCCTCACTGTCGGCAAAGTTTGCAATCAAAAACCCGGCTGGGGTCAATCGACGGAGCGAGACCCTGTCGTTGGCCAAGAGGCCAGAGGTTCGAGGTGCGAGGTTCGAGGTGCCTTCGGCGACGGTTCCGTCTTTGAATGTATCGGCGTCTAGTCCGGCGAGCGCAAGCGGGCTCGTCAGCCAGCTTCCGGGATCTGCCGGCAACTGCTCGCGCCCGGCGACGACGAAGCTACTGGCTTGTCCATTGGCCAGAGCCGCGCAGCGCTGCGTCACGAGGCTCTGCGCCTGGCTGGGTGTCGAAGTCAAAGTTCCCAGGCTTTCGCTCAAATTGGACGTGGGACTTTGGATCGTCACCGTCCCATTCAAGCCGAATTGCGACGAGGCGCTCACGAGGCTGGTGGAGTCAGCCAAGAACAGAGGGGTCGTGATTGTGATATTCCCCCCGGCGCCTTGGACCGCCCGTGCAAGAATCTGGCTGTTTTGCAGGATGACCGAGTTCGGATCGATAAAGATGTCCCCGCCGCCGCCCGTGCCGTCCAACACTGAGGTGCTGATCGTGCTGTTTACCAACCGGACGAGATCCACCGCGCGGATCTCGATCTTTCCGCCGCTTGCCTGGCTGGCCTGCGTGGTGATCGAGCTGTTCTGCAGTATGAGTTGGTTCCCGGCGTCGAGGGAGATATTGCCTGCGTTGCCTAGACCTGTACTGCTGGCTGAAATACCGGATCCGCTGTTTAGCGTCACTGATTGTCCGGCCGTGATCGTGATGTTGCCCCCATTCCCGCTGGCCGCGCTAGCACTGCTGCTTTCCATGGTTGAGCCGCCGGAGAGCACAATTGAATCCGTGGCGTTCGCAACAATGGAGCCCGCGTTCCCACTGCTGAATTGAGTGTTTGTCAAAATGTGGCTACCATTGGCGAGAGAGAGATTCCCGGCGGTCGCATTCAGGGTAATTGAACCGCCATCGAGATCGACATTCGTACGGCTCGAAAGTAACGCCTGATCCAAGGTAATGCTGGGAGCGTGCAGGTCGATCGCGGGGCGATCCGCGGTTGTCCCTCCGAACGCTCGAACAACGCCGTTCGCCGATACGGTGATAGATTCTGTTGCTTCGAAGGTGACTCTTCCGGCTCCTGTGCCTCTGCTCGAACTGAACACTTCAGCACCGTTTGTCACGAGAATCTCTCTGGCCTGAATCACTATGTCACCCTGACCTCCCGATCCCTCCTGTATGTTTGCGACAACGACAGGAAAGCTGGGATCGAATGGTTCAGAGATCGTGATTGTCTCGCTGGCGTCCAGGGTAATGGTCCCGGTTGAACCAGACTGGCTGCTTCCCGTGATGATGGCTCCCCTGCGAATGGTGAAATTCTCTCCAGTGATGGTCACATCTCCAGCTACAGTCGAAGTACTCGTGGTGGTTCCGATGGACCCCCCATCTTCTACTCGGAGGGTTCGTGCATAGATATCGATCGCTCCACTGCCGCCTCCGTCGAACGGACCACCAGCATCGGACGAGATTGCCGCGCCAACTCCAAAGTTCTCATCTATCCCTGCGACCGAGAGCTGGTTAGCCGCTTCCACCGTGATGTGTCCCGCTGTTCCAGCCCCGTGCGAGGATGTACTCAGGAATGAAGAATTCTCAACTGTCACATCAGGTGCTATGACACTAAGATCGCCACCCTTTCCTTCGGTGACAGTACTGCTTAGGATAGCGCTCTGGGTGAATATATCGAGGCTGCCCCCTGTCAGGTGGATAGACTCTGTGGCGGTGATGCTGATATCGCCTCCTTGACCGGAACCTCTGGCCTCGAAGGTGATGGGATCTATTTCTCCGCTTCGACTGAAGATAGTTCCCCCATCCGTAAGTGCCACTTGGTCACCGGTCACGGTTAAGTTTCCTCCTCGGCCGGTTCCCGTGGTGTGACTGACGAGTGAGCCACCTCCGTCCAGAAAAACCATCGGTGCGTCAATAGTCGCACTACCGGCGGCCCCGCTCGATGAGGTGGTGGTGAATACACCGCTAGTCACAAATCCATCCTGGTTGGGTATTCCAGTCAACGCAAATGTGCTGTCGAATCCTGAAATTGTGACAGACTCCGAACCGGCGAGGGTGATCGTACCGCCAGCTCCAGTACCCTCAGCGGCGCTGGAGATCTGCCCTCCATTGACGAGCCCGATGGTTTGACCGGTGATTGAAACATCGCCACCGTGCCCATCGCCTGTGGAGAAGCTCCTGACGGAGGCTCCATCTATCTGGACATTCCCTGCGGTGATCTGGACATCAGCGCCACTCTCAGTGCCAGAAGTCGCGGTGACGATCGCACTACCTACGCTGAGAGCGACAGTGTCCAGCGCTCCGACGGTTTCGGCCGTCGTGAGCACCGTGTCGTTCACGCTCAAGACGAATTGGCCGCCGCGAATCGAGACGGTGTTGGCCCCGCTGACATCTATGGTGGAACCGGGTGCGAGATGGACGGAGCCGTAGGACGTGAAAGATTCACTGTTGATGTTCGGCATCGATTGCAGGCCAGTCACAAGAAATTCTCCGGGAGAAGCTGTGACGGCTAGGTTAATCTCGCCGTTAGGTGCGGATAACCTCCCCCCGGTAACGGTTACCCCATCAGGTACCGAAGCTGAATTACCAGTGTCTGGATCGGTATAGGTGAATCCCAGGTTTCCGCCGACGAGTGAGAGACCTGTCCCGTTCGCCAGGGTGAGTTGAGTGCCTTGCACCGCGATGGCGGCCGGATTTGAGCCTAAAAATCCGTAGGCGTCCACCGAGGCAGTGCTGAGCAGTGCGTCTTGTGCCCCGGGCAGTGCCTCGAAGCGGACCCCGTCGCTGAGCCGCAGGTAGTCTGCTGTGGTGAAGTTCACAGAGCCACCAACATTAAGAACGGCATTCGAACCGAAGATGATTCCGTTGGGATTCATGAGAAAGAGGTTGGCGCCGGGATAGTAGGTGACGCTGTCGATAGTGCCGAAGATGCTGGAAGGATTCGCTCCGGTGACGCGACCGAGAATGTTGCCAATCGTGGTATCGGCAACCAGATTTGTTGTCTGGAACCGCGCAGTTTCCGCAGCGGTAATACTGAAGTCGCCGAAGCTGTGGAAAAGATTCGAGCCAATGGGTCGACCTTCGGTGATCTCATAGACATTCCCGACTCGGTTTACCTGCGTCCCGAGACTTCCGGGACCGATTGTCTGGGTGACTTGGGCGAGGACACTGCCAGTGTTGATCTGGAGCAGGAGACCAAGACAGACGATGACCGGGCCGGTAAGATAGTATGCGTGACGGGAAGTGTCCAGAAGCATGAGCCGTCTTTTCATGATGAATCCCTCCCGGCGGTCTGGTCTTAGGGGCCTGTTACTCCTCGCGCGATTTAAAACGCAAATGCTGTACCCTAAGGATTGAATTCTTCGTTCGCCACTCTGTTCACCAGAACCCCCAGAATTAGCGCGGAACACTTTTAAGACACGCTCCTAACCATCCAGTACGTACCTCTCGTGTAACTCGTGAGAGCTTATCGAGCCGGATACTGCAGTATCCGGCTCGATACAGGCGCAAAGCCATTGCATTATCTGAGTATGTCTCACAGCCGGTTAACCCACTCGCATGAAATTAATTCTTTTTCTGCTGTGCATCTTCCTTCATTTTCATGTCAGCATCACGCGAGAAGGAATCCCGTGAGGGATGAGGTTTTCCTGGACACATCCGACAACAGGGGACGCAGCCGGATCCACCACCGGCCCCGTCCTCTCCGACGACGCTGGGGTCATTGGCGACGGTTTGTCCAAGGATTTCATCGTCGCCGCCAGCCCCCGGTGGCTCATACACCTTGATGTATTCCAGTTTGAGTTGGTGGGAAAGTTGTTTGAGCCCGAACCAGAATTGACCCTTGAGTTCTCGCTCGTGCGAGAGACTTGTAGGAAGGAATATGAGGCTTTGAGTGAACAGGGGCAACGGTGCCCCTGAGTCGACGAACACATAGGAGGTGCTCGTTGCTTTCTTGGCTTGAGCCGAACCGATTGGATTCTCAACCCCTATGTCGGCGTCCTCCACCCACCCATGCACGCGAAAGGTCGAGAGCGTTGCACCTCCTCCTGAAGTGTTCCACAGCGATCCCTTGGCTTTTCTATAATAGGTGACTGATATACTGCCTGTTGCTGAAGGCCCCGCATTAAGCACTTTAGAGAAGACGATGTCCGCACAGTTTACGTAGGTGGAGTTCGAAGCATCGCAATTCGACGGCTGGGTGCCATATGGCACAATGAGTGCATTTTCTATTTTGATTTCTTCATCGCCCGCGTTATCCGTTGCCACGACCTTGGCTGGCGAAGTGCCATTCAGACTCTTAATTGTAAAGGTAGTATAGTTTCGGCCTGGGCTCGTTTGCGGGGGATTACAGTCGCTGAGAATGAACTGAAACTCGGTGTTGCTGCCGCAGTTTTCGCTAATCGCGGCTCCATCAACGATGACGCTGATCGCAGCGCTGGAGATTAAAGGTGAGGCAAGTAGCGTTACCATCGCGCAGAAAGCCAGGAAGGCTAGAATCGGTGTTTTCATAACTTGTCCTTTCAGGATTAGAGGTTTGTTATCATCCCCGTGCGGTGCCCTTTTTCGTTCCACGCCTTGGCCCGGGGGGAATCCTGGGTCCGGGGGAAGTATGACCCCACCGCTCAAGAAGCATGAGCTCGGTGATAGAAGGATAAATAGGAAAAAGAATGCCTTTCACAACCAGGTAGGCACGTTTCATAGCTTCGAACACGTTGATGCGGCCATAGCCTGTTTCCCAGTTCCATACTCCATTTGGATGGGTAGTAGTGTTATCGTAGATTAGGGGAGTTCCTGGTAGCTGTCCGGGATGATGAACGGGGTCTGGCACCGTCATTCTTCCCACCTTGTCGGCGCTGCGCTCGATGATGTCGCGGACATCGTTTGGCCGGCTCTTGAGTATCGGGTGCCGACTCATTATCAAGGCGGCGAGTGCCGCCACCTGTGGAGTTGCTGCCGAGGTGCCCCAGAAGTTGATGGTATAGCCATTACCACCGCCGATGATACAGGTAGGAATCCCGACACCCGGTGCTACCACTGAGAGGGCAGCACCATAGTTTGAGCCACCGCCGGAACCCCAAACGCCCGTGCAGCGGTTTTCAATGACTGTTCGATCAGTCGCGCCGCAGGCAATGACATATTCCTTATACGCAGCGGGATATCCGACTTGGCCGATGTCGTCATTGCCGGTTGCTGCACAGATGAGTACGTTCTGTGTGAAGGCATGTATGAGCGCAGGCTGAACGAGGATTGGGTCGTTCAATTCAGGAGCTGCATTGCTGTAACTGATTATTTGACAGTTGTTCGTGGCCGCAAAATTGATGGCCGCCGCGAACGTGCTGACGATAGCTCCATCCAGTTTCAGCGGAAGAATGTTGCATGCGCCCGCGAGGCCAGTTATCCCTATGTAATTGTTAGCTCCGTCCTGGTTGTTGCATCGCGCTGCAAGCACGCCGGCACACCTAGTCCCGTGGCTATTTCCTTGAGCGCTGCCTCCAAGGGGGGGTCCTGTGACCACAGTGACTTCTGTAGGCGATGATGGTGTGGAAAACGTCGTTGCTCGATCGGTATTGATACCATGTTGCAAGTCTTCGTGGTTGAGTTGGATCCCGTCGTCAACAATAGCAACTCGGATCCCGGCCCCGGCGGGAAAGGGGGCGGTAGAGGTGGTTCCGGTTTCCACCCAGCCGGCTTTCGCCCAGCCGGCTTCCGCCGCAATCCTTTCCAGGTTCCATTGCTGCCCAAAAAGAGGATCGCTCGTCGGGCTCGCAGCTGGTACGAACATGGGCATGTAATCGAGATACGTCGCAGCAATGAGATCTTTATATTTTTTATTGTGAAGTTTTATCTGAAGATCAAGGGCAGCCGTAGGCGGAAGAACCTGATGATTAGAAGAAGGGACGAGGTAAAAGAGCCGGAGTCCGTTCAGGTATTGCGAGATATCTGCCTGGTAGCGTAGACCTAACGTAACGAGTGCGAGATCCAGGTTTCCGGTGATAGCTTTGGTCTTTGGCTTGACGATAAGCACATGTGGCAGGGCGCAGACCGGGTGTCCTTTTGGGTTTGCCTTGGTCGCAGGAAACCGCAAAATAGGTCCGACCCATTCCAACTGATTTGCTAGCTTTCGTTTAAGGCTTCCCAAGTGTTTGTCCAAGATGGACTTCCCGTCCTTCGAATGAACCCAATAAAGACGATTGGTATGGTTCACCTTCCGCTTGAACTGATTGCCGTTCTGCTCTTGCGTATGAATGCGTTCCTCGAGCTTCACGGAAGTCTGTTCAAGTAAATGCTGCACTTTAGCGCGCGCGATCGGTTTCCTGAAACCAAGGAGAAGTAATGTGTCGTCAAGCCTCAATCGGGCGCCAGAGTTATGACGAATAGTGGATGGAAATTTCATCGAGCATGACTCCGTGAGATAGAAATGGCGTCGGGACTCTTAAATATTGCTTTGCTCTGATGTCTGTGGAGAGACCGATGGGATCGTGAGTACGGAGAAGGTGTCAGGATCCTTCTCCGAATTGAGACCTTTGCTCGTGGAGGAATCGAGATGATGATCGGAGGTGGAAGACCGCACTTCTAGGAAGCCTGAGGTGCCATTCATGGCCGGCTCCGATGAAGGTCCAGGGGAGAGAAACCAGCCAGACCGCACACACGCAACTGGCAGCCTCTATTAAACCTGTACGGCATTTTTTGCAATAGCCCATTCGGGTAATGCGGACTGGTCTCTCTGGTTCGTCTCGTCTGTCTCGTTTTTTAGTTGAACCAGACCCACCGGACAGACCAGAAAGACCAGACCAACTAGATGAACAGTTTCTATGGGTAGCCTCATTACAGAAGAGTCCCCCCATATCTTGTGGAACGAGCCTATATCAGCACAGATGCCATCCCGATTCCTAAGACCCCCCCGATACAGCAGCTATACTTCTTCAAGGGAGGGCGTCGGCAATGGGCATATGGTGTCGCTTGGTTGTGGTTCTTTCCCTTGCTTGGTCGCTCACGGCCTGCGCAAGGTTTCCGCTTGGCGATGTCCCTCATCAGACGATTCCCTCTCTCACGCTTTCACCCATTCGAACATCCAATGCCGGCCCTATTGCCGGCGACTCCGGCTACCGATCCGGCATTCCCGTTTCTTTTCACGACCCATTGCCTATTCTGACCGCGATGCCGACCGGCGCGTTCTTTGGTCCTTCCACGCTGCGCTTGTCGAAGAATGGAGATGGATCGATCTCCGTTCTTTCAGACGGTCGTTCTGTTTCCCTGCTGCGTGGACTTGACCCAACTCTCGTGAATCCCGCCGTGCTCCCGTTTCTCTTTCCGTCCTGTAAGGTTCCAGCCGCGCCTTCAATGCAAGACGAGTGAAGAAGTTGTAAGTTCTTAGTTGTGAGTTTTGAGTTTTGGCTCGGATTCTAGGCTCGCTTTCAGCAATCAGCCGTTAGCTCAGGACCTAACTCAAAACTTAAAACTCAAAACTCAGAACTTCCCTGCCCGTCGCGCCTTTCCCGCTCGTCTCGCGCGTCTCGCTTGGCTATAGGGAGGGAGCCGCAGCCCCGGGGATAGCGGAGCCGGGGCTCCCGTGGCGTTGACGCTCAGTCAACCAGGAGGTTGTCAACCAGGAGGACGTTCTGGTTGGATCTCCTCCAGCATCACGTCGCCATTGGGTTCTCAGACGTGAATCCTCGCCCTTGAGTTCTCACACGTGAGCCCAATGACTATAGGTCGACTGCGCGCTGCGCCTACAAAAACCGTGAAGCGTGAAACGTGAAGCGTATCTCGTGAAAGGCAAAAGGTGAAACGTGAATCGTCCGAATCCAGAAACGAACGACGCTTCACGAGATACGCTTTACGAGGCACGCGCTTTTGTGCCTCTCACCTGATGGCCTTCTGAGGAGGTATATCGCAATCGGTGTGCCAGCGGGTTCCCTAGCCGGTTTTGAGAAATTCTTCGTGATTGCCTCAAAATCGACTGGTTTTCACGATGTCACAGGGAAACACGAAGGCGCAGAACATGACAGGCACTCTCTCAACTGAATCTATTTTGATTACAGGGGAATCCAATTGGATTCAGATGCTCTTGCGCGTGAAGCGTGAACGAGACTGGCAAGTTGTGCGCGACAGGCGCGGTCCGAAGGCCGAAGGGCGTGATGCTCGTGATGATGTCGCAACCTTCTGGCGCCAATAGCGACCAGCACGATGAGACTAGTGCCGAACAGCATACATGCTGCCGACGCCGACGTTGTAATTGTGTATCGAGATCCATCTGTCGCCATTGCTCCCGATCCGGCCGAGCTATCCTTCCGACATGACGCTCCAGTCCTTCCTCCACAAGGAGTTGGCGTATTCGATATTTGTTTGATTGATAGGTTCGCTGTGCCTTTCATTTCCCTTGCCATCAGGATGCAGGCATCCTGTTTCTTGTCGATCTGGCCCGCAAGGCCTGCATCGATACAGAACAGTGAGAATACCAGCGCAGCGCCGATTGAGAGCAGACCAGAATGCTTATACATGATCCATCTCCGTATGGCTGCTTACGGTGACCATTTTCCGGCCATGCTCAAACGCAACCAACATGCCAGTTGATCCTGTTCGAGGCTCTGGCATGGTAGTCCGTTGATTTGTTGGATCTATTGGCGCGGCTGTCGCGATGGATGGCGCTTAGAGTGCCTCGACAATCAACCCGAATTGAATCTATTTTGATTACAGGGGAATCCAATTGGATTCAGATGCAGTCATTCTGGCGAGAGGCAAGGGGCTAGGGGTGATGGCCAGCAGCATAATAAGAAGACGGTTATTTGGTTGATCTGGTTTGTTTTGTTTGTTTGGTTGAACCAGACCAACCAGATGAACCAGACAGACCAGCTGAAGCGCAACTCATACTGAGCCGGCTCTGTGCGCCGCCACTCATCAACAAACGAGATCGTGAAGGCGTTATACGCACCAGCAGGGTAGGTGAACCGAGGAGGTCTCTCGACGAGGCGATACTATGAGTCTACTTATGCGACATCCTTTGCAAATCGAATCACCGGCACAGCGATGGTTCGCGCTTTTCGCCTTCGCGTCGTGTCCTTGAGAGCCCCGGCTAAACTTCGCCCCACATCTGCGCTGACAATTTTCTCACCACACTGAACGCACACGCCCGCCGGCACATCTTCAATAACGATCAACCTCTTTCTGATCCAGAAATCCTGTTTAATCCGTTTCGCCTGGATCTTGCCTCCGCAAATGTGACAGCGACCGTAGTTGTACATGCGATTCACCTTTCACTGCGCTCATTCGAGAGCGTAGGTCGTAATGAGAAGGAGTTTCCCTGTCTCCTTGATTCGACAAATAACGGCGACCTAACGACCATCTGTCGCAGGCCCGACGACTTCATATCTGGCACCGCGCAAGTCTCGTGTGAATCGACGCCTTATCCTTCCGTTGAGGACGACGGATTCGACATCCAACATATCCATGTCATCATCAGCCATCTCCTCGAAAAAATGGGGGATCGCGAATTCATATTCCCGATTCCGCATCTTTCTTCGAATGAGATCAATGATGGCCAACGACATCGCCCCTGCTCAATACCGTCGCGCTCTCCCTCATGTGTATCTGCATGTTGAACGGGAACATATACAGCATGCGTAGTGACGCCTCGTTTCACTCGCTCTTTCGAAGTCGGCACGGATCTGTTCGGTCAGCCCTCGCTGCTTCATCAACGCTCTGGTCGCACTCACAGCGATAGAAAACTGATCCGCTCGCTCGCACCACCTTAGCAGATTGCAGTTTTATCCGGCCCTTACCCACCCCCTCTAACATGCCTACTCGTCTCAGTCAATCTCGCAGCCCTGCGATCACTACTGTGGTCACGCCGGCTATACCCACCTAAATGCGATGTTACGCGGTTCGATCAACGGAGATGCTCGACCATTCGCACACCACATGAGAGCATGAAAATGACGTCAGGAACCTTTTCCGAACTGGTGCCGTTGCTCGTGCAGAAAACGAGACAATGGTGCTGGGGAGGGAGAAGACCGCACTTCTAGCAGGATGCTGAAGAAGGTCGCCAGCGTTATTGGAAGGTTAAGGCTCAGGTTGAGGCTGAGAACAAAAAGTCGGGACTTTGCTCAACCTTAACCTTGACCTCAGCCTACGGGACTCACTGCCTATCCCTACATGACATTGCACAAAAGGAATGCTACCATCGGAAAGGGTTGAGGGGCGGTCATGGACGATCGAGTGACCGAAAGATTGATCATCGCCGAGGTCAAGCTGTGAGCGGCAAGATTCAGATTATGGTGCCGAAAGACCGGATTGCGGCCTTCTGCCAAAAATGGAAGATTACCGAGCTGGCTCTCTTCGGTTCCGTACTCCGAGACGATTTCCGTCCGGACAGCGATGTGGATGTGCTGGTGACGTTCAGCCCCGATTCAGACTGGGGGATTGAACATTTGCTGGATATGAAGGAGGAGTTGGAGGCGCTATTTGGACGAGCGGTTGATCTGGTTGAGAAACGATTGGTGGAGGAAAGCCGCAACTACATCAGGCGCAAGCACATTCTCTCCCATATGGAAGCCGTGTATGCAGCGTGACGACTCGCTCCTGCTCGATATGCTTCAGGCGGCGAGGCAAATATGGGAGTACACAAGAGGGCTGCAAGCGCTGGACTTCCTCAATAGCCGCCGGGACCAGGATGCCGTGCTGCTTCAGTGTACTGTGCTCGGTGAAACAGCTAAGCGCGTCTCGCCCGAATTCCGAAACGCCCATCCTGAGACCCCTTGGAGAAAAATCATGGGCGTCCGGAATGTTGTGGTCCATGACTATTTTCAAGTCGACTTCCACCGGGCATAAAAGATTGCGAGCCGTGACATCCCTGAGCTGATCAAAACTCTCGAGCCGCTCGTCCCGCCCGATTCTTCACCGTAGCGCCATACGGCTTTTCTTCATTTCTGGGCCTGGCTGTTGGGGACTGCGCCCTTCTTTTTGGCGCCTGTCCCCGTTTGAGGAGGAGCGGGACAGGCACCGCCGAAGACAGCGGAGCCAGTCCCCTGGGCCGGCTTGCAGGCAGCCGAGGATGCGCGACATCTGGAACGCGCTGCCCAAGATGGCCGCGTAGTGTTTACCAGGATGCAGATTTTCTTCGACTGCACGCATCCGGCCTCCCGCATCGAGGCATTGTGTACGCGCATCAACAGACACCGGTGTCCCACATTCTAAGATCTCTCATGCTGCTCCACGATGTATTGTCCCCTGACGACATGGTTCGCCACGTCGAATTTCTCTGACCGCTACATCGGCGATAGCGAGGGCAAGATCCCAGGAATTCTCAGAGAATCACGCAGTGGCTACACGGTTTCCGTTGGTGATTCCGTGGGGCGTGCGAATCGGATTCTGGAAATGTCTCGTGATGTCGAAACTATGAACATGGGTGTGCGAGCACGCCGGACCTTTGATCAACAGTTCGATCAGAGGCACGCCTTCGCCGCATGGGAAGAACTGTTCCAGCAAGCAAGTACCTCGTCATGAGTTCGCGCAGCCGACGCATCAGCCATGGTGCAGCAGTTTTTGTTTTTGCTCCGATGTTCGTCTGGCTGGTGTGCTCAAGCGGCATGCACTGGGAACGTGAGAGGGTGGAGGTCGGCCTGAACCTAAACCTGAGCCTTCTGGTGATGCATCGGTTTAGAAAAAGAGGACGTACGCTGTTGCTTATCCCGCATGGGCTACAGGAACACGCTGGGTTCGTTCTGCCTTGATTTTCCCTGTGGCAATCGCATGCACGCGCCGAAGCACATCCGCCGAGTAATAGCGGTTACCACACTGATCGCAGATGCCGATGGCCACCTGCTTGAGAATCACAAATCCGGACTTATGCTTGAATGCTTCGCACTCGACGCGCTTTGCCCTGACTGTGCCTTCGCAGTATTCGCAGCGATAGCCAAATTGTTTCTTCATTGAGCTATGCCTCCGTAACCTTGTACACGGTGACGATCAGGTAACGGCCGGTCCCGGTAAAACGACCGACGGTCCCTACCCATGTTGTGCGGTCAGCTCCTGTCCCATGTATCGTCTGCCTCGCGCCGCGAGGATCATCTTTTTCGGTCTTCATGATCCGGCCGTTCTAAATCGAGATTTCTACATCGGTCGTATCGAGCTCATCCTCGGCCATTTCCTCTACGGCATGCACCGTCATATCATAACTGCCTTTGCGGATCGCGGCTCTTATTCGCTCAAGCGTGCGTCTGGCCACCTATGGCTTCTCCACTGAATAGCCTCGCCAGTATAATCCGTTGGCTCGCAGAGGGAAAGATGACAGATTGCATCATAAAGAACGGGCTTGATACCTCCTACTGAGGTACCAAGCCCTGGTTCACAGGAGCCCTCTTGTCGTCTATGCGTGATGCCCGTGAGGGTGGCGCAACCTTCTGGCGCCAAGAACGACCAGCGCGATGAGACTAGTGCCGAACAGCATACCTGCTGCAGACGCCGACGTTGTAATTGTGTATCGAGACCCGTCAGCCGCCGTTGCTCCTGAGCCGTGCAGGCTCTGCGTCGTACATGGCGCTCCAGTCCTTCCTCCACAAGGATTTGGCGTATTCGATATGTGACTTATGTATCGAGACCCATCGGTCGCCATTGCTCCTGATCCTGGTCGGCTCTGTGTCCTACATGTCACCGCAGTCCTTCCCGCACAAGGAGTTGGCGTATTCGATACGTGTTTGGTTGGTAGGATTGCTGTTCCGGCATTCTGTTTCCCGTCGATCTGGAACGCAAGGCCCACATCGATACAGAACAGTGAAAACAACAGCCCAGTGCCGATTGCGAGCAGAACAGAATTCTTATTCATCATGCACCTCCGTCTGAGTTGGTTGCGTTGACCATTCATTTGGCCATGCTTAACAGCAATCAACGTGCCAGGAGATCCTGTTCGAGACTCTTGCGTGTTTATCCGTTGATTTGTTGGAGTTATTCGCGCGGCTGTCGCGATGGATACCGCTCAGAGTGCCTTGGCAATCAACCCGGAAGTGAATCGAATTTGATTATGATGGAATCAGAATGGATGCAGCATTCTCGAAGCGAGCGCGGGACGGGCGCGACGGGCAGGGAAGTTCTGAGTTCTAAGTTCTGAGTTCTGGGTTAGAGGCTGATAAGAAAGGCGAGACGGGCACGACAGGCGCGGTCCGAAGGCTAAAGGTGGGGGTTCGGAGTTCCGAAATGTGTGGAATGGCATTTTTGGTTGGAGGCTAGACGGCTAAAGCCTGGTCAGAGTCACGGCAGAAGCACATGGGTTCCAGCAAGAAGCCTGTTAATCCTCGCAGACACGGTGTACATCTACGCATAATAAGTGATTGATAATCCATGTATATACTGTCACGACAATGTCTTGACATAGTATGTCACGGGTGCTATCTTTTCAATCAGTCAGCCAGCTACAGGTAGTCAATAGGTGAGTATTATGTCAGCCCGTGCAGTGCGTACTGAAAAATTAGACCTCCGACTTACGCGCTCCAGCAAGCAAACGTTGGAGGCAGCGGCATCCATCTCTCGTCGATCCGTAAGTGCGTTTGTCTTGGAAAGCGCCCTTGCACGAGCTGATGAGACTCTGGCAGATCGTCGCACCTTCATGCTTACTCCAGATCAATTCAAGGCCTTCACGACTGCGCTCGATGCCCCGCCCCGCCCACTGCCACACATGCAGCGTCTCCTGACAGAGCCCGGGTTCTTTGAATCCCCAACAAACCGCACATAGGTTTATCGAAAAGCTTCGACGCGACTGTCCCGTTGATGCATTCGACTGTGGGTACGAAGAACTGAACCGATTTCTGCAACGCTACGCTTGGCCGGATCAGCAAGCGGGAACTTCACAGACCTACATCGGATTTGCAGACAAAACAGTCGTTGGCTATTACTCGCTCGCGTTCGGGCAAGTAGAACATAAGAATGCGACAGCGCGCATATCTAAGGGTCTTGCGAAGTACCCAATCCCTATCATGCTCTTAGCAAGACTAGCGGTGGATCACAAATGGCAGAGGCAAGGAGTAGGATCAGGACTCTTGAAGGATGCAATGTTACGAACACTTCAAGCCGCCGACATTGCCGGAATTCGTGCGTTAGTAGTCCATGCGAAGCATGATGCAGCCAGAAGGTTCTACCAGAAGTTTGACTTCAGTCCTTCACCAAGCGATCCGTTGCATCTCATGATCGTACTCAAAGACGTTCGGCAGCAAGTTCAGTACACTCCCCAATCACCGCCGCCGCCGCCACGCTCATTGTAGCAAGCACGGCTCATGATCCCCGCTGGGTGTCTTTGGGTTGACCACGACGCCAACCTCCTCGAACTTCGAACCGTCGTCCCGCTCGCATGTCTTGTTCATTTGGTCTGTTCGGTCTGTCTGGTCTGTCTCGTCTGTTTGGTCTATCTGGTCGGAGAGGTCTATTCTGTCTTTCTAAATATAGCGACATATATATTGCCGCATGATTCAGTTATACTGATGACCGTTCACCAATGAGGAGGTGCGGTCATGAGAACACTGGAAATTGCTGATGCCGACGTCATGCGACTGGC
>Ga0247727_10005935_pt1 | contig 24301 bp, 17 predicted proteins | sample WisWelCaveWW1625_FD_202498 | JGI IMG/M metagenome (GOLD analysis project Ga0247727, IMG submission 202498) | Biofilm microbial communities from Wishing Well Cave, Virginia, United States - WW16-25 | ecosystem: Environmental > Aquatic > Deep subsurface > Groundwater > Cave microbial mat | place... | reverse complement strand
CGGGACTTCATCCGGAGCCTCGGTCTGAGCGGCCGGGTGCGCCTGCTCGACCTCGCCTGCGGGACCGGGACGCTGACCGGGCTGGTGCTCGGCGTTCCCGGCTGCGACACCGACGCGATCGGGCTCGACCTGAACCGCCGTTCCCTGATGCTGGCGAAGCAGGACCTCGGCCTCGACCCGGCCGCGCCGGGCGCCGCGCCGCGGGTCGCCCTCGTCGAGGCCTCGGCCGACCGGCTCCCGGTCGCCACCGGGTGGGCCGACGTGGTCCTGATCGGCAATGCCATCCACTGCCTGCCCGATCTCGGGCGGTTCTTCGACGAGGTGCGCCGGGCGCTGCGCCCGGGCGGCCGGTTCGCGTTCAACAGCTCGTTCTATGCCGGCACCTTCGTCCCGGGGACCGAGCGCTTCTATGACGAGTGGCTGAAGGAGTCGGTCCGGTACCTGCGCGGCCGCGAGGCGGAGGCCCGGAAAAGCGGCGATGCGTCGTTCCGGCGCGTCCGGGGCACCATGAAGCCCGCGGGTTCGCGTCGCTGGCACTCGCCGGATGAATTCCGCGCCCTGCTCGAGGCCCGTGGCTTTACCATCACCGCCGTGAACCAGCGCACCGTGATGATGACGCAGCATTCCTTCGAGACGGTCGGCGCCTTCGACGGGCTCGCCGCCGTCCTGCTCAGCGGCTACCCCGTCGATGCCGCCTGCGAGGCGCTGACCCGTTCGGTCGGTCCCGGCCTGCGGGCGGTCGGCATGGAGCAGGTGCCGCGCTACTGGCTGGAGATGGCGGCGGCGCGCGGCGGAGAGGCGGCGTGACAGCCGACACCGACCGCCCGCTCGCGGGCAAGGTCGCGATCGTCACCGGCGCCGGCGGCGGCATCGGACGGGCCGCCTGCGAGGTCCTGGCCCGCGCGGGAGCGGCGATCGTCCCCGTGGGGAGGACCGCGGCCCGCCTGGACGAAACCCTGGGGTCGGCGCGCCGGATCGCGGGCCCGGGTGTCGAGGGGTTCGCGCTCGAGGCCGACGTGACCGTCGAGGACGACATGGCCGGGATGGCCCGGCGGGTCGTCGAGCGCTTCGGCCGCATCGACATCCTGGTGGCCTCGGCCGGCATCCTGCGCGCCTCCCGCGGCGGCCCGCGACCGGCGGTCGAGACCAGCGTCGACGACTGGGCCGAGGTCATCCGCACGAACGTGCGCGGCACCTTCCTCGCCGATCGGGCGGTGCTCGGCGCGATGATGCGGCAGCGATCGGGCGACATCGTGAACGTGTCCTCGACCTCGGGGCTGCGCGGCTTCGCCTACGACGCGCCCTACTGCGCGTCGAAGTTCGCCATCCTCGGCCTCACCGAGTCGCTGCACGAGGAGGCCCGGTTGCACGGCATCCGCGTCCAGGTGATCCTCCCGGGACCGGTGGCGACGGGCATCTGGGAGCAGAACCGGCCGGTGCCGCCCCCCGAGAAGACCCTGGAGGCGCAGCGGGTCGCCGACATGATCGGCCACCTCGTCACCCTGCCGCGCGACACCGTGCTGCACGGCCCGGTGCTCGTGCCGTTCCGGCCGCACCGCCGGCCGGCCTGGCGGGCCGCGGTCCTGGGGGGCGCGGCCGCGGTCCGGGGTGAGACGACATGAGCGCCGCGCCGGGATCCCTCGCCGGCCAGTCCGCGATCGTCACCGGCGGCGCGGGCGGCATCGGGCTCGCGACCGCCCTCCGCCTGGCGCGCGCCGGCGCCGCGGTGACCGTGGTCGACGTCGACGCCGCGCGCGCCGGGGCGGCGGCGGACGAAGTGCGCGCCGCGGGCGCCGCCGCCGAACCGCTTGCCATGGGGCTCGACGTCACGAGCGCCACCGACATGGAGACGATGGCGCGCGACGTCCTCGCCGCGCGCGGGCGCATCGACATCCTGGTCGCGGCGGCCGGGATCCTCCGCGGCGAGAGCGGCCGGCCGCAGATGCTGCACGAGACGACCGCCGCGGCCTGGGATCGGGTCATCGACATCAACCTCACCGGCACCTGGCTGGCCGACCGCGCCGTGCTGCCGGCCATGCTCGGGCAGAAGCGCGGCAACATCGTGAACATATCCTCCACCTCGGGCCGCCGCGGTCTCGCCTACGACTCCGCCTACTGCGCCTCCAAGTTCGGGGTCATCGGCCTATCCGAGAGTCTCGCGGAGGAGGTCCGGCCGCAGGGCGTCCGCGTCCAGGTCGTCCTGCCCGAGGTGGTGGATACGCCGATGCTGGCGCAGAACGGGCCGCTGTTCCGCCCCAAGGAGATGCTGCCCGCGGACCGCGTGGCGGCGTTCATCGTCTACCTCATCACCCTGCCCGGCGACATGGTCCTCGTGAACCCCGTCATCGGGCCGTTCCGCGGCGGGCGCCGCTCCGGCGCCGCCGGCTCCGGAGCCTGATCCGTGAATCCCCGCCCGTCCCCATGGAGCCGATCGTGACCGAGGCAGGCAACCAGAAGACGGCCCGCGGGCTCAAAGTCATCTCCCTGGGCAAGGGCGCCGAGTCCCACGTCGTGATCGGCAACCTGTGCCTGAGGCAGCGCCAGTACGCCCGGGCCATCCAGGAATTCGAGACCGCCATCGAGCTGAAGCAGGACATGGCGATGGCCCACCTGGGGGTGGGCAGCGTCTACCTCATCCAGAAGGAGGACGAGAAGGCGTCGGCCGCCTTCCAGGAGGCGCTCCGCCTCAACCCCGACCTGGCAGGGGCCCACTTCAACATCGGGATCCTCAAGCTGCGCGAGAAGGACCGGGCCGGCGCGACCGGGGCGTTCGAGAAGGCCGTGCAGCTCAGCCCCGAGATGGTCGCGGCCCACTTCGCCCTCGGCAACCTGTACCTGGCCCAGCAGCAGTACGAGGATGCCATCCGCGAGTTCCGCGCGTCCCTGCGGATCAAGCCGTCGTTCTCGATGGCCCGTTTCCGGCTGGCCCGCGCGCACCGCGCGCTCGGGCAGGAGTCGTCGGCCCTCGAGGCCTACGAAGAGGGGATCCGGCTCAACCCCAAGATGGCGATCGCGCAGCTGCAGCTCGGCGAGATGTATGCCAAGAGCAGGCGCTACGACGAGGCGATTGCCGCCTTCCGGCGGGCGATCGAGATCCGGCCGAAAATCATGGTGGCCCAGCTCCGGCTCGGCGACATGTTCCTCGAACAGGGCCTGTTCATCGAGGCGGAGGAGGCCTACGGGCAGGCGATGCGGATGGCGCCGAAGCGGGCGGTCGTGCGCGTCAAGCTCGGCGACCTCTGCGCCCGCCAGGGACTTCACGAGCGCGCCATCGGGTTGTACCAGGAGGCCCTCGAACTGAACCCGCGGCTGGCGGAAATCCACCGCCGCCTCGGCAATTCCTACGCGGCCCGGGAGCGCTACGACGAGGCGGTCTCGGCCTACCAGTCGGCGATCGCGCTCAATCCCAAGCTCGCCGTCGCCTACTGCGACCTGGGCGAGGCGCACTTGGCCGCCGATCGGCCGCAGGAGGCCGCGGCGGCGTTCCGCCAGGCGCTCGAGGCCAAACCCGACCTCGAAACCGCCCGTGACCGCCTGGCCGAGGCCGAATCAAGGAGCCGGCGCCGCCGATGAGCGCTTCGTTCGCCGGGTGGCACGGCCCGCTGCCGCGATTCCGCGCCGACCTCCAGATCCTGAGGAGGATCGGGGCGGGCGGGCGGCCGACCATGCACTACGTGCGCGATCCCGTCACCTTCGAGACCTTCGAGTTCGGCGAGGAGGGGGCCTTCATCTGCCGGCTGCTCGACGGCCGGACCGGCCCCGAGGCCATCCGCCGCCAGTTCGAGGCGAGGTTCGGCGCGGCGCTCGCCCCGGCCGACCTGGACGTCTTCGTCGAGCAGCTGGCGCACAAGGGGATGCTCGAGGGGGTGCCCTCGGGGCCGCCCCAGCGCACCTTCGCCGAGTATTTCGATCCCGAGGTCTTCCTGCCGTGGTTCAACATCCGCCTCATGTTCGGCGGCCGGGTGTTCGAGGCGCTGGCGCACCACCTCGAGTGGCTGTTCTCGTGGCCGGTGCACCTCCTGTGCGGCGCGGCGTTCTTCTGGGCGATCGCCATCTACGTCCTCCACTTCCGGGAGATCTTCGCCGGCGTCGCGCGCAACCTGACCTTCGAGTTCTTCGTGCTGCTCGTCCTGACCTCCTGCCTGCTGGTGCAGAGCCCGCGGCTCATCATCCACGGGATCATGTGCAGGCGCTACGGCCGCCAGGTGCGGGACATCGGCATCGCCTTCCTCTACTACGTCCTGCCGATCGTGTACTGCGACTGGAGCGATGCCATCTGGATCACCGACAAGCGCAAGCGGTTCTGGGGGATCGCGGCCGGCCTCTACTACCAGGCCGCCCTCTGGGCCGCCGCGACCATCGGCTGGTTCGTGACCCTCCCGGGCACGCTCATGAACACCTTCTGGCTGAACGTCTCCTTCTCGACCAGCCTCGGCTTCTTCCTCTTCAACGCCAACCCGCTCGTCAAGATGAACGGCTACCTCCTGCTGGTGAACGCCATCGAGGTGCCGCGGCTCAGGGAGCGGGCGCTCGCGGCATTCGGGGCCTGGATCACCTTCCGCCGGCCGACCGAAGTGTTCACGCGGCGCGAACGGCGCTGGTTCATAATCTACGGCCTGCTGATCTTCGTATACGCCACCCTGCACCTCGCCTTCATCGCCTTCCTCTTCTGGGACAACCTGACGCCGCTGTACGAGGGCCGCGGGGCCCTGGCGTCCGTGGCCCTGATCCTCTTCGTGATGCACCGGCCGCTCCTGGACATCCTGGCGCGGACGCCCCCCGTGCGCTGGCTCCTGGATCCGCGCGGCGGTCCGGCGCGCTGGGCCGTGCGCGCGGGGATCCCGGCGGCGCTCGTCGGGGCGCTGTTCCTCCCCTACCCCTACCGCACGGGCGGCCCCTTCCAGTTCCTGCCCGCGCAGCGCGCCGTGCTGCGGGCCGAGGTCGAAGGGATGGTCGAGGAGATCTTCGTGCGCGAGGGAGACCGGGTGGCGGTCGGACAGCCGATCGCCCGCCTCGCCGCCCGGGCCCACGAGAAGAACCTGGCCTCGGCGCGCGCCCAGATGGAGGCGGCGCGCGCCGATCTGGAGCGCCTCATCGCCGGCGCCCGGCCGGAACGGATCGAGCGGGCTCGCGCCGACATGAACACCGCCGCGGTGCGGCTGGAGTGGAGCCGCCGGAGGGCGCTGCGCTACGACACCCTGCTGGCCGAGAGCATCGTGTCGCGCCAGACCCACGAGGATGCCCAGGCGCAGCGCGACTACGACGCCGCCCTCCTCGAAGAGGCGCGGGCCGCGCTGGCGCTCGTGGGGAGCGGGGCCCGCCCCGAGGCGATCCGGGCGAAGGAGGCGGAGATCGCGGGTCTGCAGGCGCTGGTCGACGATTTCGCGGCGGACATCGCGCGGTCCACCCTCGTGAGCCCCATCGCCGGCCGGATCGTCACGCCCCGGGTCGAGGAGCTGGTGGGGACCTATCTCGAGCCGGGCCAGCGCGACGTGGTGGCCGAGATCGAGGACGTCACCACCATCCAGGCCGAGGTGGCGGTGCCGGAGCAGGACCTCTCCGACGTCCTCCGGGGGGCGCCGGTGGAGGTGGTCCCCTGGGGTTTCCACGAGACGCCCTTCCTCGGCCGGGTGGTCCGCATCGCCCCGGCGATCGGGACGGATTCCGGAGACACCAGCACCGCCATCCTGAGCGGCGCCCCGGGATCGGCCGTCCTGAGCGGGGCGGAGAGCTCCGCGCCCCGGGTGGCGCGCGTGATCACCGAGATCCCCAACCCGGACGAGGTCCTGAAGCCGGACATGACCGGATACGCCAAGATCGCCGCCGGCGATCGGCCGGTCTGGGACGTCCTTCTGCGTCCCCTGGCGCGCTGGTGCATGGTCGAGGTCTGGTCCTGGATCCCATGACGATGAAAAACACCGACATGGCATCCGGAGCGCGCAGGGGCGGCCTCATGGGGCGGCTGGCGCAGAAGCCCGCGCCCGAGGAAATTCCGGCGGATCCCCGCATCTTGAAGGCCGCCGAATTCCGTTCCATAGCGACCGGCGGCTTCGGCGACCCGCAGAACAGCTACCCGCACGCGATGGCCTGGTTCCGCGAGCACCTGTTCGTCGGCACGACGCGCAACGTCCTGCAACTGGTGAACATCGCGCCCGACCCGAGCACCGATGCCTTCCACTGCTGGCCGGTCCGGGTGGTGCCGGGCACCGACGCCACCACGCTCGACCAGCGCTGCCAGATCTGGCGCTACGACCCGGCCGCCGGCGGGTGGGAGATGGCCTTCCAGTCGCCCCGGATCGAGCACGACGGGCACGAGGTGTGGCGCGATTTCGGGTACCGCAACATGGTCGTGGTGCGGACGAAAGCGGACACCGCGCCGACACTGTACGTGACCACCATGTCGTCGTCGCGGGGCCAGGGCGCCTACATTCTGCGTTCCGAGGACGGCCGCGACTTCCGGCCGGTGACCCCGCCGGGCATGGGCGACGCCGGGGTGACCTCCTTCCGGGCGCTGGTCGCCTTCCGCGACCGGCTCTACACCGCGCCGGCGGGCAAGGGCAAGCTCTGGTCCCATGCCTCGTCGCCCGTCGTCCTCGAGTGCGCCGACCCGCTGAAGGGGAAGTGGCGGCCGGTCAGCGAGCCGGCCTTCGGCGACCCGGACGACCTGACCATCTTCGAGCTGGCGGTGTTCGACGATCACCTCTACGCCGGAACCGGCAACGCCGCCGACGGCTTCCACGTCTGGAAGACCGACGCGCGCGGCAAACCGCCCTACCGCTGGACGAAGGTCATCACCGCGGGGGCCTGGCGCGGGCGGCTCAACGAGGTCGTGATGAGCATGTGCGTCTTCGGCGACGCGCTCTACGTCGGCGGCGGCGTCCGCCGCGGCGGCTTCGACCGCGAGTACAAGGTCGGCCCGGCCGCCGCCGAGCTCATCCGGATCCATCCCGACGACACCTGGGACCTGATCACCGGCACCGCCCGCCTCACACCGCAGGGCGCCAGGAAGCCTTTGAGCGGCATGGGCCCGGGGTTCGGGAACCCGTTCACCGGCTACCTGTGGAGCATGGCGGAGCACGACGGCACCCTCTACGCCGGCACCTACGACTCGAGCATCTTCCTCTCCTACGTGGACCTCGAGAAGGTGCCGCCGCGGAAGCGCTGGCTGCTCAGCAAGCTGGGCGTGGAGAACATCGTCGGGCAGGAAGGCGGGTTCGACCTCTGGGGGTCCGTGGATGGCGCGTCATGGAGCCGGGTGTCGCGCACCGGGTTCGGCAACCCGTACAACTATGGTGTCCGCACCATGGCGGGCACGCCGCACGGTCTCTTCGTCGGCGCCGCCAACCCGTTCGCGCCCGAGGTCGCCGTCAGGACGCCCGCCGGCTGGGCCTATTCGCCCAACCCGAGGGGCGGCCTCGAGATCTGGCTCGGACAGCGCACCTCCCCGCCCGCCGCCCCGCCGTCCGGGCCCGCCGATGACGCGCCGCCGGGCGGGCTCGCCGATGCCGTCAACGTCCACTATGACGACACGATGTACTCGCGCATCAACGAGGCGTACTACGAGGGCAGCGACTTCGCCAACCTCGGCTACTGGCGCAGGGACACGCGGTCGCAGGTGGAGGCGTGCGAGAACCTGATGGAGAAGCTGCTCGCCGGGATCCCCGAGAAGAAGGGGACGATCCTGGATGTCGCGTGCGGCAAGGGGGCGACCACCCGGCACCTCCTGAAGCACTACCCGCCGGAGGCGGTCACCGGCATCAACATCTCCGACAAGCAGCTCGAGACCTGCCGCCGGAACGCGCCGGGGTGCGCCTTCCTGGCGATGAACGCGACCGATCTGCAGTTCGCCGACGGCAGCTTCGACAACATCATCTGCGTCGAGGCGGCCTTCCATTTCAACACCCGCGAGGCCTTCCTGAGGGAGGCGCTGCGCGTTCTCAGGCCGGGCGGCCGGATCGTCCTGAGCGACATCCTCTCGTCGCGCCGCGTCGAGCGCACGCACAAGCTGCGCTCGGAGAAGAACTACCTGCGCGACCCCGAGGCCTACCGCCGGCTCCTCCTGCGCATCGGTTTCGTGGACATGAAGATCATCGACGTCACGAAGCAGGTCTGGGAGGGGTTCTCCCTGAACGTCGCGCGCTACGCGACACGCAAGCTGCTCGACGGCGAGGTGGACATGGGCACGTACAAGATGGCCCTCGGCCGGCTCGTTCTCGGGTTCCCCGTCGTGGACTATTACATGCTGGCCTGGGCCCGGAAGGGATCCGCGAACACCAACGATGTTCACAAGCCGCCCGGCTCGAATCCGGGCCGGTGACAGGAGTGCCGTATAATGCCGACGATGCGAGATGCTGACACCACCCGCGAATTCCTGATCAAGAAGTACGACGGCTGGCTCGATCATCCCTGGGGCAAGGAGTACTTCGAGAACAGCGACTTCGCGAACTTCGGGTACTGGGGCGAGGACACGCAGACCCAGAAGCAGGCCTGCGAAAACCTCATGGACAAGCTCCTGATCACCATCCCCGACAAGTCCGGGACCATCCTCGACGTCGCCTGCGGCAAGGGCGCGACCACCCGCCATCTATTGAAGCACTGGCCGCCCGGATCGGTCACCGGCATCAACATCTCCGACAATCAGCTCGAGGCGGCCCGGAAGAACGCCCCCGGGGCCAACTTCGTGAACATGAGCGCCACCGACATGAAGTTCGAGAACGAGAGCTTCAACAACATCATCTGCGTCGAGGCCGCGTTCCACTTCATCACCCGCAAGAAATTCCTGCAGGAGGCGTTCCGCGTCCTGAAGCCGGGCGGCCGCATCGTCATGACGGACATCCTGTCGCCGCGCTGGGTCGAGCGCTTCACGCCGATGCTCACACCCGACAACCACATCCAGGATCCCGAGGAGTACGAAGAGGTCCTGAACGGCCTCGGCTACAGGGAGGCCCAGATCATCGACACGACCGACCCCTGCTGGAACCGCTGGAACCAGCAGCTCATCGAGTTCCTGCAGGGGAAGGTCAAGAAGGGCGAGATGAAGCCGCGGCAGTTCCGGGGGTTCCTGCTGGAGCGGTTCTTCCGCGCCGCGACCGTCCGCTTCTACGTCATGGTCGCCGCGCGCAAGCCGCCGGTGACCGCGGAGGCCGGATCCGGAGGGGCCCGATGAAAGCCGACCACCCCGCCGCGGCGGGCGCCCCGGCCGCCACGCCGCCGGGTCCGGCCGAGAAACGCCGGACGCTCGCGGGACTGGCGCGCAAGCAGTCGAGGGCCCATCGGGCCCTGGCGATCCTGATCGAGAAGGAAGTCCGCCTGCACGCCTATCTGAAGACGCTCGCGGAGCAGTCGGCGGACCAGCAGACCGCGCAGCGCTCGGCCCGCATGTTGAAGTGGTTCGGCGACAAGCATGTCGAGCAGGAGGAGATGGGCCGCAAGGAGATCTGGGCCCACACCCAGATGGCGGCCTCCACCGAGGCCCGCGCCCTCGCCTGCGAGCGCCTGCTCGAGCTCGACCCTCCACCGGGCGCGGATCCCGGGCACGCGGCGGCCGAGACCCGCGAGGCGGTCGATGCGCGCCAGCTCCTCGTCCGGCACGCCCGTCTGGCCAGGGAGGAGGAGAGCGGCCGGCGGCGCGACGTCGCGCTGACGCGCCTGGCGCTGGCCGGCGTCCAGCGCCGGATGAAGCACGGCGCCGAACCGAAGGCCCTCGCGGGGATCACCCGCGAGACCGATGGGGCGCGCCTGCGGCGCATGACCAGCTCGGCGCGGACGCATGTCGTGATGTCCCGCATCCTCACCAAGCAGGCGCGCGCGCACGAGCTGATCGCGGCGTTCCTCGAGCGCGAAGCGGCCGCCCGGGCGTTCATCGAGGAGCCGGCCGGTCCCCGCCCGGAGCCCGGTCCGAAGGCCGCCGATCCCTGGGCGGACGCGGCGGCCGGCGACGGGGAGCGCCCGGGCGATCCGGCCGCGAAGTGGGCATGGGCGCACCAGCGGCTGGCCGCCCGCAGCGCGGCGCGGGCCGCCTGGCACGAGAGCTGCGCGAAGTTCGTCACCACGTCGCTCGAAGCCGCCGGGGCCCGGCCCCGCGCCGGCGGCCGGCGGCCCGCATGGATCGAAAGGAGACGATGATGGCGCGCAGGGCGATCCCGATTCACCATCTGGGCGCGCTGGTCCTCGCGGTCTGGGCCGGAGGCGCGGCGGCGGTCTGCCCCGCCGCCACCGTCCCGGCGGCCCCGCGGGTCGTGACGCCGGCGCCGGACCCCGCGGCGAAGACATTCAAGCCCGGCACCCAGGAGGTCACCATCCCCCAGAGGGGCAGGGGTCGGGAGTCACGGCTGTACGTGCCGGCGAGCGCCGTGGGCCGGACGAAGATCCCCCTGGTGATCGTGCTCCACGGGGGCGGCGGCTGGGGTTCGCAGATCGAGGGGATGAGCCGCATGGACCCGGTGGCCGACGCAAACGGGTTCATCGTGGCGTACCCGAACGGCACCAAGGGCATGCTGGGTTACACGTGGAACGGCGGCGACTGCTGCGGCGTGGCGATGAACAAGGGCACCGAGGACGTCGGCTTCATCTCCGCCCTCATCGACCGCCTGGTGGCCGACTACGGCGTCGACCCGGCGCGCGTCTATGCGACCGGCATCTCGAACGGCGCGATCATGAGCTACCGCCTGGCATGCGAGCTGTCCAACAAGATCGCCGCCATCGCCCCGATCGCCGGGGCCGTGATGGTCGACTGCAAGCCGGCGCGGCCGGTCCCGGTGATCATCTTCCACGGCACCGAGGACAAGGGGATGCCGCCCGCCGGCGGCCTGAACAAGAGAGCCGGGTCGCGCGGCCCGTTCCCCCCGCTGGCGAAGAGCATCCAGACCTGGATCGGTCTCGACCGCTGTCCGTCCAACGGGAAGGAGACCTACCGCAAGGGCGAGGTCACCTGTACCACCTACGGGCCGTGCGGCGACAACGCCGAGGTGCGGTATTGCAAGATCAACGGCGGCGGCCACACCTGGCCGGGCGGGGAACCCGACTTCGAGAGGGCGCTGGGACGCACCACGCAGGACATCTCGGCGAGCGCCGCGATGTGGGAGTTCTTCTCGCGCCACTCGATCAAGTAAGAGCCCGCGCGCGCCTCACGGGCGCGCGGCGGCCTCGCGCAGCAGCCGCGCGTTGCGCCGCCGCACCAGCCACGCGATCACCAGCAGGGCCGCCCCGGCCCAGGGGAAACGCCGCAGCGGGGCCCCGAAACCGCCCTCCGGGGCGACGCGGATCGCGACGCCGCGCCGGTCGAGCTCGTCCAGCAGCTCCTGGTACTGCGGCGCCGCCATGTGGAACTTCCGGCCCGGTCCGTTCGTGCCCGGGGCCGGTGCGTACTCCCCTTCGATCACGGCCTCGCGCGGCAGGGTGATGCCGGCGATGTTCCCGGCGTGCGCGTCCTCGAGGAGACGGGCCCGGTCGATCAGCAGCGTGGGCGGGGCCGGGGGGAAGACCCAGCGATAGAGCGTCACCGCCGCCAGCGCCACCAGCACCCAGAACAGGACCCGCCGCCAGACCGGCCTCATGCGCGCCGCCCCTCCGCTATTCCAGGTAGCCGAGCGACCGCAGGCGCTCCATGACCGTGGCCTCGCCTTCCTCGTCCATCCCCGATTCCTCGGAGAGGGCCGCCGCGGCGGCGGCGCCGGCATGCCGCGCGGGACGGGCGGCGAGCCAGCGCGGCTCGAAGATCTCCTCGACGAACCGGCCCTCGAAATCGGCGGGGATCGGCAGGCCGACACCGTGCATCAGGAGCGGCGACACATCGACGATCTGCAGCGGCGGCAGGATCAGGCCCTTGCGGACGCCGGGGCCGGAGGCGACGAAGATGCCGTTCGGGCGGTGCGCGCCGGCGACGTCCCCGCGCACCTTGACGACCGACTCCGACCGGGTCACCGAGACGAACCCGTGGTCCCGGAGGCGGAGCGTCAGGTCGGCGGCGAGGTGGTTGTGCGGCCCCGGATACGCCTCCTCGCGCTCGAGGACGCTGCGGACGACCGTCGCCCCGGTCGCGGGGTTCACGACCTGCAGGAGGCCGTCGCGGATCTCCCTCCGGAGGGCGCGGAACCGCGCCGGGTCGGCCGCGCCGGGCGTGCTGGCCCCCGGTTCGCGCAGGTAGATGCCGTTGCTGCCCGGCGTCAGGCAGTAGGCGCGCGTCTTCGTCCAGTCGAACAGGTAGGCGGCCGACTTCATGCCGTCCGGGTTGATGAACCCGTCGGCGGCGATCGGGGCGTCCGCGCGCCAGGCCAGGAACCCGTTCTCGGCCAGCCAGGTGTTGACGTAGAAGATCTCGTCCGACGGCCCGAAGCCATGGTCGGAGGTGACGAGAACGCGCGCCTCCTTGCCGGCGATCTCCACGAGGCCCGCGATCAGATCGTCGAGCCGGCGGAAGTAGTCGAGGCAGAGGTCCCGGACCAGGCGGTCGTGTGCGGTCGCCTTCGCCTCGACCCAGCAGTTGTCGTCGATGTGGCGCCACAGCGTGTGCTGCAGCTTGTCGACGCCGTCGAAAATGACCGCGGCGAGGCTCCAGGGCTCGGTCTCCATCAGGTGCTTCATGACCAGGTACCACTGGCGCTCGCGGCGGATGTGGAACCGGACCCACTCCTCCTGGCGCTGCGCTTCGAGGACCTGCACCGATCGGCGCTCCTCCTCGAAATCGACCGGCAGCTCCTTGAGCTCGATCCCCGGCACCCCGCCCAGCCGCGCATGCAGCCCCGGCGGGTACATCGCCCGCTTCAGATGGCGGCGCGGCACGAACCCCGGGATCATGAAGCCGCCGAACGGCCGCGGCGGGAACATCACCGGGAAGTTCATCGACAGGCTGACCAGGCCCTGCTCGGTCAGCATCGACCAGACCGTCGGGCAGCGGATGTCGCTCGAAGTCGACAGGCGGAAGGTCGGGTGCTCCCCCGTCTGCTCGACACGCACGAAGTCGAAGATGCCGTGGTGGCCCGGGGTGCGTCCCGTGATGAGCGACGTCCACGCCAGCGGCGTCAGCGGGTTGACGGTCGACATCAGGTCGCTGCGCGCGCCGTCCCGGACCAGCGACCTGAGCGCCGGCATCAGACCCCGGTCCATGAGGGGGTCGAGGATCGCGAAGGTCGCCCCGTCGAGGCCGAGCAGCAGCGTCCGGTTCATGCCTGCCCGCCGGCCGGCGGAAGGTGGGCTTTCAGGAATCCGGCGATCTGCGACACCCTGAGCTCCTCGACGTAGCGCCCATCCTCCATCAGCAGGGTGTCGAACGGCAGGCCCTTCTTCCCGAAGCGCTCCTCGATGGCGACGATGAGCATGACGATGTCGATCGACTCGAGCGTCAGATCCTGCATGAGCCGGGTGCCGGGGCCGATGCGCCCGGAAAAATCGGTATCCCACTCCTTCGTCATCTCCTCGAGGATCTCGATGACGGCCTTCTCGATCGAGCCCGAGTCGGCGATCCCCGTCGACGGCGTCTCCATCAGCGTCCCCCTTCGATTGCTGCGTGCGCCGCAGCCGGCGGCCACGACCCCCGAGCGCCGCATCCACACGCCCGGCGATGCCCCGCCGTGGCCGGGCGCGTCAGAGCGCCGTCTCGACGATCAGATTCCTGTGATTCGCTTGCGTGGGCCGGGCGCGGGATCCCGGACTCTCCGACTTCGCACACCCCGGGATATGCCCTGCCCTGGGCGGGCCCCAGCGCCCCCCTCGACTTCACCATTCGCAGGCCGTTGATATACGCCGCTGTCCGGGGTCTGTCAAGTCTTTCTCATGGCAGGAGATACGGTCGGGACGGGGGGCTCGCCTCCGGTTTCTCGATGATGAAAAACAAGCCGCCGTAACGGGAGGCCAGCGCCCCCAGCGACAGGACACCCACGGCGTCTATCAGCAGCTCGACCGACCGCACCTTCAGGCGCTGGAACGGCGTCAGGCGCAGGTGGCGGTAGTGGTAGCCGAAGTCCATGCCGTATTCGCCCGCGATGCGCAACCCGTCGCGGGCACAGAACTCGCGGATGCCGCGCAGCGAGATCACCGGTTCGTGGAAGACGGGATACGGCGCGTGCCCCGGCTTGCCGGCGTCGCGATCCTCCGCGAGGTAGCGGTAGAAGGCGACGTGCAGCCGGAACGGCAGCATGCGCGTCAGCCATCCCGCCACGGAACCGCGGTCCGGGATCTTGAGCACCAGGAGACCGCCCGGGACCAGCCACGAGGCGAAGCGTTCGAGCACCCGGGTCGCGCCGCGGACGTGCTCGAGGACGTAGGAACTGTAGATCACGTCGAACGACCCCGCGGCGAACTCCACCGTCGCCAGGTCGGCGTGCACGGCGTGGTGCAGATCCCCGACCACGGTACGTCGATGGGCGAGGGCGCGCTGATCGAGATCGACGCCGGTGATCGCGTGCGGGATCCCGGTCATGTCGACCAGCCAGCGCCGGCCGCAGCCGGCTTCGAGAATCCTCAGGGGTGATCGCCGGCGCGCCGCGCCGGCGAAGGCGCGCGCGACGATCTCCTGCTCGTCGCGGATCGTGCCCAGCAGCGCGGGTGAGGTCACGCGACGATCCTCCGCCCGTGCAGCGCGCCGTCGGCGGCCACCATCCCTGTTCGCGCGGCGGTTCGCATCATTCCCCCCACTGCGGCACGCCGGGCGCTCGCGGTCGCCCGCGCCGGCAACGCTCTCCGGGCCGCTATGGTAGTGTAACTGGTTGCTCATGACGCTTGCCCCCGGAACCAGGCTCGGCCCCTACGAAATCACCGCCCCGCTCGGCGCCGGCGGGATGGGCGAGGTGTACCGCGCCCGCGACACCCGCCTCGGCCGCGATGTCGCCATCAAGGTGCTCCCGACGCACCTCGCGGACGACCCGGCCCGGCGCGAGCGCTTCGAGCGCGAGGCGCGCGCCGTCTCGGCCCTGAACCATCCGCACATCTGCACGCTGCACGACATCGGCGCGCAGGAGATCGGCGGCCGGCGGGTCGACTACCTCGTCATGGAGCACGTCGAGGGGGAGTCCCTCGCCGACCGCCTGACGAAGGGTCCGCTGCCGCCCGGGCAGGTCCTGCGCCATGCGGTCGAGATCGCGGACGCGCTCGATCGGGCGCACCGCAAGGGCATCGTCCACCGCGACCTGAAGCCGGGGAACATCATGCTGACCCGCAGCGGGGCCAAGCTCCTCGATTTCGGCCTGGCCAAGCTGCACGATGCCGTCGCTTCAGGGGGCGGGCCGGCCGCGGCGGGCGCGGCCGGCGGCTCGGTCCTGGCGACGACGACGCGCAACCTGACCGCCGAGGGGACGATCGTCGGCACGTTCCAGTACATGGCGCCGGAGCAGCTCGAGGGGAAGGAGGCCGACGCGCGCACCGACATCTTCGCGTTCGGCGCGGTGCTGTACGAGATGGCGACCGGCCGCAGGGCCTTCGAGGGACAAAGCCAGGCGTCGCTCATCGCCGCCATTCTCAAGGAGCAGCCGCGGCCGATCGCCGACGTGCAGCCGCTGACGCCGCTCGGGCTCGACCGGGTCGTGCGCGCCTGCCTCGCCAAGGATCCGGACGAGCGGATCCAGAGCGGCCACGATGTCCGGCTGCAGCTCGAGTGGGTGATGGAGGGGACGGTCCCGCAGGAAGCGGCCGCGCAAAGGGCGGCCGGGACGGCGCAGGGCGATGCGCGTCGCGCCGGCGCCGCGGCGGCGGCGGGTGCGCGCGCCTGGCAGGCGGTCGCCGGCGTCCTGCTGGCGGCGGCCGCGGTGCTGGCGTTCGTTCACTTCCGCCCGGCGCCCGCCCCGCCCGCGCGCCCGGCGCTGCGCTTCACGATCTCGCAGCAGCCGAAGATCCTCTGGCGGCCGTGGAACTCGATGGCCCTCTCCCCCGACGGCCTGAAGCTGGTCTTCTACGCCGACGGCGCCGACGGTGGCCGCCTGTTCCTGCGCACCCTCGACGAGGTCGCGATCAAGCCGCTGCCGGGCACCGACCAGGGGAACGCCTCGTTCCCGTTCTGGTCCCCCGACAGCCGGTCGATCGGGTTCTTCGCCGGCGGCACGCTCAAGCGGATCGACATCGCCGGCGGCCCACCGACGGTCATCTGCGACGCGGGCGACGGACGCGGCGGCGCCTGGGCGCCGGATGGCACCATCGTGTTCGCTCCCTCCATCGGCACGGGGCTGATGCGCGTCGCGGCGTCGGGCGGCACCCCCGCGCCGGTCACCACCTGCGACGCCGGGAAGGAGCCGGGCGGCCACCTCTGGCCGGGTTTCCTTGCCGACGGACGTCACTTCACCTTCGTCGCCTCGGGCGCCGTCCGCACGGAGAGCTGGCTGACCCTGGGCTCGCTCGACTCGCCGCAGGTCACGCGTCTCTGGGTGGCGGAATCGGGCGCGCAGTTCGCCCCGCCGGGCTACATGCTGTTCCTGCGCGGCAACACGCTGTTCGCGCAGCCCTTCGACGCCGGTGCCCTGGCGGCGCGCGGCGATGCGACGCCCATCGTCGAGGCGGTCAGCCGCAACACCGACTCGCTGTTCTCCGCCTTCTCGGTGTCGAACGAGGGGACGCTGGTGTTCAAGACGGGGTCCGATCTCGAGCGCCAGATCGGCATCTACGACCGCGCCGGCCGCCCCCTCGGTCGGACCGGTCCGTTCGGCGACATCGGCAACCCCGAGCTGTCGCCCGACGGCACGCGGCTGGCCCTCGACCGCGTCGAGTCGAACGCCCTCAACCCCGACATCTGGGTGGTCGACCTCCAGCGCGGCACGAGCAGCCGCTTCACGTTCGATGCCGAGAACGAGCACTCGCCGACCTGGTCGCCCGACAGCGCGACCCTCTACTACGTCGCCCGCAAGGACGACCGCGACGGCCTGCGCGCCAAGCCGTCGAGCGGCAGCACCGCCGAGAAGGAGGTGTTGCCGGGCGACGCGTCACGCTGGGTCAGCGGCCAGATCACGCGCGACGGGTCGCACTACGTCTTTTCGCGCGGCACCAACTCGGGCGACATCTGGCTGGCCGCGCTCGAGGGCGACACGACACCGCATCCCTACATGGAGACCCCGTTCAGCGAGACCCGCCCCCAGGTCTCCCCCGACGGCCGCTGGCTCGCCTACGAGTCGGACGAGTCGGGCCGGTCGGAGATCTACATCCAGACGTTCCCGCGTCCCGGCGGCAAGTGGCAGATATCAGCCGACGGCGGGGTCCAGCCGCGCTGGCGCGCCGATCACAAGGAGCTGTTCTACTTCGCCCTCGACCGGACCCTGATGGCGGTGCCGCTGCGGGAGGAGGCGGGCAGCCTCGTCCCGGGCGCGCCCGAACCGCTGTTCGTCAGCGGTCTCGCGGTCGTAGGCAAGTACCGCTACACGGTCTCGCCGGACGGCCAGCGCTTCTACCTGGCCGAGGCCACCGACGACCGCCAGGGCGCACCGATCGACGTGGTCCTGAACTGGACCGCGATGCTCGGGGGGCGCTGACACGCGCCCGACCGACCGGGCGGACGCGCGGAGTCACGACCGGTCGAAGATCTCCCTGGCGATGATCATCCGCTGGATCTGCGACGTCCCTTCGTAGATCTGGAAGATCTTCGCGTCGCGCATCAGCTTCTCGACCGGGTATTCCGTGTTGAAGCCGTACCCGCCGAAGATCTGCACCGCGTCGATCGCGGTCTGCATCGCCATGTCGGCGCCGAACGCCTTGGCCATGGCGGCCTCGCGGGTGTTGCGCTCGCCGCGGTCGATCTTCCAGGCGGCGTTCCAGACCAGGAAACGCGCCGCCTCGATCTTCATCGCCATGTCGGCGATCATGAACGCCACCGCCTGGTGCTTCTGTATCGGCACCCCGAACGCCGTGCGCTCCCTGCTGTAGCGCACCGCGTGCTCCATCGCCGCGCGCGCCAGGCCGACCGCGGCGGACGATACGATCGGGCGGCTGTGGTCGAACGCCGCCATCGCCAGCAGCCACCCTTTCCCCTCCTCGCCGATGAGGTCCGCCTTCGGCACCGTGACGTCGTGGAAGGTGACCGCGCGGGTGTCGGAGGCGCGCTGCCCCATGTTGTGCTCCTTCTTGCCTACCTCGATGCCATCGGTGGCGCGCGGCACGTGGAAGGCGCTCATGCCGCGGTGCTTCTGCAGAAGGTCGGTATAGGCGAGGACGAAGTACCAGTCGGCGACACTGGCGCTGGTGATCCACATCTTCTGACCGTTGAGGACGTAGTCGTCGCCGACCCTGCGCGCCGTCGTCTTGATCCCGAGGACGTCGGAGCCGGCCTGCGGCTCGGTGACGCAGTAGGCGGCGAAGCGGCACTCCTCGGTCATCGGCCGGAGGATGCGCTTCTTCTGCTCGTCGCTCGCGCCGACGATGATCGGCGACTCGGAGAGCGTGTTGGCCTCCATCGCCGTGCCGATGCCGGTGCAGCCGGCGGCCATCTCCTCGGCGATCAGGCACCCCTCCAGCACCCCGAGCCCGGCGCCGCCGTACGCCTCCGGGATGTGGGTGTTCATCAGGCCGAGATCCCAGGCCTTCTTGCAGATTTCCCTCGGGAACTCGCCGGTCTGGTCGTGGTGCGCCGCCTTCGGGACGATCTCCTTCCGGGCGAACTCGCGCGCCAGCGCCTGGAGCTGCCGCTGCTCTTCCGACAGGCTGAAATCGATCACGGGCCCTCCGCCCCGGTCATGACGTCGCCGGCTGGGAGGGGTGGCCGCGCGGGACCGCCCCCCCCGGGGACGCATGGTACCAGCATGGCGCGATCCGTGCGGTCGCGTCGCCGCCGCCGGCGTTGCGGCCCCGGAGCCACCGCGCATAGAATGCCGGTTGCCGACCGCTCGCTGCAGGGAGAACACCAGGATGTCGTCGCGCGCCGATCGAGTGATCCGGCCGCTGCCGGCCGCGCTGGTCGCGTTCGGCGTCCTCGTCGCGGGGCTCGGGGCGGCGGGCCGGGAGCCCGTGCCGCTGCCGCCGCCGGACACCCTGCCGCCTCCGGACGCCCTGCCGCCTCCGGACGCCTCCCCGCAGCCGGGCGAGCCCACGACTGCCGCCGGAGCGCCGATCACGCTTTACTGCCCGCGCTGCGGCACGGACAACCGCCCCGACAGCCGGTTCTGCCGCGAGGACGGCGCGCCGCTCCCCGTTCTCGACCCGGCGCGGCTCGCGCCCGGGTTCGAGCGCGCCGCGGAGACCTACAGCCGCGCCGAGATCCAGGCGGTCCTCGACCGGGTGACCCGCGCGGTGGTGCGGATCCACGTCTCGGGACGCGGCGCGCTGCGCTACCCGGAGATCAGCGACGACGGACCGGGACGCGAGGCGCGTCTCGTGGTCGAGGAAGGCGATCTCCGAATCGCCGGGTCGGGCTTCGCCGTCGGCGCGGGCAACGAGGTGGTCACCAACGCCCACGTGGCGGCCCCCTTCGACGATCCGGCGCAGATCGAGCTGCGCACCCGCGCCGGTGTCGCATTCAAAGCGACGATCCTCGGGGTCGATCGCCCGACCGACCTCGCCCTGCTGCGCATCGAGGGCGGCCACCTGCCGCCGCTGGAGTGGGGCGATTCCGATCGCCTGCACATCGGCGAGGAGACCTGGGCCATCGGCAATCCTCAAGATATCGGCCTGTCGGTGACCCGCGGCACGATCAGCAGCCTGGGGCACATGCGCGCCGGCCTGAACGAGATCGAATCGTACCTGCACAGCGACGCCTCGATCACCCACGGCAACAGCGGCGGGCCGCTGGTCGACGTCCTCGGGCGCGTCGTCGGGGTTTCCGACATGGGGTTCCACCAGGCGCGCGGCCAGGGCTACTCGATCCCGTCGAGCATGGCGCGCCGGGTCGTCGATCGGCTGCGCAAGGGCGGCGTCTATCAGCGCGGCTTCGTCGGCCTGCACCTGCGCCCCATCGACGCGGAGGCGATCCGCCGTCTCACGGTGAAGCGCGACGACGGGCTCATCGTCGCGTCGGTCCTCGCGGGCTCGCCGGCCGCCGGCGCCGGGTTCCGCGAAGGCGACGTGATCTACGGCGTCAACGGCCGCCACGCGGCCACGCCCTACCTCCTGCAGGAGGCGGTCTCGAGCGTCGGCCCCGGGCGGCGCATCAGCCTCAACCTCGACCGCGCCGGGGAGGCCATGGCGCTCGAGGTGACGACGATCCTGCGACCCGCGGCGCCGCGGCCCGACCCGATCCTCGAGCTGTCGTCGTATCTCCGGGCCCGCTTCGAGGACACTCCCGGCGGCCGCGGCGTGGTCGTGCGCGTCGACGACGACTTCAGCCTGGCGCATCGCAACGGCTTCTCCGACGGCGACCGCATCGAGAGCATCCTGCCGGCGGCCGACTGGCCGGAGGAGCCGATCACCATGGACTACTACACCCGCCGCGCCCGGCCGACGGAGGTACGGCGCCTCGACGACCTGCGCGCGGCGCTCGGCCGCGGCTACCTCGGCGGCCGCGTCGGAGCCCTGTTCCTGGTCAGGAGCGGGCGCACAGCGCTGGCCGGCGTCGCCTACGATGAGATCGTCCCGATCGTCCTCTGACGGCGCGCGGCGCGCCAGCGCCCGCGTTCGGCGCATCGGCGACCCGATGCTGGCCGGGATCGTCGCCGTAGCCGCGATTCTCACCGGCGGGGACGCCGGGGCCGGCACGTCGGCGGGTGATCCGTCCCCGGCCGCCACCGCTCCGCCGGCCGTCTCCGCGCCGGGCGTCACGCCGCCCGCCGCGCCGCCCGCCGCCGCGCCGAAGACCTGCCCGCGTTGCGGCTACCGCGGCGACGCCGACTGGCGCTACTGCGCGCTGTGCGGCCTGGACCTATCCATGTTGGCCGGCCGTGAGGCCGGCGAAGTGCTGGCGGCGATCGGCCGCGCCACGGTTGGGGTCATCGCCGTGCACCAGGATCCCGGTCTGGAGGAGCTCGCTCCCCCGAAGTTCCGCAGGTACATTCCGCAGATCACCCGCAGAGGAAGAAACCGGCCGGGGCGCCACAAGATGTTCGGCACCGCCTTCCCCATAGGTGCCGGCGTCTTCCTGACGACGAGCGCCCTGCTCGACAACGCCGGCGATCTCAGCGTGCGGACCTCCGACAACTATCTCCATCCGGCCACCGTCCTCGCCTACGACCCGGCGTCCGGGCTCGGAGCGCTGCGTGCCGACTCGGCCCGCGCGGCGCCGATCGCGACCGCCCCCGACGACGCGCCTCCCAATGGCGGCTGGGTCTTCTGCTACCCCGTCGCTGTCGAAGAGGGCGTGGCGCGGCACCTGCCGCTGTCGATCCATGCGGGACGGGTCACGGCGGCGGGGCAGAGCGGCCGTTCCATCGCCGCGTTCGAGGATCTGCTGCGCACCGATCAGGCCGTGCCGCACGGCTGCGAGGGCGGCCTGTTCGTCGACGCCCGGGGACGCGCGTCCGGCATCGTGGTCCAGGCGCAGGAGGCGGGCCTGACCTGGATCCAGGCGCTCGCCCCCCTCGGCCGCGCCACCGAGGCGCTGGGGCGCGGCGCGATCCCGGACTGGCCGTACTACGGGTTCGGCCTCGCCGCCGCGGACGATCTCAGACGCCGCCGCTTCGGCGTGGCGGAGGACGAATTACGGCCCGTTGTGCCGTTCCTCGTCCCGGGAGCGCCCGCGCAGGCGGCGGGTCTGCAACCCGGCGACGTGCTCGCTGCCGTCGACGGGCAGGCCATCGACGCGCTGCCCGCCGCGACCCGGGCGCTCATCCGCGCGAGTCCGGGCGGGCCCCCGGTGCGCCTGACCGTATTGCGCCGCGGCGCCGCGCAGGAGATCGCCATCGTGCCGGCGCGGCGCCCGGCGAACATCATGCTCGACCCCATCGACGAGCTGAGCGAGAGTCTCGAGGCGGTCCTCGAGGAGGTCACGACCGGTCTCACGTCGCAGCAGGGTCTGCGCATCGTCGCCCTGGCCGCGGGCGGGCGCGGGGCGGAGGATGGGTACGCCGTCGGCGACGTGATCATGGCGGTCGACTCGAAGCGCATCCGCACCTTCGCCACATTCAGCCGCGCGGTGCGCGACGAGAACCGGCACCTGTTCCCGGACGGCGGATCCATGGACGAGCCGCACCGCCGCGTCTCGTCCTACTTTCTCGGGCTCGACGTGCGGCCGGCCGGGGGCGAGGACGACTTCCGGTTGTACGTGAACTACTTCCCCGATCGCCTGACAGCGCCGGTCTACTGAGATGCGCCGCGTGACGCAATCGCTCCGCGGCCCCGCGACCGGACGGATCACGCGCCGGGCTTTCATCGTCATGACCGCGGCGCTGGTCGGCGGCGGCGCGCACGCTGGCAACGGATGCCCCGCCTGCGGCGCCCCGCTCGACGAGCGCGCCCGCTTCTGCACCTCCTGCGGCCGCAAGATCGACCCGCCGGCGCCCGGCCCGGACGGGGCCGCCGCCGTGTCCGCCCCCGCGCCCGGGGTCGCGCCCGCGCAGGGCCCCGATCCCGCCGCGGCGGTCGTCCAGGTCGTCGCCGCTCACGATCGCGATCTCACCTCGGCCTTCGGCGCGATCGTCATGGGCTCGACCATGCGCATCGACACGATCTTCGGCAGCGCCTTCGCGGTCGCGCCGGGGCGGTTCGTGACCGACGCCGCCGTCGTCGCCGGCGCGCGGTCGATCACGCTGCGCGCCACGGGCGGCCGCAGCGCGGCGGCACGCCTCGCCGGCATCGACCCGCTGCTCGGCGTGGCGTTCCTCGATGCGACGATCGAGGCCGGCCCGCCGCCGGCGCTGCGGGCGGCGCCGCCCGTGCGCGCCGGCGAGGCGGCGAGCGCGATCGGCTACCCCTCGGGCGGCCGGGATCCGGTCGTTCCGGCGCGCACGTCGGGCGTCGTCAGCGGTCTGCACCGCATGCGCGCCGGCCTGCGGCCGATCGAGGACTACATCCAGACCGACGCGGCGCTGCCCGACGGCTTCGCGGGCGGGCCGCTCGTCGACGCCGAAGGGCGCGTGATCGGCATGGCTACGGGGCTGCCCATCGGCCGCCGCATCATCATGGATGCCGCTCCCGGGCTCGGGCTGTCCCTGGCCGCGCCGTGGATCGAGCGCGCCCTGGCCTGGGAGAGGGAGGGCCGCCCGGCGCGGCCGTGGCTCGGCCTGCGCCACGTCGAGGCCGACGCCGATACGAGGGCGCGCCACCACCTCGACCCGGAGGTCCGCTGGGCGATCGACCTGGTGTTCACCGACAGCCCGGCGGCGCGCGCCGGGCTGCGGCGCGGCGACGGGCTCGTGAGCGTCGACGGCCTCGACGCGACCGACCTCCTGGCGATCCAGGAGCGGCTCATCGCCGCGGCCCCCGGTGCGACCTGGCCGCTGTCGATCGCCCGCGGGCGCGAGCGTCTCACGCTGCCGGTCACCCTGGGGCCGCGTCCCGATCGGCCGCGCCTGTCGGCGATCGACACGCTTCTCCTCTACGGCGGGCTCGAGCTGGCGCCACGGGCCGACGGGGGGCTCGTCGTGGCGCGCGTCCAGCCCGGCTCGGCCGCGGCGGCCGCGAAGGTCCGCACCGGCGACCAGTTGCTCTCGATCCTGGTCAAGAAGGACCTCGCGAACGCCGAGCGCAACACCGCCGCCTGGCGCCCGGCCCGGAATGCCGCCGAGCTGGAGAAGAACCTGGCGTATGCCTGGTCCGATTTCGACTTCTTCGTCGTCCTCAAGTTGCGCGCGAAAGACGGCGACCGCTCGACGCTGCCCCTCCTCGAGCTGCTGACGCCCGGCAACGCCCTGTAGGAGCGCGTCCGGGCGCGCGCGCCGGATGCCCTTTGCTAAGATGCGCGCATGCCGTCGCGGCTTCTCGACATGCGCGAGTGCGCCGACCCCGCCTTCAGCGACATCCACGCCGGCATGCGCGCGCTCGACCTCGCCCGGCAGCCGGCATGGTTCCGGCCGCTCCTCGTGCGCAGCCGGCGCCTGCGCGCGATGACCGGATTCGACCACTGGTCGCGCGCCTGGGAATACCCCTGGGCGGTGATCGAGGCCGGCCTGGCGCCGGCGGTGGGCGAAGCGGCCCCGGGCGGGTTGGCGGCCGGCGGCCCGCCCCGCCTGCGCCTGCTCGACGTCGGCGGCGGCGGCAGCCCGTTCGGACCGTGGCGGGCGACGCGCGGCCACGAGGTGCACGTCGCCGATCCGTCCCTCGACCAGGGGCGGGACTTCGCGTGGGACCCGGCGCGCAGCACCTATCGCAATGCGCGCACGGTCGCCAGGCGGGCGGCGTTCCGGGTGCTCGGCATCCGCTCGCTGTGGGGGCTGCCCGGCGCCGCCGGCGGCGCCGGCGACGCGCGTCCCGGGGCGGCCGGGGGTGCCGCCCGCGGCGGGAGCGCGCGCTACCACGCCTTCGGCGCGCA
>Ga0247727_10005934_pt1 | contig 24303 bp, 24 predicted proteins | sample WisWelCaveWW1625_FD_202498 | JGI IMG/M metagenome (GOLD analysis project Ga0247727, IMG submission 202498) | Biofilm microbial communities from Wishing Well Cave, Virginia, United States - WW16-25 | ecosystem: Environmental > Aquatic > Deep subsurface > Groundwater > Cave microbial mat | place... | reverse complement strand
ACGCCGGTTGCGCTGTGACTACGAACAACTTCTGACGACCAGTGAAACGATGATTCACGTGGCGATGATTCGGCTCATGTTGAAGCGGCTGCACCCGTAATCACACCTTTCAAAACACGCTCTCAGCGGCGTGTTCTTGGCGGCTTGGCTCTGTTGCTTGTGACTGTCATCGGAGTGCCGATTCTGTGGGCATATGGCGTGCAAGAGTTCGGCAAAACATTTTTTGGGGAAAGCCCAATGCACAACGCGGCTCGCGAATTCGCGCAAAACGTTTTTGGAGGCGGCTCCGCGCTTGGAGATGCACGGGAAAAAGCTCGTATTGCGAATTGTCAGAGCAACCTCCGGCAGATCGGATTGTCTATTGCGATGTACGCTGATCTCTCGAAGGGGCAGTGCCCAAGCGACAATGTTGAGCCGAGAAGCGCGACTACTGTGGGCAGTTTCAACCTGTTGACCAATGTTACAAGTTCCGGCAAGATATTCGCCTGCCCCAGCGATGGCCGAAGAACCGCCAAAGCAAGCTTCCAACCCGGCGATGCACTCACAGGCAGCAATCTCAGCTACAGTTATGGTGGCGCGGGGTTAAAGTGGCAGGAGAACCCTGATACGATCATTGCGTGTGATAACGATAGCAATCATCGCGACGGGGGCAACGTTCTGTACGCCGACGGTCGCGTAGAGTTCCTGTCATCCGAGAAGATTCGCCAATTGCGCTGGAAACAAAAACCTTATCCCGAAAACCAAGCACAACCTACGGACCTTCCGCCGGCAACCACTTCGATGGAGGGAAGATCTCCCGTGCAAGAACTGACTGCCCTCGACGTGAAAGGCGGCTTTCGAGAATACCGGTTAGGCATGAAGAAAGACGAAGTGCGTGGTGATTTGACAAAACAGGACAGTTTCACCGAAGACACTGAGGAATATGCCGTCAAAGGTTTTGATCACGCTTTGGGAGCTTTTCAAATCGACAAAATCGAACTCGAGTTTGACCGTCGTCTCGCGATTCTCAAGGAAGTCAGCGTTTGGGTCAAAGGGAAACAAAATGTCGAAGGCGTTCTTGAAGCATTTAAGGTTGCATACGGTGAACCGGAGAAGGGCGGTCTGGGCAGCGATGTTTACTCGTGGCGTGGTATTGATCTCGAACTGCGCTATTCGGTCGATGTGATGTTCGATAAGACGGCCACAGCAACGTGGACGAGCAAGAAGGTCGATAAGCTCATCACGGACGACCGGACGCGACGAGCGAGAGAAGGCGCTTCTGACGCAGCGAAAGGCTTGTAGTTTCGTCGCGTCACTGTCACGCAAAAATCGCGATTGGGATTAACTGAATTACCGGGCCGGGGATTTCGCATTCGATTTTTGGAAGCTGGAAGTCCCCTGAGGCCGCGGCTTGCGAGATTTGATCAAAGATGGCTTTCAACGTCTGCGATGGTAGTACGCTGAGGCTCGTCTTTCGCAACAAGCTTACCGACTGGTTTGAATCGGGAATGACGCGCGTAACTTTGCCGACGACTTTGAACTGGCCGTCAACAAGATCGGACATTGTCGGGTCATTCAGATATTCCTGTTCCAGAGTGATTACTGCCTTGTATTTCCATTCGGACGAATCGCTTACGACATCGATTGTTTCGCCCGCTTTCAAGCCCTCCATGAATGTCTCTATTTGGGCTTTTATTTTGACCGCCTCTTTTTGCTGATCCTTCTTCGACTGATTTTTTTGCGGACCGTCAGCGAACGCGGTCGCCAGTTCCATTAGCTTCACAAGCGTATCCATCGTTTGGATCAGCGGGTTACGTTTCAGCGCTGTAGAGAATTCAACCATGTCACCAGGCACCGGCTTGTATTCTGCGGTTACTTTTGTCAGCGCTCCCTTTTCGCTAAGAATGCCTCTCAGTTTCTGAAACAATGACGAGGGTGTATGAACCCGCTCAGTATCCAATCGGGTCTGAGTTGCCGCTTCGCTCCCTTTCGTCCTCTCTCCGGATACATCTATTTTCAAAAGGGACGAAAGGGCATTGGCGAGTCCGAAAGATGCACCGTAACGTTGTTTGTCTGCTGATTTCACGTCATCTGACGAGCTAACGCGTGTCACGGTCGAGATACCATCCTGCAACATTGCAATCAGATCGAAGACCAATCGCTGATTGAGATAAACGGGAATAATGAGATTTGCGTTCGCGTCAGCCATTGCGTCCTCTTCGTTCTTGGCCGCTCCATTTGAGCGAATTCTAACGTCCCGCAAATGGCTCGACAAGCAAAGAGAGGCGTGGGGCTACCGGCCTCTCTTTGCTGGTCCGTCTAAGCCGAAAATTCTTTCGCGCTCTCGGGGATCGAGAAGATGATCTTCTTCGCGGAGACTTTTTCTTTGAGCGCGGCGATCTCATCCATGCCGGTTGTCAGCGGCAACGCAACTTGTCCACCTTCTACGGCCGAACGGTAGAGTGCCGACATGATCTCGAAACCTTGGTAGGCATGAGCAAAAGCGCACGGGTGGACTTTCTTGTCGTCGTCCAACCAGTCCGCCATTTCCTGAATGTACGGCGGCATGTCCTCGACGTAATCCATGTTGCCGGGGCCGCTCTGGTAGCCACCGCTCTTCGTGACGGCACGCCAGCCGCCGTTGGTGATGACTTCGGCGAAACCTTCCGTGCCTTGCGCGCCCATCCGGCATTTGCGCCACCAGAATTTCTGTTCCTTCTTGCAGTCCACTTCCGGCACGTCGGGCGCGCCGGCACCGCAATCGTAAACGCCACGCACGCCGTTCTTGTAGTGCACCACGCCGGCAATGTAGTCGGGCGAGGTGTGCGGGTCGGCGAGTTTGCCACGACCGGCGGCTTGGGCCATCACCCACTCGGCGGGTTCGTAGTTGTTGAACCAGGAGGTGTAATCAATCAGGTGACTCAACATGTGCGCGGCCCAGCCGGTGGCCGTGCCGTACACGGTGTTGATCCGGCCAATCGCGCCGCTGGCGACGATCTCTTTCACCTTTTTGTAATGCTCGCCGTACCGGTGCTGATGGCTGACGACGGCTTTGATGCCGGTCCCGCTCCGAGCGGGATCGAGCGCCTGCTTGATCTGCAAACCTTCGGTGCTGGTCATGGCGACCGGTTTCTCGAACGCAATCAGCTTCGCACCGCTCTCGATGCCGACCTTGATGAATGGGAGGCGCAGATTGGGCAGCGTGCAAAAGCAGAACAGGTCCGGCTTCATCTCCTTGGCCAGCGTAGCCGCATCGGTGCTCGTCTTTGGATTACCGAGCTTCACCGCCGCGTCGCCGAGACGCTTCTGGTCAATGTCACAGATGCCAACGACCTGAAAGCGCGGGTTCGCATGAAACGTGGTCGCATGATGCATCCCGCGCTTGCCCGTGCCGACAACGATGACCCGGTAAGTCTTCATTGGGGTGCTGGAGTATTGGAGCAAGAGAGCAATGATTTCAAGCTTGGTGTTCGGGTTGCGCCATTCAGTCGGAATGGTGTAAAGTGCGCACGATGAAACCAGCGCCGAGAAAGCGTTCCAAGACCATCAGCGTCGCCGCCATCCGCGCAATGAAGGCCCGCGACCGCGTGAAAGACTGGGAGCGTCTGGCGCGCGGCGAGGTCACGCCCGAACAATTGCAGGATGAAAACGCCATCGTGCGCAACGCCGCCGAGTTCCGGATTGTGAATTGGAAGGAAATGTTTCGTCATCTTCACAAGATGAACCAACGGCACTCTCGCCGTTCCTTCAAGTGACCTCGCCTCGCCTCAGCACAGTCATTGAAGACTACGCGGAAGTGCTGGCAATCGCGGCCGGAGACGGCTTGCCGCTCGTGATCGTTGGCGGACAGGCGGTCAACATCTGGGCCGAGCGGTATCTGGATGTCGAACCGCAGTTGACCGATTTCCGCCCGTTCACCAGCAAAGACCTCGACGTATTGGGAGCAGAGCGGGACTTGGAAGAAATCGCCCGCGTTACGGGAGCAAAAAAGCTGAAGTCGTTGCGCAAAATCTTCGTTCCAACCGTGGGCGTGCTTGAAATCTCGCGGGGCGGGGTCGTCCTTAAAGTCGAAATCTTGAAGCGGATTTACGGAGCGACAACGCAGGATGTCCTCGCAGGCGCGGTGGTGTTGAAGCGCGGCGCGTTGACGCTGCGATTGATTGACCCATTCACCTTGCTCGAAACCAAGATTGAAAATGCCGCGAACCTTCCGCAAGAGACGCGGCAGGATGTGAAACACGTACGGATGATGATTTTTTGCCTGCGCGGGCTGTTGCGCGAAGCCGTGGGGCAGGTTGCAGCGGGCGCGATGAGCGGACGGCAATGTGTCGTCGCCCTCGAAAGAACACTGCAAATTATCGGCTCACCCTCAGCAAAAAAACTCGGCGCGCAACACGGTATCAAATGGCTCGCCGCGCTGCCGCTTCAGGAACTGGCTGCATCGAAGGACGCGAAGCTGAAGAATTTTTCTGAAAAGCGCCTGCCGCGATTGTTTAACCGCGAATGATGTAGTAGCGGCTGGCTCAGCCGCCTTCTCTGCGCTTGCTTGCCGATGCGAACGCGCTACAATCGCCCGCGTTTAGGAGAAAACTCTCAGAGAGATAATGAACTAACCACCAAAACTAATTCGCGTAGCTTCAGCTTGTCCAAGTCGAAACGGGAAATTTCGCAGAGCCGGACATCGTTGGAAGCGCGCCCCGCAAGGGGCGCGCCGAAAGCGTTCCGGCGTAGGCATTCCCGTGCCTGACTTGGGGCGCAAGTAAGTGCGCCCCCTTTTCATTCCTGGACACGGCGAGGTCGCGCGGCCAACGGAAAGCAAAGTGCAAATCACCATCACCAGTGGCACGGGCGAAGGACCGACCACGCTTGCTGCCTTTGATGCCGCGTTGCTCCACGCCGGCGTTTCCAACTACAACCTCATCTGCCTCTCCTCTGTCATCCCCACCAGCAGCAAGCTTGTCCGCGCCAAGTTCGTCTCCTCTGAAAAGGAATACGGCCATCGTCTGTATGTGGTGATGGCGCGCCATGACGAAACGCAAGCCGGCAATGTCGCGTGGGCCGGACTCGGTTGGACGCAGGAGACGGCGAGCGGTCGCGGGTTGTTTGTGGAACTGCACGGCAACGCAAAAACCGAGGTGGGGCAGGCAATCCACGACTCGTTGCGCGCAATGATGGCCAGTCGTTCCCTCTCGTACGGTGCAATCGAGTCGGAAATGGTCAGTATCCCGTGCCGGGGCAAGCCCGTGTGCGCCGTCGTCGTCGCGGTCTATCACAGCGAAGGGTGGGCGTAAAGTGATTCCCACATTTCCAGAGTTCTGCAAGCTCTCCGTTGATCACAAAGAAGCGATCGAAACCTACACGCGCATCTTCCCGCCGTACTCAGACTACACGTTTCCGAGTCTCTTGTCGTGGAACATCCATGAGCAAATCGAGTTGTCGGCGCTGCATGGCAACCTCGTCGTCCGCTTCACTGACTACGTTACCAACGAAAAGTTTCTGTCGTTTCTCGGCAACAAGGAGGTCAATCGAACCGTGGAAGCGCTTTTCGCGCTGATCGAAAACCTTCCCGACCATCTCGGTTACCTGAAACTGATCCCTCAGCACAATCTACAAGGTACGCTCCTCGGTAATGGCTTCGAGGTCGCAGAAGACCCCGATAATCACGATTACGTCTATCGCGTTTCGGATTTAGCGAATCTCAACGGAAACAAATACGAGAAGCACCGGAACATGATCAGTCTGCTTCTGAGAAAGCACGCCTGCGTGGCGGTGGTAATGGACTTGTCCTGCAATCAGGTCTGGCGTGATATCGAAACACTCTGCCAGACTTGGATGCGGAAGAAACTTCAGAAAAGCAACAACGTCTTTAATGACACTAGCGCCCTTATCCGGCTTGCTCCACTTGCTGTGCACACAAAACTTCTCTGCGTAGGCATTTCCGTGAACGAGAAGTTGGCGGCTTACAACATCCTCGAATTCAATCATGCAGGTTATGCCACCTCACTATTCGAACATGCGGATACAATATATCCGGGCATCTATTCACACCTCCGAAAACAAGCAGCCGTCCGGCTTGGGGACAGCGGCTGCGAGTGGCTGAACAACCAACAAGACTTGGGAATCACGGGACTTCGCAGATCCAAGCGGTCTTATCGTCCCGCCTCTTTCTTAAAGAAGTTCGTGATTCGACGCGCCGGGAAGTCGCTCAGTGACACCTGACGCCAGAGTGATCGCGGGGCTGCTTGCTGGTGTCGTGGGCGCGGTGGCGTTCGTGCGCTATCTGCGCGCCACCTTTCGAGGAACGACCAAACCAAACCGGGCGACATGGTGGATTCTGACCGTCGTCGGTTTCCTGCTGGCGGCCAGTTATTATGCGTCAGGGGCAAGGCAGACGATGTGGCTGCCGGTCAGCTACGCGCTTTGTCCACTGGTCACGGCGATTGTGTCGTTGAAGCACGGTGAAGGCGGATGGACGCCTTTCGACCGCGCCTGTCTGTTGGGTGCCGGCATCAGCGTAGTGCTGTGGTGGTTATGCCGGTCACCGCTCGTTGCGCTGTTGATCAATCTGTTCATTGATTTCGTGGGGCTGCTGCCCACGATTCGCAAATCGTATCAGCGTCCGGCAAGCGAGGATCGGATCGCATGGATGATTGGCTTACTCGCCAGCATCATCAATCTGTTCGCGGTGGAGCGGTGGGCGTTTGCACTGGCTGTGTACCCGCTCTACATGGCGCTCGGTAACGGCGTGATTGCAGTATTGCTGCTGTGTCGTCGCAAGAATGCACCCTGATGTACCGCCGCGACAGCCGGGAAATCCTGCAAATTCTGCCAGCCGAGGCTGTTAAGAAATATGCCTCCTCACGTCGGCAGCTACATCCGTGAGAATCCGTGTAATCCGTGGTTAACTCTTCCGAGAATTCACCAGCACGCTGAAGCGTGGACTCCAAACGCGGCGCGCCCAGCGGTCACGCCCTACCATTTCCGAATTCGTGTTTCGAATTTCGATATTCGAATTTTGGGTTTCAGTTAACTGTTTGCCATATCCCATTCGAGGCACTTGGCGACGACGTAATCAACTTCCTCGGCCTTGAGTTCGGGGTACATCGGCAAGCTGACGCAGGTGGCGGCGTTGTGTTCGGCGGTGGCGACGGAGCCGACGATGCGCGCGCCTTTGCCCCACGGATAGCCGGCCTGCTTGTGGATGGTAATGGAGTAATGCGTCTTGGCGTCCACGCCGTTCTTCACGAGGAAATCAACCAGTTGGTCGCGCTGCGCGGGCTTCTTCGTCTCGATCACGTAGAGATGGAAGACGTGCCGGTAGCCGGGGTGCGCGTGCGGCAGGTCGAAGTTCTTCGCGCCCTTCAAACCGGCCGTGTAACGGGCCGCCCATTTGATGCGCTCATCGTTCCAGGCGTGGATGTGTTTCAGTTTCGCGCTGAGGATGCCGGCGTGGATGTCGTCCAACCGGCTGTTGAAACCGTAACTGTGAACGTTGCGCTTGGGCGAACCGTGATTGCGCATTTTGCGGATGCGGGCGTCGATGTCCGTGTTGTTCGTCAACAACGCGCCACCGTCGCCGAACGTGCCGAGATTCTTCTGGATGATGAAGCTGACCGTTGTCGCGTCGCTCAACTGGCCGATCTTGAAGTTGTCGCCGGCGGCGTCGATACCCTGCGCGTTGTCTTCGATGACGCGCAGCTTGTGTTTGTCGGCGATCTTCTTGATGGCCGGCAGGTCGGCGCATTGGCCGTAAAGATGGACAGGAACGATGGCCTTGGTCTTGGGCGTGATCGCCGCCTCGATCTTGGCGGGATCAATGCATTTTGTTTTCGGGTCGCAATCCACGAAGACCGTCGTTGCCCCGGCAATCCAGATGGCTTCGGCGGTGGCGAAGAAAGTATTCGGGTGCGTGATGACTTCATCGCCGGGACCGATGCCGAGCGCCATCAAGCACAGCCAGATGGCATCCGTGCCGTTGCCGACGCCGATGGCGAACTTCGTGCCGTGAAACTCCGCCAGTTCCTTCTCGAACTGCTTGAGCATCGGGCCTTGCACGTACTCGCCGCTTTCGAGCACGCGCTGGATGTTGGCGTCGATCTCTTTCTGAATGTTGTGGTACTGCCGCGTGTGTCCGTAAAATCCGACCTGCATGATGGTTCTCCTCCGTGAAAACTCGCGGCGCGTTTATACCGGCCAGCCGAGGTGCTCGCAAGTCCTATCTCCTTCATTTTGGTGGGAGCGGCGTCCCGCCGCGACTGCGTACGAAGTGGGATGCGCGTCCCGCGTGTTCTCTGCGGGCTGCGACAACCGGGACGGTTGTCCCACTGCCACTGGTCGCGGCGGGGACGCCGCTCCTGCCTTGCGAAGATTGACCGTTGCGCTACAGTAGCGCCGCGAGTGATGGGGGGAGAATTCATCGAAGTTGTCGGGGCGCGACAGAACAACCTCAAAGGCATTGATCTCAAACTGCCTTTGGGCGAACTGATCGTCGTGACCGGCGTGAGCGGCTCGGGTAAATCGTCGCTGGCGTTCGACACGATCTATGCCGAGGGCCAGCGCCGGTACGTCGAGACGTTCTCGCCGTACGCCCGGCAGTTCCTCGACCGGATGGACAAACCCAAGGCCGATCGCATTGACGGCATCCCACCCGCCATCGCCATCGACCAGACCAACCCGGTCAAGACCAGCCGTTCCACCGTCGGCACGATGACGGAGTTGAACGATCATCTGAAGCTGCTTTTCGCCCGCGCGGCGCAGTTGTTCTGCCGGCAGTGCGGGAAGCCGGTGCGACGCGATACGGCGCAGACGATCAGTGGTCAGTTTTCAGTGGTCAGTGGTCAGTTGCGGATTGCGTTTCCGGTGCGCGTCCCGAAAAACTTCAAGGAGCATGAAGTCCGCGAGCTACTCGCCAAACAAGGGTATCGGAAGATCGAAAAGCGCGGTGACACGTTGGAGGTCATTCAGGACCGGGTGGAGAACACCCCGCGTAATCGCGACCGCATCATCGAAGCGCTGGAAGCCGCGCTCAAGGTCGGCAATGGCCGGGTCGCCGTCAACGGCCAGAAATTCTCCAGCGATCTGCACTGCGCCGAGTGTGACATTCACTACCGCGACCCAATCCCGAACCTGTTCTCCTTCAACTCCCCCATCGGCGCGTGCGAGACATGCCGGGGTTTCGGGCGCACCGTCGGCATCGACTACGACCTGGTCATTCCGAACGACACCAAGACGCTCGCCCGCGGCGCCATCAAACCGTGGCAGACCGAGGCTTATCGGGAATGTCAGGACGACCTGATGGAGTTCGCGGCGAAACGGAAAATCCCGACCGACGTTCCCTGGCGCGAGTTGACTCCGCAACAGCGGGGCTGGGTGATCGATGGCGAAGGTTCGTGGGAGGACCGCAAATGGTACGGCGTGAAACGGTTCTTCGACTGGCTGGAGGGCCGGAGCTACAAAATGCACGTCCGCGTCCTGCTCTCCCGCTACCGCGCCTACAGCTCGTGCGCCGCGTGCAACGGGGCGCGGTTGAAGCCGGAAGCGTTGCTATGGCGCATCGGTGCAGATCGCGACAAGAATGTCGCTCCCACCAAGACGGTTCGGAATTCTGGTGGGAGCGGCATTCCTGCCGCGACCGGGGTTCAGGGGTTTTCCATCCACGACGTGATGCTCATGCCGATTACCGAGTGCCACGACTTCTTTCAAGCTCTCCAACTCCCCGCCCCGCTCGACGAAGCCACAAAACTCCTCTTGGACGAAATTCGCTCCCGGCTGCGCTACCTTGTCGATGTCGGCCTTGGCTACCTGACACTCGACCGGCAATCCCGCACGCTCAGCGGCGGCGAAGTCCAACGGATCAATCTCACCACCGCCCTCGGCACGTCGTTGGTCAACACGCTGTTCGTCCTCGATGAACCCAGCATCGGTCTTCACCCGCGCGACATCAATCGGCTGATCGGCGTGCTCCACCGCCTCCGCGATGCCGGCAACACCCTGCTCGTCGTCGAGCACGACCCCGACGTCATCCGCGCCGCCGACCGCGTCCTCGACCTCGGCCCCGGCCCCGGCGCGCGCGGCGGCGAGGTGGTGTTTTTTGGACCACTTCAAGAGTTGGTAAAGTGCAAGAACAGTCGTACGGGCCAAGCACTGGTAGGAGCGGCGTCCCCGCCGCGACCGGGCCCATCGCGGCGAGACGCCGCTCCTACCAGCCAGCTCGTCATCAGGTCCGCATCCGAGCATAACCTCAAGTCCATCGACGTTTCCCTTCCCCTCCACCGGCTGGTCTGCATCACGGGCGTCAGCGGCTCGGGCAAGTCCACACTGGTCGAGGATGTTCTCTACCGCGGTCTCCTCCGCCTGAAACACAAACCGACCGAACAACCCGGCAAACACAAGACCATCACCGGCCACGAACAGATCGAAGACGTGGTCATGGTCGATCAATCGCCCATCGGCAAGACCACGCGCTCCAACCCGGCCAGTTACGTGGGCGCATTCGACGCCATCCGCAAACTCTTTGCCGCCACGGCCCTCGCCAAACAGCGCGCGTACACCGCCGGCACATTCAGCTTCAACTCCGGCAGCGGCCGCTGTCCCACCTGCGGCGGCAACGGGTTCGAGCACGTCGAGATGCAGTTCCTCAGCGATGTGTATCTGCGCTGTCAGGACTGCAACGGCCGCCGCTACCGGCAGGAGGTACTGGAGGTGCGAATCTCGCCCCAACCCGGTCGCGACAGGAATGTCGCTCCCACCTACATTGCAAGCGGACAACTGGTTCGTGGGAGCGGCATTCCTGCCGCGACCGGGTGCTCCATCGCCGACGTGCTCGATCTGACCGTCGCTGAAGCGTGCGACTTTTTTGCCGGCCAGACCGAAATCCTGCGCGGACTCGAGCCGTTGCGCGCGGTCGGTCTCGGCTATCTCACGCTCGGCCAGCCGGTGCCGACGCTCAGCGGCGGCGAAGCCCAACGACTCAAGCTGGCCGGTCACCTCGCGCAGACCACGAACAAGCGCACGTTGTTCCTGTTCGACGAACCGACGACGGGCCTGCACTTCGATGACATCGCGACGCTGCTCAAGGCGTTTGAGCAATTGCTGAAGCGCGGTCACTCGCTCGTGGTGATCGAACATAACCTCGATGTCATCCGCGCGGCGGATTGGATTATTGATCTCGGCCCCGAAGGCGGCGACGCGGGCGGCGAGGTCGTGTGCGTCGGCACGCCGGCGCAGGTGGCGAAATGTGAGGGGAGTCATACCGGCCGTGTGCTCGGTGGGAGCGGCATTCCTGCCGCGACCGGTCGCGACAAGAATGTCGCTCCCACCAAGCCAGGGGCAAACCACTCCATCCAAATCCATCACGCTCGCGAGCACAATCTCCAGAACATCGATGTGCGCATCCCGCGCGACAAGTTCACCGTCATCACCGGTATCAGCGGTTCGGGAAAGTCCACGCTCGCGTTCGACATTCTCTTCAACGAAGGCCAGCGCCGGTACCTCGAATCGCTCAACGCCTATGCCCGGCAATTCGTGCAGCCGGCGTCGCGCCCGGATGTGGACGCCATCTTCGGCATCCCGCCCACCGTCGCCATCGAGCAACGCACCAGCCGCGGCGGCCGCAAGAGCACCGTCGCCACCGTCACCGAGATTTACCACTTCCTGCGGTTGCTGTTCGTGAAACTGGGGACGCAGTCTTGTCCGACCTGCCAGATTCCGATTCAACCCCAATCGCCGCAAGCCATCGTCGCGCAAATCCTGCGCGACTACCGGGGCCAGCGGATTCAACTCCTCGCCCCGCTGATTGTGGCGCGCAAGGGTCTGTACACCAACCTCGCCGCGTGGGCCGCGAAGAAGGGGTTCGAGCATCTGCGCGTGGACGGCGAATTGTTGCCGACCAAGAAATGGCCGCGCCTCGACCGGTTCAAGGAGCACAACTTCGAACTGCCGGTCGGCGAGTGCGTCATCAACGACAAGTGCGAGCCGTGGCTGCGTCAGATGACGAACCTCGCGCTGGATTTTGGGAAGGGCGTGGTTTTGGTAAATGACCAAATCTTCTCCACCAAGCGTTCCTGCCCGAAATGCAATCGCAGCTTCCCGGAACTCGATCCGCGCTTGTTCTCTTACAACTCGAAACACGGCTGGTGTCCTAGTTGTTACGGCACGGGACTGGAGTTGCACGGATTCGATGAAGAACAGACCGGCGAGGAACGCTGGTGGAACGATGGGTGGGAAGGTGAAGCGCGCCCCTGCCCGGACTGTCATGGCCAGCGGCTCCGGCCCGAAGCGGTGGCGATCAAGTTCCGCGACCAGAATATCGCCACGCTCACCGCGCGGTCCGTCGCCGACGCGGAGGAGTATTTCGCGCGACTTGAGCTCGAAGGACGTGAGGTCCACATCGCGCGCGACATCGTGGCCGAAGTCCGCTCCCGGCTGGCATTCCTGCGCGAAGTCGGGCTGGCGTATCTGTCGCTCGACCGCGCCGCGCCGACGTTGAGCGGCGGCGAGGCGCAACGCATCCGGTTGGCCGCGCAACTCGGTTCGAACCTGCGCGGCGTTTGCTACATCCTCGACGAACCCACCATCGGCCTGCACGCGCGCGACAACCGGATGCTGCTCGATACGCTCCACAAACTGGAAGCCAAGGGCAACACCGTGGTCGTCGTCGAGCACGACGAAGAAACCATTCGTCGTGCCGAGCACGTGATTGATCTCGGTCCCGGTGCGGGAGTGAACGGCGGAAAGTTGGTGGCCGAGGGGACGGTGGAGGATGTGATGCGCAGCAAGGAATCGGTGACGGGAAAGTTCCTGCGCGAACCGCTCCGGCATCCGCTTCGTGGGAGCGACATTCCTGTCGCGACCGGCTCGTCCGCCGTAGGCTTGGCGAAGGAGGATCGCGGCAAGAATGCCGCTCCCACCACAACTCTGGAGATTGTTGGAGCGTCCCTGCACAACCTGAAAAGCCTCCGCGTGAAGATTCCCCTGGGCCGGTTGGTCTGCGTCACGGGCGTGAGCGGCTCTGGCAAGAGCACGCTGGTGCGGGAGGTATTGTATGACAATCTGAAGTCGTTGGTAGGGGCACAGCATGCTGTGCCCCTACGGGGCTGTAAACGAATCGCCGGCGCCGAACATCTCTCCCGCGTCCTCGAAGTGGACCAAACTCCCATCGGCAAGACCCCGCGCTCCTGCCCGGCGACGTATGTCGGCTTTTGGGACGACATTCGCCGACTGTTCGCGAGCGCCACGGAGGCGAAGATGCGCGGGTACGGGCCGAGCCGGTTTTCATTCAACACCGCGGAGGGACGCTGTCCCGAATGTGAAGGTCAGGGCGTGAAAAAGATCGAGATGAGTTTCTTGCCGGACGTGACCGTGACGTGTGACGTCTGCCGAGGCAAACGATTCACTCCGGAAACACTCAGCGTGCTCTGGAAGGACAAATCCATTGCCGACGTGCTCCACCTGAGCGTGGACGAAGCCGTCGAATTCTTTGCCGCCCACCGCCACATCCACCGCGGCTTGCACCTGCTGCAAGAGGTCGGTCTCGGCTATCTCACGCTCGGTCAGTCATCGCCGACGCTCTCCGGCGGCGAAGCGCAACGGATCAAACTGGTCACCGAGCTTGCGAAATCGTCGTCTGTAGCCGCGCTCGCTGAGCGCGGCGGGCGGAGGGGGCCGCGGTCAACGCCCGCGGCTACAACGCTCTACGTTCTGGACGAACCGACCATCGGCCTGCACATGGCCGACGTGGAAAAACTGATCCGTGTCCTGCACCGCCTCGTGGATGCCGGCAACACGGTCGTGATCATCGAACACAACCTCGACATCATCGCCGAAGCCGATTGGATCATCGACCTCGGCCCCGAAGGCGGCGACGGCGGCGGGCGGATCGTGGCGGAGGGGACGCCGGGTCAAGTGACGCGACATCACGCGCTCTCTCACACCGCACAGTTCCTCCATGCCCGCCGCCACCAGGTACGCTAGCATGCTACAGGTGTAGCATACTAACGTACCAACCGAGGCGGGTCAGTTGAGCAGCCGCCCCCGCAAGTCCGCGTGGTCTTTCGCGATGAAGTCGGCGCGCTTCAACTTTTCGGCGGGTTGGCCGGTGGTGAGACCGATGCAGGTCATGCCGGCCATTTTGGCGGCTTGGACGCCGACGGGTGAATCCTCAATGACGCAGCAGGTCGAGGGTTTCACTTTCAGCTTCGTGGCGGCGCGGAAATAAATTTCGGGGTCAGGTTTGGGATGGCGGATGTCTTCGGCGCCGACGATGACCTGGAAGTGCGGACGAAGCCCGGAAACTTCCAGAACCACGTCGATCATGCGGTGCGAGGACAGCGAAGCGATGGCGAGCGGGTAGTGCCGGGCGAGTTCGGGAACGAGTTCATGCAATTCACGGAAGACGGGGCGGGTGTCGCGCAGATACTGGAGCAGGAGGTTGAGTTTGCGTTCGTTCAGTTCCTCCAACTCGTGGGGGAGGTTGTGCTTCTGGATGAGGTCGCGCAGGAAGACTTTGTCGGAGACGCCGTAGTAGTCGGCGAGCTTGAGTTTGAGGTTGTTCTGGAGGCCGACCTCGGCGATGAGCGTTTGGCACGCCTTGACGTGGAGACCTTCGCTGTCGACGATCACGCCGTCCATGTCGAAGATGACGGCCGCAAACTGTTTCATCGGCGATTGAGGCGCACGTGGACGCGATTGGGCTGCACGAACCAGCTCAGGAGGAAACTGACGATGCTGATGATGAGCGCGCCGCCGAGAGCGGTCCAGAAATCCGCGATGTGGAAACCCGGCAGGAGCCAGCTCACCAGCCCGAGCATGGCGGCATTGATGACGAGGGTGAACAGGCCGAGGGTGAGGACGTTGACCGGCAGGGTCAGGAGCAAGACCACGGGGCGCAACCAGGTGTTGACCAGCGCCAGCAGCACCGCGGCAGCGATGGTGGTCTTCGTGTCGGCGAGCGTGATGCCGTCCAGCAACGCGTCGACGACCAGCAGCGCGAGGGCGTTGATGGCGAGCTTGGTGAAGAGGATGAAGAGGCGTTTGCCCATGCTTGGGATTCCGAATGGTCGCGGCGCTGAGGCCGCTCCCACGTTACCGGGTCACAGTTTCCACTTGATGGTGCAGCCGATGGCGTGGGTGATGGCGTTATCCAACGGCTGGCTGGCGAGGACGGCGTCGATCGCGTTGCGGAGGTCTTGTGATTTCGCTTTGGCCGGATTCTGCCAATTGTCGTCGATGCGGCCGATGTAGCAGATTTGAAGTTTCGAGTTGAGGACGTAGGCTTCGGGGGTGTACTCGGCGGCAAAACTGCGGGCGACGCGCTGCGTCTCGTCGCGCAGGTACGGGAAGTTGAAACTCTTGCTCTTGGCGCGGCGGACCATGTTGTCGAAACCGTCCTCGGGATAGCCGGCCGCGTCGTTGGCGTTGATGGCGACCAGTTGCACGCCCTTGCCGGCATAGTCGCGCTGGAGGGCCACCAAACGGTCTTCGTAGGCCTGCACGTAGGGACAATGATTGCAGGTGAAGAGCACCACCACGACTTTCTTGTCCTTGAAGGAGGTCAGGCAATAGTCTTTGCCATCCACCCCCGGCAGACAAAAATCCGGCGCGCGTTGACCAATGTCCGGCTTCTTCATGTGCAATCGGCCCTCGACCGCTCCTCACCGCCCGGTAAGACTATCAGCCGACGCCCAACAGTCAAGCGTCAGAAGTCCAGCGAATGAGGTTGAGCCGTCCCCTGAATTTTGTTACTCAGGTTTTCCATCATGGGTGCTCGCACACTTCCTCACCGCGCCGCCGAATTCCTCACCGCCCGCGCCGGCCAGGTTGCCGAGCGCCGCGCCACGATCGGTCTTGATGGGTTTGTCGACCAGATCATCGCCGTCGTCGACAAACGGCCGAGCGCCGAAAAATTCACCCGCGTCCCGACCATCGCGGCGTTCGGCCAGCGGATCAGCGCCGCCGCCGGTCACAGCGCGAACATCGAGCTTGTCGTCGAACGCACCAAGCTTGGCGGCAACGGCCCGATTATGGCCAACGCCCTCGCCGCCGCCGGCGTCCGCGTCACCTACATCGGCAACCTCGGCTACCCGAGCGTGCATGCCGCCTTCCATGATTTCTCCCAGCGCGCCACCGTCCACAGCCTCGCCGAGCCCGGCTACACCGACGCGCTGGAGTTCGACGACGGCAAACTCATGCTCGGCAAACACGCCGCCCTGCGCGACGTCACTTGGAAAAACCTTCTCGACCACGTCGGCCGCGAGAAACTTCTCACCGCCTTCACCCAAGCCGACCTCGTCGGTCTCCAGAACTGGACGATGCTCCCGTTCATGAGCGACATCTGGCAGCACGTGCTCGACGAATTCTGTCCCGCTCTGCCGGCAGGGCCGCGTCGGCAATTCTTCTTCGACCTCGCCGATCCCGAGAAACGCGATCCGAACGACATCCGGCACGCCGTTGAAACCGTCGCCAAGTTCCAGCGCTACTTCGACACGCACCTCGGTCTGAACGAAAGCGAATCGTTCCAGATCGCCAACGTGCTCGGCTATGCCGGCGGGAAGGAAGCGCCGACGGTGGCGGGGTTCATTTGGGAAAGACTGAAGATCGGCGCGGTGGTCGTCCACCCGCGCGCGTATGCCGTTGCGGCGAGTGCGGCGGGAGTCGTGAAGGTTGCCGGCCCCTTCGTCGAGCGCCCGCTCATCAGCACGGGCGCGGGCGATCATTTCAATGCGGGCTTCTGTCTCGGCAAACTGCTGGGCGCCGACAATGAGGTGGCGCTGCAACTCGGCGTCGGCACATCCGGCTACTACGTTCGAACAGCGAAGAGTCCCACCCCGAAGGAGTTGGCGGAGTTTTTGAAGTCGCTGTGACGCGGGTCAACGCCCCTTCAACACCCGGGCCGCTCGGCCCGGTTTATCCACGCGCAACACCAGCACGCCGGCGGTGGCGGCGGGCGGCGTGGCGGTGTAGGCGTACTCGATGTTGACCCGGTGATTGGCGAGCTTGCGCGTGATGGTGGCGAGTTCGCCCGGTCGATTGCGGCCCGTGAGCAACAACACGTCGCGCTCGACGACGATGACGCCGTGTTCGCCAAGCAGATGAATCGCTTTGGCCGGTTTGTCCACGATCATGCGCAGCACGGCGTGGTCAACGGCCTCGGAGACCGCGAGCGCGTGGATGCTGATCCTTTCTTTCGCCAGCGCCTCGCAGATGGCGGCCAGTGTGCCGGGTTTGTTTTCGAGGAACAGGGAGAGTTGGCGGACTGTTTTCACAATCGACCTCCGTGGAATCGGCGAGTGAGCCCCACCCCCAGCAGCAGCAGCGCGACGAGCGACGGCTCGGGCACGAGCGATTCCGACTCGAAGCTGTAGTTGACCGCCGCCAACGTGTTGATGATGCCGTAGCCGCGGACGAATAGCGGATCGGGCGTCAACGCCTGCGACGCGGTGGCAAACAGCGCTTCGCGAATCTGGGCCACCGTCCAAGTGGGGTGCGCCTGCACGATCAACGCCACCGCCGCCGCCACCAGCGGCGTCGATAACGATGTGCCACTGACGCCGAGATAGGACGTGGTCGAGTTCGGATTGACCGTGAGCGTGCCGACGCCGAGCGCGAGCACTTCGGGCTTGATCCGCCCATCCGCCGTCGGGCCGCTGGAACTGAAACCGGCGATGTTGCCGGCACTGTCCACCGCGCCCACGGTGATGACGAGATCGCCGTCGGCGGGCGCGATCAGGGACGACGTGAGGGGATTGGCATCGTGCCCCGCGTTGCCGGCGGCGTTGATGATCGGCAGCCCCAGCGCGGCGGCCAGATCAGCGGCGATGGTGGTGACCGCCGTATTGCCGTTCAGTTGCGCTTGCGTGTACCAGTCAATGTACCCGAGCGAACTGGTGACGAGGTCCGCGCCGTTGGCTTCGAGCCATTCCAGGCCGTCCACCCAAAGATCCTCTTCGAACGGCGCTTCCAGCGGAACGCTCTCGGTTTTGGCGAGCAGGAACGCGGCATCGTACGCGCCGCCGACGTACGTGTTGGGTCTATAACCGCCCATCGTGCCGAGGATGTACGTGCCGTGCTGATGCTGGCCGTTGGTTGTATCGGAGGTGTCGCCGTCGCTGTTCAGAAAATCGTACTCGGCGATGACGTTGAGCACGTGGCCAGCTTCGTTGAACGCCTGATGCGTGCGCACGAACCCGGTATCCAAGACCCCGATCGTGACCCCCGCGCCCGTGTAGCCGAGCTGATGCACGGCGGGGATGTTGATCTGCGTGAGTTGCCCCTCGGCGCTGCCATAGAAGCCGAACGGGGCCAGCGGGGCCGCGACCGCTTCGCCTTCCACGACCGCTTCCGGCGCAGACAAGCGCGCGACCGGCTGGAGATGATCCACAAAGGGCAACGCCGCAATCGCCGTCACTTGACTCGCGTCTGCCTCGATGCTGATCGCGTTCAGCCACGAACTCTCCACGCGCAACCGGGCGCCCGTCCCGAGCACGCCCTGCACGTATGCGTCCGCCACCGGCATGTCCGCCATCCCAAACAACGCGTCCCCCGTCCCACGCAATTGCCGGCGTTCGATGGCTTCGGGATTGTAGGTCGCAGCCAGACCGGCCAGCGCCGTCTGATATTCGGCTTCGGAAACGATGGCTTTGTCGGTGAAGAACACCCAGAAAGATTCGCTGGCGAGCGCTACGGACGATGACAGCGCAAACAAAACGGCTGTGACCGCCCGGATGATTCTGTTCGCCTTCATGCCCCAGCCTCTGCACTTTTACCGCCGTCGCGAACGGGAATCAAGCCCATCGCTGATCAAATTAAACGCCAGCACCGTCCACGCGATCGCCGCGCCCGGCGCCAGGCACAGCGCCGGCGCTTCGCGAAACACGAAGAGACTCCGTTCCTGCCGCAACATCGTTCCCCATTCCGCCACGTCCGGCTGACCGCTCAATCCCAAAAACGCCAAGCCCGCCGACTCCAGCACCGCGCCGCCGAGCGTCAACGTCGTCAACACCACAATCAACCCCGCGCAGTTCGGTAGAATCTCCCGCACCGCGATCCGCCACCGACCCGCCCCCGCCGCCCGCGCCGCGAGCACGTAATCCTTCGCGCCCTCCGACACGAACGCCGCGCGCACCTGTCGCACCACCGTCGGCAAACTCGCCACGCCCACAGCGACGGCAACACTCGTGGGCGAAGGCGAAAGAACCGTCAACGTCACCAACCCCAGCAAGATTGCCGGGAACGCCAACAGAAAATCCACGGCATGACTCACCATCGCGTCCAACCACCCGCGCACCGTCCCGGCCAGCGCGCCCAACAGCACGCCCGCCACCATCGCAATCGCTGTCGCTCCGACCGCCACGCCCAACGTCGCTCGCGCCCCGTACAACATCCGCGTCATCACATCCCGCCCCAGACTGTCCACCCCCAACGGGTGCTGCCATGACGGCCCGCTCAACGCCTCGGCCCGGTAGGGTTGCTCCCCTGGCGCGTGCTGCGCGAGCATCGGCGCGACCAACGCCGAGACCACCACCACCGCCAGCATGACGGTCCCGATGCTAAATCCTGAATTTCGGTTCCAGCGCATGATGCACCACATCCACCACGAAATTCACCATCATCACCATCGCCACCAGTACCAACAACGCTCCCTGAATCGCCGGATAATCCCGCGCCAGCACCGCCGTCGCGATGTAGCGACCAATCCCCGGCCAGGCGAACACCGTCTCCGTCAACACCGCTCCGCCCAGCAGATACGCGAACTCCACCCCGAGCATCGTCACCACCGGCACCAGCGCCGCCCGCAACGCATGCCGGTAGAGCACCACCCGCTCGCTCGCCCCTTTCGCGCGCGCCGTGCGGATGAAATCTTTCCCCAGCGTCTCCACCACCGCCGACCGCGTCACCCGCGCCACGAACGCGGCCGGGATCGTCGCCAGCACGCAGGCCGGCAACACGAGATGATCCCAACCATCGCGCCTACCAGCCGGCAACCAACCGAGTTGCAGCGAGAAAAACAGCATCGCGAGCAACCCGAGCCAGAAAACCGGCACGCTCAGCCCCACCAGACTCACCGTTGTGCCCAAAGCGTCCTTCCATGTGCCGGCATGTTTCGCGCAGAAAACCCCCAACCACACCCCGGCCACCGTCGCGATCAACATCGCCGCCACCGCCAACTCGACCGTGGCCGGCCACGTCCGTGCCAGGTCCTCCTTCACGTCAAGCCCGGTGACGATGGATTCCCCAAAGCTGCCACGGCCGACGACGTTCCTCAGAAACATCGCGTACTGCACCGGCAACGGCCGATCAAGCCCCAGCCGCTCCCGAATCGCCGCGATCTTTTCCGGGGTGGGATTCTTCAGAAGCAGCCGGGCCGGGTCGCCGGGCACAATCCGCACGAGTAGAAAAATGAAAACGCTGCCGACAAACAGCGCCAGTAGCAGTGACCCAAGCCGGCGGAGCAGAAACGTCGCATGGTCGTCGCACCCTTTACGGGTGCGCAGTCGCAGTCCCGGTTTCCGGCAGGAAATAAAACACCAGCGCGAGAATGATATACACCGACAGCAGTTGCACGCCCTCCAGCCAGTTGCTCTCGCCATCGCCCGCAATCTCGCCGGTAATGATCACCGCCAGTGCGATCGCCAATACTTCCGCCGGCGTGAACACCAGATTCATTGGCTCGGGACACAGAAAATAGCTGGCAAACACCAACATCGGCGCGACGAACAGCGCAATCTGAATGCTGCTGCCAATCGCGATCCCGATGCTCAGGTCCATCCGGTTCTTCAACGCCACCAACACCGCCGTGCTGTGCTCGGCGGCGTTGCCAACGATCGCCACCACGATCACGCCAACAAACACGCTGGTCATTCCCCAGGCATGCGCCGCGTGTTCGACCGAGCCGACGAGAATCTCGCTGATCCACGCCACCAACGCCGTCGCCACCGCCAGCACGATCAGTGATTTGCCCAGGCTCCAGGGCTGGCCGTGTTCGCGCTCGACCTCAGCGGCTTCCGCCGCCGTGCCGACAAACAACGCTTTGTGGGTGTGCAACGAAAACAACAGACCGAGTCCATAGGTCACGATCAGGACGATGGAGATTTCGAGGCTCAAGCCCGCTTCCTTCGTCACGGCCGCCGCGCCACCGAGATGATGATACGCCGCCGGCACGATCAACGCGATCGCTGCCAGCGTCAGCATCGTCGCCTGCACGCGCGCGCCGCTGGCGTTGAACTGCTGCGTCTTGAACTTGAATCCGCCCGCCAGAAACGCCGCGCCCATCACCAGCAGAATGTTCCCGATGATCGAGCCGGTGAGCGACGCCTTCACCACGTCGTACAACCCCCGGCGCAACGCGACAAGCGCAATGATCAACTCCGCCGCGTTGCCGAACGTGGCGTTCAGCAGTCCACCAATCCCCTCGCCCGTTTTCTCCGCGAGATGTTCGGTCGCTTTCCCCATCCAACCCGCCAGCGGGATGATCGCCAGGCAAGCGACTACGAAGATCGCGGTGTGCGCGTCCGGTTTGAGGAATTTCAACCCGATCGCAATCGGCACGAAGATCAGCAGCCAGTTCAGCATGCGCGCAAGAACACCGAAAGCCCGCCCCAAAGTCAAGCGCGGCCAGTCCACCGTTGTGCGAGGGTTTCCCGACCCCGCACGACAGCCGACCGCAGGTCTCCAATCCCCAGAGGCAACGGGAGACCTTGCGGCCCACCCATACGGCGCGGCCAGGAGACCGGCGCCGAACAGCGTCAAGACGCCCTGAGTTGTAGCCGCGGTCGCTGACCGCGGCGGGTAGGAGAGTTTGAATCCGGCGGATAGCCATGCCAGTATGGTTCAGTGGATGAGTGAACTGTCATGAAGAGTTGGTCCAAACTGAGAATCACGTTGCTCGTTATGCTACTCCTCGCCTTGGCCGTCGTTGCTGGCCGAGTTGGGATCGGCTCTCGAAACGGAGCTTCTGGAGCGTTGCGGAAGGCTGCAGGGAGTTTCAAGCATCATGACCGATTCGCGGCAGGCATCAAGGGGTGTGACCGAATCGCACTCTTCGAAGGTTTGCCGCACCCCCATTGGGAGAACGAGCTTCTCGACTCGGAAAGGCGGTCAAAAAAGACGACTGAAATCGCGGGCTCCTTCTTCTACGAAGAGGCGCTTCCTCTCAACCAAGCAGACGCACACAGGCTCAAGGAACTGTACTGCAATCAAACATCGTTCACGCCGCTCGTCGGAATGAAGGCTTGTGGAGGCTTTCACCCGGACTACTGCATCGAGTGGAGCGATGTCCGGGAGCGATATCTTGTCCAAATCTGTTTCGGATGCCATGAAATGAAGACGTTCTTCAACGGCAAAGAACTCTATTGCGACATCGGCCAGCAAGCCTATGACGAATTCGAGAAGATTCTGACGAAGTATCGGAAGAATCGGCCCGCCCAGAGGTCCTCTTCAGACTAGCTCCGAGCGATGGGCAATCGCGACAAGCAACTGGCCGCGCTCACCGCGCGCGGCTACAGACCAGCCACCGCCTGCTTCAACGCCTCAATCAGTTCCTTTCGCGCCTCATCGCCCTCTTGGCCGTAGCTCTTCAGTGTCTCAATCTCCCCCAGCGCGGCCTGAACGTGAGCTTCGCCGAGATACTCGCGCGCCTCGGGAAAACGCGGGCGCAACTTCAGCGCCTGCGCGTAGTACTGGAACGCCGCGTCGAGGTTGCCGGTTTTGCGATACGAATAGGCCACCATGTTCAGTACGTCCGGGTTGTTGCGATGCACCTTGTTCGCTTCCTCGAACGCTTTCACCGCTTCCGCATACCGGCCGGCAGCCACGGCGGCTTTGCCGCGCTCATACTGATCCGACGCCGCTGGCTTGGCCGCCGGCGCCGGGGTGGGACGTTCGGTGCTGGCGGCGAACACCACTGCCGTGGCCAACAGCCCGGCGAGAATGGTTCTTGAAATGAATCGGTCCATCACACACTCTCCTTTTTCGTCATGAACATTCTTTTAGTCCACGCCCAGGTCAAGCCGGAACACGTCGAGGTCTTCAAACAAGCCACGCTCGACAACGCTCGCCACAGCGCCCAAGAACCCGGCATCGCCCGGTTCGACATGCTGCAACAACAGGACGACCCCACACGTTTCGTCCTCTACGAAGCCTACAAGACCGCCGACGCCCCCGCCGCGCACAAGGCAAGCGCCCACTACAAACGATGGGCCGAGATCACCGCCAACATGTTCGTCCAACCCCGCACCCGCGCGCTGTACACCGAGGTGTTTTGGACGGGGTAATTGTAGCCGCGCTCGGTGAGCGCGGCGGGCTTCCGCCTTGCTCGCCGCACCAAATTCGGGCATAATATGCGCAATGGAACGGGTGGTTCACAAAGCGAAAAGCTTCAAGGAGGCTGACGAGTGGGACATCCAGCAGCAGATTTCCATGACGCCAGAGCAACGCCTCCAAGCGGCAAAGGAACTCCGCGACCGGGTCTATCCCCGTGACGCCAAGGACGTCCGAGCGTGCCACGCGAAGCGATAGACCCGGAGTTGTTTTCCCCTGACACCCGCGAACTGATCGCCCTGCTTCACAAACACCGTGTCCGCTATCTCATCGTGGGCGGCGAAGCGGTGATCTACTACGGCCATGTCCGTACGACAGGTGACGTGGACTTCTTCTACGACCGGGCCGACGACAATTCGCAGCAACTCTATGCGGCGCTGGACGAGTTCTGGTCGGGGCACATTCCGAATCTGAACCGATGGGAGGAACTCACTGCGCCGGGAATGATCCTTCAATTCGGTGTCGTCCCCAATCGCATTGACTTCATCAACGAGATTGATGGCGTGAGTTTCGCGCAAGCCTGGCCGAACCGACTGACCTTATCAATGGCGATCGGAACGGACACCGCTGAGGTGTTCTTGATTGGCATCGACGACTTGATCAAGAACAAGGAATCCACCGGGCGCAATCGCGACGACGAGGACTTGAAATTCCTCCGCCGCTTCCGTCCGCCTCAAAAGCCTTACTGATTTGGGCTGCGCGAAGTGAGAGCGAATCACGGGCCGCGTCAATCGAGATTCCTCTTGGCATACTCCGGTCTCGGTTTGCGAACGAGTGTTACGGGTGCGGTCAGCCGCCGAGAACGCCGGTCAAATCTCACCTTGACGAGTGTGTACTCATCGACCCAGTAGATCATGCTCGTTTCACTTGTGGAGATAATGATTCCAAAGGCCTATCCCCATCACTCAACCTGCCTCTACCCGTTGTGGGTTCGCAATGCTCTTGTAGGGCTTGGGCTCAATTTGCACGGCTTGCTGGACCAAGCGGTAAAACAGTTTCCCGCGCGACCGC
>Ga0247727_10005933_pt1 | contig 24304 bp, 22 predicted proteins | sample WisWelCaveWW1625_FD_202498 | JGI IMG/M metagenome (GOLD analysis project Ga0247727, IMG submission 202498) | Biofilm microbial communities from Wishing Well Cave, Virginia, United States - WW16-25 | ecosystem: Environmental > Aquatic > Deep subsurface > Groundwater > Cave microbial mat | place... | reverse complement strand
GCTTCCGGCTTCGATGTCTACGCGGAAACAAAAGGCGTCGGCCCGGCTCTGGGCGGCTTTTTCCGGTCTGCGCTCGACGAATTTTTCTTCACCGTCATTTACGCGATTATCGTCTACATGATGGCGCTGGCATCGTTCAAGATGATCGACCTTATCCCGGCCAACATCCTGCGCTGGATGGGCCAGAGCGTCGCCACGGAAAACGACGCCAAGGAAAACGCCGCCGAAAATCTTGTCGGTACAGCCGGCATCGGCGCCAACCAGGCTTTCTCCGCGATTGGCGGCACCTTGAAAGAATCCATCCCCAGCGGCAGGGGTGCCCCGAAACCGGGCTAATATTCCGGCGGACGCATAACAGGACACATGGCAACACTTACAACCGGGAAAGTACTGAAATACACGCTTCTGCCGGGCTTCTGGCCGCGGCTCCGCACGCTGTTCAGTTCAGGCTTTGCCCATGTCGCCTATGCAATTGCGCTGGTCTACCACGCCGTCAGGCTTTTGCCGGCAAACCACCCTTATCTGGATGGCAGGAACTTCGGCCGCTACGGCATCCGGCACGTCATAGCCGAAGCCGCGAACAATCTTGTCATCAGTCGCCGCAACATCGACCAGGTGATTATGTTCTTCACCATCTTTGCGGGCCTGATTCTCCTGCTTGCGCAATTCGTGCTGCTGATCGTCGCTATCGTATACCAGCAGCCGGCTTATGCGGCGGCGGTGGATTATTCCGCGAACGCCCTGCTGACTGTTACATCGACGCATGGCCATGGCGGCGCGGCGCCGAGCCAGGATATCGCCTTCATTCTTCTCGACCGCGTGTTCGGTCTCAGGAACATTTATAATTCCTGTATCGCCGACTTAACCGTGCAGTGCCTCGATCTTTCCGGCAACAACGCACCGGACACAGCCGTCTATCCCTTTCCTTTCCACACCGCTTTTCACGCGTTGCTGCATTATTATTCCCTCGGCATTTTTTACGTGGCCGTCATCATCATTCTTTATTTCGTGGTCACTGTTGTCGGCGAAACAGCAGTGACAGGTTCGCCCTTCGGCCAACGCTTCAACAAGACATGGGCCCCCGTCCGCCTGATTCTCTTTTTCGCACTTCTTGTGCCGCTGAATACCACCAAGGCGGATGGCCTGAACGGCGCCCAGTTCATCACGTTCTGGACGGCAAAGCTGGGCTCGAACTTCGCCACCAACGCCTGGGGACGCTTCAACACTGTCCTGGTGGGCAGCACCTATATGGGACAGGCCGCCAGCCTGATCGCCACGCCCAACTACCCCGAAGTAAACCAGCTGGTTCGTTTTATGTTCGTCGCCAAAACCTGTAAAATCACCGAGGAATACGCCTATGAACATCCCGGCGGCGTGCAGGCCTATCTCGTGCGTGAATCAAGCAACGCGCCCTACTTCCTGCCGCTGGCAACGGCCAACTATGCCGAGGCGCTGACTTTCACCAACTACGGCAATATCGAAGTCCGTTTTGGCGTCCAGGACGATACAAAATTCACTCTCGAAAAAGGCAAGGTAAAACCGTTCTGCGGCAGCCTCAGTATCCCGGTGACATCGCGCGACACGCCGTTCAAAGAATTTTCCGGCTCCTACGGCGTGCAGGAAATTTACTTCAATATGATCAAGGAAATGTGGAACACGCCGGCCAATCCCGGCGGTGCACAGATCGTGACGAATGCCAGTTGCATCCGCGACCGCGTCATGCAGCTCAACCACGACCCCAACTGCATAGCCTGGCCCAGCACCACCATCGCGCGCGGCATGATCACGTATTGGCAGGATTACATCAACATCAGCACCCGGATCCCCGCCGAGATCACGAACCAGATCAACAACAATGACTGGGGCGTCACCCCGCGCCTGCGGGCGGCGGGCTGGGCGGGCGCCGCGATATGGTACAACCGCATCGCCCAGCTTAATGGCGAAGTCTCGACCGCGATCATCAGCCTGCCCCAGGGCGATAAATTTCCGTTCGTCATGGAAGCGATCGCCGCGCAGAACAAACAGAAAAACGAAAGCCTGAATCCGGAAGACGCCTTCGATCCTGCCCTCGGCGGCGGCGTCGAAGCGGACTACCCGCGCTTCCGCGACCGGGCGGTGGCTTCGGTTCTTTACAACGCCTACACCTTCTGGAAGCAAACGGAAACGGCCAGCACGCAGCAGGAACACGCCACTGGGAATTCTTTTATCGACGGGGTCAACCTAGTTTTCGGCACATCGGGAATTTACTCGATGCGGGAAAATGTCAGCATCCATCCACTCGCCCAACTGAGCAGCCTCGGCAAAAGCATGATGGACGCCGCCGTGCGTAATCTCGCCGTGGGTTTTGGTGGTGGCGGATTGGCTCCTCTTCTTGCCCCGTATCTCGGCAAGGGCCTCAGCGGCCTGGGCAAAGCCGCGAGCGATTTCATTTTCTCGATGGGTAAAGTGACGATCCTCATGAGTTTCATCCTTTATTACGTCCTGCCGTTTTTACCTTTCATCTATTTCATGTTCGCCGTCAGCGGCTGGATCAAAAGTATTTTTGAAGCCGTCGTCGCCATGCCGCTATGGGCCCTCGCCCATATCAGCCGGATGGATGGCCAGGGAATTGCCGGTCCGGGCGCGAACAACGGTTACTTCCTGCTGCTGGAAATTTTCCTCAGGCCCATCCTGATTCTCTTCGGTCTCCTGGCAAGCCTGAGTATATTCTCGGCCAGCGTCAGCGTGCTGAACGACGTGTTCAAGCTTCTGGTTGTCAATGCAACCGGCTTCGACATGGCGGCGGAAATCAAAGGCGTCGGCCCGTCGGAGATCGATTATTACCGCGGCAATATCGATAAATTCTTCTTCAGCGTCATGTATGTGATCATGTGCTACATGATGGCGATGGGCTTCTTCAAGATGATCGACCAGGTCCCGAACAACATCCTGCGCTGGATGGGCGTGTCGGTTTCAACCTTCAGCGAAGCCGCGGGCGACCCGGCGGGCCAACTGACAGGCAAAGTCTATCAGGGCGGCTCGCTCGCCCTCGGTCAGATCAAAGGCGGCGGACAGCTTGCCGCACTCTTCGGCAGGCCCGGCTAAATTTCCGGTTTATGATTTTGAAATTTTTTATTGCTGGCGCAGATGTTCCAGCAGCACTTCGACGCTACCGCCGCCGCGCTGGATCGTCGATGCGAAATCCGAACGCTGGGTCAGCGCCATGCTGACGCCCTCGACCATGATATCGACAACCTTGTAGCTGCCCTTGTTGCGCACGCGCCAGTCGACTTTCACCTTCTGGCCGTCGGTGGGAACAATCGCCGATGAAACAATAACGTCCGTTCCGTCTGCGCGCGCGCCGGTGATTTCAAGAGCCTGGCCCTTGTAATCGCTGAAGCGGCGGGAATACGTCGCGACAATCATTTCCTTGAATAGCTTCTGGTACTCGCCCTGCTGCGCCGGTGTCGCGGCTTTCCAGTTCGTGCCCAGCGCGAAACGACCGATGGTCGCCATGTCGAAGCTGGAATTCAAAAGCTTGCGGAATTCGGCGGCACGCTGTTCTTCGCTCAAACCTTCATTGCCCAGGAAACCGATTCCGCGTTGCGCCATGCTGTCGATAAAACCTTTCGCGCCTTCAAGATTGGCTTCGGCGGCGACATGAACCGTAAGGCTATGTTGCGGTGCGGCGTCTAAATTCATCGCGTAGGAGGAGGGCGCGCCGATCAGGGCTGCGCCGAGAAGAAGGGGGAAATAATATCTGGACACGTCTTTAAACCCTTATAAAAAAGAGAATTTTTGCTTTCCGTCAAAACCGGGAAGCCTCTTTTTATATACATTTTACGTGTTGATCAATACGAATCCTGCGTCGCCCGGCCCGAATTAAGGGTGGTCGGCTCCGGCATCGGCGGCGGTGGCCACCTGGTCGCGGACCAGGGCATCGCGGCGCTGATAATACGTGCTGCGGACAGCGGCGTAATAATCGATGGAGCTGCGCTCGAGTTCGTTCAGGACATCCATAAGGGATTCACGAAGGTCGAGATATTCCACGCCGACTTTGGCATAGTACCAGCTTTCATTATTTGTGTTGAACAGGTACCAGCGCAGCGGGTCTGCAAAGGAATCAACCAGGTAACCGGCATAATCGCGGGTCGAGGACGGACCCAGCAGCGGCAGAACCAGGTACGGGCCGTGGCCCACGCCCCAGACGCCCAGCGTCTGGCCGAAATCTTCCTGTTCGTATTCGTAACCTTCATAACCGGCAACATCGAACAGGCCGGCAGCGCCGACAAGCGTGTTGACGACAGCGCGGAAGGCAACATTGCTTGCGCCGTCAATATCGCCCTGTAGAACTTCGTTCGCCAGCAGCACTGGGCTCTTCAGGTTGCGCAGAACATTGCGCACGCCCTGGCGGCCCGGCTCGGGAACGACAAAACGGTACCCTTTGACAACAGGGTGAATAACAACATCGTCGACGGCTTTATTGAATGCGAAAACGCCGCGGTTGGCGCCTTCGAACGGGTCGCTGATGGCGCCCTCGTCCGAGGTTGTCGAACACGCGCCCAGAACCATGCTGGTTGCTGAAATCAGCAGGAATTTTGCGAGATTATTTTTAGTCATGGTGGCCTGCGCCGTCTGTATAAACATATTCCGAAACCCTTATATCTTTTAAATCGCGTTCCAAGTCAACTGCCTGGAAGCCCCCAACGCAGAAAATTTCTACCAGTAAACCAGATTTGAATTACCAGAATATTAACAAGCCGCTCCGGCGGCTTGAAATAATCTTACGCCTTTGGAAACGGCTTACAAGACAGGAAAGGGCAGGAAGCCTAACCATCCTCCAGATTCATCATCACGCTGATGCCCAGCAGCATGCTGATGATGGCCGGCGACCAGGCCGCCAGGAACACCGGCACCTGGTGGGAGGCCCCCAGCGCCTGCAGGAAACTGGAGAGGAAGAATATGACAAAACCCATGAAAATCCCCGCCGCGAAATAGCTGAGGGCGCCACCCCTCCGGGGCGGGCGCATCGAAACCGCCGCCGCCAGCAACACCATCGCCGCGAACATCAAAGGCTGGGCCAGCAGGTTCTGGTAATAAACTTTTAAACGACTTGCGTCGAACCCGGTCTCCTCCAGCGTCCTTATATGGGTGGGCAGCTTCCAGAATGACATCGCCGCCGCCGAGGAAAAGCTTTCCTCGATATCGGCAATCGTCAGCGCGGTCGGCAGGCTGTCGGTCTCCCTGTGCTCGGGCTGCGAGGCGGGCGTCGATATCGTGACATCCTCGAAATTCCACTGACCCTTGCCCAGGATCGCCGTCGCGGCATCCGCGCGCTTGATGAACTGATCGTCCTTGGTGAAATAAAGTGTCATGACATTATGAAGTTGCCACGCCGGCTGCTGGATTTTCCCGGCATGCAAAATCACGTAACCGTCTTTTGTTCCCTGCCGCAGCCACAAGCCTTCCTTGAACAGCGCAATCTGGTTTTCCTGCTGGTTCAGATACGTATTCTCCATCTGCTCGAACCGGCCCAGCAACAACGCACCGATCGGGTTGATGATCGCGATATGCAGGAACCCCGCCACCACCGCAACACCGATAACCGGCGCAAGAAACTGCCAGAACGAAAATCCTGCCGCGCGCACGACAATCAGTTCATAACGCCGCGTAAGCTGCCAGAACGTGAACATCGCGCCGAACAGGATGGCGAAGGGCAGTAACATCTGCCCGACTTCCGGCAATTTCAGCAATCCCATCTGCAGGATGACGGACATCGGCACGCCCTGCATCTTCCCGGCGCGGCGCATTAGCTCCACCGTATCGAACAGGTAAATCACGCCCAGCAGCGCCGCCAGCAGGAACAGCGTATTGATGATGTATGTGCGCGCGAGGTAGCGGCTGAGCGTCGGTGAAACTTTCATCACGTCTTCCCCTGCACGTATAAAAATCTGCGACGCAGTCTTTCGCCGTAGCCGCTGAGAAAAAGAAAGGATACCAGCGAAGGCACCAGGACAAGGAAATACATCAACGGCAGCCCCAGCGCCGTCTCCCGCGCCAGGTTGAACGCCATGAGAAACAGCGCCTGCACCGTCACCGCGCTGGCCACGGCAAACGCCACCTTGCGGCCCTGCCCGCGCCGCTCCATCGGCCCCGTCAGCAGTGCCGCGCAGGCCAATAACGTATAGGCAAAAGCAATCAAAGGCGCGGTGATGCGGCGATGAATCTCGACGATGAATTCATAACGCGCTTCTTTCCCCGCCATCGCGTCGGGCTCAGGGCTCAGCAATTCGAAAATCGTTCGCTCTTCCGGCTCGCGCCAACGCGCGCGCACGGGATCGCTCTCGGGCAGGTCAATCGTGTATTGCTCGAAATTCAGACGGTGAATTACGCCCTTGTCGCGGTCATATTCCTGCCGCGAGCCATCGAACACCAGGACCTGCTCGCCCTCGGGCCGCGCAACAATCACACCGCGCTTGGCCAGAACCGTCGAAGGATTGGTGGTCTTGTCGCGCGTGTCGTGGATCATCAGGCCGTGCAGCTCGCCCTCGGCGCCGCGCTCGCGCATGTAGACCGTCAGGCCGCTGCCAACCTGGTTGAAAACGCCTTCGCGGAACAGCAGCGCTGAAAACTGCGTTTTGATCACCTGCCGCAGATGCTGCATCGACGACAGCGATTTCGGCGTCACCCACATCGTCACGCCCCACAACAAAACCGTCAGCACGCAGGCCAGCATGATCGCCGGGCGGGCCAGCGTCAGCGGCGAATACCCCACCGCCTTGATCGCCACCAGCTCGGAATCGATGGTCATGCAGTTATAGATGAAGATGATCGCCGCCAGCAGCGCGATGGGCAGGATGATTTCAAGAAAACGCGGCAGCGCCAGCACCGTCAGCACCCAGAAAGACGCGCTGCTGGCCCCCGACTCGATCACCAGCTCTAAAAACCGCAGCGACTGCGTCAGGAACACAACGCAGGTCAGCGTGACGGCGATGAATGCCGTCGCCACTCCCAGATTCCTCAGAACATACCTGTCAAAAACCAACATGCGAGCAACCGTTTTGCGCCTTAAAGATACTCTGGAAAAACCGCAGGAAAACATTATAGTGAGGCTTTATCGTAATCATAGCCCTATTCGAAAGATTGACCCCGTCATGAGCTTCAAAACAACCTATTCCAAAACCGCGCGCAAGAGCCCGGATACCGCCATTCTTCTCGTTTTCGACGGGGCGAAGCTGGGCGCCGAAGGCCGCCGCATCGACAAGAGTTCAAACGGCCATGTTTCGCAGGTTTTAAAGAAGAGCGATTTCTCCGGCAAGAACGGCGAAACCCTGACACTGACCCTGCCCGGCAAAGCCGCCTATGGCCGCGTCGTCCTTGTCGGCCTCGGCAAACCCGGAAAATTAAATGCCGTCGAAGCCGAAGATGCGGGCGGCAAGGCGTTCCACACCATCGAACGCGCCGGGACGAAAGCCGTCCTGTTCGTCGATGCGGAGTCTTCCGCGCTGAAGGCGCCGGAGCTGGCCGCGCGTTTTGTCGCGGGAGTGCGCCTTCGCTCCTACAAATTCGACAAATATAAATCCGCCAAAAAGTCCGATAAAAAAGACAAAAAACTCGTCTCCCTCGATGTCGTCGTCGCAAAACATCTTGAGGCCGAAAAACTCGACAAGCGCCTCGCCGCCGTCGCCGAAGGCGTCTTCCTCGCGCGCGATCTCGTGAACGAACCGCCGAACCACATTTTGCCCGACATGTTCGCCAGGCGCATTGTCGCAGAACTGAAACCCCTCGGCGTCAGCGTCGAAGTGCTCGACGAAAAGAAAATGAAAACGCTAGGCATGGGCGCAATTCTCGCCGTCGGCATGGGCTCCGAAGCGCCGCCGCGCATGGTCATCATGCACTGGAATGGCAACAAAGCGAAAGACAAACCCCTCGCTCTCGTCGGCAAGGGCGTCACGTTTGACACCGGCGGCAACTCGATGAAACCCGCAGCCGGCATGGAAGAAATGAAAATGGATATGGCGGGCGCAGCCGCCGTCGTCGGCACGATGAAAGTCCTCGCCACGCGCAAATCAAAATCAAACGTCGTCGGCATTGTCGGCATCGCGGAAAACATGGTCTCGGGTCGCGCCACGCGCCCCTCCGACATCGTCACGTCTTACTCGGGCAAAACGATTGAAGTCCTCAACACCGACGCCGAAGGCCGCCTTGTGCTGGCCGACGCGCTCACCTACGTGCAGGAAAAATACAAACCCAAGGCCATCATCGACCTCGCCACGCTCACCGGCGCAATGCTGGTTGCCCTCGGCCATGAATATTGCGGCACCTTCTGCAACGACAACCCGCTCTGGACGTCGATTGAAAAAGCCGCCAAAGACACCGGTGAAAAAATCTGGCGCATGCCGCTCGATGAACTCTGGAAAAAAGAAATGGAAAGCCCCGTGGCCGACCTCCAGAATCTTGCGAAATCCAGCCGCTGGGCAGGCTCCTGCACTGCCGCCGGCTTCCTCGAGCATTTCATTGAAAACGATACGCCCTGGGCGCACATGGACATCGCGGGCACGGCCTGGATCAAATCCGACCGCGCCACCGTGCCGAAATTCGGAACGGGTTACGGCGTGCGCACACTGGAACGCCTTGTTGCCAATTCCTACGAAAAGAAATAAAAACCTGAGGCCATGAGTACTTTTAAGTCGAAACAGCGTCTCAAATCCGCAAGGGATTTGGAAAACGCCCCAAGCATTCGCACAGAAGACCTGCACGCGATTGAGCAAGTCTCGCAGCGTTATGCCGTCGCGCTGACGCCGCATATTCTCTCGACCATGAAGGGCTCTGTTGCCATCGACCCGGTCGCAAAACAATATGTGCCGCAAATCGAGGAGCTGAAAAATCTGCCGCAGGAACGCGTTGATCCCATCGGCGATTACGCCCACACGCCCGTGAAGGGTTTGGTGCACCGCTACCCTGACCGCGTGCTTTTGAAACTCGCGAATGTCTGTGCCGTCTACTGCCGCTACTGCTTCCGGCGCGAAATGGTCGGCCCCGGCGCGGAAGTCATGAACGCCGCCGAAAAACAAAACGCCTTCGATTACATCCGCAAGGACAAAAGCATCTGGGAAGTGATTTTAACGGGCGGCGATCCGCTGGTTCTCTCGGCCCGTCATCTTTCTGAAACGCTCGACGAACTTTGCGCGATTGAACATGTGCAGGTCATCCGTATCCACACGCGCGTGCCCGCTGCGGACCCGAAACGCATCACGGACGAACTCTGCACCACGCTGAAACGCGACAAGGCGATTTATGTCGCCGTCCATATCAACCACGCGCAGGAAATTACCTCCGACGTGAAAACCGCGCTGAAGATGCTGCATGAAGCTGGCTGCGTGTTGCTATCTCAATCTGTGCTGCTCAAGGGCGTCAACGACAACGCCGAAACGCTGGAAGAACTCTTCCGTGCCCTTGCCGCTTTACGCGTCAAACCTTATTACCTGCACCATCCCGACCTCGCGCCCGGCACATCGCATTTTCGCCTCTCTCTCCGCGAAGGCAAAGCACTGATGAAAAAACTTCTCGGCCGCGTCTCCGGGATTTGCCAGCCGCATTACATGCTCGACATTCCCGGCGGTCACGGCAAAATCCCCGTTACATCCGATTACATCCGCGAAAATGGCGACGATTACACCGTCACCGATTTTCAGGGCAACACGCACAATTACGCGGACAAACTATGACTCAAGAAAAAACAGAAGTTCGTTTTTATCATATGGAACGCCAGGGCCTTGAAGACATCCTGCCTTCGCTCGTCATGAAAGCGCTGGAAAACGGCCACCGCATCCTCATCAAAACATCCGATGAAAAAGAAGCCGAGCGCCTGAACGAACATCTCTGGATTTTCCGCCCCGATGTTTTCCTGCCGCACGACACGAAAAAAGACGGTCATGAAAAACAGCAGCCCGTTTTCCTCACCAGCAGCAACGACAATCCCAATAATGCCGATATGCTCATCCTCACACAGGGTACATCTTTCGAAAACATCGGCGGCTTTAAACTCTGCTGCGAACTTCTCGACGGGCGCAACCCGGATGAAATTTCCGCCGCACGCGAACGCTGGGAAAAATACAAGGATTCCGGCTTCGCCCTCACCTACTGGCAGCAGGGTGAGAAAAATTGGGAAAGAAAAAACGTTTAACGTCATTGCGAGCGAACAACGTGAGCGAAGCAATCCATACGGTCATGGATTGCTTCGTCGGCCTAACGGCCTCCTCGCAATGACAGTTTTATTTAGTGAGCCGGCGCTTCTGCAGGCGCAGCAGGGTCAGCAGCGGGCGCTTCTTCAATAACCGGAGGCGCGAGCTCTTTCGCTTCCGCATCAATCTCACCTTGCGAGGGCAGCGCCGGTGCGCTGTCTTCCAATGTACGCAGCCACGCGATAATCGCGGCGCGGTCTTCCGGCTTTTTCAAACCGATATAGCTCATCTTCGTACCCGTGATGAAAGCCTTCGGCTTCCAGAGGAATTTGTTGAGGTCCAGATATGTCCACGTACCGCCCTTGGTTGCCATCCCTTCGGAATAAGCGAAACCGGCATGGCCGCCTTTTTTATGACCGAGCGTGTTCCACAAATTGGGACCGACCTTCGCCGCCTCGCCCCTGTTGAACGAGTGACACGCCGCGCAGGCCTTGGAAAGTTTTTCGCCCTTCGCGACATCCGCGGTGGCAATCAAATGCAAAATGGGTTCCGGCATCGCCACGGCGCCAGCGGCTCCGCCTTCCGGCGCGCCCTCGATGGCTACGGCGTCAGTCTCCAGCGCATGCGGATGAACGAGTACCTCCGCGACAAAGCCGCCGATCATGGCGATAACGCCGGCGGTCAGAACAGCAGCGAAGATTTTGTTGGATTCAAGGGACATGCGTGAAGGCTATTTCTTTGTTTCTTTTATGCTTTTCAATATTAGCTTCGAAAATATACCGGGTTGAGGCTCATTGTCGATAGTGTTATACGCATTGTTTATAGTCATTCAACTGAAATTTTTAACCTCAGGGCCGTATGCTTAAAAACGCCAGAAAAATAGCCTTCCAGGGCCTGAAAGGCGCCTATTCCGACCTCGCCTGCCGCGCTGTGTTCCCGGACATGGAAACCCTGCCCTGCGCCGCGTTCGAGGATGCCTTCAATGCCGTGCGCGACAACGAGGCTGATCTGGCCATGATTCCCGTCGACAACACGCTGGCCGGGCGCGTCGCCGACGTGCACCACCTGATGCCCAAGGGCGACCTGTTCATCGTCGGCGAGCATTTCCAGCAGATCTGTCACCATCTGCTCAGCGTTAAAGGCTCCAAGAAAGAAGACATCAAACACGTACACTCGCATGTCCATGCCATCCCCCAGTGCCGCAACATCATCCAGCGCCTGGAGCTAAAAGCGCATATCCATGCCGACACCGCCGGCGCCGCTGAAGAAATCGCCCGCAACGGCGACAAAACTCACGCCGCCATTGCCTCGGAACTGGCCGCAAAAATCTACAATCTTGAGATTCTCGAGGAAGACGTACAGGACGCCGAACACAACACCACGCGTTTTCTTATTCTCTCATCCGAACCTTCGATTCCCAAACTCGACGACCGCGTTGATGTCCTGACCAGCCTGATTTTCGAAGTCCGCAATATCCCGGCCGCGCTCTATAAAAGCCTCGGCGGCTTTGCCACGAACAATCTCAGCATGGCCAAGCTGGAATCCTATATCGACGCCAATTTCCAGGGCGCACAATTCTATTGCGAGGTCGAAGGCCATCCGGAAAGCACACCCTTCCGCCATGCACTGGAGGAACTGGGCTTCTACGCCAAAGATGTGAAATTCCTGGGCGCGTACCCCGCGCACAAATTCCGCAAGACCTATCGAAAAAACAACAGCGAGTTTTAGGAGCGCGCGCCATGCCGACACATGCCGCCCTGACTGCCGACCTTCTGAAGGACGCCGCGGCCTTCTATAAAAAACTCGCCGAACAAAATGAACCCTCTCGCGCGAAAATGTCCGAGACGGCCGCGATTTATGGCGGCGTCGCCGAACTTCTCAGCCAGGACCCGGCGGGGGTCAGCAAGGGCGGCGAAACATACGCACAGCTCGCAGCCAAGCTGATGCAGGACACCGCAAATTTTTACCGGAAACTGGCCGCACAAAACGAACCGCTGCGCGAGTTGATGGAACACAACGCCGCCATCTACGAACAATTCGCCGATGCCGTCAGCAACGATCCGCTCGGGCATATCGATTAAGCTTAAATCGCGCTGCCTGTCCGCAGACCCAGCCACGCCAGCGCCGCGAGCGACAAAACCGCCAGCACGTACAGCCAGGAATCGCCCGACATACCGACCGGTCTATTCGTACCTTCTTTGTAAATTTTCAATGTTTTGTCAATTTTTCGCGCGTGCTTCGTATCGAAAAATATTTTCTTGATCTCGACCCGCTCGTACTCATTGCTGTTGAACAATTTTTCGGCCTTCCTGTACGCCACGCGCATGCTCGATGTCGTGTGTCTTTTTTCCCAGGTGATGTGGTTGTCGTTCTGGTGCGCCGGCCGGTGAAAAATATAGATGGAATAAGCAACCGAAGGGTCGCGTCGCTTTGCCCAGGCTCTACGTGATGCCATGTAAATCTCCAGCTCTGTAGGGTTCAGAATTTGAAATAAAATTTCGTCTTGATAGAAGCAGCTAATTTTTTATTTCCAGCCTGTAATAAATAAGGCCTAAATGGTTAACAAATCGTTAACGTCCGCGACCCTCCTGGGATTTTATACACAGGCATTTCGTAAACACACCACGCCAAGGGATCACCGTAAAACGTACCGCTTCCTTGTTTTTATGACCAAAGATATGTACTCTGGCTAAAGCATCGAATCCTTATTTTTCCTTACTTAAAAACATCATGACCCGCTCCCGCACGATCTACCGCCACCGGCATAAAAAACGTTCTGTGTTTTCCCTTCCCGATTCCGTCCAGGCTTTCCTGGCACGGCGGCTGCTCGATATTTTCGCGCTGGCTTTGGGCGCGGGTGGCGCATTCCTGCTGTTATCGCTCGCCAGCTACAATCACACCGACCCTTCCGCCAACACCGCCGGGATCGGCGGCGCTGCCCCGGTCACGAACTGGATGGGCGCGCCGGGCGCGTGGCTTTCCGATCTGCTGCTGCAGACCATCGGCGCGGGTGGCTTCGCTTTTGCCTGCGGCCTTCTGCTTTGGTCCCTGCGCGTTTTCCGGCGCGAACCGCTGCGCCCCGCCTGGCTGCGCGCTATCGCTTTAACTTTAAGTGCCATCGCCATGTCGGTGGCCTTCGCGCAGGTTCCCTCCAACGGCTGGATCGTTCATCCTTATCTCGGCAGCAGCGCCGGAACATTGATCCTCGAAAACCTCACCGCCTTCGGCACAAACCTCGCGCCGTTCATGAACCAGGTTTTCTTCGTCGGTGTCGCCGCGATTTTCGCCGCCGTGGCTTTTATATTTTCTGTCGCCGTCACCATTCCCGAAATCGGCACGATCCTCGGCGCCATCAAAACAATCGCCGCAGGAATTGCCCTTCTCGCATGGACGGCCGGCGCTAATTTTGTGGACTGGGTTTTGCATTACAACGATTCCTCCTACCGCCCGAAACCGTTTTCCTTCCTGAAAAATTTCAAACCCGCTGAAGCGAAAATCAAACGCGCCCCCGCGATCAACACGCGCGAACTGGCCACCCTCGCAGAAACTGACGATGAAGACGAGGAAGAAGAAGCCGAAAGCTTCGATGAAATGGCCCGCGCCGTGCGCGCCGCGCCTGCCGCCCCGGCTGCGCCGTCCATCCCTGTCGTCGCCGCGAAGAAAACAAAAAAGACGCAAGGCACAACCCAGCGCCGCATGAGCTTCACGACCGGGGACTGGGAATTGCCGCCGCTGACGCTCATCAACACGCCACCCAAGGAAAACACCCACGAAGACCTCAACGAAGACGCGCTGCGCAAGAATGCCGAACTGCTGCAGAACGTCCTCGCCGATTTCAACGTGCAGGGCGATATCGTCAGCATAAATCCCGGCCCGGTCGTCACGCTCTATGAGTTAGAGCCCGCCCCCGGCACCAAAACATCCCGCGTCATTTCCCTCGCCGACGATATCGCGCGTTCTATGTCCGCCGTCTCCGTGCGCTGCGCCACCGTGCCGGGCCGCAACGTCATCGGCATCGAACTGCCGAACAAGGAACGCCAGATCGTCTACATGCAGGAGCTTCTCTCCTCGCGCACTTACGAGGCCGGAACGGCGAAGCTGCCTTTGATTCTCGGCAAGGATATTTCCGGCCAGCCCATTTTGGCCGACCTCGCGAAAATGCCGCACCTTCTTGTCGCCGGCACCACCGGCTCGGGCAAATCCGTTGCCGTCAACACGATGATCCTTTCGCTGCTCTACCGCCTTTCGCCCGAGCAATGCCGATTCATCATGATCGACCCGAAAATGCTGGAACTCTCAGTCTACCAAGACATCCCGCATCTGCTTTCGCCCGTCGTCACCGAACCCGGCAAGGCCATCGTCGCCCTCAAATGGGCCGTACGTGAAATGGAAGACCGCTACCGCGCCATGTCAAAACTCGGTGTGCGCAATATCGAGGGCTACAACGAACGCCTGCGCGAAGCGAAGAAAAAAGGCGAGACCATCATGCGCAAGGTCCAGACCGGGTTTGATCCCGGCACCGGCCAGGCGATTTTTGAGGAACAACCGCTCGACCTCAACGACCTGCCTTATATCGTTGTCATCGTCGATGAATTTGCCGACCTCATGCTTGTTGCGGGCAAGGATGTCGAGAACGCAATCCAGCGCCTCGCGCAAATGGCCCGTGCCGCGGGTATCCACCTCATCATGGCGACACAAAGACCCTCCGTCGACGTCATCACCGGCGTCATCAAGGCCAACTTCCCGACGCGTATTTCTTTCCAGGTCACATCGAAAATCGACTCGCGCACCATCTTGGGCGAATCCGGCGCAGAACAGTTACTGGGCATGGGCGACATGCTCTACATGGCGCCGGGCGGACGCATCATGCGCGTCCACGGACCGTTTGTCTCGGACAACGAAGTTGAAAGAGTTGTCGATCACCTGAAGGAACAGGGCGAACCCGATTACGTCACCGAGGTGACATCCGGCGATGATGATTTCGGCGACAACGAGGTCATGAACGCGATGTTCGGCGGCGGCAACAGCGATGTCGATGAGCTTTACGACCAGGCCGTAGCGCTTGTCGCCCGCGAAGGCAAAGCCTCCACCAGCTTCGTCCAACGCTACCTGCAGATCGGTTACAACCGCGCCGCGCGCATCATCGAGGAAATGGAACGCCAGGGCGTCATCTCAAAAGCGAACGCCGTCGGCAAACGCGAAGTGCTCGTCCAGAATTTCAGCGATGCCTGACCCGTCATTGCGAGGAACGGAGTGACGAAGCAATGACGATCTTTGATGACATTAAAAGGGTTTGTGACTATAAAAGCGTATAATCAATGAACCAATATAAAAGGTCCCTGATTCCATGCGCTTTTTTATCATTGCCCTGACGCTTTTCACCCTGCTCTTCCCACCTCCCGCCTCCGCCAAAAAGGGCGACGAGGACTGGCAAGCCGACATCAAAACCGCCGAGGATTACCTCGAAACGCTGCATACGGCGCGCGCGCGCTTCGTCCAGACCACACATGACGGCACGCAGTTAGTGGGCACATTTTATCTCCAGCGCCCCGGCAAGCTAAAATTTGAATACGATCCGCCGATCGAAGATTTCGTCGTCGCCGACGGCTTCTTCATTTATTTCTACGACTCGCAACTGGGTGAGCAGACCAACGCGCCCATCGGCCAGACGCTCGCCGATTTCATCCTGCGCGATGATCTGAAACTGCGCGACGACCTGGAAGTGAAAGACATCAAGCGCGGCGGCGATTTGTTCCAGATCGAAGTCGTGCAGACCGCCGATCCCGATGCGGGTTCACTCACGCTTGGCTTCAGCGAAGATCCCATCGCGCTGAAAAAATGGCGCATCGTCGACGGCCAGGGCCTCATCACCGAAGTCGAACTGTTTTATCTCAAGACCGACGTCAAACATCCCTCCAGCCTTTTCGTCTACAAGGACCCGAAAGAAAAAGGCGTGAACAATTAATGCAGAATAACCATGCAGAATAATGAGGACGGCCCGCTCAACCACCTGATCCGCATGCTGGCGGGCCTGCCGGGCCTCGGCAACCGTTCGGCGCGGCGCATCGCGCTGCATCTTCTCGGCAAACGCACCGCCATGATGATCCCCCTCGCCGACGCGCTCAAAAAAGCCGCCGAACAGATCAAGGAATGCCCGGACTGCGGCAATCTCGACATGGCCCAGCCCTGCGGCATCTGCCGCAATCCCGCGCGCGACCGCGCCAAAATCTGCGTGGTGGCGCAGGTCTCCGATCTCTGGGCGCTGGAACGTACCGGCGCGTACAAGGGCCTCTACCATGTTCTCGGCGGGCTGCTTTCGGCGCTGGACGGCATCGGCCCCGATGATCTGCGCATTCCCAAACTCGTCGCGCGCAGCGAGGATGAATCCGTTCAGGAAATTATTTTGGCTCTCAGCGCCACAGTCGATGGCCAATCCACCGCGCACTATATCGCCGATCACTTGGACACTGCCGCACTGACTGTCACGCGTCTCGCGCACGGCATGCCGGTCGGCGGCGAACTTGATTACCTCGATGACGGAACCATTACCACGGCTCTCAAGTCGCGCCGGTCGGCGTAAAAAATAAAAAACAGAACCACAGATAAACACGGATATCCAAATTCATTTTTTATCTGCGTAAATCTGTGTTTATCCGTGGTTTAAAATCTTACTCTTTTTCTGAAATATAAACATCGCCGTCACTCGCAACGCGCAGCACCGCCAGCCGCGTGTAATGACCGGTGCGGTCGCCACCGATAGCGAAATCGTAATAAACGCCGCCGGGATAATAATGATCCGACGATGTCGCCGTCACGGTTGAATCTCCGAATTTGAGATAGACCGCTTCGGTCGCGTAAACGCTGACAACACGTGTGCCGTCATTAAAATTCGTCGAGTTACGCGCCGATGAACTGCTGGAGCTAATGTGATGCGCACCGGCAGGCAGCAAACGCATCGCGGGAATAATATTGGAATCGGAATCCTGGGGCAGAAGTGTAGGCATGTAAAATCTCCTTGTGTAAGCCGTCATTGCGAAGAACGCAGTGACGAAGCAATCCAGAAAATGGATCGCCGCGTCGGCCTGTCGGCCTCCTCGCGATGACGATGTTGATGTGTTGAAAAAAAGCGCAATTCTGGCGCTGCTGGTGGAATTATTGGCTTTTACGGGGAATTTGTCAAGGAATTAATTCCTATTTTATTCAGCAGCATACATCTCCTTGTACCGCCCGTAATAATGCATGCTGTCGCCATAGCCGTACCGTGCGTGGCGCTTCACATCAACATTCGTCAGCACCAGCGCCAGCGCGCCGTAACCCATATCGGCGAAATGCTTGACGCCGCTGGCCACCACTTCGCGCGGCGTGCGGTCCCAGCGCACAGCGTAGAGAACCACATCCGACAACGTCGCCAGCAGCCTTGCGTCTGACACCGCCAGCGCCGCCGGCGAGTCGATGATCACCAGGTCGTAATCCTCGCGCAGTTTCGTCACCAGATCTTTCATGCGCTTTGTCCCGAGCAAATCCAGCGCCCCGGCGGGAACGCTGCGCGCGAAAATCATGTGCGCGGGTGAATCCGTATCCTTGCGAATAATTTTATCCAGCGCCGCCGCGCCAATGAGGTAATCGACAATCGTCACATCGTTGCCCACGCCCGCCGAGCGGTGAATGTTCGGGCGGCGTAAATCAGCATCCACCACGATCACCTTCTCGCCCGATTGCGCCGACAGCCGCGCCAGCCACAACGATAATGTTGTTTTTCCTTCGCCGGGGAACGACGATGTCATCGTCACCACTTTCGGTTTTTCGTTTGAAGCGCGTAAATTCAGAACCATCCGCAGCGTCCGCACCGATTCCGCTACCGGCGATGACGGTTTCGCCAGCGCATAACGCGCCAAGTACGGCGCCTTGATTTTCCCGGCGCTCGGCACCAGTGCGAAACAGGGCAGGTCCAGCGCGGCCTCCAACTGCCCGGCGCTGCGGAAACTGTTGTCGAGTTTTTCCATGAGCAGCGCCAGCGCCAATCCGGCGAACAACGCAACAATGGTACTGAGGCTGACAATCAGCCTCTTGTTGGGGCGCGATGGACCGCGCGGCAGCGAAGCGTAGGAAATAACCCGTGCCGACGGGTTCTGCAATTCTTCCTGCAGCCCGCCGCTCTTTTCATTTTTCAAAAATGATTCCAGCACCAGCCGCGCCGATTCCGCCTCCAGCTCCAGCGCCCGCAATCCGATCATCCGCTCGTCGTCCTGCAAAAACCGCCCGCCCGATTCCGCCAGCCCCTGTTCCAGCGCCGCCACGCGCGCCTGCGAAAAATACAATTCGTTTTCGATGCTGCGCCCGATCGTCTGGATTTCCTTACGGATGGCGTTTTCGGTTTCCGCGATCTCCGATTTCAGTTTTACAATATCCGGGTGCTTGGGGCCATAACGGCTCGACATCTCCGACAGGTCCGCCTCCATTCGCGCCTGTTCCAGTTTCAGTTTCTGGATCACGCCCGAATCCAGCACCGCGTCGGCGCTGTCCATTTTCCCCGGCGCATTCAGCAAATCGCCGACCATCAGTAGCCGCGCCTCGGCTTCGGCCATGCCGCCCCGCGCCGCCGCCAGATGCTGGTTCATTGCGCTGGTTTGCTCCGCCGAAAGCAGTGTCGTCGTGCCGTTGTAAATATTATTCTCCGCCTTGTAGTTCTGCACCGCCACCTCGCGTGCCTGCACCTCCGTCCGCAGCGCCGCCACGCGCTTTTCCAGCCACTCCGCCAGCTTCTGCGACGCCGCGAAATCATCGGCCAGGCTCAGCTCGATATACGCATCAGCAAAACTATTGGCGATCAGGGCCGCCTTGGCCGCATGCAGCGACGTAAACTCCAGCTGGATAACACCCGATCCCGGGATCTGCCGCACATTCAAATTCCCCAGTAAATTCGAAATCACTTCAGCCTCCTGCCGATCGCGCATTTCCGTCGGCAATTTCGAAAATTCCGACCCGTGCACGGACAATGTCTTGAATTCACCACCCCCGCCGCCCGCTGCCAGCTTCGGATTAAACTCCGGGTCGTTCATCAGGCCAAGCCGCTCCACCACGCCGCGCGCCATCCCACGTGAGCGGATCACCTCCACTTCGCTCAGCATAATCGCCGTGTCGTAACGCGGCACGCCGCCGGTCCCCAGCGCATAATTTGAATCGCGCTGCGTGATGGTTTCAACGCCGCCATCCAGCAACAACAGCGCCCGCCCGGAATATTTCGGCTGCACGAACAACAGCACCAGAGACGACAACGACAACCCGATCAGCAACGCGGCGGTAATCAGGATCCGCCGCCGCCAGAACACCATCAGCAGCCCGCGCACATCCGTCTCGATAATTTCCGCTTTCGCCACCATTAGAAAAATCTTTCCTTCACGGTGACGATGTCGCCGGGCAGGATTTTTTCCTCGGCCGGGATTTTTATTTCCTCCGCACCGCGCGTGATCTTCACGCTGCCTTCGCTGGCGCGGTACGTGAATCCGCCCGCCAGTGCCACGGCGTTTAACGCCGTCATGTTGGAGACATATTTATAACTGCCGGGATTTTTCACCTCGCCCAGGATATAAAACGGCCGCGACTCCGAAACCTGGATCGACACGCTGGGATCCACGAGGTATCCGTCCGAAAATTTCTGCGTCAGAATTTTCTCCGCGCCCGCAGGGTCCAGCCCCGCCACCAGCACCGTCCCGATCAGCGGAACGGAAATTGTCCCGTCCGCACCAACTTTATAATCGCCGGATAAATCCTTCTCGCCAAAGACGGTCATCTGGATCACATCGTCCGGACCCAATGAATAGGCAGGCGCATCGCCCTGTGCACGCACAGGCGTTACAGCCATCGCCAGTACAATCATGGCGAATACCAAAAGCAGGCTTTGGAAACTCTTCATAAAGCCAATAGGGATAAAGGTTTTAGGGACGGGAAAACGCAGGCCGGTTCTGCCTGCTATTTTATGACGCGGCCAAACCGCCTACAACCGTATGATTGCAAGAATCCACCGACTTCTACTTTTCGGGGTGTTTAGCGGGGCTTGCCGGGGGTGATGATATGCTCGATCACTTTTGCGCCGACGGGCACATCCATCAGCGTGACCGTGATCTCGACGGGAGCCGAACCGAACGAAACAATATCCTCGCATCCGCCCAGCGATTCCGCGAAACGGTTTGCCGCCTCGACGGGTTCGGTATCGTACACCGGTCGCTGCAGCATCAGCGCATATTCAAACTTCGCTGTCTGGCCGATAATGTCCGATTGCCGGCGCAGCAAAACGAGATATTGCGACAGCTTCGCCACCGCATAATCCGCAGCGTACGCGCCGTCATGATCGCGGATTTCCTTATAGTTGCTGAGCGAGATGAACAACATGAACGTACGCTCGCCGTACCGGTCGGCGCGGTCGACGGCCGAAAGGAACAGCTGGTTGTATGCCGACTTGGCGATCACGCCGCCGGCGCTCGGGAAATCTTCGGAGTCATCGCCGATCCGCTTGATCAGCTTCGTCAGCCGCTCGGCATTGCCGACTTTCTCATCCAGCGTACTTATGTCTAACGGCTTGTTCATCACGTCGTTGCAGCCGAGCTTCAGCGCTTCCTGGCGCGAGGCAGTTTCCGACAGCAGGAAAATATAGGGGTAATTTGAAACCGTACGGCGAATATTGAGAATGACCGGCCGCGGGCTCGTCAGCGGCGTCGGGTCGAGGTAAATCATGTCGAATTCATCGGCCGCCAGGCGGTCGACGGCGTTATTTTTCACAGCCTCCTGCAGGACCTTATGGCCAAGCGGCTCCAGCCGCGCCTTGATAAGCTGTCCCGCGATCACATCCCGATCAACAACCAGAACTTTCATATGTGCAATCCTTAACTAGAAGGGCCGAAAGGGATCAGGAAACGACCCCCGGCTACAACCCTACCCATGATCGTTAAAAAAAAGGTAAATGGAAAGCCCTATTTTAGTCCCCAGCTGTTTGACTTTACAAAAAGACTGCGTTAGACAAGCCCACTAATGGTTATGCCCTGGTGGCGGAATTGGTAGACGCGCAGGCTTCAGGTGCCTGTGATCGCAAGGTTGTGAAGGTTCGAGTCCTTTCCAGGGCACCATTGGCCAAAGAAGAAAATTGAAGAAGCCCGTTATATGCTGTAAAACGAGGCATTATGAACAAACACCGGCTGGCTTCTGATGACGACGACACTCCATAAAAACGACCTCCCCGCCAATATCGATTTCGGCAAAAGCGTTGCCATAGATACGGAAACTCTTGGCCTGAACCCCGGTCGCGATCCCCTGTGCCTGGTTCAGCTGTCAAAGGGCGACGGAAACGCCCATATCGTCCAGCTCGACCGCAAATCCTACGACGCCCCGAATTTGAAGAAAGTTCTGGCCGACCAGAAAATCCTGAAAATTTTCCACTTCGCACGTTTCGACATTGCCGTGATCAAGGCCTATCTCGAACTCGACTGCACACCGATTTACTGCACGCGCACCGCGTCGAAACTGACGCGCACCTACACCGACAAGCACGGCCTGCGCGACATCTGCAAGGAACTGCTGAATATCGACCTCAACAAGCACCAGCAATCCTCCGACTGGGGCGCCGACAAACTTTCACAGGAACAATTGAACTACGCCGCGCACGATGTCTTGCATCTGCACGCGCTCAAGGAAAAGCTCGATGACATGCTGAAGCGCGAAGGCCGCACCGAACTCGCGCAGAAATGTTTTGAATTTCTTCCCACCCGCGCTGAACTGGATCTCGCGGGCTGGCCGTATATCGACATTTTCGAGCATTGATGAAAGCTGCAAAGAAAGCAAAAAAACTTTCGCCCGACATCGCCTCCGCGCTCCGCGTGCTGGAGACGGAAATCGAGGGCCTGCAGAAACTCAGCGCTTCAATTAACGGAAATTTCAGCGAAGCCATCGACGCCATCCACGCGATGAAGGACGCCGACCACACGGGACGCCTCATCGTCGCCGGCATCGGCAAATCGGGCCACGTCGCCCGGAAAATCGCAGCCACCATGGCCTCCACGGGAACGCCCGCTTATTACGTCCACCCCGGCGAAGCCAGCCACGGCGATCTCGGCATGATCACCGAAAGCGACGTGGTGCTGATGCTCTCCAACTCCGGCGAAAATTCCGAACTGTCCGACCTCATCCATTACACGCGCCGCCACGGCATGACTTTGATTGCCATGACCAGCAACGCGCAAAGCACACTGGCAAAACATTCCGACATTTTGCTGCAGCTTCCCAAGGCGCCCGAAGCCTGCCCGAACGGCCTCGCCCCCACCACCTCCACCACCATGATGCTGGCACTGGGCGATGCGCTTGCCGTCGCGCTGCTGGATCGCATGGGCCTGACGAAGGAACAATACAAAATTTTCCACCCGGGCGGAAAACTCGGCCAGAAACTGATGAAGGTTTCCGAGCTGATGGTGCCGCTGAAAGACATGCCGCTGATTGCCGACACCGCGAAAATGGACAAGGCGATTATTATCCTGACACAGAAAAATCTCGGCGCTGTTGTCGTTGTCGATGCCAGGAAAAAACTGCGCGGCATCATCACCGACGGCGATCTGAAACGCCACATGGCTCATGATCTTCTGCAAAAACCCGTCACGAAAATCATGACGACTTCGCCCAAATCCATCCGTTCCGACGCACTGGCGGTCGAAGCCCTCGACATGATGACGAAGATCAAAGGCCGCTATCTCACGTCTTTACTGGTGATGGACTCCGGCAAGCTTACGGGCATGATCCGCCTGCAGGACTGCCTGCAAGCGGGCCTGGTCTGATGGTCGACCCACAAAATCCCGAAGAGCAAACCCCGGATACCCGGCTTCGCGCCGACAAACTCGACCGGCTGATCCGCGACCGCAACACCACCGTCACGCATAATCCAAAATGGTCGCGCTTCGTACGCCGCACACGCCTTGTCCTGCCGCTGATCGCGCTGGCCCTCTTCGCCGTCGTCTTCGTCTGGAGCGACGTGCAGCAAAATAAAATCATCCCCGTGCAGGATATGGGGAAAACGCCGACCATCGGCAAGAACGAACTGGTCAACCCGCGCTTCGAAAGCACCGACGAAGACAACCAGCCCTTCACCATCACCGCCAAGCGCGCCGTGCAGGACACAGCCGACGACAATCTCGTGATGCTGGAGGAGCCGCTGGCCGACATGCTGCTCAACAGCGGCGACTGGGTCGCGGCAAAATCCAGCCGCGGGAGCTTTCGCCAGAACAACAAAATGCTGTTGCTGCGTGGCAATGTCCGCCTCTATCATGACAAGGGCTATGAACTCGTGATGGAAGAACTCGACGTCGATCTCCAGGCCAACACCGCGCTGTCAAAAGTCGATGTCACAGGTCACGGCCCCGAAGGCACGCTGGAGGCCAAGGGCCTGCAGGGCACAGCCACCACAGGCCATATTATTTTTAACGGTCCCGCCAAACTGGTGCTCACCAACGTTTCCGGCGGGTCGAAGGAGATGATCCCATGAAAAAATCACATCCGTCATTGCGAGCGAAGCGAAGCAATCCAGTTTTGATATTTACGGCTTTATGGATTGCTTCGTCGCTATCGCTCCTCGCAATGACGGCGAATGCCCAAGGCCTGCAACCCTCCAACGATCAGCCGATTGAAATCACCGCCGATGGCTCTCTCGAATGGAACCGCAATGAAAAACTTTTCATCGCCCGCAACAACGCGCTGGCGAAACAGGGCGACACATCGGTAAAAGCCTCCACCCTCACCGCGCATTACCGCGACGGCGCAGGCGGCGGCATGGACATCCACCAGTTCGAAGCCGTCAACAACGTCGAACTGAAATCGAAAGATTCCACCGCCTACGGCCAGAAAGCCGATTACGACCTCGACAAGGGTTTCGCAATCATGACCGGCGACAATTTGAAAATGGTTTCACCAGACCGCGTCGTCACCGCGAAAGACCGTTTTGAATATTGGGTCACCGAAGGAAAACTGAACGCCATCGGCGACGCCCGCGCCGACACGAAAAATTCCAAAGGCGAAACCAACACGCTGGAGGCCGACACCATTTCCGCCATCCTGCGCGACAACGCCCAGGGAAAACGCGAACTTCACTCACTCGAAGCTACCAACAA
>Ga0247727_10005932_pt1 | contig 24309 bp, 24 predicted proteins | sample WisWelCaveWW1625_FD_202498 | JGI IMG/M metagenome (GOLD analysis project Ga0247727, IMG submission 202498) | Biofilm microbial communities from Wishing Well Cave, Virginia, United States - WW16-25 | ecosystem: Environmental > Aquatic > Deep subsurface > Groundwater > Cave microbial mat | place... | reverse complement strand
CGTGGGTTATCCCGCCCGCGTGGGTTATCCCGCCCGCGTGGGTTATCCCGCCCGCATGTGAGGAGAATGTCCGGAATGAGTTTTCGCAAGATACTGATTTTTCTTTTCTGTTTTGTGAGCGCGTGCAGCGCGCCAACAACCCCGACAGTCGCGCCAACGCGCGCAGTCATAACACCCCCACCCCCAACCCAAGAAACGGAAGCAACAGAAACTCCATTCGTCACGCCGCTCCCCAATTCCATTTCGTTCATGGTCTTTGGCGAACCCGCCGAGATGGAAGCGTATCAGATTCTTGTAGATCGCTTTCACGAAAAAAATCCAAACATTCCTGTTGAGTTAATTCGCATTCCGAATCAATTTGCCTATCGGCTGCGCGTAGATGAAGATTTTGTGTTGGGGACGCCTGCCGATGTGATGTTGATCAACTATCGGCGCTTTGCGAAATTTGCGTACAAACGTCAACTGGAACCGCTGGGGTCGTATCTTGAAAAATCCAGTGTGATTCAACCCGCCGATTTTTATCCGCAAACGCTCGACGCGTTTCGATGGCAAAAGCAGTTGACGTGCCTGCCGCAAAATTTTTCAGGTTTAGTCGTGTACTTTAACAAAGAATTGTTTGATGCGGCGAATATGCCGTATCCGAATGAAACGTGGACGTGGGATGATTTTCTCGACGCCGCAAAAAAATTGACGCGCGACACGAATGGGGATGGAAAAAACGATCAGCATGGTCTTGGCACAGAAGCGAATCTCGTGCGCGTCGCGCCGTTCATTTGGCAAAACGGCGGTGAGATTGTCAACAATCAGGCGAACCCGACGCGCCTCGTGATTGATTCCCCCGCGGCAAAGGAGACGATGCAATGGCTTTCCGAGCTGCTGATAAAAAATCGCGTCGTGCCAGATGCGAACGAGGAAATTTTGGAATCGTTCGAGATGCGTTTCATCAACGGGCGAATTGGCATGTTCATCAACAGCCGCCGCGGCGTTGGCTTGTATCGGGAAAAAGCAAAATTTGATTGGGATGTTGCGCCGCTGCCGCAGGGCAAATCGCAAGCGAATCTTTTGCAAGCGGATGGTTACTGCTTGGCTGCCGCGTCGGAGCATAAAGAGTCGGCGTGGAAATTGATCGAGTTCGCTTCGTCGCCAGAAGGACAAGCGATTTTGGCGCGCGCGGGACGCATGGTGCCGACACTGAAACAAGTGGCGGAATCGGACGCGTTTTTGGAACCGCAAATGAAACCTTCAAGCAGTCGCGTCTTTATCAATGCGCTGGACACGCTGCGCCTGTTCCCGATTCATCCGTATTGGTGGGACATTGAAGAAATCGCGGGCGAAAATCTGGAACGCGCGTTTCACGGCGACATTCCTGTGCAAGAAGCGCTTGACCGCGCGATTAATGTTACGATCCCTTTTTTCAGCAAACGATAAATTCTGAGCTGCCATGCACTTGTGTGCGTGGCAACTTTTTTCGAGATGATCGATCTTATCATTCACTCTGCCGCGCAACTCTTGACGATTGCCGCCGACGCGCCGAAACGCGGTGACGCGCAAAGCGATTTGGGGATGATCGAAAATGGCGCGTTGGCGATCCGCGACGGCGAAATCATTGCAGTTGGCGCAAGCGATGAAATTCGCGCAATGGCAACACGCGAAACGCGGATGCTTGACGCGCGCGGCTGTGTTGTGCTGCCAGGGTTTGTGGACGCGCACACGCACGTTGCGTTCGCGGGGGATCGCGCAAATGAATTTGAAATGCGTTTGCGCGGCGCGTCGTATCTCGATTTGTTGAAAGCGGGCGGTGGGATCATGAACACGGTGCGCGCGACGCGCGCGGCATCGCTTGAACAAATTATCGCGGAAACGCGCGTGCGGCTGGATCGCATGTTGGCGTATGGGACGACGACAGTTGAAGCGAAAACAGGGTACGGTCTCGATACGCCAACAGAATTGAAGTTACTTGAAGCGATCTACGAACTCGACGCAACGCACCCGATTGATCTCGTTCCAACCTTCATTGGCGCGCACGCAATTCCTGAAGAGTACAAGGGACGCGCGGATGAGTTTGTAGAGGTGGTGGTGGAGGAGATGCTGCCTGCAGTGCGCGGATCGCAAATCGCGTATCGCAAATCGCAATCCCAAAATAGCGATACGCGATACGCGATACGCCATCCGCTATTCTGTGATGTTTTTTGCGACGAGGGCGCGTTCGATCTGGCGCAAACGCGAAAAATTTTGGAACGCGCGCGCGCAATGAACATGCCCCTCAAGCTTCACGCGGACGAATTTGCGAATTTGGGCGGCGCGGCGTTGGCGGCGGAATTGGGCGCGGTGAGCGCGGATCATTTGATGGTGACGCGGCGCGATGAAATGAAACGGATGGCGGAGGCGAATGTGATCGCGGTTTTGTTACCGGGGACGACGTTTGGTTTGGGGAAAAATGATTTTGCGAATGGGCGCGCGTTTATTGAGGAAAATGTCGCGGTGGCATTGGGTTCGGACTTGAATCCAGGTACGAGTTGGTGCGAAGCGATGCCGATGGTATTGGCAGTCGCGACGCGCTATGAAAAATTGATGACAGCCGAAGCGATTGTGGCAGCGACGCTGAACGCGGCATACGCGTCGGGCGTGGGCGAACGCGTGGGTTCATTGCAAATTGGAAAACTTGCCGATGTTTTGATTGCGGCTGTTCCCGATTATCGTTATCTCGCATATCGGTATGGGACGAATCCGATTCGGACGGTGATCAAGCGCGGTCAGCTGGTGAGCGAGCGCCGCTCAAGCTAATCCACAGAAATTGTTTGCGGCAATTCAAAAAAACGCCACAGCGCGGGATTCGTAAACACAATCCAGCGCGCCATTTTTCCATTCTCCATTTCTAGCGTTTGCAACCCAAACGCGCGATAGGTCTTTGATGCGTTCAGGCGTCGGTACCATGCAAAAGCAATTTCCCCATTTGCGCGCGTCTCGATCAATTTCCACAAACCTGCGGCATCCTCCGGCGCGATAAAATTCTTTGCAAATGCAATCATCGCCACAGCCCCATCCAGCCAGCTCGGACTGGGGGGCATGAGAAACGTTGCGTCCTCTTGCAGCAACGCAAGGAGTTCGTCAATGTTCGCCGTCTCCCATGCGCGCACATAGCGATCCAATAACGCGCGCGTTTCAGGATCGTCCGCGCGCAATGCCAGAGTGTCGGGCGATGCGCGATGATACTGTTTGGATAAGGTCACGCGGGCGCGGTGCAGCGCGCTGTTGACGGCGGGGACGGTGAGGTGCAAGAGGTGTGCCGTTTCTTGCGCGCTCCAATCCAACACATCGCGCAACAACAGGACGGCGCGTTGGCGCGCGGGAAGAGTGTGCAGCGCGGCGAGAAACGCGAGCGAAACACTTTCGCGTTGAGAATAGCGCGCTTCGGGATTGACAGCCGCGTCCGCGTACAGCGCGTCGGGCAGCGGCTCTAACCAGATCGGCTCAAGCACAGGCGGCGCAGGCGGCGTGTGGGGGTCCGCCGCGGAAGCATAGTGATTGGGCAGGACGCGTTTGGGGCGACGCGCCAACGCATCGAGACAAGCGTTCGTCGCAATTTTGTAGAGCCATGCGCGCAGTGACGTTTGTTCGCGCAGCGCGTCGCGTTTTTGCCACGCGCGCACCAGCGTGTCTTGCGCCAAATCTTCGGCGTCCTGAAGCGAACCCAGCATCCGATAGCAATGCACTTGAATTTCACGGCGATACGCCTCGGCGCGCGCGGCAAATTCGGGATTGCTAGTTTGACCGACATCCATAAGTTCTCCAAGTAAGACGGCTGAAATGACCAAAACTGCGCGCTCTGCTCTTTGCAAAATTGATCGCGCGTGAGCGCACAGTTTTGACGCGTTACACCGTCATATAGGTTGACGCATCAATTGATGTGAACTACACATTTCACAACCAGATACAAGGAGAACAAAAGTGAATTTCATTACTGTCGTGCGCGGCAAACTTCAAGACGCGGGGAACGCGCAAGCGGCGCATGATGCAACCGTTGCACTATTGTCACCCATGAGCCGCCACATTGGCGCGCTGCATCATCAACCGTTTCTCAATCCACAAAACCCAAGCGAGTTTCTCGCGGTGGATACGTGGAGCAATGTAGATGGGCTGCAAAAATTTTTGCAAGACCCAAGTGTTGCCGCCGAATTTGGCAAACTGTTTGATGGCATGCCAGATGTAACCGTGTGGCACGAAGCGGGATGGAGCACATTCTAAACACGATTCATAGGATAAAAAAACCGCACCTTCATGGGTGCGGTTTTGATTTGAGCGCGCGGTTACAGTTCTAGTAGCGGTTTGTATTCGCCATCGGTGCTGGAATACACGCCGTACTTGATGCAGCAAATTCCAAAGAGCATCATTGCTGAAAAGAGAACCGCCCAAATCAGCGCAGCGGAAAGCAGTGGATTCATCGTGTTGCCTCCTACGCGTCAATTTTATCCTGCTCGCGAAGCGTGTCAATTCGACCCTCACGAAAAGCATGGCTTCTGCAAAGTCGCGCTAACTGTCATTTCGAGCGCCCTTCCGAGAAATCTCCAGCTGTGCAAAGCGAGATTGCTTCGTGCCTCGCAATGACAAATGCCTTGTCAATACACTTTGCAGACGCCATGTCACGAAAAGTTAGCACGCCTACGTGCGGGTGTGCGTACGTGCGGCGCGCGAGTCATTCCGCATCTGGGGATGCTCACTTGTCGCGGGTGTCAACCGATTCGGCAAACGCGCAACACGCGCATAGATTTCTGCGAGCGAAACGAAAACAATAATCCCTGCCATGTCGGCGGCGAAATCGGAAAGGTCTGCCGCGCGCGTGCCAACAAAAAACTGTTGTGTTTCATCCACGATACAAAGGAAGCCAACGATGAACACTGCAAGGGGAACGGCGATGCGCGCAATGCGCCACGCGTGAGGTTGTAACGCCAAATGCAATAAAAACGCGAGGATGCCGTACAGAAAAAAATGTCCGAGCTTGTCGAAAAAGGGAATGCCGCGCACGCGCGTCGGAATGATTCGCATGTCCGCGCCGATGGTCACGGCGACAATGAATAGCAGCATCAGCGCGAATGCAATGATCCAAAAACGGTTCGACAAAATTTTCATTTTTGCGCCGCGTCCGCAAGTTTCACTTCGACAACTTGCTGCGAATTAAAATCATCCAACTGCAATGCCTCGCGCGCGATCTGCGCCAGTGCTTCAAGTGGCACTAGCCCCACCAATTCACTTCCCACTACGCGCACGCCGCGTTTTTCCGCTTCGGCGCGCACATGCTGAAACGCGGTCAACATCCCCGTCACATTGAAATCGGTGAGGTTCATTGAAACTTGGACGATGCCCTTGTCCTCTAATGCGAAACCCAACGCTTTCACTGACGGCAGCCCGCCCCCTTTTTCGCGCGTAATTTTTGCAATGTCTTGAGCAATTTTCAAATCGTTCGTCTCAAGATTCACGTTGTAGGCAATCAAGAACGGACGCGCGCCAACCGCCACCGCGCCAGCGGTGCCAACACGACGTGGACCGAAATCGGGTTCGCGTTCGGGGCGCATTGCAATTTCATCGCGGATGGCTTCGTACTCACCGCGCCGAATGTGCGCCAAATCGCGGCGTTCGGGGCGCGTAGCTGCGCGCTCGTACAAGTACACGGGAATTTCCAACTCGCGCCCAATGCGTTCGCCGACGCGCCGCGCAATTTGCACACACTCGTCCATCGTGACATTGCGAATCGGAATGAACGGAATGACATCGGTTGCGCCCATGCGCGGATGTTCGCCGCTGTGTGTGGCGAGATTGATCAGCTGTGCCGCTTTCGCCGCGCCGCGAAATGTCGCCTCTGCCACCGCGTCGGGTTCGCCCGCGATGGTGACGACGGCGCGATTGTGATTCGCGTCCATTTCGCGCGCGAGCAGCAGCACGTCGGATACCTGCATCGCGTTGACAATTTCATCCAACACTTCAACGCGGCGACCTTCGGAAAAATTGGGGACGGATTCGATGAGTTGGGACATGGGGAATATGGGAATGAAGGAAATAAGGGAAATAGAAGGATTCTATTTCCTTCATTTCCCGTGAACTATTTCGCGTAACGCGATCAACAACCTTTCAATTTCTTCTGCTGTATTGTATTGCGCCAAACCGATTCGCACTGCGCCGCCTGTCGCTTCCAAATCCAAACGTTCCATCAACGATAGCGCGTAATAATTTCCGTCCCACACATTGATATTTTGCTCGCCCAATTTTTCCGCAATCGCGCGCGGCGGATGTCCGTCGAGATTAAAGGCAGCTGTCGGCGCACGATAATCAAAACGCGCGTAATCGGTGATGCCGTAAATGCGAATGTTGGGCAATTCGCGCAAGCCGTTCATCAAGCGAATAAAGAGATTTTTTTCGTACTGCTGCGTCGCGCGCATCGCCGTTTTTAGATGCAAGCGGCGTCCCTCGAACGCGGGATAGTTGTTTGCAAAAGGCGCGCCGAATTTTTCACCAACGGACGCGAGATAATTGACTGCGGCTGCCGCGCCCGCGATGCTTTCAAAACTTTGCGTGCCTGTTTCAAATTTATGCGGCGGCACGTTTTCGGCAGGACGCACTTTGTACGCTTGCAAACGTTCGAGGTGTGCGTGCTTGCCGTACAGGATGCCGAGATGCGGTCCATAAAATTTGTACGCCGAACAGGCGAGAAAATCCACATACAATTCTTGCACATCAATTGGATAATGCGGCGCATACGCGACGGCATCGGCGTACACGAACGCGCCCGCCATGTGCGCGAGATCGGAGATGGCGCGCACGGGATTGACGGTGCCGACGGCGTTGGAGGCGAGACCCACCGCGACGATGCGCGTTTTATCGGAGAGTTGATTTTCAAAATCGGACATGTCAAGCGTGCAGTCATCTTGATTAATGTCCACGCGTTTGATCACTACGCCGCGTTCTTCAAGCGCAACCCATGGCGCGATATTCGCATCATGATCCAAACGTGTCACAATAATTTCATCGCCCGCGTTCAGCCAACGTCCGAGCACGCGCGAAATTTGGAACGTGAGCGTCGTCATGTTCGGTCCGAACGCGATTTCTTCGGGGCGCGCGGCGTTGAGAAAATCGGCGAACGCGATGCGCGCTTGACGAATGAATTCATCACTACGCGCGCTCGTAGGAAATGCGCCGCCGTGATTCGCGTTGGCGGTCAAATAATAATTCGTAATGGCATCCATCACGGATTGCGTGACTTGGGTGCCGCCGGGGTTATCGAAAAAAATTGTTTCGGCAGAATGGACGGAAGGGAAATGCGCGCGAATCCATTTGGGATCGAGGGACATGCGAAAGCTCCTTGCAAAATGTGCGGCTATTGTATCAAAAAATAAAGCGGGTAGAAACGCGCGGCACGCGTTCCCACCCGCTTTGTGTTTGGACCGTGTTGGATCAATTTAGCGGAAGATGTTCGAGCCGCGCTAACCAGGCGTCGAGTCCGTTGGGCAGCGCGCGCAATTCGACTTTGAGTTGATGGTTTTTTTGAATGAGACCGAACGGCTGCGAGAGATCGAGATCGCCCACTGTAAAGGAGGGTTCAAAATGCAGCACGAGGATTCGTCCGCTGTTGTTGATAAAGCGCATATCTTGAACGGTTTCCCAGGGCTGACCCTGTTTATCTTTTTTGATCGCAATCGCCGCTTCGGTGATCGCGACGGCGCGATTGTTGATGCGGTTGATCTGATGATAGTACTTGTAATAACGGCTGTGAGGAATGGGGCGCGGGATAATTTTTCCGCGCGCATTGATAAAGGGCAAGCCCGCGTCGTGCGCGGCTGTGGCGATCATCGTCGAGACCATGCACACGCCGCCCGCTTTGACAAGGTTGTTGCGAACATCGGGACCGAGATCGTAGGGGATGAATTCTTGAAGCAGATTGGATGCTCGGTTGTACGAAAAAGTTTCGCCGGGGTAAATGATCGTGCCTTCGAGTTGCTTGATCGCGTGAAGGACGTTATTCAATGAGCTATTTTTCGCTTCGTCATTCGCATACAGATAAATAATGCCCGCGCCGATCACGCGTCCTTCCAATTTTGGCGTGGCGTTGGCTTCCGTTTCACACGGCGGAATGTGCCGCAGGCGCAAATCCGAAAGAGATACTTCGGAAAAAATGGATTGCAGCGCACACGTTTCGGCGGCGGCGACGCGCGTCGAGAGGAACAAGAAAACCAGCGCACAAGACAAGAGTACTAACGTTTTCAAGCGGAGCCCTCCGGGTGAGAATGTTGACCAGAATTATAGAGATTTTGAAAATAAAGACAAATGGCTTTTATTCGTTCGTATCTTGGGTTAGCCGCTGCGCGATGAGGATCGGAATGAAGGTCAGGGCAATGACAAAGACGGCGACAACGTTCGTCACGGGACGTTGGCGCGGGCGCGTTAATTGGCTGTAAATCCAGATGGGCAGTGTGTTTTGCTGCCCCGCCGTGAACGTGGTGACAATCACTTCATCAAAAGACAACGCGAACGCCAACATGCCGCCTGCCAGCAATGCCGTGCCAATGGCGGGCAACAGGATATAACGAAAGGTTTGAAAACTGTGCGCGCCCAAATCGGCGGACGCTTCCATTTGCGATTTCGCGGTGCGGCGCAAACGCGCGATCACATTGTTGTACACGACGACGATACAAAACGTTGCATGTCCAACCACAATTGTCCAAAACGAAAAATCAATGCCCATCAAGCCGAACGCGGAACGGAGCGAGATGCCTGTAATGATCCCGGGCAGCGCGATGGGCAGAATCACCAAGAAGGTGATCGCTTCGCGTCCAAAAAATTTCGCGCGCGAGATGGCGAGCGCGATCAGCGAACCCAAGACGAGCGCAATCGCCGTCGCAATCAGCGCGACTTGGACGGAAAGGATCAGCGGCGGAAAAATATCGGGGCGTTCAAACAACGCAACGCGAAACCAATCGAACGTGAGACCGGGCGGCGGAAAGGTGAACGCGGTTTCTTCAATCGTGAACGCGTACAACAAAATAATTCCGAACGGGCAATACAAAAAGAGCAGCACGCCCGCGACGAGAATTTTTAACGCGAGCGGCGCGCGCGAGGCAAAGGGTTGGGGAGTCTTGGAGCGAGAGAACATGGAGGTTGGAGGTTGGAGGTCGGAAGTTGGAAATTGGAGGTTGGATTAGTTGCGAGAAACGAGAAACGAGAAACGAGAAGTGAGATTTGCGATACGCAATTTGCGATTTGCTATTCGCCATCCGCCATTCGCTATCTGCTATTCGCCAGCTACAACGCTTCAAACGCGCCGAGCCGTCCTGCAAGATAGAGATAGACAAACATGATCACCATCGGCACGACGGTGAACGCCGCGGCGAGCGGAATGTTGCCAGCGGTGCCTTGCTGCACGTAGACGACTTGTCCGATGAAAAACGCGGAATTGCCAAGAACGCCGGGGATGATGTAATCGCCGAGGGTGAGTGAAAAGGTAAAAATGGAGCCAGCGATGACACCGGGAAACGCGAGCGGCAAAATCACGCGGGAAAATGTTTGCAAGGGGCGCGCGCCCAAATCGGCGGATGCTTCGAGCATCGAGCGCGGCACGCGTTCCAATGACGTGTAGGTTGGAATGATCATGTACGGCAGCCATACATACACGAACGCGAGAAATGTTCCGTACATCGAAACGGATAACGAAGGTCCGCCAATCGTCGGCACGGCGAGGATGGCATCCAAAATCCCTTGTATTCCCAACGTTTCAAAAATCCAACCAATGACGCCTTCTTTCGCGAGAATCAATTTCCACGCGTACACGCGCACGAGATAACTCGACCACAGTGGCAATGTGACTGCAATATAAAACGCGACTTTGCTTGTGGGTGAAGCATAGCGCGCCATATAAAACGAAATGGGAAACGCAAGTAGCCCGCACGCAATTGTGACGGCGAATGCCATACCCGCCGTGCGCGCGACAATATCAATGTTTGATTGCGTGAATAATTGTCTGTAGGTGTCGAGCGTAAATTCGCGGATGATGAGACCGGTGAAATCATCGAGCTTGTAAAAACTCTGTATAAGCAGCGCGACAAGGGAACCTAAATAAATGATGCCGAGCCACAACAAAGGCGCGGCGAGAAGCAGCGCCAACACGAGCGTCGGACGAGTAAAGAAAAAAGACGAGACGCGGCGGAGGAGGGAAGGGGGGCGGGAAGATTGCGTCGGTGAGAGCGTTGCCATCGCGAGAGAGAATGTGTCATTCTGAGCGGAGCAAAGAATCTCTGCCTGCCAACAAGAGATTCTTCGCTCGATGTATGTCATCGAATCGCTCAGAATGACATTTGTCATTACGGATTCAACAGAACAATCCCTTGCTTTGCTTTCAATGTCACACTCGAAATCAACGCGCCATCAATCGTGCGAAAAGTTTTCCCCAAGTTCAATGTGCGCGTGGGCGCGTCGGGCGGATTCAGCCGTAGGATTCCTTTGGCAACATTGCGGCACTACACATTTTTCCAAATGCAGCGTTCGCCGAATGTGCCAATTACAAAACACCATGCGAGAAATTTTACGAGTCGTCTCATGTTTGATTTTCCAGCACGCGATCAAACGCGCGCTGCCATGTCAATTGCACCCGCTTGCCTTCCGCGCTCAACACATCCATTGAAGTTTCATCCAGATTTTGACGCACAACGGTTAATTCCCCGCCCCCTTCAATGCTCACAAGATAGCGTGTGAACATGCCGAGATAAATCACTTCGCGTACCGTGCCTTCAATCGCGCTCCAGCCATTGTGCACGGGCGTTCCAATTTCCACGATGCGAATTTTTTCGGGGCGAATCGAAAATGTCTCTGCGTGTCCCGTCAATTTTTGAGCCACATCATTGCGAACCAAATTCGATGTGCCGACAAAGCCCGCGACGAACGCGGTGGCAGGGCGTTCATAAATTTCAGAGGGTTCACCGATTTGTTCGATCTTGCCCGCGTTAAAAACGGCGATGCGATCACTCATCGTCAATGCTTCTTCTTGATCGTGTGTGACGAAAATGAATGTGATGCCGACGCGTTTTTGAATTTCTTTGAGCTCAATCTGCATCTCTTGGCGCAATTTCAAATCCAACGCGCCGAGGGGTTCATCCAATAGCAAAACGCGCGGACGATTCACCAACGCGCGCGCGAGCGCGATGCGCTGCCGTTGGCCGCCCGAAAGTTGTGATGGTTTGCGTTTCGCCATCTGCGGCAAACGCACGAGTTCCAATGCTTCGTTCACGCGTTTGTTTCGTTCCGCGCTGGAAACTTTTTTGATCATCAATCCATAGCCCACATTATCTGCAACGCTCATGTGGGGAAAGAGCGCGTAATCTTGGAACACGGTATTTACATCGCGTTCGTAGGGCGGCAGTCCGCTCACTTCCGTGCCATGCAAAAAAATTTTTCCAAAGGTGGGTTGCTCGAATCCCGCGATGAGACGCAAGCACGTTGTCTTGCCCGAACCTGAAGGACCGAGCATCGAAAAAAATTCGCTGTCGCGAATTTCAAGCGTAACATTGTCCACCGCGCGCACTTGATCGAAATGGCGGCTGACGTTTTCAAAGCGGACGGCGGGGAGAGAGTTTGATGCGGCGTTCATTCTTCTCCCAGAATTTCGTCTGCGGTGAGCGTGAGCTTGAGGACATTGCGCGTGGTGATGGATTCGCCTTTACGCGCGTTTGCGACGTGGCGATATTGACCAGCGAATGGTTCGCCGTATTGAGAGACCACACCAAATTTGAGATCAACAATCCAAACCTCCGCCACTTCGGATTCGGCATACATCGGAATTTTTACCTGCTTGTCAAACTCGAGCGTCGAGTCTGAAAGTTCAATGAGCAACCATATATCCTGAGGACCTGCTTTTTGCTTACCATAGAAATCGGCGCGACGTTTGAGAATGCTGATATCGGGTTGTGGTTCAGATGCTTTGTTGAGACGAATTGGATTTTGAATGGCCAGCACAACCGTCTTGCCCAATTTGTCCCGCAACAATTCTGTCAGCGCATTTACGCGCCCAATGTGGCGATCTCCAACAGGACTCATGGTGAGAATGTCTCCTCGAATGAGCTCGACGCGATCATCCTCGTCAAAGAAACCCGTCTCGCCGAGGCGTTCATATTCTTCTACACTCCACAGATAGCGATCCAAGACGACTGACATCGTTGCACCCCTCTTTCTAAAATCCTTTGCTTGGTCAAGACGCCCAAAACTATACCACAGCCGCGCTTACAGTTCAAGCGACATTCGCGAAGGGGGTGTAGTTCAGTTTCGGGGCGAGTTGGACAAGCGATTACAAATCGCGGCAACAAAGACACAAAGTCTGCCTCCGCAGACTCAGTGCGCCCAACGTCCGTAGGGACGTTTCGTGCCCTTGTTGCTGCGAATTGCATTCGCCCGAAGATTCACCCCCAAGATGAACTACACCCTCGCGAAGGCGAAGGTTTGACGAGATTGCGCGCTTGCATAGAATTTTATCCCATCATGCCACAAATTTGGGAACAAGACGAGGGCGAGGTTGCGCTCGAAAAAGAGACGCGCGAAAAAATTGACAAGCCGCGTCTCTGGAAAATTTTGCTGCATAACGACAATTACACCACGATGGATTTCGTCGTGACGATCTTAATCGTCGTCTTTCACAAAGGCGAAGGCGAAGCCGTAAGGATCATGTTGGACGTGCATCAAAAAGGCATCGGCGTCGTCGGCGCGTACACGCGCGAAATTGCAGAGACCAAAATCGCGCGCGTGACCGAGATGGCGCAGCAGGCGCAATTTCCGTTATTGTGTACAATGGAGCCAGAGTGAGACGAGAGACGCGCGTAGGAAGCGTTCTCTAACGCTGAACGAGAAACGCGAAACGAGAAGCAAGTGCCCAGTAATCAGTGATCAGTAATCAGTGAACCATTTGCGATACGCGATTTGCCATTTGCTATCCGCCCTTCGCCACACGCGAGAAACGAACATGCCCGATTTATCCCAATCCTTACAACAATCGTTGCGCGACGCGCAGAATGACGCGCGGCGGCGACGCCACGAATACATTACGCTGGAACATTTATTGTTCGCGCTGCTGCATGAGGGACGCGCGCGCGAGGTGCTGAAAGCGTGCGGCGCGAATTTGAACAAGTTGGAGCAGGATGTTGAAACGTTTTTGAAAAAACAAATTCAACCGCTGCCCGGACGTAATCCGATTGAACCCGAAGCATCTGTCGCGCTGGAACGCGTCTTGACGAACGCGGAATGGCACGCCGAAAACGCGGGACAACCAAAACTTGAAAGTGGGGATTTGCTCGCCGCGCTTTTGGATGAACCCGATTCCTATGCGCGCTATGTTCTGGAACAACAAGGCGCGACGCGGCTCGATGTGCTACGTTTTATTTCGCATGGCATCACGCGCGACACGCTGCCCGATCAAGTGCCTGCGGGGATACAGGGCGATGAAGATGCACCCTCGCGCGATCCGTTGAAAGCATACACGACAGAGTTGGTGGAACTAGCAGCTCAAGGAAAAATTGATCCGTTGATCGGACGCGCGGCGGAATTGGAGCGAACGTTGCAAGTGTTGTCGCGGCGTTTGAAAAACAATCCGCTGTATGTTGGCGATCCGGGCGTGGGCAAAACCGCGTTGGTGCAAGGTCTCGCCTTGCGGATTCACGAAGGCAATGTTCCTGATCTTTTGAAAGACGCGCGCATTTATTCGCTCGACATGGGTGCAGTGTTGGCAGGCACAAAATTTCGCGGACAATTTGAAGAACGCGTCAAAGGCGTGCTCAAAGCATTGGAAGCGAAACCCAATTCGATTTTGTTCATTGATGAAATTCACACGCTCGTCGGCGCGGGCGCGACGAGCGGCGGATCGGTGGATGCGTCCTCGCTCATCAAACCCGTTTTGCAAAATGGCGCGCTGCGCTGCATCGGTTCCACGACACACGAAGAATTTAAAGTCATGGAACGCGATCGCGCGCTCGCGCGGCGGTTTCAAAAAATCGATGTGCTGGAACCTTCGGTAGATGAAACAATCCAAATTTTGGAAGGACTGAAATCGCGTTTTGAAGACCATCACGGCGTCACATACAAGGACGAAGCAATTCACGCCTCCGCCGAACTTGCTGCGAAACATATTCTCGAACGTTTCTTGCCCGACAAAGCGATTGATGTGATTGACGAGGCGGGCGCGCGCGAACGCCTACGCCTTGATCCCGACGCGAATCACGTGATCGAGCGCAAGGACATTGAGCGCGTCGTCGCGTTAATGGCGAAAATTCCAGCAGACAGCGTCTCTGGTGACGAGCGCACGCGTTTGAAAAATCTCGATGCCGCGCTGCGCGCGCAAATTTTTGGTCAAGACAAGGCGATTGATGCAATCGTCGCCGCGATTCGTTTGTCACGCGCGGGCTTGCGAACCGCACACAAACCCGTCGGCTCATTTTTGTTTTTCGGACCCACAGGCGTCGGCAAAACCGAACTCGCGCGCACGCTGGCGAGCGCGTTGGGTGTGGACTTGTTACGTTACGACATGAGCGAGTATTCGGAAAAACACACGGTCAGTCGTTTGATCGGCGCGCCGCCTGGCTATGTTGGTTTTGATCAAGGAGGGATGCTTACGGATTCCGTACGGCGGCAGCCGTACTCTGTCGTGCTGTTGGACGAAATCGAAAAAGCGCATCCTGATCTGTTCAACATTCTTTTGCAAGTAATGGATCACGCGACGCTCACGGACAACACGGGGCGCAAAGCCGATTTTCGCAACGTGGTTTTGATCATGACGACGAACGCGGGGGCGCGCGAATTGATGGCGACGCCGCTCGGTTTCAAAAGTTTAGATGGCGGCGGTGATGCAGCTCGCAAGCCGATTGAAAATCTATTCAATCCCGAATTTCGCAATCGGCTCGACGCGGTGGTGCGCTTTGATACCTTGTCGCGTGAAACGATCTTGCGCGTGGTGGACAAACAGATCGCGGAATTGCGCGGCGCGTTGCAACCAAAACGCGTGCGCTTGGAATTGAATGACGAGGCACGCAATTGGCTGGCGGAACATGGCTACAGCAAGGATTTCGGCGCGCGCCCGATGGCGCGTTTGATTGACGACGCGCTGCGAAAACCGTTGGCGGAAGCGATGTTGTTTGGCGATTTAGCGGATGGCGGAGGGGTTGCTGCGGCAAGAGTGGAGAGCGAAAAAATAGTTTTAGAGTACGAAAAAAATTCCGTCACTTTGTGACGGAATTTTTTTCGTATGACTGCGCCCAGATTGCCACTTCTCGAATATGCTCTGGCGTCGTGCGACAACAGCCGCCGATCACGCGCGCGCCGCTCGCGTACCATTCTCGCGCGTCCGATCCAAACGCATCGCACGACGTTTCACCCAACCAACGTTTGCCTTGCGCGTCAAACGTTTCGCCAGAATTGGGATAGACGACAATGGGTTTGTTCGTTGCTGCGCGCGTTGCGCGAATCAAACCATTGATGAAACGCGGCGGAGTGCAATTGATTCCAATGGCGGCGATTTGGGGATGTGAATCGAGGAGCGTTGCACATTCAGCGATAGTTTCGCCGTGCGAGATGTGCATTTCATCGCGCGCGGTGAAACTGAACCACGCGGTTGTGTTGGGAAATTCGGAGAGTAATTGAGCGAGCGCGCGCGCTTCTTGCAAACAGGGAATCGTTTCACACGCCAGCATATCCGCGCCCGTGTCAATCAACACGCTCATTCGTTCGCGATGAAACTCGATCAACTCTTTTTCACTCAACGCGTAATCGCCGTGATATTCCGAACCATCCGCGAGAAACGCGCCGTAGGGTCCGATGGACGCGGCGATAAAGGGACGCGCGCGCTGTTTTCGATTCTCCTCTTCCGCCCAAAATTCATCGCGCGCGTGCCTCGCAATCTGCACCGATTGTTGAATGACGCGCAATGCTTGGGCGCGATTCAAGCCGTGTCGCGTCAAACCTTCCACTGTCGCTTGATAACTCGCCGTCGTCGCACAATCCGCGCCCGCGCGAAAATAATCCAAGTGGACTTGATGGATCAGGTCAGGTTGTTCGAGCAACATTTTTGCCGACCAAAGGGGATCATTCAAGTCCGCGCCGCGTCGTTCAAGTTCGGTGGCGAGCGCGCCGTCTAAAATGACGAGGGGATGATCAGTGAGGATTTGTTGAAGTGGATTCATGCGTGAGTTGTGCGAGAACCGCGTCGAGGGTTGGTAGATCGCGCGCGTTTTGCAAAGGCGCGAGGCGACGATAAATTTCTGCGGCGGCTTTATGAAATTCGCTCGGCATTCCAACTGCCGCAAACGTTTCCGCAATCTCGCGCATCTCGCCTTCAAAGCGCCACGCTTTTTTCGTCACATTGCGCGCGCGGGTTTCCACCTCACCTGAAAAATTTTCATCTTCGCGCGCCCATTGTGCATACAATTCTTGGCGCACCTCAAGTTGTTCCGCTGCGCCCAGGATCGCGCACAGCAGTGCCGTCGTGCCTTTCGTGTACGCGGCATAACACATTTTCAGCGCGGACGCTTTGCCGATTTTGTCGCCGATGATTTGTGTTTCTAAAAATCCTCCCGCGAAACAATTTGCGATTTCTCGCGCGCGTTCGCCCGACAAGTACAACCACGTCTCGCCGCGCGTCCACGCGGGTCCGCCAATAATTCCGCCATCTGCAAAATCAATTTGAGCCGCGCGCAACATCGCGCCAATGTGCTGCGCGCGTTGTGGCGCAATCGCGTTGGCGTCACAATACAAGCCGCGAAAATTTTTTGCAATGACCTGTTGCGCGATTTCTTCTGCCGCGTGCGGGGGACAAATGGAAAAAATAATTTCCGACTGCGCGCAGAGCGTGGCGAGGGTTTCGAGATCGTGGAGGTTGTGCTGCGCGGCGCGTTGGCGTGTGGCTTTGCTGCGCCCGTCCGACGCCCAATAAACTGTATGTCCGCTGTTGAGTGCAGACGCCGCGACAGAGATGCCCATTGCGCCGGGGTGGAGGATACCGATGTGTTTAGGGCTAGCGCGCAACGGAGAGGATTGCATTTTCTTGTAGCAGATTGAGCCGAAGCGCATGCTCCACTTCAAATCCGTCGTCGAGTTCATCCCAATACACACCGTATCCGTGCGGCAAGATTTCCCATTTCGCGCGCTGCTCTGGGGTTGCCGCCAAGAGCCAGGCAAGCCACTTGATCTTGTCCATCGGCAGCCAAACTTGTCTGCCATCGCTTAGATTCAAGATCAGCATCGTATTTTGAAATTCGACGCTGACGGCTTGGGCTTGATCAACGCCTTCTTTTACCAAAGTGTGCATTCCATTTCTCCTTCAAAAGTTTGTTGTTTGCGCGTGTGAGTCGAATGACTCTGTTTATTTCAGGCGCACTGTAACCCCGATTGTACTGTACTTGGAATGATTCTAACCAAATCTTGGCAACATTCCCACTCTTGAGAACGTGCATGTGTGGGGGTTCCGATTCGTCGGAAGAATAGAACTGAAACTTGTATCCCTCAATCATGAGCGTTGGCATTATTACGCTCCCTCAATACAAGAATTCGTCATCCTCATCCGCCGCGCGAATTTTCTCTTTCACAATTTCACTCCACACCTGCATCACATCTTCACTCGCGTTCGCCGCGCGCAATCGTTCGGTCACCGCGCTCTTTTCATTTTTCAATTCTGGAAACGCGAGCAGCAACATGGCAATATCGCGGCGATCTGTAAATGCTTTGGGTTGTCCGCTTCGGGAATGAAAGGCGATCACTTTTTGCGCGATGAGTTCTTCGGGCGTAGGAACGAGGACTTGAGCGATGCGGCGCGTAGGTGGAAATGTTTCGACGGGGCGGATATCGACGAGATGGCGATTGCCTGTTTTTTGAATTTGATACAAGCGCAGTCCTTTGCCGTGTGCTGCTTGACGCACCCGAATGGCAATGTGGAAGCGTTCGTTCAGAAACGCGCGCAGCTCCTCTGCGAATTGTGCGGCACGCGTAGAAAGCACGTCAACATCTTGGCTCATGCGTGGCTCGAACGTATAAACGTTCACCGCTTGCGCGCCATAGACAACCACATCAGTGCGGTCATACAAAAATTCAATGACTGCATCTTGAATCGTGGCGATTGGCAAGGGTTCGCCCATGAGTTTCTCCGAAAGAACAAGTGTGCCTGCGTTGAACATAAGTGATCTCGAGTATCAACTTCATAAAATTGATATTTCACTCCTCCATAAACTTTGCTTGAATCGACTCAAACGTCTTTTTGAATTCAATTTTTTTCAGTTGAGGGTCTTGTGCCTGAAGATATTCTACTGCCGCAACGCTATCACCGCGTTTGCGGTTTAGTGGTGGCTCCAATGCCTCAATCAAGAGTGCCTCCAGCGTTTCGATGAGAATTTCAATTGAAAGTTTTATCTCCGAATCTATTAACTTGCCTCCTTCCGAAACGCCATAGAGTCCAAACCACGAAAATCGATCCCATCGCTCAGATAATCTGTCGCGCGTGTGGTCAAAAAGTCGTTGCCCAAGAGATTGATTTGTAGTTCTGCCGACATATAATATTGCATGGTGGTCATACAGCACATACACTCCACGCTGTCCGCCAAAGTCGACAGTTTTCGCCCCGACTTGTTGCCAACCATATAGAGCTGGTATCGCTTTCCAAATAACAAAATCCTTTTTCCAATACATTCCAAACGCTTTCACTAACTCACTCGAAACTTCTTCCTCAATTGCCGCCGCTTGCTGAGACTGTGAGATTTTAGAGCGCAACGTAAATGTCCCTTTAGCGACGCGAAGGTACGGCGACAATGCTCCTTCGTGTTTGATAGATGCAGCAATTTGTGCATTTACCGTATTCGCAGGAGTCGCCCCAGTTGACTTTTTGAGATCAGCTGAAAGAATGCGTTCCGCGATTTCCTGATAATGCAATGGTTCCTTTGCATCGCTCAAAGTTTTGATTATTGCATCTTTCCATGATAACTCTATCATTTTGAAATCTCCGACTAAATTGTGGTGGAGGCAGCCCGCATCGCAGACTGCCTCCTTCCTTTCCCATATTTCCCTGTTTTCCTGTTCCTTATTTCCCTGATTCCCTTTCCCTACCTCCCCCCAATCACCCCCACATAATTCGTCACCCATTCGTGGTAGGGCACACATTCTTTTTGCGTTTCGCATTTTGCGGTGGGCGTGCGCCAGAACCAGATTTTTTCAAAGTTGCCCATCCCGTTGGTTTCGCAGCCCGTGTCCGTCAAGAGCGCGTTGCCTTTGCAGGCGGCGAGGTTGGCAGGATTGGAACCGAACCACGCGGCGAGATCGCCTTGCAGTTTCGGATTGAGCGACCATTCGAGCCACTTGTACGCGCAGTTCGGATGTTTCGAATCAATGTGCATCATTGTCGAATCCGCCCAACCCGTCGCGCCTTCTTCCGGCACGGTGCTGGCAATGGGCGCGGGTTTCGCTTTCAGCAGATTCACTTGAAAGGGCCACGAACCCGACGCGACCACACCTTCATTCGTGAAATCGTCCATTTGAATGAACGCGTCATGCCAATAGCGTCCGACGATTTTGCGCTGCTCACGCAACAGATCGAGCGCGGCTTTGAATTGATCGCGATTCAATTCGTACGGATTCTTGATGCCCAGTTCGGGTTTCGTTTTCATCAAGAACAGCGCGGCGTCCGCGACAAAGATCGGACCATCGTACGCTTGCACGCGACCCTTGTTCGATTTGCCGTCGGGCAAATTTTGTTCGGTGAACGTCACACTCCACGACTTGGGCGCTTCTTTGAAAACGTCCGTGTTGTACATCAACACATTCGGACCCCATTGATATGGGACGCCGTAATGTTTGCCGCCGACAGTGTGCCACGGCGCATTTTGCAAACGCGAGTCAACGTCTTTGTACGAAGGAATCAACGCGGTGTTTAATTCTTGCACGCGTCCGCCCGCGATCAGACGATTGCTCGCATCGCCCGACGCGGTGACGAGATCGAAACCGCCTTCGTTCATCAACGCGACCATTTCGTCTGACGTTGCAGCTGTCTTGACGTTCACTTTGCAGCCCGAGTCTTTTTCAAACTGCGTGACCCAATCGAAATTCTTGTCGGTCTCGCCGCGTTCAATGTATCCTGGCCACGCGACAATCGAAACCTTGCCTTCACCCGCGCCCACTTCCGTTTTCATCGCACCCGGCACAGGGGCAGCTGTGGGCGGTGGGGCAGCGGTGGGGGCGACAGGCACCGCTGTTGGCGCTGCTGGCGCAGCACATGCGACGACGAACAACGCGACAACGAGCGCTGCCGCGAGTAAAACAAATTTGTACTTCATCTCTTCTCCTCCTTGAGAGAATCTGTGGTTTGAAACGCTATGATCAGTATAGCACACGCGTTTTCGCACCGTCAATGCCTGTTGGCTCGCCAGAGTTCAGCGATTTTAAATCGCCGTCTGAAAAAAGGGGCGATGGTAGCCCATCGTATAAATCGCGCGGCGATTTCCAATGCGGAGCATTTGTCTTTTTTCAGACGTGAAATTCCATTTCATGGGAGCTCACCACGCGCTCGCTGTAATCACTGGCGCGTTGTTAAACCACTCCCACGCAAAGTCGGCTTCCGCTTGCGTACTGTTTTGCTCCAACACCTTCCACAAAGTTGCATCGTATTGCATCAAACGCCGAATCAACTGTTGTTTGACGGGCGCATCGGCAACCCGCGCCGCCGCCGCATACAGTTTGTCAAGGTTCCTCCCAAAATCCACCGCGCAAACAATAATGAGCCAACGATCGTTGTACGTAAAAACTTCACGCGCGTCGCCGCGTTGCCCTTCGACAATTACTTCGCCGCCGAGCGGGCGCGGCAATTCTTGGGGCGCGATTTCCTTTTTTTGCTCCGCTAAACTTGTCGCGGCGTCTTGCATTTGCTGCGCGAGGGACGTGGCGATATACCCTTGCGCGGCGAGCCACGCGTAAAACGCCCCAACCTGTTTTGCCATCGCGCGTTTGTCCGCCAATGCAAAATCGCCGACGTATTTTTTTTGGAGAAAGGTGGTGAGCCAAACTGTCAGTTGACGCGGCGAAATGTCGTCTAATTTTTCGACCAGCGATTTGGAGAGGAAATAATCAAAATGTTCCAACGCGCGCCATGCGCCAAACGCATCCCCCTCCGCGCTGCCAACTGCAAGTAGATATTCCTCCAGCCACGCACGCGGAATCACAGGCGGATATTCGGATTTGCGATAGTGCGCCTCAAGCGCGTCCTGCGCGCGTGTGAGATTGTAATTGCCGAGTTCCGCAAACGCGTTGGCGCGCCGCGCGAGCAGTTGGGCGAGCGGTTCGCGTAAATCGGTGGGAATCATCGCAACCCGCGTTTTCGTTTTGCCCACTTTTGTCGCGCCAACATACAACAAACCGCGCGTCCGCAAACGTCCGAGCAAAGAGCGCGGCGGCTTTTCGTTCCAAAACCACAGGTCGCCTTCTTGATCTCCAAATTCGCGTGCGAGAATATCCCAGCGCGCAAAACCGCCCGCGTCGAGAATGCGTTGCAACGCGAGTTTCATGGGCAGTGGCATCGTTTCAAGCGCCGCGCGCAATTTTTTCGTATCCGTCAAATGATCTGTCACCTTGCGCGCCTTGTCCTGACGTTTGCCTTTGGACGAAATGCCAAGCGCATTGCAAATCGCGTCCACGATTTGCCAACTTGTTTTGTTCAAAGCAACGTTGAGTGTGGCGTCCAGCCGAATCGGTTTGGCGTCTTCTTTTTCGCGCCATTCCTCTTGCATGCGCCACGTCATGTAATCGCTCATGCTCGCGCCGATCATGCCCGTGCGTTCCAACAATTCCAAATCTTGTTCTTCTGCGCGGCTGGCGCGGCGAGGGTGAAGTGACATGCGCGTTTTCTTTGAGGTCGTAACGAATTCATTCGTTGCACATGCGCGAACGATTGAAATCGTTACTACGAAATAAAAACGCGCGCATGACACGCGCGCGTTTTGAAAATCCGTTACGAGACGACTCAAACGCCAATCGCGTCTGCGACCCACCCAATCCCCAACTCGTCCAATTTCGCGCGCGTCGGCGTCCCCGTTTCCACATCCCAGCCACTCATCGCGTAATACACATCTTTCGCGCGTTCGATTTCCTCTTCGCTCAATTTTACGCCGTCCGTCGCCCCGCCTTTCAATGCTTTGTACATTTTCTTGGGCAGCACATCTTCTTTGCGCGTCATGCCTTCGCGCGCATTGAACGCGCGCAGCATGTTCAAGCGCCGTTCCCCCGTTTGCATGTATTCGTCCATCGAATACTCCCAACCCGTCGCGGCTTGAATCAAATCTACCGCGTGGCTTGGACCGTACAATGTCCACGCGGGACCGAAAACGAATTGGCACAAGCCGAAGGTGTCGAGACCCGAATAAAAATGTTGGGTCTTGACTGCGAACCGCACCTTTTCATCTGTCAAGGAACGCTGCGGCTGCGGCTCGTACAACCCGAGTTGATTCAAACGCTCCATGTACAAATCACTTGTGTTGCCTTCTTCGTACATGGGATCGTGTTCGGAGGATTGATGATCCGCGCCAAAGGGATTCACCGCGTAAATCAAACCGAGCGAACGTTTGGCTTGCGGCATGTGCGCGGGCAGTTCTTGTTTCTTTGTCGCAATCACCAAATCTTCCGCGCCCTTGCCGATTTTTTGCGCCGCGCGCGCGGAACCCTCCGCCAACATTTCGCCCAACGGCGTCGCGCGCGTGAGTGTATCTTTTAATACTTGAATCATCGCGTCCGCGTTGCCATAGCGCAATTCAATCCCGCCCGTATCCGCGCTCGACAGAATTTCTTGCTCGAAACAATTTATCGCAAACGCCATCGTCGCGCCCGCGCTAATCGTGTCCACGCCGTACTCGTTGCACATTTGCGAGGCGAGCGACACCGCGCCCAAATCGTCAATGCCGCAGTACGAGCCGAAGGTCGAAAGCGTTTCATATTCCGCGCCGCCGTAATGGGGGGAAATGGCGTTGCCCTTCCATTCTGATTCCGCCACGCGTTTGCAGCGCACCGAACACGCATAACACGAATCGCGCCCAATCGTGTTTTGCTTGCCCTCTTTCGCGCCCTTTAACACGGTATCGTACAACGTCTCACCCGAAATTTTTTCCCAGCCGTGAAATTCGCCGCTGTCATAATTGTACGTTGGCAGTGAGCCAATCGTGTTTTGGTACGAGACAACCCCAGCCGTTCCATATTTTGCCAAACTCACCATATCGGCATTGTCGTTGATTATTTTCGGGCCCAACTTTGTCAATTCAATGATCGCTTTTTGATCTGCCCATTGAATTGACTTTGCGCCTTTCGTGCCGCGCACCACCACCGCTTTCAAATTTTTGGAACCCATCACCGCGCCCATGCCCGTCCGTCCATTCGCGCGCGACGCCATGCTGATGATTGCCGCATAGCGCACCAACTTTTCGCCCGCAGGTCCGCATTGCGCCACTTCGATATTCTGATCGCCCAATTCTTGCTTGAGCAGCGTTTCCGTTTCATATGTCGTCTTGCCCCACAAATGCGACGCGTCGCGCAATTCCACCTGCCCGTCTCGAATGTACAAATACATTGGACGCGGCGCGCGTCCGCGCAAAATAATCGCGTCGTACCCCGCGAATTTCATTTCTGCTGGAAAGTACCCGCCGCTTTGCGAATCGCCAATCGCGTCCGTCAGCGGAGATTTTGCATTCGCCATCATCCGCGATTGTCCCGACACGGGCGCGCCTGTGAGTACGCTCAACGCTAACGTAAGGATATTTTCAGGACTGTACGCGTCCACCTGCGCGGGCATATCGCGCAAAATGTAATACATCCCCAACGCGCTGCCGCCGCCGTACAGCCGATAAAACGCGTCGCTGGGTGTTTCCACTTCCCAAACGCGTTCTGATAAATTGACGTGCAAAATTTTTCCGTTGTAACCAAGAGCCATAATTGTTTCCTTTGTTATGTGAGTCGTTCCCATTCTTGCGCGTCAATTTTGCGTTCCCGAATTTTCTCAACTTGGCGGAGCATCATACGCAATTGCGGTATCGAGTACTCTTCATTTGATGGGAGCGTCAGACGATGATTTCCGTAGAGCATCGCCTCATGGCGTGTTCCTGAAATCGGACCTTCAAAACCAAGCTTTCGCACGCGCGCAATAAAATCGCGCCGCTTAATTGGATTCCAACGCGCCATAAACAGGTTGGTAGCACCCCACTAAATCGTGGAGCTAACACCAGCGTTTGATGAGCTCTTGGGTTGCTTTAGAAACGCGCCCGCGCCGCTTGGGCGGTGTCCAGC
>Ga0247727_10005931_pt1 | contig 24311 bp, 28 predicted proteins | sample WisWelCaveWW1625_FD_202498 | JGI IMG/M metagenome (GOLD analysis project Ga0247727, IMG submission 202498) | Biofilm microbial communities from Wishing Well Cave, Virginia, United States - WW16-25 | ecosystem: Environmental > Aquatic > Deep subsurface > Groundwater > Cave microbial mat | place... | reverse complement strand
GGAGTTTGGGAACGCAATTGCGTGTGAGACTCTGTCTCATTTTACCATGATGTTTAAACGCGTGCATAAGAGCGAAAATTTTGGGGAAGCGAGTTCTTGGAAACCGAGTTTCCAAAACAAGCGCGTTCCCAAACGAAGTTTGGGAACGAGAATAATCTCAGCACGGGCGGTCGATTCTTCACGTCGTCATTCGTCTATAAAACGAAAGCAAGCTTGCGCTACAAACTCAAGACGTGGCACACGTTTGCTTTCGCAATTAATCATTCTCAATCATCATTCAGGATCAAGGAGGTTGTTATGGCAGCGGCACCGGTTGTGCATTTCGAAATCATCGGCAAAGACGGCAAGAAGCTACAAGATTTCTACAGCAAGCTGTTTGATTGGAAGATCAACGCCGACAATCCCATGAACTATGGCATGGTCGACGCCGTAGGCAACGGCACGGAGGTCGGCAAAGGCAGCATCGGCGGCGGCGTGGGCGCGGGCGAAGAAGGCATGCCGGGTTACGTCACAATCTATGCGCAAGTATCGGACTTGGACGCGACTTTGAAAAAGGCCGAAAGCATGGGCGCGAAAACCATCATGCCGCCCACTGAAATTCCGAACGTGGTCACGTTCGCGCTCTTCACCGATCCCGAAGGCCATATAGTTGGCATAGTGAAAGGTTGATTCGTTTTCTCGCAAGTTGTATCCAAGCTCACGAAGAGGATTCCATGAAGTTGTGGAATCCTCTTTTGTTTTTATGCATGCCGCAAAGTATCTTCCCTCATGCGAACTTATCTTCCTCACCTCGTCTGCGTTGTCGCGCTCATGAGTTTCACCGTGCTCATTCGCGCCATGCTGCGTGCCTTCCTGCTTTCATGGTGGCAGAAGCCGCTCGTGCAACACGCCCAGTGTTGGTTGCCGCGCTTCGGCCTGTTTTGCACGGCGATTTGGATGTTCGGCGCCGCAGTGCAGAACTACACGCTCATCATATTCGGCGCGAGCCTCGTCGTGGTCGTGCTGATTTCCGCGGCCATGATTTTAGCCGCGCTGCCGGTTGCGATTGTTTTGCACCTCGTGCAAGCTCACGTGGCGCGAGTGGAGGTGCAAGCAATGAGTGGCGACTTGAGCTCGAAAGCCATGAACCGCCGAGATTTTTTGCGCACCGCCGCCTCCGCGTTGCCGATGATTTCAACCGCAAGCGGCTTGGCCGGCGTGGTCAAATCTTTTGACGAGGTTCGCCTTCCCGTTTTCCATTTCACCTTTGCCGGCTTGCCTTCTGCTTTGCACGGCTTGAAAATTTGCCAACTCTCCGACATGCACCTCGGCTACTTTCGCGGTGTGCGCGAGATGGAAAAATTGTTTGAACAAGTCGTCGCGCACCAACCAGATCTCGTGCTCGTCACCGGCGACATTGCCGATGATCTCACGCTCTTGCCCGAAACTCTGCGCCTGCTCGCGGCGCTCAAACCTCCTTTGGGAGTTTATGCTTCGTTGGGCAATCACGAATATTATCGCGGCATCAAAACCGTGCGCCAACATTTCGAGGCGAGCACGATTCCACTCTTGTGCAATGCGGGTCTCTCTTTGTCAGTGCCAGGTGCGACGCTCTTCATTGGCGGCGCGGATGATCCCAGTCGTTCGCGGAGAAGAGATATGAAAACGTTCTTCCCGCAAACGGTCGCGGCTGCTCTCCTCAACGCGCCGAGCGATTCGTTCAAAATTTTAATGAGCCACCGGCCGCGGGGTTTCTACTCTGCCGCGGAACTCGGCGCGCAGTTGACGCTCGCGGGCCACACGCACGGCATGCAGATCGGCTACAACGGCCGCAGCCTCTTCGAGTTGAATAGCAGCGAAAAACTTTTGTGGGGACATTATCAACGCGGCGAGTCGCAGCTTTACACCACCAGCGGCGTAGGCCACTGGTTCCCCTTCCGCCTCGGCTACCCACCCGAAGCGCCAATCATTGTGTTGGAGCGCTCATAGTTTTACTCGTTACTCGTTCCCACGGTCTCAGTGGAAATGCCGCTCCGGGCGCTCTGCCTCCGTGGCTGCGTGGTGTCTGCGCGTGAGAGAACGCAGAGCGTTCAGGGCTGCATTCCCACGCGGAGCGTGGAAACGAGAGGGGTTGGGGATTTCTTAAACTGGGTCTCGAACAAGAAGGCATAGAACCCGCCTTGAGCGAGCAGTTGCTCGTGCCTGCCTTCTTCTACAATCTCGCCTTGATTAAAGACCAAAATCTGATCTGCTTCCATCACGGTTGAAAGCCGGTGCGCAATGATGATGGAGGTGCGATGGCGTTTGAATTTTTGCAGCGCATCTTGAATGAGCGCTTCCGAAGCGGAGTCGAGCGAGCTGGTGGCTTCGTCGAGAATGAGGATGGGCGGGTTGCGCAGAATCTCGCGCGCGAGGGCGAGGCGTTGTTTCTGTCCGGTGGAAAGCCGAATGCCGCGCTCGCCGATTTTGCTGTCATAGCCATTGGGCAACGCGGCGATGAACTCGTGCGCATTCGCCGCGTGCGCGGCCTGCTCGATGCTCCGCGGATCGGCCACGTGATTGCCATACGCAATGTTCTCGCGAATGGTGCGATCGAACAAGAACACGTCTTGCGGCACGATGCCGATCAAGCGGCGCAATTCATAAAGCGGCAACGCCGAAAGCTCTTGTCCATTTAAAAAAATACGGCCGCTGCTCGGCTCATAAAAACGCGGAATGAGGTGCGCGAACGTGGTTTTGCCCGCGCCGCTGGGGCCCACGAGCGCGACTTGCGTTCCCGCGAGAATTTTCGCCGAAAGATTTTTGAGCACCGCCAACTCGGGAATATACTGAAAACTCACACGCTGAAATTCGAGCGCGCATTGCGGCGGCGAAGAAGCGCGCGCGCGCGTGGTCGAAATTTCCGCGGGCGTATCGAGCACTTCGTAAATGCGTTTGAGCGAGCTGAGGGCGCGCTGCAAATTCGAGTTGAGGCGCATGAGCGAGCCGGTCGCGCCGAACAAGCTCGAGAGATACATGAAGAACGCGAAGAGATTGCCGAACGTGCTCGCGCCGTTCATGATGCGATAGGAGCCCACGAGCACGATGCTATAAACGCCCGCGGTCGCAGCCATGCCGATGAGTTCTTCCGAAAAAATCTCGAGCTTGTCGCGGCGGATCGTCGCGCGCACGTATTCGCTCAAAGCGCGCACGTAACGCCGCAGCTCGAACTTTTCGCGCGCCGTGGCTTTGATCAAACGAATGCCGGTCACGCCTTCGTGCAAAGCTGTCGAAGTTTTCGCTTCCGCCTCTTGCACGACTTCGTTGCGTTTGCGCAGCGGTCTCGAGAAGAGCAAATTTGAGCCGAAGAATATCACGGTGAGCAACAGGCCCGTGGCCGCGAGGCCGACATCGAGATAAAAGAGCAGGCCGAGGAAGAGCAGCGCGCGCAAGAGATTGATTGCCGCGCGCAGAAACGTGTCGGCCATCACGCCGCTGAGATTTTTAAGATCATCGCGCTGACGGCTCATCACGTAGCCGGTGTCGTGCTGCGTGTAAAAATGAAACGGCAGGTGAAGCAGGTGCGCGTAAAGGTGCCGCCGCAAACGATTCAGCACGAGCAAATGAAAGCGTTGATTGAGGAGAGAGTTGGCATAGCTCAACACTTGCCCCAAAAGCGTCAAGCCGAGCAAGCCCGCGCCCACGAGCAGCAAGCGTTGCTGCTCGCCGCTGGGCACAACCACGTCGATGAGATGTTTGATCAACAGCGGCGTGGCCATGCTAATCGGCGTGCCGAGTAGCATGAGCACGGCAACGAGGATCGCAAGCCTTTTGTAGGGCCGCATGAACGGCCAGAAACGTTTGACCAACGGCCAAGTCTCATGCGGGCGCGACCAGGTCGCGGAATATTTGATGGTGAAGCGGTGCATAGGGTCCGGTGGGTTGGAGTGTCGGGGTCTTGAAGTGATGGAGTAGTGGAGTTTTGGAGTGCTGGAGTCTTGGATCGATGGAGTGATGAGGATTGCCCCACTCCATCAATCCACTACTCCACAACGCCCTCACTCCAATATAGCAGCTAGCGCGCGCTCAACTTTATCATGCTCGACTTCGCCGCTCCATTGCTGCACGATCTGGCCTTGGCGATCAATCAAGAAGAGCATGGGAATCACTTTGACTTTGTATTTCTCCCAGGCCGGCTCGTCTTCGGAATCTAAAAAGATGGGATAAGAGATTTTGTGTTTGGCGAGAAACGGAGGGACGCGCTTGGCAGCATTCACCTCCGTTGAAACGCCGAGCACGGCCAAGCCTTTCGAGGCGAAATGGTCGTGCAACTGTTGCAACACGGGCATGCTCTTCACGCACGGCTTGCACCACGTCGCCCAAAAGTCGAGCAGCACGACTTGGCCGCGAAATTTTTCCAATGCGACGGCTTCGCCCGAGAGATTTTTCATTACGAAGTTGGGCGCAGGCCGAGGCAACACGGGCGGCACGTAGGCCTCGGGATCGCTAGCGAAAGCCTTCTTGCAATTCTTCGAACAGAAATAATAAGTCGCGCCGTTGTGCGTGCTCGTGGCAACGACTTTCTCCGGCTCGGTTGCGCCTTCAAGCACGCGGCAGACGGCGCAGATGGCGGTTTGAGGTTGTTGCGCGAAGGAGGGAAGAACAAAGCTGAGGAGGGCAGCGAATAAAGCCCTTGTTGAAATAGTTTTCACTCAAACTCTCCGGTTTTGATTTTCAAATTCGATAATCGCGCTCCCGCAATATGTCATTCAGGAGGAACCCTTTTTAGCTCTGGGCATCAACTCCAGTGCTCAAAAAGATTCTTCCAGAATGAGCGCATGAAGAGGCAGTGCTCACAATCATGCTTTTATTATCATCCCAAATAATCGCTGTGCAAGCCGCCGTTGCGCGCGGTGATGACGACTTTGGCCGCGGCGTTGGACATGAACGTTTCGTAGGCCGCGTGCTCGATGGCAAAAGTCAATTCGGCTTCCAAGCCGCGCGCGCCGGTGTTGCGGCGTTCGGCGCTTTTGACGAGGTGCGCGAGCGCGTCTTCCATAACCATGAGTTCCAGGCCCTCTTCACGAAACTCTTGTTGGAAGCGCGGCAAAAGATTATCGCACAGAATGACGCGCAACGTCTCGCCCGGCAGTTTGGCGAAGCGCACGATGCGGGAGAAGCGGCCGATCAATTCGGGAATGAAGCCGTACTTTTGCAAAACGCCGACTTCCTCCGCGTGAAAACCGTTCATGCGCTCTTGCTCATAGCCGAAGCCGAATTTCTTTTGATCGCCGCGCTGCAACTCTTCGATGCCGGAAAATGCGCCGCACGCGACGAACGGAATGTCCTGCGTGGAAAGCTCGATGCGCGGGCCATAAGCCGAGAAGCCGTAATCGAGCGGCACCACGATGTTGCGGCCTTCGATCATCGCCAGCAATTCTCTTTGCACGCCGTAGCCCGAAACGTCCTTCGTGGTGCCTTGGCCGGCAAAGCGCGCGTTGCTGCTCGCGGAGGCGAGCTTGTCAAATTCATCCAAACAAATCACGCCGCACGAAGCGAGAAAGAGATTGCCTTCCGCGGCCGCAACCAGCCGTGTCAACATGGTGCGCGCATCATCGCCCACGTAGCCGCTCTCGGTCAAGCTGGTCACGTCAACGATGACGGTGGGCAATTTGAAAATATGATTGAAGAGCAGCTCGACTAAAAAAGTTTTGCCGCAGCCGGTGGGGCCGAGCATCAACACGTTTTGTTTGGCGGGCACGCTGCGACGCTCTGTGCTCTCCCAATGCAGGCGTTTGATGCGGCGAATGTGGCGATAGGCCATGAGCGCGAGCGCCTGGCGTTGCTGCTCCTGGCCGCGATAGCCGAGCGCTTGCAACTTCTCGTTGATCGCTTTGGGCGAAAGCACGGGCAGGTCTTGCACGAACGTTTTGAATTTCGCCTTCGCTTCTTTCAAAGCCTGCGAAACGCGCGCGACTTCATCGGTCGCTTGCTGAGTTTGATCTAGCATGAGGTCTTTCACGGAAAATTTGGCCGGCAAAATCGTGGGCATCATAGAAACTTTTGCGTCGAGAGTCAACAGCTAATTCCGCGCTCTTGACTTTCAAAGCAAAATTGCCTACATAGTCCGCGCATTCACGACATCATTGAGCCTAGCATGCCGATCCTGCAATCCCCGCCGCTGCGAGACTGGTTGGTTTTGGGCGGTTTCATGACTCTGATTTTTGCGCTGCTCGTTACGGCCGATGGGCTGCGCCGGCAGCGCCTCGCCAGCCCCGAGGTCACCCGCAAAGCGGTGCATCTCCTCACCGGCATTTTGATTTTGGCCTGCCCGTTTGTGTTCCACACCGTGTTGCCTCTGCTCTTGCTCGCCGCGCTTTTTATCGTCGTCAATCACCTCGCGCTGCGTTTTCATTTTTTTGCCGGCATTCATGTAAGCTCGCGCCCGACGCTGGGCACGGTCTTTTATCCCCTCTCATTTTTTATTTTGCTGCTGCTTTTCTGGGAACGCAATCCGCTCGCGCTGTTGGTGGGCATGAGCCTGCTTGCGATTGCGGACGTGTGCGCGGCAATGGCCGGAGAAAATGCCAAAGCGCCGATCACGCTGCCCTTGCCCGGCGATCAAAAATCTCTGCAAGGCGCACTGGCGATGTTCGTCAGCTCCGCGATCTTAATTTTCTCCGGCTTTCACTTCATTGGCCCGACGCAGAATTTCACTCCTGCTCTGCCCTGGCTGATTTTTATTTCATTGGCAATCGCGCTGTTGGCAACCGCGGCGGAAGCGCTCTCGTGGCGCGGCTCGGATAATTTATCCGTGCCGCTTTTGTGTGGCCCGGTCGCGGCCTTTTTTGTGCAAGCCTCTCCCGCGGCCGCGCAGCAATTTTTGTTGGGCGAAATGCTCGCAGGGTTGGTGGCGTTGCTTTCGTTTCGCTGGCGTTTTTTAGATGCCGGCGGCGCGCTGGTCACTTTCATCTTGGGCGCGATTATTTTTGGCCTCGGCGGCTGGTCGTTCAGCTTGCCGATTCTTGCGTTCTTCGTGCTCTCAAGTCTGCTCTCGAAGTTGGGCGCTGCGCGCAAAAAGTCTGCGAATGAAAAATTTCAGAAAGGCTCTCGCCGTGACTTCGGGCAAGTGCTCGCGAACGGCGGTGTGGCCGGAGCGCTGGTGGTGTTGTGGTATTTGCAGCCGGAGCCGATGTGGTATTTTCTTTATCTCGGCGCGGTCGCAGCCGTCACCGCGGATACATGGGCCACGGAAATCGGCGTGTTCTCCTCGCAACCGCCGCGCTTGATTACGTCTGGGCAAATTGTAGCGACCGGCACTTCCGGCGCGATTTCTTTTCTCGGTTTGATGGGAGCCGTGCTCGGCGCGGCGTGCATCGCCCTCCTCGGCTGGGCAGCGCAATTGCGCGAGACGGCATATCAATTCGGCTGGGCCGGAGTCGCGCTCATTACGCTCGGCGGTGTGCTCGCGCATTTGTGCGATAGCGTGCTCGGCGCGACGATTCAAGCGCAACAGCGGTGCTCCATCTGCACGAAAGTCAGCGAGAAAAAAGGCGAGTGCTGCGGCGTGGAAAGAGAGCCGCATTCGGGCTGGCGTTGGGTGGATAATGATATGGTGAATGCGATGTGCGGCCTTTGCGGCGTGCTCGTGGTCTTGTTGGGAAGGCAAATATTATAAAACGATTCTCGTTTCCACGCTTCGTGTGGAAATGCAGCACGGACACTTCGTCTCTAACGAGCTGTGATTTTCAAATTCGGCAATCATGTTTTGATCTGCCACGGCTTGGCCGTGGCATGAGCTGTTTATCTGCAACTAACCGCAAGCCCCGGCCAAGCCGTGGCTGAACATTACTGATTTTGATCGTCAACTTCGCAAGCAGCAACACGGTGAAAACAGTTTATTCTTACTGAATGCAGAGTGTTCAAAAACGCGTTCCTGCGCGGAACGTGGGAACGAGAAGCGCAACCATTATGAAACCTTCAAAGAATTTCAAGCAGCCCGTTTCGCGATTCTCCTTAACGCCAAACGCGCGCAAGCCCAAGAGCAAAACCTGGCGCGGCCTCACGTGGATTGCCTGTGCGATACTGCTCTATGGCGCATACTCCTATCTCGGCGGCAGCTCGGGTTTGATTCAATACGTGCGTTTGCTGCAGCGCCGCAATCAAACCGAAAAAACCATTACGACGCTGCAAGCGCGACAGGATAGCTTGCAACAAGTCCTTCGCGCGTTGAAAGATGACACGACGTATATCGAAAAAGTCGCGCGCGAACGTTACTACATGGGCAAGCCCGGAGAAAAGATCTACACCGTGGTCAAACAGCCTAGGACGGATAATTCGAAATAGTGATCATGACGAGCACACTGCTTCCCGACCCTCCTCAAAACTTCACGGCCAAACTCAAAGGCTATTTCCTCACCGGACTGTTGGTGCTGGTGCCCATCAGCTTGACGGTTTACATTATCTACGAATTGTTTTTGGCGATTGACGGCATTCTCAAGCAGGTGGTGCTCGTCATCATTCGCGAGTCTTTCAACGCGATCAACTTGCCCCCGATCCCCGGCGTGGGATTCGTCACGCTCCTGCTTTTAATTTTGGGCACGGGTATGGCGGCGCGCAGCTACTTCGGCAAGAAGTTGGTCGAAGTCGGCGATCGCGCCGTAACGCGCATTCCGATTATCAATCGCATTTACGGCACGGTGCAGCAACTCAGCCAAGCCTTTTTCGGCGAGCAGCGCGAGTTCTTCAAGAAGGTCGTGCTCGTGCCGTTTCCGGCGCAGGGCATGTGGCGTTTGGGGTTTTACATGCAAGACATGCGCGGCGAGATTCCCGAGGCGTTGCAGCAAGAGGTCGTTGCGGTTTTCGTCCCCAGCACGCCGAATCCGACCGGCGGCTATCTCGTCATTTTTCCCAAGAGCGATGTCATCGAATTGGAGATGTCCGTCGAAGAGGCTTTGCACTTAATTATGTCCGGCGGCACGGTTTCATCCAAAAAGAAGCGCCCATCTCCCATGATGTTGACGCGCGATCATTTGGAGAGCTTGCAGAAGAAAAGCGAGTGAAGCAGTCTCTCGTTCCCACGCTCCGTGTCCGTTACTGGTTGAGGTCTTCAACTTTAAACGAGTGCTTTGCAACCATGAACGCGGAGCGTTCAACTTTGCACTTCTCTGATGAAATTTGATGATCAAAAGCGGCAATCTACATGCTCAACCACGGCTTGGCCGTGGCATGTGCTCTAATCAAGCCACGGCCAAGCCGTGGCTGAACATTGCCGCGTTTGATCGCCAAAACTCACCACGGGGGAACTATGCACGTACTCGTTATCGCGTGACACCAACACTCCTCAAAAGCGGAAAGCGTGAAGCGCTCTTCACGCTTGGATCGCTGCTGCTTTCTTTTTCGCTGCTCCTCGCGCAAGACACCACGAGCCCCGCCTCTTCTTCTCAAGACTCCATCTTGCACGCTCGTCCGGAAACACAAGCCGCCAGCAATGAAGCGCCCGCGCTGCGCCATCGCACGGTGTTTGGGCATGACATCGAAATTTACAATTGGCAAACTCAGCTCGAATATCAAAAAGAACTCGTGCGCGGGTGGCAGCTCGCCGTGTATGAAAATTTCACGTCGGTCTTGCAGCAGCAAGCGCGCGGCGCGGCGTGGAAAGATGATCATAACGGCGGCCTCAGTCTCGCTCGGCAAATGAATCGTGTGTGGCGCATGGAAGCGGTGGCGCAATCCAAAGTCTTTTTCGATGAATTTACCGGCCGCGCGCGCAACACGGCGAGCGAGTTCAGCAATAACGACTTCAGCTTGAATCGTTTCGATCTGCGCAGCGCATGGGAGATTGCGCAACGGCTCCGCCTCGCGCCCGGTATCGGCTATCGCTGGGAAGACATTCTCAAGCGCAAAGATTACGGGCCGCACGCCGAACTGAGATTGTCGCTCGCGCCCACGCGTTGGGCGGATTACGAGCACCAATTCGAGCTCAACGCGCAGCTCGATGATCTGCCCGTGCGCCGCAACGATGATTTGAATGTGACCTATGGCATCGCCAGACAATTTGAGCGCAACGCCAGCGATTCCCTGTTTGTGCGTTTCAGCCATGCGCGCCGCGAAAACTATTTCACCACAAGCTTTATCGATGAGTTGAATCGCAATCGCCGCAGCCTGGAAAATCGTTTGCAATATCGCGTGGGAGAGACGTGGCAGTTCCAACTCATTTCGGAATTGAGCGAGTCCGCGGTTGAAGTGGGTCGCCGTCTCTATGCCGCGCGCGACAACGACGCCAAGCTCGTGAGCCGTTTCCAGCATGAAGACTTGGAGTCACAGCAACGCGCGCAGTTGTTGTGGCGGCATGCAAAGCTCAACAGTGCTTTGACGTTCGTCTATCGCTCGCGCCGGCGCAAATATGAAATCCCGGACTCGCTGCGCGTTTCGCCTTTGATTCGGCGTTATGCGGGCGAAGGCTACGATTCCGACGATTGGGATTTGGCTTTCAGCCATCGTTTGCAATGGCGGATCGGCCGGCAAGATTCGTTGCGCTGGTTTGGCCGCGTCACGCGCTATGCCCATGACACCGCGAACTTGGATAATCCCAATGATTATGACCGGCTGCAAATGCAGGCGAACGTGCTCTATGAGCATCGCTTTCACCCGCGCTTTCGCCTGCGCTGGGAGGCGCGCAGCTATTTGGAGCACCAGGTTTATTTGAAGAGCAATCTTTCCGGCGACAATCGCTGGACGCGCATTTGGCAGTTGTTGCCGCAACTGTTGTTCGGCGATCCCGCGAGCATTGCGCTCAAACAAAGTTTCGGCGTGCGCGCGACGTTCATTGATTATGATTTCCCGCAGGCCGTTTCCAACCGCACCAGCATCGTGCTGCGCGATTTTTTTATCGCTGATTCGATGACCGCGGCTTTGAGCGCACGCACGACTTTGGAAGTGCAATACAAGTTTTCCTTGGAAGAGCGCGGCTTGTTGAATTGGGAAGAATGGCTGCAAAGTCCGCAAGCCGACATTCGCCGGCATCTGCTGGTGCTGCAAGTGCGCCAGCACCTCGCCCGGCGTTGGAATTTTGCGCCCGCCGTGAGTTATTTTCATGAGAAGCATTGGAGCTATAAAACTCGGCCGCTGCAAAAGGCCGTGCGCGTTTTTAGCCATGAACAATTCATCCTCAGCCCCATGCTGAACCTCGGTTATTTTCGCGCTCCGCATGCGCTGTTGTTTTTAACCGCGCGCCGGCAAATGAGCTTTCGCACCTTCGCGGGCAATGCGCATGTGCGCGACCGCAATATCGATACGTTCAGTCTGACGGTGCAGTGGGGATGGTAACAGCGCCGAGGGGTGGGGTGTTGGAGTTGTGGAAAGATGAAATGACGAAGCGGCGAAACGTAAAGATACATTACTCCACCAATCCAATACTCCAATCACCCAATACCCTAACCACGCAACCACTCTCTTCCGCATCATCGCACTTGCATAAATAAGTTAGGAATGCTATGTTGCGGCTCAGAGTAAATGCTTCAGGCGTGATAATCGAGCGGCCCGGAACGAACGATTGAGGAAAGACGAGTATGGCGAACGAAACTGCCACAACTTTCTCTCTAGTAGCTCCCAGTAATCGCCCCAACCTGCTGCAAGAAATCGAAAGCATGGCCGAGCGCTCCGCGCTGCTCGCAGGCTTGTCGGAAGAGGACCGCGACAGCCTGGCAATCGCGGTGACGGAGGTCGGCAACAACGCCATCATTCACGGCAACAAACGCGACCCCAATAAACAAGTTCATCTCAATATCACCGTGAGCGAGGGAGAAATCTGCGTTATCATTCGCGACGAAGGCGTGGGGTTCAATCCCGACACGTTGAGCAATCCGCTCGATCCGGAAAATCTGTTGCGCGAAAGCGGACGCGGCGTTTTCATCGTGCGCTCGCTGATGGACGAAGTGAATTTCGACTTTTCCAGAGGGGGGACGGAGATCACGCTGATTAAACGAAAAAAAATGGCAGGTTGATTTAGCGGCAGAATCATTCCAAATCGTTCCGCCGAAAAATTATCCTGCCATGCTTTTTGCCATTTCCCCGCCTTGCTGCAAGATTGTAACTCGCAGCTAACAAAATCCGCATCTCTTCTGTTTAGCCTCTACTTAATGTAGAGCCGGAGTGTATGAAGCCACGAGCACAACTCCGGCGGCGAGTTCTCACCTATGGCCTGCGATGCGGATACTCTACTTTCAAAAATCATTCTTGCTCGTTGCCCTCTTGTGCGCGACCTTGCCCGCGTTGGCGCAAAACGCGGACACGCCGTTTACGGAAATGCGCTTGACGTTTCAGCAGTTGAATTATATCGCGGCCAAGAGCGCCGGCGAGCGCGCATTGCTGGACTGGCGCAAGCTGTCTCCGCAAAACGTGGTCGAAGTGCATCAAGTGCTCGGCATCATCGCCTATTCCGAAGGCAGCTTCTTCGAGGCCAAAGCGCAATTCGAAGCGGCGCTCTCGCTCGATCCGGCTTTGCGTTTGGACTCGCTCTATGTCTCGCCGAAGATTCAGCAGTTCTTGCAAGAGGTGAAAGAAAACCTAGCTGCCGGCAACGGGCATGCACGCACGAACGTGCGCTATTTGATCGTGCCCGATCCCAGACCGCAAGCTGCGTTGCGCTCGCTGCTCTTTCCCGGCTTGGGGCAGATTGAAAAACAGCAAAGGGGAAAAGGCCGAGCACTGATGATTGCCGCAGGCGCCGGGTTGATTGCAACGGGCGCTTTGCACTTGCGGCGCGGGGCGGCGCGGGAAAATTATTTGTCGGCGCAAACAATTGCGCGCTCGGTGTCCACATATAACCGTTACAATCTGCTCAATCGCGCCCGCAACGGCGCGGCGTTGTTGACGGCCGGAGTTTGGCTTTATTCTTTCTTCGATGCGCTCACGTTGAGGCCCAATCCCCCGCAACCTCGTGTCAGCCTCATGCCCTCCGCGAATGACGCTCATTTCGCACCCGCCTTGAGTTGGCAAATCTCTTTCTGAGAAAATTTTTTACGCTCTGTGGGAAAATTTTTCCCAGCCGCAAGCGCGCACTTTAAGAAAACAGTGCGGTCAGGTGCGCTTGCCTTTGCAGGCGAGTTTGTTGCAAGCCCTAGGTAAATGCTTAAACTATAAATCGGTTTACGGAGAAAGAGGCGCGCGCCGAAGAACAGCGCCTTGCCCTCATGTTAAGCGCGGCGCAGTGGCATCGCCTTTGCGAAAAGAACAGCCATCGAAAATTCTATGCAGTAATTTTATCCGAACACGATACCGACAGAAAGAGGTTCATATCATGAGGGTACTCACCAGCTTCAAGGCACTGTGCCTGGCAGTGATGCTTTGCGGGAGCGCCGCGGCAAATTCCGCAAAGCCGGAATCCATCTTCGAAACCAAAACCAAAGTGCGTCTGGCAAAAGGCGGCATTTGGTTGGAAGCCGAGATTTCTCCGCGCGCCTTGCTGGCCGCGATTCCAAGCTGCGATCGCAATGCCGATCATCGCCTCGACGAGATCGAGCTTTCACAAAGCCGCGGCGAAATTCTATCCTACTTTGCCGCGAAGGTGAATCTTGCGGCAGAAGGCAAAACGTTGCGTGCGGATAGCACCTACTTCGCGTTTCGCTCGCCGGCTTCGGCCGCGGCCGTGCCGGATCGCTTTTACATTTATCATTGGTATGCCATGCTGCGCCAACCCGAACACCTCCGCGTCGGCAACGAGCTTTTTTGCGAGGTGCAGAAGGATTGCCGCCATCACGGCGCGTTTGTGAGCGGCGAGCAAGTGCTCAATTTCGATTTCACGAACGCGGCGGAAAATGCCGCCGCGTCGAATGCGAGGGAGTTTCAAATCGCGGGCACGGGCGAAGCGAAGATGATCGTGACCGGCGAGAATACTTTGCAGGCCGGCTATGTTTGGGTGGGCTTGGGTCTCTTCGGTTTCGTCTTCTTTCGGCTCGCTTCCGCAGCGCGCAATCGATGGAGCCGCGCAAAGGAAGAAGACGACGACGAGGCTGAAATGAGCTTGGCCGAAAGCGCCGTGTTGAATTGAATGAAGAAGTTTTGCGGTAAAGTGCGGTAACCAAGCTATGGGTGGTTATGCGGTTGATGTGTCGGGAGGCGAACGTAAGAGTTATGGATGATTTTTACTTCGCGCGAGTTTATGTGGTTGAGAAAGGTTTGAGGCGATCTCCGTTCGCACAGAACTCTAATCGCTCTCGACGCTGCGCTCGCGTATCTCCCGGCGGTGAGACGAGTCACTCACCGAACGTCTAACCCAGCAGCACGCGGCAGAGAAGAAACGCCGAAATTCTTCTCTGCCGTTTTGTTTTTTTAAAGAAGCTTTGGCTTGGCTCCGAGATTCCAACCGGTCTCATCTCACCTTGCGCCATATCCGCTGTGCTATTCTGTCTCTCCTTAATCCGCTCAAACAAATCCTTGATATGATGAAATCAACAACTACGCTGCCGTTGACACCGCGGAGGCGCAAGCGTTGTAAGGAGTGTCTCGATGGCTCGCGTTCTCATTATTGACCACGAGGCCCATCTACGACTGCTATATCGCCTCGAACTCGAGTTGGAGGGCTATGAAGTTTTGGAGGTTGGCGCCGGCAACGAAGCACTAACCTTAGTGGCGCAGGAAAAGCTAGACGCAGTGGTGATGACCTTTGGCTGCCCGATATACCATGGCGCCAATTGCTGGATCAGATGCTCGCACACCGGCACGAGTTGCCGATCATCATCAACACCGCCCTACGAGCAATGGCGCAATGATTTTCATTCTTGGGGCGCGGAGGCTTATGTGGTGAAGTCGTCCGGCCTTTCCGATTTAAAACACGCGCTAGCGCGCTTTGATCGGCGTAGTTTCAACTACCGACATTGCGCGCCACGACGGCTTGGCCGAAACGCGGCTGCGCGCCGATGAGCCGCATGATTATTATCTCCACGGTTGGGAAGGCCGCCTCGCTCCCGAAGAGTTGACTTCTTTCCATATCGAGCAGCCGCCGGCGGGCACGGTGCGTGAAATCATGACGCCGATAGTTTTTAAAGTAGACGAAAGCACGCCGGTGCAAGAAATCGCGGACACCATGATTACCGGACGCATTCATCGTCTACTCGTCACCAGCAACGGCAAAATCGTCGGCATCGTCACGACCATGGATTTGTTGAAAGCCATTCGGGATTTGTGAGAGGAAAGAGAGGAAGTTGTGGCTGGAAGCGGCATCAAAAAGAGCTGCGGTTATCGTTTCGCCGCCGGACGAGCACGGGTTCCGCGGTTTCGGCGACGGCGTGGTGGGCTTGATCGGGCGCGGCGTGATCAACAACGAGAAGAAAACTCTCCCTCCCGGCAAAGTCATCGTCGGCTTCGTGCTCGGCACGCGCTGGCTATATGACTTCATCGACAATAATCCCATCTTTGAATTTCATCCGAGCGAATAGACCAACGATCCGTTCATCATCAGCCGCATCTCAAAGAAGGCGCGGGCGTGGTCACTTCGTGCGGCGACGTGCATTACGTGGCCACGGAATACGGTGTGGTTTATTTGCACGGCAAAAGCATTCGCGAGCGTTGCTTGGCTTTAATCAAAATCGCGCACCCGAAATTCCGCGGCGAGTTGACGAGGTTTGTGAGGGAGAGGAAGTGGTTGTAAAAACGGTTATTGGTCATTGGTCAGTTGTCATTTGTCAGCGGTCAGTGAGTGGTCGATGGCCAATGAGTGAAAAGGTGCAGGAGTTCGCGTAAGTCAGAAAAAAATCCCCCCTTGAGGGGGCTAGGGGGTGTTGGTAGGCGCTAAACACTCTTGCTATGATAGGATGCAACTGCCCTTTGAATAGTCTCGCGGTTGACTTTGCCGCTCGCCCAATTTTGCGTAACGTTATTCACCAATTCTTCGGCAATCAAGCAAGAGATGAATTGATAGGTCATGAGTAATTGCTCGCGATTGAGCTTGTCTAACCCTTGGGTGAGTTGGGTTCTCAACTCTTCTTCTGTCAATGCAATAGTCATCGCTGAACGCTCCGGTTTGTTGGAAGTAAAGTAGGGCCTTCTTTAACGAACGGCAAGAGGGACACCTAAAAGTCCAGAGGCTTTTTACAACCTGAATTTTGCATTGATGATATCGCCAACGCCGGCCTGATGCTGTAAGCAGCAGGCTAAAAGGTGCAAGTCGTTTGAAAACGACTCATCACCTCTCGCGTGGTAGCCAACTTTAGTTGGCTTGCATCTCCTAGCTTGATGATTCATCATCAAGCGATGGTCGGCACAAACGGGATACAAAATTCAGGTACGAAATCAATCCCCTGCTTCTCAATAGCGTTCTTTCAATTCCCGCGCAGAGCTGCGCATCGCCCGCGCGTCTTTCTTCTCGCCGATTTCGGAAGAATAGATTTGCGTATGAATCCCCACGCCTTCGAGATCGGCAAAGACGAATTTGACCATGCCCGGGTTTATTGCCGCGAAGAGGTTGGGAGGCTCTCCGGCGGCCGTCGGCTTGTGATAAAACCATAACTCGAGGGCTTTGATTGTAGGTTCGTAGAACAAATAATTCTCCCAGGGCTCGCGTCGAATTTCATCTGGCGGACCATAGAGCAGATACGCGCGGCCGCGTGCGGTTTGCCAGCCTGCGCGCTGAAACTCGTGAAAGCTTGCGTTGGCATAGGCTAATCGCCTAAGATAGGCTTGTTTCACTTCATTCTCCGGCGTCGCAGGATCGGGGTCGCGCTTCTTCCAAAAATCCGCCATGAAGCCGTGCAACTCTTCGACGGTTTTGATTTTCTTGAAAGCTTTACGCTCCGCTGAAGTCGCGAGATATACGAGCTCTGATTCCGCTTGCGGCTTGAGCGCGTGCAGGGCGTCGCGCTTAGGCGCTTTCTTGAAGATGTTGTGATACCAAAGGCTCCCCATAATGAGAACCGAGCCGGCGCTGGCGATATAAACCCACGAAGGGGTTTTAGGATTTTGCTCTTGTGAGTTCGCTGCGCTGAAAGAGAGCAAGCTCGCGGAGAGGACGACTGCCAAGATACGATTGCGCATGATCAGCACCCTTTTAAGTCATTGTGAAGTTGGAATGAACGCGGAGAAGAAATCGCCTGACGTTGTCTCTAGCAAAAGATACGAACCCGCGCTGATTTCTCTCGGAAAAATTTCACACTTTATCAGAGATATGCCTGTTTCGGGTGAAATCGTACTGCGCCAGGCATGTCGCGCACCCCAAGTTTCGCGAGGAACTGACGAAGTTTGTGCGGGAGAGGAAGTGGTTGTGAGTGGTAGGCAGTAATCAGTAATCAAGTAATCAGTGAGGTCGTGTTTTGATGCTTTCAAAAACTGATTTAATGACTTGTGAGCAGCATAATAAACTGCTGGGGAGTAATGACCTCGACTTTGGGAAAACCGATTTGCTTGAGAGCAACGAAAGGGCTAGTCCCGGAAAGCGATTCGACAAAAGCATTTGTGTCTATAACGGCTTTCAAGAATTTGTGTATGATTCAAAAAAAGCCGGCGCGGTCACGGTTTCGCACTTGCGCTTCGGGCCTGAACCGATTCGCTCGACTTATCTGATTTCGAAAGCCAATTTTGTGGCGTGCCAGCAACCCGTGTTTCTCGAACGCTACGCCATGCTCAAACAAATCGTGCCGAGCGGCACGTTTCTTTTAAATTCACCTTTTGGCGCGGAAGAAGTTTGGCCGGCATTGCCGCGATCAAACATTCGATTGAAGAAACCTACAGCAAAAAGGGCGAAGAGATTGTGCGCATGAATATCAAAGCCGTCGATCAAACGCTCGAACACTTGCACGAAGTGCAAGTGGAAAAAGTAACGCAGACATCTTGTCTGCAGGCAGGGATGCCTGCGCTACAACAATCAGCGTTGCCCATGCCGCCTGCGATCTCGCCGTAAGCGTCCGCGTTCGTGCGCGACGTGCTCGGCGCCATCATCGCCTGTCGCGACGACGAGCTGCTCGTGAGCGCCATGCCCGCGGACGGCACATTTCCCACGGGCACCGCGAAATGGGAGAAACGCAATCTCGCGGAGAAAATTCCCGTGTGGGATTCGGATGTTTGTATTCAATGCGGCAAATGCGTGATGGTGTGCCCGCATGCCGTGATTCGCATCAAAGTGTACGATGAAAAACATCTCAACGGCGCGCCGCCGACTTTCAAATCGTGCCTGAGCCGCGACCGCGAATGGAAAGGTTTGAAGTACACGATTCAAGTCGCGCCCGAAGACTGCACCGGCTGCGCGATTTGCGTGGAAGTTTGTCCCGCGAAGAATAAATCTGAAACACGTTTGAAGGCGATCAACATGCTGCCGCAATCTGCGCTGCGCGAGCAAGAGGCCGTGAACTGGGATTTCTTTTTAAAGATTCCTGAAATGGATCGCCGCAATATCAAAGTCTCGAGCATTCGGCAGCAACAAGTGCAAGAGCCGGTGTTTGAATTTTCCGGCGCGTGTTTGGACTGCGGTGAGACGCCGTATGTGAAACTCGTCACGCAATTGTTTGGTGATCGCGCGCTCGTCGCAAACGCCACGGGTTGCTCCTCCATTTACGGCGGCAATTTGCCCACCACGCCGTTGACGAAGAACGCGGAGAGACGCGGCCCGGCTTGGTCCAATTCACTCTTCGAAGATAATGCTGAGTTTGGTTTGGGCTTTCGCCTTTCGGTCAATAAGCAAAAAGATATTGCCGAGCATCTGCTCAAAAAACTGGCGAGCAACATCGGCGATGAGTTGGTGCAAGCTCTTCTCTCTGCGCCGCAAAAAGATGAAGCGGATATTTACGAACAACGCGAGTGCGTGGCCTTGCTCAAAGCGCGTTTGCAAAATGTGAACACCGAGGACGCGCGCCACTTGTTGAGCCTCGCGGATATGTTGGTGAAGAAGAGCGTGTGGATTATCGGAGGGGACGGCTGGGCCTATGACATCGGCTTCGGCGGCCTCGATCACGTGATGGCGAGCGGCCACAATGTGAACATTCTCGTGCTTGATACCGAAGTCTATTCCAACACCGGCGGGCAAATGTCCAAAGCCACGCCGCTCGGCGCGGTCGCGAAGTTTGCGGCCGGCGGCAAACCCGCGGGGAAGAAAGATCTTGGCCTCATTGCGATGACGTATGGTAATGTTTATGTCGCGCGCGTGGCCATGGGCGCGAAAGAATAGCACACGCTCAAAGCCTTTCTCGAAGCCGAGGCGTATGACGGTCCCTCGCTCATCATTGCGTACAGCCATTGCATCGCGCACGGCATCAACATGGCGACTGCGATGCAAAACCAAAAAGCCGCAGTTGAGTCCGGGCAATGGCCGCTGTATCGTTATCATCCCGAACGCGCGGGCCGCGGCGAGAATCCGTTTCAGCTTGATTCCACCGCACCGAAGATGGCCGTGGAAAAATATTTGTACATGGAGAATCGCTTCAAAATGCTCACAAAGAGCAAGCCGGAAGACGCCAAGCGCATGCTCAAAGAAGCGCAGCAAGACGTGAACACGCGCTGGAAGATGTATGAGTATTTGGCGGCGAGGGGAGTGGAGAAGCAAGGATAGAGGATTGGCAAATTCAATAGTGATAACGCGCCTGCAGAAAGTCAATGCGGTCATGGCTTACAACGTATACGAGGCGATGTTCTTGCGTTAAGCGGCGCGACCATGTTCCAGGTGCGAGATACTTTAACGGTTCCGGCTTGCCTATGCCGATAAAAGGGTCTCTCATAATCGCTTCAATAAGCTCGAAAGCGCGCAATGCAATTTTGCGATCGACTTCCACCCAATAGCGTAAGTCTTCGCGGAACTCCCGCTGGAACACGGCATCTCGTCCGCTGCGCTTAGGAAGTTGTGGTTTATTTTTGTGAGCCAAGTCCGACCTCTCGACGGAGCTTTTGTATCGTCTGAGGTTTGATCGTGCGTTTACGCGCGCGATTGAGCGCGGCCAAAAGCCGTTTCGCGTTTTGGGGAGAGCGCAGCAAATGCGCGGTTTCAGCGAGACTGGCTAATTCTGAAGCCGCAATGAGGGCAACATCTTCGTAGCCATGTCGATTGATAATGACGATCTCCCGATTGCCGGTGACTTCATCACAGAGTTTCGAAAGATTTGTTCTTGCGCTTGTGTAGGTTGTTTGGATGGGCATGGAGAATCTCCAAAAATTAAATTTGTGTGCGTTGGACGAACGGATAGCGATGCCAGCAAGTATCTGCTTTTAAAATTTAATCTGCCCGAAAATAGCCAAAGAGCTTTCACCCTGCAAGTCTTTTTTAGATATCGGAGAATGAGCATGGACTTGACCACAACCTATCTCGGCATGAAGTTGCGCTCGCCGCTCGTGCCCTCGGCTTCGCCGCTTTCGGAAGAGATCGACAATATCAAACGCATGGAAGAGGCGGGCGCCGCGGCCGTGGTGCTGCACTCTTTGTTCGAAGAACAACTGCGGCTCGAAACTTACGAGCTGAATCATCATCTCAACTACGGCACGGAAAGTTTTCCCGAAGCGCTCACGTATTTTCCGCAACCGGAGCAATTTCATCTCGGGCCGGAAGGTTATTTGGAGCACATTCGGCGCGCGAAACGCGCAGTACACATCCCCATCATCGCCAGCCTCAACGGCTCAACCGTGGGCGGATGGATCGACTTTGCGCGTTTGATCGAGCAAGCCGGCGCCGACGCATTGGAATTGAACGTCTATCACATTCCCACGGACATGAACGTGACCGGCGCGGAGATCGAGCAAAGGTATGTCGACGTGCTCACCGCGGTGAAAGCTGCGGTGAAAATTCCCGTGGCGATCAAGCTCAGTCCGTTCTTCAGTAATTTTGCGAACATGGCCGCGCGTTTTGATAAAGCGGGCGCGAACGGGCTGGTGCTCTTCAATCGTTTTTATCAACCGGATCTCGATCTCGAAGCTTTGGAAGTGCGCCCGAATGTTTTGCTCAGCACGCCGCAAGCTCTGCGCTTGCCGTTGACGTGGATCGGAATTTTATACGGCCGTCTCAAAGCCGATCTCGCGGCCACGAGCGGCGTGCATGACGCCAAAGATGTCATCAAAATACTGATGGTCGGCGCGAACGTGACCATGATGGCTGCGGCGCTGTTGCGCCACGGCATCGAGCATTTGCGCGTGATCGAGCAAAACGTGCGACAATGGATGGAAGAGCACGAGTACGAATCCGTGCAGCAAATGCGCGGCAGCATGAGCCAAAAGCATTGCGCCGATCCCTCTGCGTTCGAGCGTGCGCAGTACATGAAGTCGTTGCAGAGTTATAAGCCGGATGGGTTGCACGTGGCGAGGTGATAAAGGCAAGACGGTTTACTCTTTGGGAGGGTGAAGATCGGCGGCGATCCAATTTCGGCGTGCCAACTGTCTTTTGATGCGAATTGGGATTGTGGATTTGCTCACGCCTCAGTTCCCGCAAGCTTATGAAGGTAGGGGCAGCCCGCGCCATTTTAACAAAGCATACGCACGTGATTTGCGCAGCATCAACCGTTCGGCCTCAGAGATTAAATTGTCCAAAGCGTCCCGTTCGCGTGCAGTTAGTTTGCCGGCTTGGTTTTTTCGAAGTAGGGTGCTGAGTCTGCGTTGCAGGGAAGGAGGGAATATGCTTCGCGCTGCTTGCGACAATCGCTCATTGTCGAAAGATCCGAGCGCGGTTAATTCCGTGGCGATTTCTGAAGACAGACCGTCGAGGCCGGGCAATGCCGATCTGAGCACGGTAATCAAAATTTCTGCAAGCGGCCGTTTGACAACTCTCGCCGTTCGGCGCGCAGAATTGTAGATGGATTCGGGCAATTGCAAAGTCACGGCTTGTAATGACATAACCATTCACCTGCTTTTAAAAGTTTATTCGCAGGAATAATAGCTAATGAGCTTTAACACGGCAAGCTATTTCTCGAGCACATCACTTCTTCCGCGCCGGAAACTTGCTTGGGAAAAACACATGTACATGTAGAATCGTTTCAAGATGCTCACCAAGAGCAAGCCCGAAGACGCGAAACGTTTCTTGCAAGAAGCGAAGGATGTAACGGCTTACTTTGATCTGTTTTTTCGGATAGTCACATTGATTTTTACTCAGAAGGGGGAATGTTCAAGCTGAGAGTGCCGTAACGGCAATCAGGCTCAAGCCTTCCAATGGCGTCGGCGCAGCTCTCGAACCCATGCAACGCTATCACTCATTTCGTCGCGATCTTTCCACATGCCGATAAAAGGCTCGTTCTTTAATTTCGACCTTTTCGCTTTTTTCACAACGATGCGAGGCTCATAACGAATCTGCAGGAAAGTGATGAAGTCGATAACTTCGCGCTTGGCTTCAACAGGCAGAGTATCAAACTGCTGCCAAAGTTTTTCGGGTTTCATTGTTTTTTCCAGGGCTTTGTCTCGAGTCTGTTCAAAATGAAAGAGTTTTTTCAATAAAGTTTTGGTCGTTTGCGATTTCATTTGTGCTCGATGAATTTGCCACGTTCATCGAACCTCGGCAGAATTTTCCCCTCGTCGATTTCGGCTTCGAACGAGGCCACCAGTGCAGCGAGCTTGCTGTCGTCAGTCGCCGCGAATTGCGCGTCCCACAGGTTTTCATCCGCTGCGATTTCTTCGAAGGTTTCTTCCACAGGCAGCGGATGCGACTGGAGGAAAAGCGCGAACTCATAGAGCTGCACCGTTCGCGCTAGCGGCATGACTGCGGCGATTTCAGCAATTGCTTTTGCCAAATCTGTTTGTGCTTGTAGCTTCATAATCATTTTCCCTTAGAACCACAATGAGACTGCCGAAAAAAAAGCGGCTGGCGCTAGGTGATCACTACCGCGTAAGATCAGACGTGCCTCTGAAATTAGCAAGTCTAAATTTTTGTTCGATCTACAACCACTCATTCTCGCGATACCACTCCACGGTTTGGCGCAGGCCTTCTTCCAGCGTGAGCGCAGGAACAAATCCCAATTGCGCGCGCGCTTTCTCGCCGGAAAAGCTCCAATGCGGCTCGCGCATCTCGCGCACTTTGTCAAAGTTTAGCAGCGCGGGTTTGCGAATAATATAAGCCGTCAACTCGCTCAACGCGGCGATGATCGAAGTCGCAAACATCGGCACGGTAATTTGTATCGTCTTCTTCTGCATCGCGCGCGCAATCGCCAAGCCCAGCTCCGGCCATTCCACCGGCTCGGGATTCGTGATGAAATAAGTCTCGCCCACTGCGCGCGGAGTTTGCGCCAACGCGATCAAGCCGGCGGCCAAATCTTGCACGTGGATCAAACTATAAACGCGCTTTTGCCCGCCGGGGCGCAAACGAATGCCAAGCTGCACTTGCTTGAAATACTCATACACGTCGCGATCACGCGGGCCGTAAACAATCGGCGGGCGCGCAATCGTGATTGGCAACTTCGAAGCATACTCGGCACATGCGCGCTCGCCTTCAAGTTTCGAGCGCCCGTAAACCGAAACCGGGCGCGGCGGTTCTTCTTCGCGCACGAGATGGCCTTCGCGGCTCGGTCCGGCCGCGGCAATGCTCGAGACATAAACGAAGCGCTCGATTTGCTTGCCATGATGCGCGCACGCCTGCAACAACGCGCGGGTGACCTCGCCATTCGAACGAAAATACTCCGCGGCATTCAAGCCCTTGGTTATGCCCGCCAAATGAAACACATGTGTCGCACGCGCGAGCGTTGTTGCCAGCGACTCTTCCGCGAACAGATCGCCATGTACGAGTTGCACCGGCAATTTTTGCAGCCATTTCAACGAACTGCTTTTGCGCACGAGGCAATGCACTTCCCAATCGTTTTGCACCAGTTGCTCCACCAACAAACTGCCGATGAAGCCCGTGCCGCCGGTAACAAACGCAATCATGCGTGCTCCTCTTTTATTCTATTAAAAGTGAAAACTTTGTTTTAAAAGCAGAGGCTTTTTTGTAAGCGGATTTAACGAATCAAGCGGATAAAGACAGAGAACTTTATCAGATTGATTTGAGTAATCCGCTTACAAACAGCTTTTGAGTTGCGGCTCGTTTGCGTTGCGCCGGTTGTAATGAATGTGCTCTTGCCGCGACCAATTGACAACGGCCAAAATGTGCCAAACAATTTGATGAATGTCAAATCGGGAATTAACTCCCAACACGGACGAACCACTGCCCCAAAAAATATTGCCACAGAATCACTCGGAAGAACACAGAATCTTTCTTTAAAAAATAGCCGCGCCAAAGAGATTTTCTCCTGCGTGTTTTCGTGTAATTCTGTGGCTAAAATCTTTGCAATTCTCGGTGCAGCGCTTATATTCTTTCGACCTCAAATCGGAGACCTCAAATGAACTTTGCCAATCGTATCGTCATCATCACCGGCGGCACCGGCGCGCTCGGCGCAGTGGTCACGCAGGCCTTTCTCCAACACGGCGCGCAC
>Ga0247727_10005930_pt1 | contig 24312 bp, 14 predicted proteins | sample WisWelCaveWW1625_FD_202498 | JGI IMG/M metagenome (GOLD analysis project Ga0247727, IMG submission 202498) | Biofilm microbial communities from Wishing Well Cave, Virginia, United States - WW16-25 | ecosystem: Environmental > Aquatic > Deep subsurface > Groundwater > Cave microbial mat | place... | reverse complement strand
CTTCCTCGACGAATATCGACGACTTGCGAGCTTTTCATGAACCGCCGGATACGGAACCGTACGTCCGGTGGTGTGAGAGCTGGGGGCGGGTAACCGCCCCCGGCTACTCAATGCGCCGAGCGGAGCGGGTCGGAGTTCAGGTTCCGAGGACGTGGGGCAGGATGTCCTCGAGGCTCTCGGAGCGAACCACGGCTCCCGCAAGGGCCTCGAGCTCGGGGCTCTTGGCGTTGAACGCCACGGTGAAGCCCGCCACCCGCGCTGCGGACAGGTCGTTGGCATGATCCCCCACGAAGGCGCAGCGGGAGAGAGGGACCTCCTCGCGCATGGCGATGGCTCGGAGGGCGATGCCCTTTCCTTCCATGTCGAAGGGGGTCGCCAGCCAGCCCGCGATGGCCCCTTCCTCGTCGAACCAGATGCGGTTCGTGTAGACCTCGTCGAAGGGGTGATCGGGAAAGAGCGTGTCGAGGAGCAGGTCCAGCGTTCCGGAGATGATCGCGAGCCGAACCCCGCGGCCCTTGAGCGCCGCCAGAGTCTCTCGCGCTCCATGGACGAGCCGCAGCGGGCCGAGCGCCGCGACCATCTGCTCCCTCGTGGCGCCGGCATCGCGCCATGAGGTCACGTCCAGGGTCACCCATTCCGCGTAGGAGAGGCGTCCCGCGCGGTACCTCTCGAATCTCTCCCGGTTCTGATCATCGCTTCCCGTGAAGCGCTCGTTCAGCACCTCCCAGACCGTTTTCCCCTGGCGGTGCTCCACGAGCGTCCCGTCCACGTCGAAGGCCACGAGATCGAATCGTCGCAAGGGCCCCTCCCAGGATTACGTTCCGGCACATTGTGGCCCGTTCCAGGGCCAAGCGTTGACTTTCGCCGCGGCACGATGCACCGTGGGCGCGCGCCGGCGAGGCGACGATCGCGGTTGATTCTCCCCAGGAGGCGCTCCATGCCTTCCGTTTTCGACGCCGAGACCCTCGACAGGTTCCGCGCGCTCGCGCCCCGAGAAGCGTACGAACAGGTGCTGGACCTCGTGTACCGGAGCGGCGCCCGGACCTCCGAGGATTTCCGCGAGGCGTTCGAGGATCTCGTGGAGCACGGAATCCTCACGTGGGAGCAAGTGGAGGAGTTCGGGGGGCGAGGGTGAGCTCCTTCTCGATCCGCGCGGCGATCGACTTGAATGCGGGGGTCCCCGAGGCCGCGTCGACGCGGCGCGGGACGAGCACGTTCGCCTCGGGATAGTACATGGCGAGGTTTCCTGGAGGCAGCATGGCGAGCGCGACGACGACGCGCATGCGTCCGGCGCTCGTCGCCACGATCACAGGGTCTCCGTCGCCGAGCCGCAGCTCCTTCGCATCCGCCGCGTTCATCATCACGATGTCCCTGCGGTCGTTTCCCCGGTACAGATCCTCCTCCTCGTAGACCACCGTGTTGAACTGGCCCTCGGACCGGAGGGTCATGAGCCGGAACTCGCCCGGTCCCGGGCGGAAGGAGGGGAGGGGGGTGACCGACGCGCGCGCCTTCCCCGAGGGCGTGGCGAACATCGGCTCGTGGAGGACTCGCCCTCCCACGTGAAACTCCCGCCGCGTCTGACCGATCTCGGCGATCTTCTCGTACCCGGGGACGACGCGGGCGATCGCCTTGCGAACCGCATCGTGGTCCTTCATCGCCTCGAAGGGAAACGGTCCGGGCGGCAGGATCTTTCCGGCCAGGGCGCAAATCGCCTCGACCTCGCCGCGCGCCTCCGCCGAGGGCGGGACCTCGCCACCATCCGACAGGCGGACGAAGTTGAACATGCTCTCCTGGGTCGTGGCCTGTTTCTCCTCGTCCCGGGCGAGCACCGGAAGGACGATGTGGCAGCGGCCCCGTCCGTGGACGTGGCCCTCGTTCAGCTTCGTCGTGAGGCATGCGGTGGTCCCGATCCGCCGGAGCGCCGCGCCCGCCCAGTTACGGTCCGGATTCGACGCGAACAGGTTCCCTCCCAGGAGGACCGCGACGCGGATCTTCCCGGCCACGGCCGCCTCCATGGAAGCGTAGGTATCGAGACCGGTTGCGGAGGCGGGGATCCCGTAGATCTCCTCCATCTTCTTGGCGAACGCGGCCTTGAGGGCCGGGTTGAAGCCGACCGAGCCCACCCCCTGGACGTTGCTGTGCCCGCGGATCGGGAGTAGCCCCGACCCCGATCGCCCGACCCATCCGCGCGCGAGGGCCAGGTTGCCGAGGGCCGTGACGTTCGCCACCCCGTGCTCGTGGTGGGTGAGCCCCATCGCCCACAGGAACACCCCGCGCCCCGCCCGGACGATGGCGTCGACCGCGCGGTCCACCTCGTCGCGGGCGAGGCCGCACGCGGAGAGCAGTCCCTCCCAGCTCGCCGCACGGACGTCGGATTCGACCTCCAGGAACCCCTCCACGCGGTCCCGCACGAAATCGCGGTCCACCCCGCTGCGCTCCAGGACCCCCTTCAAGAGGGCCTTGTACACGGCGACGTCGCTTCCGACATGAGGCTGGAGGTACAGGTCCGATACGTCCGAGCCGAAGAGAAGGCTCAGGGGCTGGGACGGGATCCGGAACCGGACGAGGCCCAGCTCCCTGAGCGGATTCACCACGATCACCGTGCCGCCCCGCCTTCGGATCTCCACCAGCTTCACGATGAGCCTGGGGTGGTTCGAGGCCGGATTCGCACCGGCGACGAGGGCGAGGTCGGCGCGATCGAGATCGTCGAGGGTCAGGGTCGAGGTGCCGGTCCCGAGCATCCGGGAGAGGGCCACCCCCGAGGCGTTGTGGCAGTAGAAGGAGCAGTTGTGGATGTTGGCCGTGCCGTAGGCCCGCGCGAAGGCCTGCATCAGGAAGGCGGCTTCGTTCGAGGAGCGGCCGGAGGCGTAGAAGAAGGTCTCGTCGGGGCGGGAGGCCTTGAGGTCCAAGGCGATCCGGTCGAGGGCCTCCTCCCAGCCGATCCGTCGGAAATGAGTCTCTCCCTCCATCCAGGCGATCGGGAAGGCAAGGCGACCTGCGTACTCGAGCCGCATCGACGACCAGCGCTCGAGCTCCTGGATCGAGTGCTCCCGGAAGAACGACTCCTCGATCGGCCCCTGCATGTCGCCCGCCTGGGCCTGGATCGATTTCTTGCAGACCTCCGGGAAGCTCTTCTGCTCGTTGATCATGCCGCCCTGCTGCCCGCCCATGCCGTACGCGCAGGTCTTGCAGGCGTTGCGCGACCTGAGGCGTCGATAGAGCTTCCCCAGGCCTCCGGCCTCCTTCCCCTTGCGGAGGGTGTACCGGATCGCGCTCCATCCGCCTGCGGCGCTCACACGAGGTCTGGGCATGGAACCTCTGCTCGCCGGGGCAGCAGAGTGGCCGTCATCGTCAGACGGAGGTCTCCCCCCGGCGCCACAGATTGTAGCGCGGTGAAGACCGAGGTGGGTCAGTCATCCTGCGGCTGAGCCAGCGTGGAGAACTCCAGCCGCATCGTCTCGCCGCGGGCGCGCACCTTTACGACTCCGACGCCGGGCGCATACCACTTGAGTTCCGTGTTCGGGGTGAGACGCGAGCTCTCCTCGACCGCGATCGCGCCGTCGTATTTCCCCGCGAGTGTGATCACGTCCACATCCACTTTCAGGACCTCGACGGTCTCGTCCACGAGCGGGAACAGGTCCTCCGGCTTGAACACGTCCCCCAGCTCCGGGTTGGCGGGCATGAACAGGGCGGGAACGGGAGCGTTGCCCGTCTCCGGCGGATCGGAGGGGAGCGTCGGACCGCCCACGAGCCAGCTCCCGTCATGGTTGACGATGACCCCTCCTTCGTAGTTGTCCACGACTTCGCCCCAGTAATAGGCCGTCCCGTCATCCGCCTGGGCGAAGTAGTTGTCGGACCGTTCCACGAGTTCGCCGAACTCGTAGGCTTCTTCGCGCAGGATGCGGGTCTGCACGTCCTGGCCGTTCCAGTGGAACGTCCGCGTTCCGGTGAGATACAGGTCCAGGACCTCGGCCTTCGTTCCGCGATCGCTGCCCTTCAGCACCTTCATGCCACCAGGCTGGAACGGAAAGAACGCGTTGTCCATGGCCAGAGGGTTGCTGAACGTCGGCGGTTGGCCGGGCACCTCGGCCCGAGCGGCGCAGAACGAGAATGCCAATCCCACGATGAGAATAGGCGCAAGAACCAGCAGCCCGCGTGCAGAATCGATCCTTGACCGCTTCATACTCATTCCTCCGTTTGCAGACCCCGTACCGCTTCCTCGGTGGTCTGCTGGCTGGTTAGAGGCTCCCTCGCAGGCGTTTCCTTCGGGGAATCAGGGTCTATCGCAAGAAAAGGCGGGTGAAGACGGAAGCACTGCTGGAGGGCAGTCTCGATGGGTGAAAAGGGACGCGGAACCGGGACCAGCCGGACCCGCTACGAGAAGGAGTAGTGCTTCCTCACGGGCTTGCGCACCTCCCAGGTGCAGGACATCCCCACGGGGAACGTGACCAGGTCGCCCTTGCCGACCCGCACTGCATCTGCACCTTCAGGCGTCACGATCACGTCCCCCTCGAGGAAGTAGCAGGTCTCCGTGGCGTCGTAGGTCCAGGGGAAGGTAGAGGCCTCCTTCGTCCAGATCGGCCAGCGCCGGGCGCCGAGGGCGGCGAGCCGCTCCTCGGAGGGATTCTTCTCGATCTCGATCTTGCTCATGGCACGCATCCAGGTTTCGGAGGTTTCGGTGACAGCAACCGAAACTGAGTCGGGTTTTGGTTGCTGTCACCGAAACTTCAGTAGCAGAGCGCCCGCTCTCCCGCCGACTCGTCCGAACCCTTGTTCTTGTTCTCGCAGACCCCGAAGCTCGGGTACATGAGGGACGACGGGTTGTTCACGTGGCAGAGGCCGATCACATGGCCCATCTCGTGTGCGGAGACCGCGTTCAGGTAGAACGCCGATCCGGCGGCGCACGGGCAGCCCCCGCCGCCGCTCGTCCAGCGGTAGGTCGTCGTGAGCCGCACGTCCGCCTCGTAGAGGTTCGCGAAGAGGTTCCCGTCGCAGGGCACGGTGAGGAAGCGGTCGTTGCTCAGGTAGTTGGTGACCCCCAAGGTCTGGCCGCCGAGCTTCGCCCATCCCACCACGTTCCGGCCGTCCCTGGAGTTGGCCTTCGACGAGGTCGTCCCGGCATTCCGGATCGCCTGCCACGGGGTGACGCCCGACGTGACGGCGCTGTCCATCTGGCTCGCGCTGATGCACTGGCCGCTCGTCACCTTCCCGCTGGGGTTGTAGAACACGTCCGCAGCCTGGTTGCTGTCCGGCCAGCGCACGCCGGTGAGGCAGTAGGCCCGAGCGTCGGAGACGACGAGGAGGGCGCACGCCAACAGAGCGGCAGCCGCGAGGATCGGTCGCAACGTCGCTGTCTTGTTCATGGCCTACCTCCCTTCCAGGTTTTGGCGAAGGAGCGGATGATCGAATTCCGGCCTGCGCTCGGTGAGGCTCACGCGCGAGGCCATCCCGGGCAACGAGATCGGGCCGTGCTCCACGGCAGCGTCTCCCACGACCTCGAGGCCGTCCTCGAGCGCACGCGTGAAGCTCATCCTGCCCCCCGATTCCGCGACGCTCCACACGCCCATGGAAAGCCCCAGATTGTGGAGCCGTCCGTCGACGCTCTCGATGAACACCAGGTACTTCTGGCCGACCTGGAAAACCGCCTCGCCCAGCGCCTGGGAGATCACGCCGTCGACCTCGCCGCCGCGGGTGTGGAACACGACCGTCTGGCCGACCTGGACCCTCCCCTTGAGGACGTCGGTCACGCGCAGCCGGACCGCCGTCTCGTAGCCGTTCGCCGAGTGGATCTGTCCTTTCTGGCCCAGAACCTCGCCCACGACCACCAGCTTCGACAGCCGAGCCTGGTCCTCGATGGAAAGCCCGAGCACCGAGCTGGCCATGGCGGCGGTGGCGAGCAGGCAGGCCAGAGAGACACCCCCCACGATCCGTATTGGTCTCATCGCATTCCCTCCTCCATCCAGGGTAGGAACAACCGCCGCTCTTATACGCCCGCGCGGCGGCGGGATGCAACGAGATTCTTCCAGGATGCAGCCCATACTGAAACCTCCGGAAGGACCGCGTTCATCAAGACGATTCCCGGTCCAGATACTCCCCCAACCTCAAGATCCGGACCCCGCGGTAATCGCGGAGCCGAAGCATGGCGTGGTCGCCGGTGACGATCGCTTCCGCATGTCCAGAGATGGCGCACTCCAGAACGCGGTTGTCCGCATCGTCTCGCAGAACTCTGACCCGATGCCCCGGCTGCACCATTTCGCCGAGATCGGACAGGAACACCGCCACTCGAGCGAGCTTCTCCGGGTCCCGCGCGAACTTCTTCGCGAGGACGCCGAGCACCTCATGAACGATGGCCAACGAGCAGACCAACTCGTCCTGACGGTCCATGGTCCGGACGAGTGCCTCCTCCGCTCGCCCACCAGGCAGGGTGAGGGCGGATACGAGGACGTTGCTGTCGAAGACGATCCTCAACGCTTCAGGTAGCGCTCGAGCGCTCGCTCGGAGAGGACCCCTTTCTCCGCGGCCTTGCGGCTCCAGTAGCCCTGGATTCCGTGGAGCTCGTTCTTGAGGCGCTGGACACGAGCGACGCGGAGCGCTTCCTGGATCACGGCGCTCAAGGACTTGCCTTCGGTGCGCGCGATCTCTTCGACCTCCAGCGCGAGGTCGGCGGGCAGGGAAATCGTTCTCTTCACGGCGTTGCCCATGGGGTGGCCTCGGGACTCTGGTGTGAATAATTACTACCAGAACGGTGCAGCGTCAAGGGAGGGAAGCGCCCTCCTGCTCGTCAGTCGTGCCATGGTGGCAACGATCGGCGTGCGGATGACTGAGCGCGATTCTGCCTCGTGGCGACTAGGGAAACCTCCACAGGCCCGTTGCGAAGCCCGTCCGGAGGCAGGGTAACTAGCTGCCGGGGAAAGACATAGGGGGTGGGCTTCCGCCCTGTCGAACCCGCGGTTCTCTCTCCTGGAGCAGAAAACCCACCAGATCAATCCCGTTTTGAGCTTCTCATCTTGCGGGCTTCGATGTACAAGTTGGTCAACTCTCAGTCCCGAGGGGGGACGATGACCAGCAGAGCGACGGCAGCGGCCTTCCTACTTGTCATATGGGGGCCTGTTTGGGGCCGTGAGACGCAGAGGCTCACGACGGATCCCAGCGCGCCACGCACCCTGACCTTCGAAGACCGCGTAGCCGCCCAGGGAGCCATCGACCGCGTGTACTACTCTCACCAGATCGGAGCGACCCGGCCGTTCGAGGAGGCGGTGCCGCGCACGGTTCTCGAAGAGAAGGTCCGTAGGTACCTCAAGCAGTCCGTGGCACTGGAGAAGTTCTGGCACACGCCTGTCACCGCGAACATGCTGGAGCGCGAGTTGGAGCGCATGGCCCGTGGAACGCGTCTCCCGGAACGGCTCCGCGAGCTCTATCGAGCCCTTGGCGACGATCCGTTATTGATTCAGGAGTGCCTGGCGCGACCGACGCTCACCGATCGGCTTTCGCGGAACTTCTTCGCCTTCGACGACCGGATCCACGCGGCTGCCAGGAACGAGGCGGAACAGCTTCGCGCCGGTCTCTTGAAGGACGGTGCTGCGGGGTATGCGACGGATCCGCGCTTGAGAGAAGTGGAAGCCGTCCAGGTAGAGGACGCGACCGGCCGCGGAACTCGGACACCAGAGAAGGAAGGAAAACCTCAACGGATCGAGCTGACACGGACCGAGTTGGAAAGCTGGCGCAGGAGGGCGCCGGAACACGTAGGAGAAGTCGGGGAGATCGAGAACGAGCGCGAGGCGTTCGTAATCCACACCGTGGTTGAGGAAACGCCCGACCGGATCCGCGAACGTCGTTTCACCGTCTTGAAAAGGAATTGGGACGACTGGTGGTCGGAAACATCTGCGAGCCTCGACCCCGATTCTGTGGAGCCGGTACCGACGTTCGGTGCCCTCCCGCTTCCCGGCACGGAGGGGACGTCGTGGTGCGATCCCGACGATACTTGGGACAACGGCACCCTCGATGATCTTCCGGAGCCCCGAGTCTGGCACAGCGCCGTCTGGACAGGGAGTCTGATGATCATTTGGGGCGGGTCTGACGCCGATGGTTCTGATTACTCCCGGGTCAACAGCGGTGGGCGATACGATCCCGCAACGGACTCATGGACACCGACTTCGACCGTCGGAGCCCCGTCACCGCGCTACGGTCACACGGCAGTGTGGACCGGGAGCCAGATGATCGTCTGGGGCGGATATGGTTTGGCCACCGGAGGGCGTTACGATCCGACCACGGACAGCTGGGCACCGACTTCGAGCGTCGGGGCTCCGTCGCCGCGTTCCGGTCACACGGCGGTATGGACTGGAAGCCTGATGGTCATCTGGGGAGGATCCGGGAGCGGTTCCTACGTCCTCAACACAGGTGGTCGGTACGATCCGACCACGGACGCCTGGTGGTCGACCTCGACCGCTGGGGCTCCGTCGCCGCGCTACGGTCACACGGCGGTGTGGACGGGGAACCTGATGATCGTGTGGGGAGGATATGACTATACCGGCGCGGTCTCCGGTGCGCGGTATGACCCTGTCACGAACAGCTGGACGCCGACCTCGAACGTGGGAGCTCCAACGATCCGACGTGAGCACACGGCCGTGTGGACGGGGAACCTGATGATTGTGTGGGGTGGGGTCGGCCCTCGCGCTGAGAATACGGGAGGTCGGTACGACCCGATGAGCGACAGCTGGACCTCGACCGCTGCGGATGGGGCGCCCTTCGGCCGGCACCGACACACGGCCGTGTGGACCGGGAGCCTGATGATCGTCTGGGGGGGGTATGACAGTTACAGCTACAGCCTCTTCAACTCCGGCGGGCTCTATGACCCTGCCGCGAACGCCTGGGCGCCGACCTCGACCACCGGGGCTCCATCCGGCCGGCACCGACACACGACTGTGTGGACGGGGAGCCTGATGGTCGTTTGGGGCGGTAGTTTCTCCGGTTCCAACGACGGAGGCGTCAACACGGGGGGCCGGTACGATCCGACGACGGACAGCTGGACGCCGACCTCGACCGCCGGGGCTCCGTCCGCCCGCTCCCACCACACTGCAGTTTGGACCGGGAACCTGATGATCGTCTGGGGCGGATACGGTGTGAACACCGGCGGCCGGTACGATCCGGCGCTGGACAGCTGGACGCCCACCTCCACAGTAGGAGCTCCGTCTTTCCGCTACGGCCACACGGCGCTATGGACCGGGAGCCTGATGGTCGTCTGGGGCGGAATCTACGATACCGGTATTGGCGTCGTCGGCTTTTTCGATACCGGCGGGCGGTACGATCCGACGACGGACAGCTGGACGCCCACCTCGACCGCAGGGGCCCCATCGGCTCGGACCTCGCACACGGCCATCTGGACCGGGAGGCTGATGATCGTCTGGGGCGGATGGGGATCGAGGGGGAGTTTTGCCGACTCAGGTGGCCGGTACGACCCAGTCACCGACAGCTGGACGCCGACCTCAATGGTGGGCGCTCCGTCTCCCAGGTACGGTCACACGGCCATCTGGACTGGAAGAGTGATGATCGTCTGGGGCGGGTACAGCGTCCTCAACTCCGGCGGGCTATATGACCCTGCCGCGAACACTTGGGCGGCGACCTCGACCACCGGCGCTCCATCCGCCCGCTCTTACCACACCGCAGTGTGGACAGGAAGCCTGATGATCGTCTGGGGAGGATCCGGGAGCGGTTCCTACGTCCTCAACACAGGTGGTCGGTACGATCCGACCACGGACACGTGGTGGTCGACGTCGACCGTTGCGGCGCCGTCGCCGCGCTACGGTCACACGGCGGTCTGGACCGGACGCACGATGGTAGTGTGGGGTGGATTCGGACGGGAGGGGTATCTCAGCACCGGAGGACGCTACGATCCGAATCCGGATCACTGGGCACCGACTTCGACCATGGGGGCTCCGTCAGCGCGCTACGGTCACACGGCCGTGTGGACCGGGAGCCTGATGCTCGTCTGGGGAGGACGAGGAGGGCGTGCGGGTTTCAACGGGGGAGGACGGTACGCTCTTGGGCATGCGCTGGACAACGATGGCGACGGCTACACCGGGTGTGAGGGCGACTGCAACGATGGCGACTCGACCATCCACCCGGGATCCTCCGAGAGATGCAACGGTGTGGACGACGACTGCAACGGACAGGTCGACGATGTCCCGACGGACACTGACGGCGACCCGGTGGACATCTGCGACAATTGTCCTGCAACGCCGAACCCAGATCAGGCCGACGGGGATGTCGATTCGGCCGGTATCTATTCCCAATGGGCCGTCTCGGCCACCGCCAGTAGCGAGTACTCGCCGACCGATTGGAGCGCCGCACAGGCCACAGGGCCGCCAAACTCCTCAGGGTGCGGGGCCAGCCCCACCGCCTGGGCGCCTGCGAGCGAGGGCTCGGACCCTGAGTGGCTCGAAGTTCGTTACCCTTTTCCGACCCTCGCCAGCGGACTCGCAATCCACGAAAGCAGTCTCGATCAGTTCGTGGCCCGAGTGGATCTCCTCGATCTCAGCGGCGCGTATCAAACGGTGTGGACCGGTCCCGACCGCACGAATTGTGGAGGGGTGCTTCTGGTGGAATCCGCGACGACGCCCTACTTCGTGATCGGCGCGAGGATCACGACCGAGGCGCTGGGCTTCGAGGAAATCGACGCGGTTGAACTCCTGGGCCATCTCTCACAGCCGGACGGCGTGGGCGACGCTTGCGACAACTGCCCAACCGTGTACAACGTCGACCAGGGCGACGAGGACGAGGACGGCGTGGGAGACGCTTGCGACAACTGCCCGAATGACCCGCACAACGACTCGGATGGCGATGGGGTCTGTGGCGACCTCGACAACTGTCCGACGGTGGCCAACGTCGATCAGGCGGACACCGACGGCGACGGGGTCGGCGACTCGTGTGACTGCGAGCCCACGTCGTTGGACAACTGCGACGACGAGAACGCCTGCACCGAAGATGGCTGCGACGTCCTGACCCTCCAGTGCGAGCATGTGGCAGTCGACTGTGACGATGGAAACCTCTGCACTGTGGACTCGTGCCATCCCGTCTCGGGGTGCGGACACAATCCACTCCAGTGCGAAGATGGGAGCCAATGCACGGACGATACTTGTGGTCCGGCGACGGGCTGCGTGTTCATCCCGAATGACCGGAATGCTTGCACGGACGGTGATCCGTGTACACCCGACGCATGCGCCCGCGGAGACTGCGTCAGCGGTCCCAGTACGGACGAGGATGGCGACGGGATCTGCGCCCCTCCGGACAGTTGCCCCATGGTCGCCAACCCTGACCAAGCGGACACCGACGAGGACGGTGCGGGAGACGTGTGTGATCCCTGTCCGCTCGATCCGCTTGACGACTCGGATGATGACGGGGTGTGCGCGGACGCGGACGCGTGCCCAAACTCCCGCATTGGTCTCACGGTCAGGGTCGCCGGCTGTGACTCGGGCGTGCCCAATACGATGATTCCGCGCGGCAGCGGATGCATGCTGCAGGACCTGGTGAACAGCTGCGGGGTGGGGGCAAGCAGCCACGGCGAGTTCGTGAGTTGTGTATCTCGTCTTGCCGACGACCTCAGCGGCCAGGGAATCCTCACGGGACGGCAGAAAGGCCGGATCCAGAGATGCGCCGCACAGTCCAACCGTGTATCGCTCGAAGACTGGCTCTGGCGGTTTTGAGGAGGCGACCAGGCTACTTTCCGACCGCCACTTCCATGGCGAACTCCGGCGAGGACCTCGAACCTGGGATCACCTTCGGCGGCGCCGGAGCGCTCTCGATGCATCCGTTGCACGTACGCGGAAACTGAGGGGAGGAAGCCCCCCCTCAGTACGTCATGTACGCGAACAGATTCACCGTCACCGTCTTGTCGCTGGTGTTGTACAGGAGGACTCGATACCGGGGGAACGCCACCGCGACCCGCTCCGACTTCGACGCGAAGTACGGCGAGGCCGGCGACACGCCGCTGGCCACTTCCAGGGGGAACTGCACCTGGCCCGACTCGTGGAGCGTTCGGATGATCGACTCTTCCTCGGGGACGAGAAACACCCCCACGGTCCCCGCCTTCACGACATCCCCCTTCGTCAAACCGTTGAGGCTCAGCACGGCGTACGTGAAGCCGTCGGTCGTCAGGGTCCCGGCGGAGATGAGCCGGGTCGTCTCCGTGGGCTTGACCGGGGGTACGATGATGTCGGGCAGGCGAGCCAGCTCGCCGTGGCGGATCGGTCCTTCGATGGTCACCGCGCCCATGACCCTCTGGGGGTCGGGGAAGTTGAGAACCAGTACATCCTGGGCCTCGCGGCGGCCCGCGGCCAGGAGGGCGACAGCGGCGAGGACGATCAGCACGGAGAGGACGATCTTTCGCGACATGGGAGCCTCCTGCCGGAACGCATGAGAGAGAAGGTTCTGGAACGGGAGTTCTACACCCGGGATACCCTCGAGGTCGCCCGCGACCTCCTCGGGCGAACCCTGTGCCGGCGGCTTCTCGGAGGGACCGTTCTCCGGGGCCGCCTGGTCGAGGTGGAAGCGTACGACGGGCCGGGCGATCGCGCGAGCCACGCCTTCCGCGGCCCGACCGGCCGGAACGCGCCCATGTTCGAGGAGGGCGGGATCGCCTACGTCTATCTCGTCTACGGGATGCACCACTGCCTGAACGTGGTGACGGGGGAGAAGGGCTACCCCGCAGCGATTCTCCTCCGCTCCGCCGAGGCGCCCGACGGCGCGGGGAGCGCTTCGGGACCGGGACGTCTGACGCGGGCGTTCCGCATCGATCGATCCCATGACCGCGCTTCCTTTCTTGGTCCCGATCTCTGGCTCGAGGAGGGTCGATCGGTCGCGAGCCGCGATGTGCTACGCACGGCGCGGATCGGCGTGCACTACGCGGGTGCGTGGGCGCGAAGGAGGCTCAGGTTCCTGATCGCGGGGGATCCTGCGGTGTCGGGGGCGCGGCGGCGGTAGGGAGACGGACTCAACCCGTTGCGACGTGGCGGATCATCGCGTCGATCACCAGGTCACGTTGTCAATGTATTGTCAATCTCCGTATCTTTGAATTGTCAACATGGCGCGACGCTGGTCCAGCCAAGGCTACAAGGACTCGGTCTCGCACCTACAGCGTCACGATCTTCCCCTGTCGCACGAGCCACAGCTCCGCGCGCGGGGGGGCCGTGAGCCCCAGGGCGACCTGCACCGCCTCCCGGTAGATCCCGACCTGCTCGCGGTACCGCTCGGCCAGGAGCCGTTCGTCATCCTCCCGGTCGGTCTTGAAGTCGGCCACGACGTGGGTTCCCGAGGGATCGCGGTAGAGGAGGTCCACGGCTCCCGACCATGCGGTCTCCCCGCGGCGCAGCAGAACGGGGATCTCTCGCCCCAGAACCTGCGCCTCGCGCAGCTTTCCCGCCAGGGGCGATCCGAGAAAGCTCTTCGCGATCTCCATGACTTCTTGCTCGACCTCGTCCGCGTCGACGCCTTCCTGTCCAGCGGTCTCGCGAGCGAGGAGGCGCAGCGCGTCGGTGGCCGCGGGCGCTCCATCGCCGGGCCACGCTTCGAGCCATCGGTGGACCGCGGTCCCCACGGCGCGCGAAGCGTTCCGGCTCGGCGCGCGCGAACGAGCGGGCCGCGCCGTGTCCTTGGGAGCCGTCTCCTCTTCGACCGAGCTTGGAACCCCCACATGGGGAGCGCTCTTTTCGAGGAGCGTCGCTCGGGCTCGCCGGTAGGCATCCACCGCGCGATCCGTGTCCTCGATCATCCCCGCGTCCGCGGGCCGGTCGTGCGGCTCGCACGACATGAGGCGGTGCAGGACGAGCCCCTCGCACAGCCGGGCCCCGTCCGCGGGTGGATTCCCCGGATCGTAGCCCCAGGCGGAGAGCGCGCGGATCCAGGAGGACGAGCCTCCTCTTCCCGGCGGGCTGGCCAGGAGCACGAGGCGCTCTCGGGCGCGGGTGAGGGCGACGTAGAGGACCCTCACCTCCTCCGCGGCCTCGTGCCGCTGCTCCATCTGCTCCAGGAGCGCGGAAAGCGCGTTCATCTTTCCCGCGACCCTGAGCCCCACCGCCGGTTTCCCATCGGCGCACCCGAGCCGGACGGTGGCCGCCTCCAGACCGGGGCGGCTTCCCCGTGCCAGATCGGGCATGATGACGACGCGGTTCTCGAGCCCCTTTGCCTTGTGGATCGTCATCACGCGAACGGCGTCGCCTCCCTCGTCGGCCAGGGGAGAATCCGCGTCGATCTCCGTGAGACGGCCCTCCTGGAGCGCATCGACCACCTCGAGCAGGGAAAGCGTCCCATCCCGCGCCAGGGAGGCGGCGGTGGCCACCAGCTTCCTGAGGTTCGCCACCCGCTGCGGACCCTCGAAGGCCGCGGCGTTCAGCGGGAGAAGGCTCGTCCGGTCGACGACCCGGCGGACCGCCGCGTCTGGCGAGAGGTCTGAGACCTCCGCCGCCAGCGTGCGAAGCGTTTCGAACGCGGCGGCGAGCGCCGGAAAGCGATCGGCGGCGGGCTCGGCCAGAAAGCTCCACCCACCGCCGGACGCGGCGTATTCCGCGAGCTCGCTGTCCGGAACCCCACCCGCCGGCGCCCGAAGGAAAGCGAGAAGGGCCACCGGGTCCGAGGGCAAGGCGACCGCGCGGAGCGTCCAGAGGAGGTGGCCGACCTCGGGACGCTTCAGGAAGTCGCGTCCGCCGTCGACGACGAACGGGATTCCCGCCGCGCGAAGCGGCCGGAGGTAATCCGCCAGCGTGGTGAACGCCCGGAGCAGAACCGTGATCTCGCCGTAGCGGCAGGCGTGCTCCTGCTCCACCAGCCGCCATACCTCCCTCGCGAGAACCGATCCTTCGGCCATGCGCCGATCCTCGGCCTTCGCCGCGCCGAGCACCTCGACCGTCCAGACCTCGACCGCTCCGCGGTCCGGGGCCGCCGGGTCCGAGACCTCGATCGGCTCGTAGTGCGGCTGGACGTCGGATTCGACCCAGGTCGTCTGTCCCCCGGAGTCGAAGAGACGGTTGACCGAGCGCAAGACCCTCGCCTGGCTCCTGAAATTCGCCGTGAGATGGAGCGGTCGGCCGCCGGCGGCGAGGATGCGATCCACGACGCGGCGGAACGCGGAGTAATCCGCGCCGCGGAAGCGGTAGATCGACTGCTTCGGGTCCCCGACGACGAACAGCCGGCCGGGCTCGAGCTCGGCGGAGTAGGCGTCCGTCGCGCGCCCCCCGAGGCGCTCGGCGAGGAAGAGGACGATCTCGTACTGCACCGGGTCCGTGTCCTGGAGCTCGTCGACCAGGACCATGCGGAACCGACGCTTCTGGTCCTCGCGAACCTCCGGGTGGTCGCGGAGGAGGTCGCGCGCGAGGGAGAGGAGCGCGTCGAAGCCGACGGTGCCGCGAGCGAGAAGCGTCTCCCGGAGCTCGAGCGCGAACGGGGTGACCGCCTCGAGAACCGACCCCACGAACCCCTCGTCCACGTTCAGGAGATCGAGCACGAGATGCTTCGAGGCGTGCACCGCATCCTTGAAGGCTACCCGGGAGATCCCCCGGACGCTCTTGCCCGGGCTCGATCCCCGCTTCAGGCGAGTCGTTCTCTTCGGATCGCGGCGGAACCACTCGCAGAACTCCGGAAGTCCCCGCTCGAGGAGCACGCGCAGGGAGTCCCTCACGTAACGGAAGTACTCCTCGTTGACGTCGGTCAGCCCCGGAACGGCCAGGATCTCCTCCGCGACTCGGACGAGCCGCATCGCCTCCTCGCGGAACAGCGACACGGGGTCGGCGACCCGGTGCGGGGACCTCAGGGCCGCATCGCTCACCCGCAGGGAGGAAACCGACCGGGCGACCTCGCGCAGCGTCTCGGCGGTCATTCGATCGAGCACCGCGCGCCAGAGATCGGGCCGCGCCGCGCGCGGACCCAGCTCCTCGGTGAGGTACGCATCCCACGCCTCCTCGAAGGCCGCGTGGAAGTGCTCGCCGGCGTCCACGGTGAACCCCGGATCGAGACGAGCCTCGAACGGGTGGGCCCTCAGGATCTCGGAGCAAAAGCTGTGGATCGTCCCCACGAGAGCCCGGTCGAGCCCCGCGAGCGCATCGAGCGCGCGCGCCGCGATCTCCTCCGCGGCGACCGATCGCTCCTCCGTCAAGTACACGAAGGCGCGGTCGGCGGCTTCTCCGAGGTCGAGGGCGACGTCTCCTCGGGCCAGGCGCCGGAGTCGCTCGAGCCCCAGGGCGCATCGCTCCCTGAGATCGCCCGCCGCCTTCTCGGTGAACGTGATCGCCGCGATCTCCTGGATCCCCGCGATCCCCGCGCCGACGGCCGTGACCACGCGCTCGACGAGGAGCGCGGTCTTCCCCGTTCCCGCACCCGCCAGGACCACGAGGCTCGCCTCGAACTCCCTCGTCGCGGTGCGGCGTGCGACGGCGTCGGGAAGCGTCACGGCTTGGTCCCGCGACGCGCCAGAAGCGGAGCGGCGGATTCTTTCTTCTGGAGTCCGAAGAATTGCGAGACGTCGCGAGCGTTTCTCTCCCGCTCGAGGGTGGGCGGGTGGTTGTGCCTGCATGCGGGGGTGTATGGGCACCACGCGCAGTCGGTCGTGTGGAGCGGGAAACGGCCCTCGCGCGCCATCGACACCAGCGCCCCCAGGGTCTCCCGAAACCCCTCCTCCTGCTCGGGGCGCGCGAAGCCGGAGAACGCCCCGGTGGCAGCGGGCTCGTCCTCTCCTTCGACCCTCTGGTGCGAAGGCCCCACGCCCAGAGTCTCCACACGCGCGCCCTCCCCGGCCAGGATCCGGTACAGCGGGATCTGGAGGCGGCGCCCCCGGAGCATCTCGTCGACGTCGTCGAGATCGGAGAGCTTGCCCGTCTTGTAGTCGCTCACCAGGATTCCGTCGCGGCCGGAGAAAGTTCGATCGAACCTGGCGCTGACCTCGATCTCGAGCTTCCGCGCCAGCTTGATCGATGCGCGGCGAGAGTCCTCGAACGCGACGGGGCGCAGCCCTTCCCGGACCAGCCTCGAAAGGTCCTCCAGGACGAACCGCTCGAGGCTCGCGCGCCAGCGCTCGCTCTGGAGGCTCCACAGCACCGGCACCCGCGCGCCCGGCCCTTCCGCCAGGTCGCGGGTGGCCACCTTCCATTCCGAGGACACGAGTGCCAGGGCGCGGTCGTGGAGCGCAGCGTGGAAGAGGGGCTCGAAGAGCCTCTCCTCCGCCAGTGTCCGATAGACCGCCTCGAGGACGCGATGCACGCGGCTTCCCATCTCCCGAGAGTCCAGGTCGAACGGGTCGACCTCTCGATCGGGCTCTCTCACCCGGAGCACGTGACGAAAGAAGTATCGGAGGGGACACCTCCCGAGCGCCTCGAGCCTGCTCGGCGTGAAGGGATCCGGTGGGACGTGCCGCGGGTCGACCCTCCCGTCCCAGCGCGGGTCTTCCGTCGCGAACGATTCCGTGGCGCGCATCATGGAAAGACGCGGCGCGAGCGCGGGGGCGCGGGATTCGAGCGCCTCCGATGCGTCCTCGATCCCCCGAGCGCGAAGCGCGGCCAGGAGCTGGTCCTCGAGCGGCGAGAGAAGGCCGGTCTCCGTCGCGAGGCGGTCGAGGCTCTGCGCGGGGTGCGCCGGAAGGGGTCGCGCGGCAGCGAGGGCCGCGCCGAGCTCCGCGACGCCCAGAGTCACGCGAGCGACCTCGCGAAGGACCAGCGAGGGCGTCCGGGCGCGGCCGGCGTCGTCGGCGCGCTGCCACGACAGCCGGACATGGTCCCTCGCCGATCCCAGCATCAGCGCCAGGAGCAGATGCTCTTCCTTCTCCGAGTCGGATTTCACCGGAACCGGACGGGACGTCGCCTCGCGAAGGAGCCGGCGGGCGGCATCGGGCAGGAACGGGTCCGCCCGCTGCACTCGCGGGAAAAGGCCGGTGTGAAACCCCATGAGGTGAACGCGCCGGAACGTCATCCCGCGCGCCTGCATCGCGTCGAGAACGTGGATCCCCGAAGCGGGATCGGTGCCGGCGGGGAGCTCGCTCTCGTCCACGGCGCGCTCCAGAGCGTCGATCATCACGGTCAAGGTGACCCGCTCCGCTCCCACGAAGGCGGGGAGGACGCGCAGGTCGTCGATCGCCTTCAAGAGCGCCGTCATTACCGAAGACGGCGGAGAATCCCCGAGACCCGGGAGAACGTCCTGGATCAACCCCAGGACGACGTCGGCATGGTCGGGCCAGGTCCGGGTCCGCTCGGGCGCGATCCGGCGATCGAGCGAGGAGAGCGCCCGCACGACTCGCGACACATCCTCGATCCGTCGCTCCGCCCGCTCCCTCCGCTCCGCCGTGTCTTCTTCGCCGCCTCCGCGGGGAGTGGAGCTCGCTCTCGCCCACGCGAGAAGGCCCGAGGTCCATTCCGGGAGGCCACCCAGGATCCCTGCGCGACGGCTCCAGACCCGCGCCCGATCTCCCCGCGGCCTTCGCTCGCCGGGAAGAACGCCGGCCCAGCGCAGGCGGGGGGAGCCGAGGATCTCGGCCGTCCCCGCGCGGGGATATCCCCGGGCGGCCATGCGGAGCAGCAGAAGAAGATCGTGCACCACGGGGTCGCGTCGGAGCGCGACCCGGAGAGAGGAAGTCCACGGAATCCCCTCGCCGTCCAGGACCTCCTCGAGCGCCGAGGAATACGGCGAGAGGCTCCTGGACATCAGGGCGGTCTCGGCGGGATCCGTTCCCGCGGCGACCGAGCGGAGGGCGTGGCGGGCTGCCAGCGTCACCTCGGCGAGGGCCCCCTGGACGTTGTGGATCAGGACGCCGCGCGGCGCGGGCGGCGGAGGGCTCTTTCCTTCTTCGTAGGCGGAGGACAGCCGGGAGCCGAGCAGTCCTCCCTCGCGGTCACCGATGCGCTCGATCCGGTCTCCCTCGGCCAGCAGGTGCTCGCGAGCGAACCTCTCCGCCGTCGCATACGCGGGCGCATCGGGCTCGCACGGCAGGAAGAAGGTCACCGGGATCGCCCGATCCACTTCCCGGAGGAGAGCGAGGTGGATCCCGGTGAGCTCGTAGGCCCCGTGGTGGAAGACCGCGCGATGCGCGGACCCGAAGGCTCGCGTCCGCGGGAGCGCGGCCGCCACGAGCCCCGCCTCGTCGACGAGCCCCGCCGGAGCGGCGCTCTCGATCCCGCGGACATAACCGGCGTAGACCGCCGCGAGAGCCCGCTCCCTCTCGTCTCCCCGGAGGAGCGAAACAGCCTCCTCCGAGGAGATCCCCGCCTCCCGCAGGTCCAGGAGGGTCTCGTGGAGGGCGCGCCGCGCCCCGGGGCGCTCGGCGAGAAAGCGGCTCCATGGGCTCGGCGTGGGAGAGGAGACGACGCGGTCGACAAGCGCGCGAAGGACCGCGTTCGACACGATCCGAGGCCTTGGTCCCGGACCCGAGTCGAGGATTCGGTACGCGAGCGCGCGATGGTTCAGGATCTCGACCGCGAGACAGGCCCCCTTCCGCTCGCCGAGCCGCCGGGTGATGTGGCGCGCAAGGCGGACCGTGGGGACCACCACGAGGACCCTCGCGAGAGGATCGTCCGCCTGGGCGGCGGCGATCCCCTTGAGGAGAGCGTCCTCGAGGACGAACGGGTCCGGATGGGCGAGGACTCTCATGGGAGTGCGAAGTGTCCTCCGGATGGAGCGGACGGGTCAAACCGGGGGATAATCGGGCCGGAGTTTCTCCGGAAACAGGATCACCAGAGAGGGGGCCTCGGGGTGACCTTCGCCTTTCGCAGCGTTCTCTGGGGGACGGCAGCGATCGCCCTGACCCTGGCCGTCGCAGCGACCGGCTCTCTCAGCGTGCGGGTGCTCGACACCGGGGGCGACCCGCTCCCCGGCGCCGTCGTCACCATCTCCAGCGCCGACCAGCGCGTGGCGAAGACATCGCTCGTCGCGGGTCCCGACGGGATCGCGGAGTTTCCCGTCCTGAGGTCGGGAGACGGGTATGCGCTCGACATCTCGTTTCCCGGATACGCGCTCCGGAGCGTCCCAGGGCTCAGGGTCGGTTCGGGCGATCATCCCCTGATCGAGGTGCGGATGGTGCCGGCGATCGAGGAGCGGGTGGAGGTCCGGGCGTCCCGGGAGGTGGTGGACCTCGGCAACCCGTCGACGTCGACCCGCTTCTCCGACGAGTTCATCCAGGAGCTTCCGGTCCAGGGGCGCTTCTACCAGAACATCCTCTCTCTCGCGCCGGGGGTCCTGGACCCGGACGGGGACGGGAACCCGAACGTCCACGGGGCCCGCTCGCGGAGCTTCAAGGCCCTGGTCAGCGGGGTGAGCAACGTCGATCCCCTCACCGGAGAGTGGCTGAGCGAGGTGAACCCGGAGTCGATCGAGGAGATCGAGGTGATCACGGCCGGCGCCGGCGCCGAGTACGGGAGGGCCCAGGGCGGCTTCGCCCAGATCGTCCAGAAGCAGGGGAGCAACGACTTCGAAGGCGTGGTCGGGATGCTGTACAGCTCGAGCCGGCTGGACGGGGAAGGGAGCACGGGCACGTCGCTGGGCCCCGTCCCCAAGTTCGAGTGGATTCAGCCGTTCGTGCAGGTGTCCGGACCGATCGTGCGGGACCGGCTCTGGTACCGGCTCTCCTACGAGTCGATCGAGCGGGAGGATCCGGTGATCCTCGCGGGCCGCGTGGCCGTCACCACGCGCTCCCAGTCGATCCAGTCCTACCAGCTCACCTGGCAGGCCTCGCCCCGGAACAAGCTGGCGTTCCAGTACCAGGACGACCCCAAGACGCTCGGGAACGTGGGCCTGAGCGCGAGGGTCCCGGTGGAAGCGACGAAACGACAGGAATTCGGCGGCCCCACGTTGAGCCTCGGCTGGGTGGCGGCCCAGTCGCCAAGGCTCCTCGTGGACAGCCTGGTCGCGTACCAGGAGGGGCGGGTGAGCGTGTTCCCCATGGTGCCCGGCGTTCCGAACGAATGCCTCTGGAACCCGTTCTATCCCAAGCTCGACTCGGCCCAGTGCTTCTTCACCAACGCCAACTCCCTGGACGGCTCGCACTACATCTCGTCGGAGGATCGCCGCCAGCGTCTGACCGTCGGGAGCAAGGCGGAGCTGTATGCCGGTCGTTTTCTCGGAGCAACGCACCGGATCAAGGTGGGGTTCGCCGCCGAGAACGAGCGCTACTATCGCACTCTCGAGCAGAGGTCGGATCTGACCTTCACGGTGTACCGGTCCCTCGGTCCCGTGTACGGGATCGCCTCGTACCGGGTCCCGTTCCCCGAGACCACGAACGCGCGGGTCACGGGACAGAGCTTCGGGCTCTACGTCGAGGACCAGTTCCGCCCCTCCGCCAGGTTCACGGGGACGGTCGGCGTCCGGATCGACAACGAGGGGATCGACTCCCTGGGATACTCTTTCTTCAACCCCGAGCAGGAGGCGCGGACGTTCGACGCCCTGCTCGCGGGCGGGCAGGGGCCGGCGCAGATCTTCCAGAATCAGTTCACCTCCTACCAGGACGTCCCCGCGTTCCGGGAGTACCTGACCCAGGCGCTGGGCGTCGACGTCAGCAGTCCCGTGTTCAACGGGGTCACGGTCCAGAGCACGTTCTGGCGGAAGCGCCGGCGCGCCGACGACATCCGGATCCGGAACACGAACCTGGCTCCGCGCGTCTCGCTCGCCTGGGATCCCATGGGCGACGGCAAGACCAAGCTGTTCGCGACGGCGGGCCGGTACTACGACAAGATCTTCCTCGGCGTCCCCTTGATCGAGCTCGAGCCCGCCACGACCACGTTCACGTTCCGGGCCGACAAGGTCGGGCCCACGTTCGTCGCCCGGCAGAATCGCCTGGGCACGAACATCAGCACGCGGATCGTCGACCGGGACCTGCGGACCCCCTTCCAGGACGAGTGGTCGGCGGGCTTCGAGCGGGAGATCGCACCCGAGACGGCGCTGAAGATCACCTGGATCGACCGCAGATTCCGCGACCAGCTCCAGGACATCGACCTGAACCATCTTCCCTTCGACTACGGCGCGTGCATCCCGCGCGCTCCTTGGGTGCGGACCGTGGACGGCCCGGACGGCCAGCTGGACGACTGCGCGGGAGGCCCCGACGGGGTCCAGGACCTCTACATCCAGAACCCGGCGTGGGGGGACGTGCTCGTGGTCGGGAACTCCAACACCGCCCGCTACCGGGCCGCGGTCCTCGAGATCGTGCGCCGGTTCTACCGGAGCTGGCAGATGGAGGTGTCGTACACGTGGTCGAAGGCCGTGGGCGATGCGGAGGATTTCAACCAGCTCCTGGGGAACGACCGGACCACCGTCGAGGACGAGCGCGGGCCCCTCCTCTACGACCAGCGACACGTGTTCAAGCTGAACTCGATCGCCCTCGTGGGACGCGGAGTTCGCCTGGGAGGCTCGATCCAGTTCGAATCGGGCCTGCCCTACTCGGTCCTGGAATCGGGTCAGCTCCCGGACGCCGTGCCGCCGCCCTATCTCGGCCTGGGCCAGCCGGAGAACCGGCTGCGGCTCGTCTATCCCACGGGCGCACGGAACGACCACCGGAATCCCCCGTTCTGGACCTTCAACGCTCGCGTGGCGAAGGACATGAGCCTGGGGTCCGGCGTGGACCTCTCCCTCACCATGGAGGTCTTCAATCTCCTCGACGACGACCGGCTTCGCATCTACGATGTCACGGACGGCAGGACCAACTTCGAGCGGCGCTTCGGCCGCCGATGGCAGCTCGGCTTCCGGCTCGCCTTCTGACCCTTCCGAACGATCCCTGGGAGAAAACGCCATGCTCGACCCGGACCTGACCGAAGCCGATCTGGCCCAGCTCGCGCTGCACGGGATCTCGCCCGAAGAGGCGGGGCGTCAGATCGCGATCCTCGAGCGAACGAAGGCCACGCGGGATCTGACGCGGGCGTGCACGGTCGGGGACGGGATCGCGAGGATCGCCGATGCGGAGATGCCCGAGCTGGTTCACATCCACCAGGAGGCCGCGCGCGCGGGACGTGTCCTGAAATTCGTCCCCGCCTCGGGGGCGGCGAGCCGGATGTTCCGGGACCTCCTGGCCTTCCACCAGGCGGGTGTCCCCACGAGCCGGCAGGAGGTCGACGCGCGCGCCGGGGCGGGGGACGTCGGGGCGGGCGTCCTCCAGAGGTTCCTCGACGAGGTCGGACGCTTCGCGTTCTACGGCGAACTCGAGAGCGCGCTCTCGAAGCGGGGGCATGACATCGAGCGGCTCCTGGCAGGAGGAGGGATCCAGGAAGTCCTCGCGGCGCTTCTCGATCCCGGCGGCATGGACTACGCGCGGATGCCCAAGGGGCTCGTGAAGTTCCATCGGTACAAGACCGAGGCACGCACGGCGTTCGAGGAGCACCTCGTGGAGGCCGCGACCCTCGTACGGGCGGAGGACGGCACGTGCCGGCTCCACCTGACCGTGTCGGCGGAAGAAGCCGGCCGCTTCGAAGCATGTCTGCAGCGGGTCCGCTTCCGGCACGAGCGGAGGCGCAAGTCGAGCTTCGTGGTGGAGTTCTCCGTGCAGAAGCCGTCGACCGACACGCTTGCCCTCGACGGCGAGGGAAAGCCGTTCCGCGACGCGGAGGGGAAGCTCCTCCTCCGTCCCGGCGGTCACGGATCGCTCCTCGAGAACCTGAACGGTCTGGGGGCGGACATCGTCCACGTGAAGAACATCGACAACGTGGCGAGGGAGGAGCTCGCGGCGAAAGGCGTCCTGTGGAAGAGGCTTCTCGTCGGGCTCCTCGTCCGGCTGCAGCGCGAGATCGTGGATCACGCGCGCCGCATCGAGCGGGGCGACCCGGACGGCGTCGAGCGGACGCGGGCTTTCTTTCGCCGCCGGTTTTTCCTCGACGTTCCTGGAGACGTATCCGCATCGGGCGAGGACGAGGCCAGGACGCTTCTGGCGCTGCTCCGCAGGCCGCTGCGCGTGTGCGGCGTGGTGCGAAACGACGGGGAGCCCGGAGGCGCGCCGTTCTGGGTGAGGGGAAAGGACGGGCGAGAGACCCCCCAGATCGTCGAGGGCGCCGAGGTCGATCGGGAATCGCCCTCCCAGAAGAGCATCTTCTCGTCCTCGACCCACTTCAATCCGGTCGATCTCGTGTGCGGCGTGCGCGACGATTCCGGCCTGCCGTTCGACCTCAGGGAGTATCTGGATCCCGAGGCGGTGTTCCTCGCGCGGAAATCTTCCGGCGGACGGGACCTTCTCGCGCTCGAGCGACCGGGCCTCTGGAACGGGGCGATGTCCCGCTGGAACACGGCGTTCGTCGAGATCCCGGGCACGACGTTCACGCCGGTGAAGACGGTCATGGACCTCCTGCGCGCGGAGCATCAGCCGGCGGTGGAGTA